>Ga0070709_10000300_pt1 | contig 31461 bp, 32 predicted proteins | sample LARL51metaG_FD_65449 | JGI IMG/M metagenome (GOLD analysis project Ga0070709, IMG submission 65449) | Corn, switchgrass and miscanthus rhizosphere microbial communities from Kellogg Biological Station, Michigan, USA - LAR L5-1 metaG | ecosystem: Host-associated > Plants > Roots > Rhizosphere ... | reverse complement strand
GCCCCCGCGAGAGCCGCCAAGCCGAGGAGTACCCCGGACAAGTGCTTCATTGCGCCCCCATGTGTACATAATGTGTACAGTAGATTACAAAGCGTAGCCCACTGGGGGCGGCGGCCCGCCGGCGGGACCCACTGCCGGCTCACGACGCCGTGGTGGAAGGAATTTCACGCATCGCCGGGCACTTCCGAAAAAGGTTCGTTCGTTATTGGCTGTTAGGGGAGCGGGTAACCGCTTCGGGCAGGCGGGGGCCCGGCCTACCGATGGAGCGGCGATCATGACAACGGGCGTGCCCGGCAGGGGCGACGGCGGCTACGCCGATGTGCCGACCGCGCCGGTCCCGGTCGCCTGGGGCGCAGGCGGGCCCGGTCAGCACACGCCTACCCAGCCGCTGCCCGGCGTCCCGCACACCCCCACGTCCCCCGGCATGCCACCGGCCGGCCCCCGAGGCGGGCGGGCCCTCAGACGGGCCACCGCACCCCGGCTGCCCCGCTGGCTGCGCCGCGTCCTGATCACGATTCTCGCCCTCGCGCTCGTGGGGGTGCTGGCGTTCGCCGCGTTGCTCCTGGTCACCCCGTCGGTGAGCAGCGCGCCGTCGCTGGCAGAGGCATTCGACCAGGCGCACGGCGCGGCCTACCCCGGGCCCCCGGTGCCGTCACGGTTCGCCGACTCGCTGGTTGCCACCGAGGATCACCGGTTCTACTCAGAACCAGGCTTCGACCCCATCGCGATCGGCCGGGTGATCGCCGGCCGCGTCACCGGGCAGCCCGACCAGGGCGGCGCCACCCTCTACCAGCAACTGGCAAAGATGCTCTATACGCCCGGCCAGGGCGGGGTGAGCGTCGAGGTGGAACAGATCATCCTGGGCATCAAGCTGGACCTCAGCTACTCCAAATCGCAGATCATGCGGTTGTACGCCGGCGTCGCCTACTTCGGCCACGGCTACTACGGCCTGGCCCAGGCGAGTTGCGGCTACTTCGGCGTGACACCGGCCGGGCTGACCTGGCCCCAGGCGGCGCTGCTCGCAGGCCTGGTACAGGCGCCCACCGCGGACAACCCGATCGCGCACTACACCGTGGCCAGGGCGCGGGAGGCACACGTGCTGGGCCGGCTGGTCGCCACCGGCAGGCTTACCGCGGCCCAGGCCGCCACGGCCTACCGCGCGCCGCTGCATCTCGTCGGCGGCCCGGCTCAGGGCTGCACCGCTCACTGAGCCAAGGACACTGCGCTACGCAGCCCCCATGACCGGGGCACCCACGGCGCACCACGCCCGGGGATGACCGCAAGAGCCGGCTAGCTCGCGGAGAATGACCCGCGGTGCGCGGACCGGCCCGGGGTGTGCCCGTTGACGTGCGGCATGGCCGCTCCGGCCTCGGCCGGGGACAGCCGTTCGGCGTCGGGCTGGACCACCCGGGCGGCGGCCGACGGCTGGCCGGACGGCGCCGGTGGCCCGGGCACCGCACCGGTGCCGGAGTCATCGGTGGGGGCGAGCCGCCACACGAACTTGCGGTAGGACCAGAACCGGAAGATCGTGGCGAGGCCGATGCCGATGTTCAGCGCCAGGAACTCGGCCACCTTGTGGTGCTCCAGGTGCAGCACGTAGGAGTTGAAGGCCACCACGGCATCCTGGATCAGCAGGCCGATGCCGTTCAGCACGACGAAAATGAGCCCTTCGCGCGGCACGCTGGTCCGCTCACGGTGCCGGAACGACCAGTACCTGTTGCCGATGTAGGCGACGATCGTCGCGACGATCGTGGCTATCGTCGCCGAGCTGACCGGCCCGACCCCGTGCGAGTGCAGCAGGGCGTAGCCGACGTTGGTGATGATCAGGCCGCCGACGCCGATGATTCCGAACTTGGCGAACTCATGAATGAGCTGCCTGAACCGCACGTACAGCCCGCGCAGCACAGTCACCGGAAGATCAACTCTCTCTCATCGTCAGTCCAGGATCCCCATACAGCTGGTCACGATGACACTTGACAGTACCGTCCCCGGCGCACTCACGCGTACCAGGCCGGCAACTCCGCACCACATACTCAGGGATGCCGCGAAAATTCCAGTGGGAGGATGTCAGCCCGCCCAGGTAGCCTCGCGTAAGTGTCCGCCGAACCCATGATCCGCGCACGTGGCCTGGTCAAGCGGTTCGGGGAATTCACCGCCGTGGACGGGATCGACTTCGAGCTGTACCGCGGCGAGGCGTTCGGCTTCCTCGGGCCGAACGGGGCGGGCAAGTCCTCCACGATGCGGATGATCGGCTGCGTGTCCCCGCCGACCGGGGGCGAACTGTCGATCCTGGGCCTGGACCCGGTGGCGGACGGCCCGGTGATCCGCGCCCGGCTCGGCGTGGTGCCCCAGGAGGACACCCTCGACCTCGAGCTGACCGTGCGGGAGAACCTGCTCGTCTACGGGCGCTACTTCGGGCTGTCCCGCGACGTGATCCGCGAGCGCACCGCCCGCCTGCTGGACTTCGTCCAGCTCAGCGACCGCGCCGAGGACCAGGTGGAGCCGCTGTCCGGCGGCATGAAACGCCGCCTCATCATCGCCAGGTCGCTGATCAACGAGCCGGAGATCCTGCTGCTCGACGAGCCCACCACCGGCCTGGACCCGCAGGCCAGGCACGCGGTCTGGGATCGGCTGTTCCGGCTCAAGCAGCAGGGCGTCACGCTGATCCTCACCACGCACTACATGGACGAGGCCGAGCAACTGTGCGACCGGCTGGTGGTGATGGACCGGGGGAAGATCGCCGCCGAGGGCTCGCCGCGGGAGCTGATCGAGCGGTACTCCACCCCCGAGGTGCTGGAACTGCGGTTCGAACCGGACCGGCACCAGGTCGCCGCCGAGAAGCTGGCCAGCGTGCCCGCCGAGCGGCGGGAGGTGCTCGCCGACCGGATCCTGCTGTACGTGACCGATGGCGACGCCACCCTCGCCGCGGTGCGGGCGCTCGGACTCGAACCGCTGACCTCCCTGGTCCGCCGCAGCACGCTGGAGGACGTATTCCTGCGGCTGACCGGCCGCCGGCTGGAGGACTGATGGCCGCCGGCACCGGGGAACTCAACCGGCCGGCCCTGACCGGGACCGTGTTCGCCGTCCGCGAGCTGCGGTTCTGGCTGACCGACTACCGGCGGACCTGGCGCGGTTCCATCTACTCCAGCCTGCTGAACCCGCTGCTGTTCCTCGGCGCGATGGGGCTGGGCCTGGGCAGCCTGATCAACGCCCGCGGCGACACCGCGATCGGCGGGGTCAGCTACCTGACCTTCCTCGCCCCGGGGCTGCTGGCGGCGACCGCGATGACCACGGCGGTGGGGGAGTCGACCTACCCGGTGCTCGCCTCGGTCAAGTGGGTCAAGACCTACCAGGCCGCCACCGCCTCGCCGCTGCGCCCGGCCGACATCTTCCACGGCCACATGCTGTTCGTGGCGCTACGGCTGACCATGAACTGCGCGATCTTCCTCGCCGTATCGGCCATCCTTGGCGCGGTGCAGTCGCCCTGGGCACTGGCCGCCCTCCCGGTCGCCGTGCTCACCGGGATCACGTTCAACGCGGTGATCGAGGCGTGGGCGATCACCCGGACCAGGGACACCTCGTTCGCGGTGATCTTCCGGTTCGGCATGATCCCGCTGTTCCTGTTCTCCGGGACCTTCTTCCCCATCACCGAGCTCCCCGGCTGGCTCCAGCCGGTCGCCTACCTCACCCCGTTGTGGCACGGCGTGGACCTGTGCCGCTCGCTCAGCCTGGGTACCGCGACCGTCGGCGAGACGCTGATCCATCTGGGATACCTGGCCGGCCTGGCCGCCATCGGGGTGGCCGCCGGCAACCGCACCTACCGGCGGCGGCTGTATGTCTGACCTCCAGGTCCGGCAGGAGCCGCTGCGCATCGTGCCCACCGCCGTGGCGAGCAGGCCCTGGCGCGCCCTCGGCGGCAAGGGCAGCCTGCACCTGGTGGAGCGGCACGCCCGGGTCTACCGCCACCTGTGGCTGATGCTGGCCTCCGGCATCGGGGAGCCGCTGTTCTACCTGCTGTCGATCGGGGTCGGGCTGGGGCACCTGGTCGGCTCCGTCGGCGGCGTGAGCTACACCGCCTACGTGGCCCCGGCGCTGCTGGCGACGTCGTCCATGAACGGGGCCATCTACGACTCCACGTTCAACGTGTTCTTCCAGATCAAATACGCCAAGACCTACGATGCCGCGCTGGCCACGCCGATGCGGGCCCAGGACCTGGCCCTGGGGCAGGTGCTGTGGGCGCTGATCCGCAGCGCCATGTACGCGCTCGCGTTCACCGCGGTGATGCTGGCGCTGGGCCTGTTCCACTCGTACTGGGCGATCGGCGTGCTGCCCGCCGCGGTGCTCACCGGGTTCGCGTTCGCCGCCGCTGGCATGGCCGCGACGACGTTCATGCGGAGCTGGCAGGACTTCGAGTACGTCACCCTGGTCAGCATTCCGCTGTTCCTGTTCTCCACCACGTTCTACCCGCTGAGCGTGTACCCGAGGCCGGTGGCCGTGCTGATCGAGTTCACCCCGCTCTACCAGGCGGTCACGCTGATGCGCGGGCTCGCGCTCGGCATGGTGGAGCCCAGCCTGCTGTGGCGCGTGGCCTACCTCGCGATCATGGGCCTGGCCGGCCTGTACCTGGCCGGCCGGCGGGTCGGCCGCCTGCTGCTCACCTAGCAAACCGGCAGGCCCCGGCTAGGCTGGGCAGCACGGGCGCGGATCCTCCCGGGCGCCCGCGAAGGGAGAGCCATGACGGGGACGGGCACCCTCACCGAGATCTCATCCGCCGCCGAGTTGCGGGAACTGCTCGGCACTCCGGCCAATCGCGTGATCACCAAGGAGCGCACCCGGCTGCACCCGCGTGACGTCGAATGGCTCGCCGCCTCCCCGTTCTGCCTGGTCGCGACCTGTGCTGCGGACGGCACCTGCGACGTCTCGCCCAAGGGGGACCCGCCCGGGTTCGCCCTCGTGCTCGACGAGCAGACCATCGCCATCCCCGAGCGCCCCGGCAACCGGCGCGCCGACGGGTTCCACAACATCCTGCAGAATCCGCACGTCGGCCTGATCTTCCTGATCCCCGGGCGGAAGGAGACCCTGCGCATCAACGGGCGCGCCCGGCTGATCCGCGACGCCCCGTGGTTCGACGACATGATCGTCAAGGGGCACCGGCCGCAGCTCGCGGTGCTTGTCGAGATCGAGCAGATCTTCTTCCACTGCATGAAAGCGCTCATGCGCTCCCGGCTGTGGGAGCCGGGGACCTGGAACCCGGACGCGGTGCCGCCGCACCCACAGATCGTCAAGAGCGTCCAGCCCTGCGAGGAGACCCTGGAGGAGCTGGAACGCCACTACGGCCCGCAGTACGAATCGCTGCTATACGGCTAGCCGTTGATACCGGGAGACGAGCGGTCACCGCCGCCCGTGGCAAGCGGGCAGGCACCGGCGGCCACGGGCCGGCGCGATGCCGGCGGTGACCCTGGCCCCGTGGCTGGCCGCCCACGGATGGACCCGGTCACCTGGGTCATCGCGCTGGCCACGTTCATCGCCTACGACACGATCTCGGTGTTCAAGTACCTGCGCCTGGATCCCGGCTCCTGGGATCTGGGCATCTTCACCGAGTACGTCAAGCAGCTGGCCCACCTCCGCGCGCCGGTCGTGTCGATCAGGGGCGCCGGGTTCAACCTGCTCGGCGATCACTTCCAGCCCATCGTCGGCCTGCTCGCCCCGTTCTTCCGCGTATTCCCGACCCCGGAGACGCTGCTCGTCGCCCAGGCCCTGCTCACCGCGGTCTCGGTGGTCCCGGTCTGCCGCGCCGCGCAGGAACTGCTCGGCACCTGGGCCAGCCGGGGAATCGGCCTGGCCTACGGCTTCTCCTGGGGCCTGCAGCAGATGGTCAACTTCGACTTCCACGAGATCGCGTTCGCGGTCCCGCTGCTGGCGTTCTCGCTGTCCGCGCTGGTGCGCCGCAGGCCCCGGCCGGCCGTCCTCTGGGCGCTGCCACTGGTGTTCGTCAAGGAGGACCAGGGGTTCACGGTGGCCGCGATCGGCCTGGTCATGGCCGGGATGGGCCTGGTGATGCTGGCCCGGGGGGACGACCCCCCTGGAACCCCCCGGTGGCCTACGGCCCGGTTCCTTCGTCACCGGGCCGGGGCCGTGCCGCCCCGGGGGAGCGACCCCCGTGGCGAGCAGGAGGAGCCCGCCACCTGGATCCGCGGCGGGGTGGTGCTGGCCGCCTGGGGGCTTGCCTGGTCGGTGCTGGCGATCGCGGTGATCATCCCGCACTTCAACCCGATGCATCACTACCCGTACTGGTACGACGGGGGAGTGGTCGGCCCCGGCGGCCACCCGTCGCTGGCCGGGCTGGCGCACCAGCTCGTCCAGTCCGGTCACGAGAAGCTGTGGACCACGTACCTGATCCTGCTGCCTGTGGCGTTCCTCGCGCTGCGGTCCCCGCTCGTGCTGATCGCGCTGCCCAGCCTGGCGCTGCGGTTCATCTCCACCAACAGCTATTTCTGGGGCACCGGCTGGCACTACGACGCGACCGTGATGCCGATCGTGTTCCTGGCCGCGGTGGACGGCATGGCCAGGTTCCGGGCAAGCTCCCAGCGGCGTGCCCTGCTAGCCCGGGGGGGCGACCCCCCGGAACCCCCCGATGGCCTACGGTCCCGTTCCTTCGTCACCGGGCCGGGGCCGGTGACGGCCCGGCGGCGGAGGGCGACCTGGCTGCCCGCTCCCGGGGAGGCCGTGGCCAGGTACGGGGCCGCGGTGATGGTTGTCATCGCCGGGTGGCTGGCCTTCCGGTTCCCGCTCGATGAGCTGTGGAGTGCGCAGACCTACGACATCAGCGCGCACGTCAGCGCGGAGGACGCGGCGATGGCGCGGGTGCCGGACGGCGTGACGGTGGAGGCGACGCTGAGCATGCTGGCCCCGCTGGCGGCCAGGGACGACACCTACTGGGTCGGCATCTCTCCCAACCCGGCGCCGGACTACGTCGTGTTCGACGAGACCGACAGTGGCTGGAACCCGCCGCCGGCCAACGTACTGGCGTTCATCGAGCAACGCCATCCGGGCTGGGCCTACCTGCGCATCTTCGCCGACGACGGGGTTGACGTGTTCCGCCGCGTCGGCCGTACTGGCGGGTAGCCCGGGGCAGTTAGGGGGAAACTTCCCCGATAGAGTCATTGCGGCAACGCCGGGAGGAAGCCATGGACTTCGGGCACGACGAACGCACCCGCGAGCTTTGCGCGCAGCTCCAGTCGTTCATGGACAGCCACATCTACCTGGCCGAGCCGGTCTACCGCGAACAGGCGGCCAAGGCCGCGCAGGAAGGCGACCCATGGCACCGCCCGGCCGTGGTCGCCGAGCTCAAGGCTGCGGCCCGCGAGCGCGGCCTGTGGAACCTGTTCCTGCCCGGGCACGCCGGCGGCGCCGGGCTGACCAACCTGCAGTACGCGCCGCTGGCGGAGATCACCGGGCACAGCCCGGCGCTGGCCCCCGAGGCGCTGAACTGCTCCGCCCCGGACACCGGCAACATGGAGGTGCTGGCCGAGTTCGGCTCGCCGCAGCAGCAGGCCCGCTGGCTCAAGCCGCTGCTTGACGGCGAGATCAGGTCCGCGTTCTGCATGACCGAGCCGGACGTCGCCTCGTCCGACGCATCCAACATCGCCACCAGGATCCAGCGGGACGGCGACTCGTACGTGATCAACGGCACCAAGTGGTGGTCGTCGGGTGCGATGGACCCGGCCTGCGAGATCTTCATCGTGATGGGCAAGACCGACCCGGATGCCGAAAGGCACCGGCAGCAGTCGATGATCCTGGTGCCCAGGGACACCCCCGGCATCAACATCCGCCGTGGCATGCGCCTGTTCGGCTACGACGACGCACCGCACGGCGGCCACGCCGAGGTCGGATTCGACGGCGTGCGGGTGCCCGCCGCCAACCTCGTCGGCGAGGAGGGTGGCGGCTTCGCCATCGCCCAGGCCAGGCTCGGTCCCGGCCGGATCCACCACTGCATGCGGATGATCGGTGCTTCGGAGCGGGCACTGGAACTGCTGTGCCTGCGGGTCACCGGCCGGACCGCGTTCGGGCGGCCGCTCGCCGAGCAGGGCGTGATCCAGGACTGGATCGCCGAGGCGCGGGTCAGGATCGAGCAGGCCAGGCTGCTGGTACTCAAGACCGCCTGGCTCATGGACACCGTGGGGAACAAGGGCGCCCACACCGAGATCCAGGCGATCAAGGTCGCCACCCCGGCGATGGCCGAGTGGGTGATCGACAAGGCGATCCAGGCGCACGGCGCGGCCGGGGTCAGCCAGGACACCCCGCTCGCGCACCTGTGGGCCTCGGCCAGGTCGCTGCGGTTCGCCGACGGCCCCGACGAGGTGCACAAGCGCTCGCTGGCCCGCCGCGAACTGCGCCGTTACCAGTCACTCGCCAGCCACGGATGACACCGGACAGCTAAGGAGAACCAGCAGATGCCAACCGACTCATCGCGAGTCGCCATCGTCACGGGCGCGGCCCGTGGCATCGGCGCGGCCACCGCCAAGCGGCTCGCCTCCGACGGCATGGCGGTCGGGGTCCTCGACCTGGACGCCGGTGCTTGCGCGCCGACCGTGGACGCGATCACCGCGGGCGGCGGGCGCGCGGTCGCGGTGGGTGCCGACGTGAGCGACGCCGAGCAGGTGGCGACCGCGGTGGGCAAGGTCGCCGCGGAACTCGGCCCGCCGGTGGTCCTGATCAACAACGCCGGGATCATCAGGGACAACCTGCTGTTCAAGATGTCCGAGGACGACTGGGACATGGTGCTCGGCGTGCACCTGCGCGGCGCGTTCCTGATGAGCAGGGCAGCGCAGAAGTACATGGTGGAACAGCGCTTCGGCCGCATCGTCAACCTGTCCTCGAGCTCCGCGCTCGGCAACCGCGGCCAGGTCAACTACTCCGCGGCCAAGGCCGGCATGCAGGGCTTCACCAAGACGCTGGCCATCGAGCTCGGCCAGTTCGGCGTCACCGCCAACGCCGTGGCGCCCGGGTTCATCGCCACCGACATGACCGCCGCCACCGCGGCCAGGGTCGGCATGGACTTCGAGGAATTCCAGGCCGCCGCCGCCACCCGGATCCCGGTGCGCCGGGTCGGGCAGCCCGAGGACATCGCCCACGTGATCTCGTTCCTGGTCAGTGAGGGGGCCGGGTTCGTGTCCGGGCAGGTGATCTACGTGGCGGGCGGCCCGCTGTGCTGACCGAAGCCGACCAGGCCGCCGGGCTGCGCCAGCAGGTACGCGAGTTCCTCGGCGGGCACGACCCGGCCGCGATGCCTCGCCTTGACTTCCTGCGCGCCCGGTTCGACGCCGGCCTTGCCTGGGTGCACTACCCGGCCGGGCTCGGCGGCCAGGGCCTGCCCCGCTCGTTCCAGGCCGCGGTGGACGCCGAGTTCGCCGCGGCGGGCGCCCCGGACAACAACCCTGCCAGGATCGGCATCGGCCTGGGCATGGCGGCGCCCACGATCCTTGCGTATGGCAGCGAAGAGCAGAAGCAGCGCTGGCTGCGGCCGCTGTGGACCGGCGAGGAGGTGTGGTGCCAGCTGTTCAGCGAGCCCGGCGCCGGGTCGGACCTGGCGGGCCTGGCGACCCGGGCGGCCCGTGACGCCGACGGCAGCGGCTGGCGGGTCACCGGTCAGAAGGTGTGGACGTCCATCGCGCACGTCGCGCGCTGGGGCCTGCTGCTCGCCCGCACCGATCCGGACGTGCCCAAGCACGCCGGCCTCACCTACTTCGGCCTCAACATGGACCAGCCCGGGGTCGAGGTGCGCCCACTGCGCCAGCTCACCGGCGAGGCCGAGTTCAACGAGGTGTTCCTCACCGACGCCGCGGTCCCCGACACCGACCGGATCGGCGGCATCGGCGAAGGCTGGCGGGTCGCGCAGGCCACGCTGATGAACGAGCGGATCGCCATCGGCGGCGGGGCGATGCCGCGAGAAGGCGGCATGGTCGGCCTGGCAGCGGCCGCCTGGCGGGACCACCCGGAGGCACGCACGCCCGGGCTGCACGACCGGCTGATCCGGCTGTGGGCGGACGCCGAGGTGGCCAGGCTGGCCGGGGCGCGGCTGCGGCAGCAACTCGCGGCCGGGACGCCGGGGCCCGAGGGCTCCGCGGCGAAGATCGTCTTCGCCCGGCTCAACCAGGAGCTGTCCGCGTTCGAACTGGAACTGGCCGGGGCCGCGGGGCTGACCTACGACGACTGGACGCTGCGCCGGCCGGAGAGCCTCAGCTTCTTCGGCCGCGGGCCCGGCTACCGCTATCTGCGCTCGCGCGGCAACTCCATCGAGGGCGGCACCTCGGAGATCCTCCGCAACATCATCGCCGAGCGGGTGCTCGGGCTGCCCGCCGAGCCGCGTACCGATACCAAAGTCGCCTGGAAGGACCTGCCCCGGTGACCACGACGAAGGACAGCAGCGCCGAGGGCACCCGGTCCCGGGATGCCATGCCCGACCTGCGCTACAGCGATGCCGAGGAGCAACTGCGGGCCGTGGTCCGCGACCTGCTCGCCGACCGCAGCCCGCTCACCGCGGTGCTGGCCAGGGTGGATGCGGGCGAGGCCGACGACATCCCGCTGTGGCACGCGCTCGCCGCCGACCTCGGCTGCGCCGGGCTGCTCATCGATGAAAGCCATGGCGGGGCCGGGGCCAGCTACCGCGAGGCCGCGGTCGTCGCCGAGGAGACCGGCAAGGCCGCCGCCTGCGTCCCGTACCTGACCAGCGCTGTGATGGCCACCACGGCACTGCTGGGCACCGGCGACGCCGACCTGCTCGCCGGGCTGGCGTCCGGGCGGCTGACCGCCGCACTGGCCGTCGGGTTCGCCACCATGCCGGGCACGGATATGAATTCGTGGCCGGTGCGGATCGGGCCGCCGCAGGACGGCGACGGGCTCGGCGGGGCCCGGCTCACGGGAACGGTCACCGGGGTGGCCGGTGCCCTGGCCGCCGACGTGCTCCTCGTGCCCGGTGACGGTGTGCCGTTCGGCCTGTACGCGGTGGACGCCACCGCGGCGGGGGTGACCAGGACACCGCTGGTGTCCCTGGATGCCACGAGGCCGCTGGCGGACGTGACACTGGACCGGGCTCCCGGGCGGCAGGTGGCGACCGGTGAGGACGCGGCCCGCGCGGTGGCCGCCGCGCTCACCGCCGGGGCGGGTGTGCTCGCCTCCGAACTGTTCGGCGTGGCGGAGCAGTGCCTGGGGATGACCGTCACGTACGTCAAGGAACGGCGCCAGTTCGCCCGCCCCGTCGGCTCGTTCCAGGCGCTCAAGCACCGCCTCGCCGACGTCTGGGTGGCGGTGACCCAGGCCAGGGCCGCCGCCAGGTACGCGGCCGCCTGCCTGGCCACCGGCGACCCCGACACGCCGGTCGCGGTGGCGCTGGCCAAGGCGGCCGCCGGCGACGCGGCCGTGCTCGCCGCGCAGGAATGCGTGCAACTGCACGGCGGGATCGGCTTCACCTGGGAGCACCCCGCGCACCTGCTGCTGAAGCGGGCCAAGAGCGCGTCGATGGCCCTGGGCACGTCGGACAGGCACCGGGCCACGCTGGCCGTTCTGGTGGACCTGCCGCCGCCGCCCGGAAACTGAAGACTCCGAACTGCGGGCAGCGAGGGAAGGGGCGCCGATGAGGTCGGTCGTGGGCGCGGGTGTGGTGGTCACCGGGGGAGGCAGCGGCATCGGGGCCGCACTGGCCCGCAGGTTCGCCGCCGAAGGCGCCCGGGTCGTGGTCAACGACCTGAACGCCGACGCGGCAGCCGAGGTCGCCCGCTCGTGCGGCGCCACCGCGGCGCCCGGGGACGCGGCCTCGGTGGACGGGGTGGCCGCGCTGTTCGCCACCGCCCGCAGCGTGCTCGGCGAGATCGACATGTACTGCGCGAACGCCGGGGTGGCCGTGGGCGACGGCGAGGGTGACGAGGACGACTGGGAAGCAAGCTGGCAGGTGAACGTGATGGCGCACGTCCGCGCCGCGCGGCTGTTGCTGCCGGGCTGGCTCGAGCGCGGCAGCGGGCACCTGATCAGCACCGTGTCCGCGGCGGGCCTGCTCACCATGCTCGGCACGGCGCCGTACTCGGTCACCAAGCACGCCGCGCTCAGCTTCGCCGAGTGGCTGGCCGCCACCTACGCGCACCGGGGCCTCACCGTGCAGGCGCTGTGCCCGATGGGCGTGCGGACCGCGATGCTAGACGGCATCACACCCGCGGCTGAGCTGATCCTCAGCGAGACCGCGATCACCGCCGAGGAGGTCGCGGACGCGGTCATGGCCGGCATCGCCGACGGCAGCTTCCTCATCCTGCCGCACCCGGACGTGGCACGGATGTACGCGAACCGCGCCGCCGACACCGACCGCTGGCTGCGCGGCATGAACAGGCTGCAGACGCAGACCGAGACGGCGGTGTAGGCCGGTGCCGGGCGGCCGGCCCGCGGGCTCAGGCGGGTATGCGGTACCGGTAGACGCGGGTTTCCCGCTCCTCGAACCCGGCCCGCTCGTACAGCCGGCCGGCCGCCTTGCGGGACGGGCGGGAGGTCAGGTCGACCGTGCGGGCCCCGGCGGTGCGGGCCAGGCCGATGGCCTCGTTCGTGAGCGCCTCGCCAACGCCCTTGCCCCTGGCCGTCTCGTCCACCACGACATCCTCGATCCAGGCACGGAACCCGGTGGGGATCGGGAACATGGCCAGGGTGAGCGTGCCGACGATCGTGCCCTCCGCGCGGGCCACCAGGAGGGTGATCGCGGAAGAGCCGACGATCTCCTCGAGGGCCTTGCGGCCGGGCGGGCCGGTGGTCGCGGACAATTGCGGAACGAGCCGGGCAAACGCCTCCACCAGCTCGTCGGTCACCTGGTGAACCACCTCAACAGTCACGCCGGGCAGATTACCTTCCCCGGTTGCGTGGGGCGGTAAGGCGCGGGCGTGGCGAGCAAAGCACTGGTACTCGGCAGCGGCGGCATCACCGGCGCGGCCTGGGAGGTGGGCCTGGTCGCCGGGCTGGCCGCCCGCGGCGTCGACCTGACCGCCGCGGACCTGATCGTGGGCACCTCCGCGGGTTCGCTGGCCGGCGCTCAGCTCACCTCGGGGATCGGCCTGGCGGAGCTGTACGCGGCCCTGTGCGCGCCGTCCGAGGTCGCGGTCACCGCCACCATGGGCCGGGCGCTGATGCTCCGCTACGGCCTGGCGGTGTTCACGCCGGGCACCGCGGCCCGGGCCCGCAGGCGGCTCGGCCGGGTGGCCCGCGCCTCCCCGCCGCTGGCCGAGGCGGAGCGCCGCGCGGTGATCGGGGCCTGGCTGCCCAGTCACGAATGGCCGGCTCAGCGGCTGCTGATCACGGCCGTCGACGCCGACACCGGGGAGTGCACCACGTTCGACGCCGCCAGCGGGGCGAGCCTGATAGAGGCGGTCAGCGCGAGTTGCGCGGTGCCGGGCGTCTGGCCGCCGGTCCGGATCAACGGGCGGCGGTGGATGGACGGGGGGATGCGCTCGGCGGCCAACGCCGACCTGGCGGCCGGTTTCGACCGGGTCGTGGTGCTGGCGCCGCTGTGGCGTGGCATGCGGGTCATGCCGGCCGCGCTGCACCAGTGCCAGCAGCTTGCCGCGGCAGGCAGCGCCGTGGTGCTGGTCACGCCGAACGCCGAGTCGGCGACCGCCATGGGCAACCTGCTCGATTCGGCCGGCCGTGCCGATGCCGTACGGGCCGGGTACGCGCAGGCCGAGGCGGCGCTGCCGGACGTGGCCGCCCTCTGGACCGGCGAGCGGCGTGCCTCCACTGCGGACCCCGCTGCAGCGCCTTAGCGCGTGCCGCTGTCAGCCCGGGGACGACCTCAGGCCGTGGCGCCGGTCAGCCGGTCGACGTCTATGCGGGCCAGGTCGCCGGTCTTGATGGTGGTCCAGCCCTGGATGTGCAGCGGCGCGGGATGCTGGGCGCTGCCAAAATTGACGGGTGGCACGAACCAGGTGGCTATCACGGTCCGCTCCCCGGTCTTCGACACCGCGACGAGCCGGCACTCCAGCGGCCCTTTCATCTTCAGGTTCACCGTGACCTGCGTGCCGAAGGGCTTGCTCACCAGCGCGGCGACGCCGGATACCCCGGTCTGGGAGTTGGTACCAACGGCCGTCGCGCTCTGATGGACGGTCAGGGTGGCCAGCGGCTGCGTGGTGGGAGCAGGGGACCCCGGCGCGGTGGCCAGCCCGACACCGACGCCCACCACGAGCAGCACCACGGCGGCCGCCGCGGCCAGCACGGACTGCCAGCGAACGCGGCGGCGCTGGGATTCGGCGCGCCGCCGGACCAGGTCGGTGACCTCGGCCTGAGTCGGCTCCTCTGCCGGAGCGTCCACTGGGTCGATGCCGGTCAGCAGGCCCTTCATCCCGGCCAGTTCGTCCAGTTCCGCCTGGCAGGCCGGGCAGCCTTCCAGGTGCTCCTCGAACGCCTGCCGGTCCGCCGCTTCGAGCAGGCCAAGCGCGTAGGCGCCGACGTCGGTGTGCACGCTGCTCACGGACTCGCCGTTCATGCTGACACACCCCTCTCGGCCATGACCACCCGCAGCGCCTTGAGCGCGTAGTAGACCCGCGACTTGACCGTACCCACCGGGACGCCGAGCACCTCCGCCGCCTGGTTCACCGTGCGGTCCCGCAGGATCGTCTCGTTGAGCACCTCGCGGTGGGCCGGAGACAGGGCCTGAAGCGCCTCGGTCACCACTACCTTACGCAGCAGGTTGTCCGTCTCGTCATCGGCGACGGGTGCCTGGTCCACCTCGGCGCCCCCTATCTCCGACGGGCGCACGCGCTTGCGCCGCTGCTCGTCGATCACGATACGCCTGGCCACGGTGGCCAGCCAGGGCATGAGCGACGGCTCGCTCAGGTCCAGCCGGCGAGCCTCGCGCCAGGCCCGGACCATCGTCTCCTGGACGATGTCCTCGGCCTGCTGCTTGTCGCCAGCGGTGAGACGGAGCACAAACGACAGTAACGGCCCGCGGTACTGGCGGTAGAGCTCGGTGACCATCACGTCGTCCGCGGCCGCGCCGGTGAGCCGGCCTCCACCCGCGCCGACCCCCGGCCCGAACATCCCCATCCCCGAATTGAACCATTCCGGCATTCCCGTGCGTACCCCTGCCCAACTGACCAAGGTCCGGCGCCCGCCGGGCCAGCCAGACGGGGGCGGGGGAGCCGCCACCGTGACAGGAGGACCAGCCATGAGCAGTACCCGACCCAGCATCCGCAGCATCCTGGCCCCCACTGCCGCGAAGGCGGTAACTATTGCCGCGGCCGGTGTGGTCGCCGCGGCGCTGAGCCTGACCACCACGGCCGGGGCGGCCACGGGCGGAACGCACACGCCGCGGACCGCGGCGTCGTCGTTCTCGTTCGCGCTCAAGCCGTCGTCGGCGGCGATCTCGGCGTGCCTGCCGAAGGCCGGCGGGCACGTCACCATCACCCCCGGGGCGCTGAATGACACCATGACGGTCAACCTGCACGGCATGCCGGCCAACGCGGGCTTTGACCTGTTCGTGATCCAGCAGCCCACCGCGCCGTTCGGCATCTCCTGGTACCAAAGCGACATCCAGGCCAACAGCAACGGGTTCGGCAGCGCGACCGTCAAGGGCATCTTCGACGCCGAGACGTTCTCGGTGTCCCCGGGCGGGACCACCACGTTCGCCCCGACCCACCAGTACCACCTGGGGGTCTGGTTCAACGACCCCAACGTCCCGTTCAACCTGGGCTGTGAGCCGGGTGCCACCACCCCGACCGTGACCCCGTTCAACGGCGAGCAGAACGCCGGCATCCAGGTCGTCAACACCGCGCAGTTCCCGGTCAACGCCGGGCCGCTGTCCCACGTCCACCGCTGACACGGGGCACACAAAAAGCTGGTGCCGGCCCTCGCGGGCCGGCACCAGCTTTTGCGCTGAATTAGCTGGCGTAGTCCAGCAGCGGCTGCGCGCGGCTGGGGTGGCGCAGCTTGGACAGGGACTGCTTCTCCAGCTGACGGATCCGCTCCCTGGTGAGGCCGAGCGCGCGCCCGATCTCGTCCAGCGTGTGCGGGTTCCCGTCGTAGAGGCCGAACCGCATCGCCATGATCGTGGCCTCCCGCGGCGTCAGCGCGTCGAGCGCGCTCCTGAGCTGGTCCGCCATGAGCTGGCGGTCCACGAGCTCGGACGCCTCCGGCGCGTCCACGTCCTCGATCAGGTCACCGATGCTGGTCTCCCCGTCCTCACCGATGGTGGAGTCCAGGCTGATCGGCTGGCGGCTGGTGCGCAGCAGTTCCTCGATCTGGTCCGGGGTGCGGTCCAGCTCCACCGCGAGCTCCTCCGGGGTTGGCTCCCGGCCGAGCCGCTGGTGCATATCCCGCTCGACCCTGCTGAGCTTGGACAGCATCTCGAGCACGTGCACGGGCAGCCGGATGGTCCGGGCGGCGTCGGCGAAGCCGCGCTGGATCGCCTGCCGGATCCACCACATCGCGTACGTGGAGAACTTGTAGCCCTTGGTGTAGTCGAACTTCTCCACGGCCCGGATCAGCCCCAGATTGCCTTCCTGCACCACGTCCAGCAGGGACAGCCCACGGTCGCTGTACTTCTTGGCCACCGAGACCACCAGCCGCAGGTTCGCCTCCAGCATGTGTGCCTTGGCGCGCCTGCCGTCCTCGGCGACCAGTTCCAGATCGCGGCGGTAGTCCTCGTCCAGATCCGGCTCGGTCTCCAGCTTGTACTCCGCGTAGAGGCCGGCCTCGATCCGCTTGGCCAGGTTCACTTCCTGCTCGGCGGTGAGCAGGCTGGTGCGGCCGATCGACTTCAGGTACGTGTGGACGGAGTCGCCCATCGTGGAGGTCTGGTCGTCCAGGTCCACCTCGGCCACGGGCGCGGCGGCCTCGGTCGGCGTCGCGGCGTCCATCATCGCCGCGGCCTCCGCCTCGGCGTCGAGTCCATCCATCCCCACGATCTCGGCGATCTCCTCGGCGGCCGGCTCGGTCTGCACAGTCGTCATGACGTCCTTACTCGTTCCAGTCCCGGTCTTGGCAGGGGTCTTGGCGGGTGCGGCCCGCTTGGCGCGGGCGGAGGCCTGCCGGGCGGCGGTGGTGCGCTCAGCGGCCTTCCGCGCGGGCGCGGTGCGTACGGTCCTCGGCATGAGGCACCTCCTTCCGTATGCGCGCGTCACGGCGGACGCATCGCTTGGCGGCCCCCCGCAATCCGGCACCGCCGTCGCGGGGACGGCACCGGCTTGAAATCGGCTGGTACTGTGAAGCGCGGGCACTTAATAGAACGCTCGGCGCTTGCGATTGTTCCCGTGCCGTTCAACCATGCTTGCCCATTGTCGGGTGACTGTTGTCACTCTTCCTCGTGAGGGGCGCCAGAAGCTAACCCGGTCGCGGACAGAACTTCGCGCCCGGGTCACCTCTGCCGCTGGGATGAGCGATCGGCCTCCGCCTGTAGCGTGCTTCTACCTCTTCGGTGAGCGTCAGCCTTCTGCCCCGTTGCTGCTACTTACACCAACGGCTAGCTGGCGTGATACCTTCCGAGGCCGCGGAGGGCGGCGAAATCGGGCTTGCCGGAGGGAAGCAGGGGCATCTGCCGGACGATGAACAGGGCGCGGGGCGCGGCGTAGGCCGGCAGGCGTTTCTGGACCGCGGCGCGCAACTCCTCCAGGCGCGGGGGGGTGGAGAAAGAAACGGGGACCACGACCGCGGTGACTCTTTGGCCGTACTGCGAGTCCTGCTCGCCGAAGACGGCGGCTTCGCGGACGGTGGCGCAGGTTTCGAGGATGGCGGCGATTTCGTGGGGGGAGACCTTGTGGCCGCCGGTGTTGATCATGTCGTCGGCGCGGCCCTCCACGGAGAGACGGCCGTCGGGGCTGACTTTGCCCAGGTCTGAGGTGGTGAACCAGCCATCCTCGTTCATGGCCGCATCGGTGAGATCCGGGCGGTTACGGTAGCCGGAGAACAGCGTGGGGCCGGTGATCTCGATCCGGCCATTGGGAGCCGTGCGCACCTTGACGCCGTCCAGGGGGAGATGGTTGTACACGCAGCCGCCGCAGGTCTCGGACATGCCGTACGTGGTGATCAACTTGGCCCCCGCGGCGCGGGCGCCGGCCAGCAGGCCGGACGGGATGGCCGCGCCGCCGAGCAGGATCGCGCGGAACGCCGACACGCCCGCGCCCGCGTCCAGCATGCGGCGCAGTTGCGCCGGGACCAGGGAGGTGTAGTCGCAGCCGAACACGCCCAGGTCGCGCTGCGCCGGGTCCAGCCGGTCGACCACCACCGGGGCGGTACCGCAGACCAGGGACCTGACCAGCACGCCGAGCCCTGCGATGTGGCTGGTGGGCAAGGCACAGAGCCAGCGGGTGCCGGGTTCTGCGCCGATCCGGTCCAGGCTGGCCCGTGCGGAGGCCCGCAACGCCTCCGCACTGAGCTGGACCCCCTTGGGCTCCCCGGTCGAGCCGGAGGTGGCTATCACGACCGCCGTGCCGTCAGGCAGATCCTCCCCGGCGCCCGGCGCGGCCGGGCGGTCGTCATCGGGGCGCCATCGTATGGCACCGTCTTGCGTTTCTACCGTGGCCGGAGTGAAGGCGTGCAGCAGATCGGTGACCCTGGCCGGCGGCAGCGCGGGGTCAAGCGGGAGGATCGCGGGACCGCTGCCGTCCAGCGCCGCCGCCAGCGCGTCCAGCAGGCGGCCGGCTCCGGCGGCGGGCGGGAGCAGGAGGGCGTGCAGGGGACGTCCGGACATCAACGTAAGGTTAACGGGCAAAACTCCGGTGGACTGGGAGGGGCAGGAGTGACCGAGTGTCAGCGGCCGGAAATCCGGTCGTGACCGCCCCGGTCAGGGACGAGGTGGCGGGCCTGCTCGATTCGCTGCGGGCGTTCGCCATTCCGATGCGGACCCGCTTCCGCGGGATCACCGTGCGCGAGGGCGCGCTGATCGAGGGACCGGGGGGCTGGGGCGAGTTCTCACCCTTCGCCGAGTACGGCCCGCGGGAGTGCGCCCGCTGGCTGGCCTGCGCACTGGAGGCGGCAACCACCGGCTGGCCCACGCCGGTCCGTGACCAGGTGCCGGTCAACGTGACCGTGCCCGCCGTGGACCCGGTCTCCGCGCACACGCTGGTGGCGGCGTCCGGGTGCCGCACCGCCAAGGTCAAGGTGGCCGAGCGCGGCCAGTCCCTGGCGGACGACGTGGCCCGGGTGGAGGCGGTCAGGGACGCGCTGGGCAGCGGCGGGGCGATCCGCGTCGATGCGAACGGCGCGTGGGACACCGGCCAGGCCCGGCGGGCGCTGCGCGAGCTTGGCGCGTTCGGCCTGGAGTACGCCGAGCAGCCGTGCGCCACCCTGGCCGAGATGGCCGAACTGCGCCGCACGGTGGACGTGCCGCTGGCCGCCGACGAGTCCATCCGCCGCGCCGAGGACCCGCTCACCGTGCGGGCCACCGGCTCCTGCGACATCGTCGTGCTCAAGGCACAGCCGCTGGGCGGGGTCCGCGCGGCGCTGGCCGTGGCGGAGGCGTGCGGGCTTCCCGTGGTGGTCTCCAGTGCGGTCGAGACCTCGGTGGGGCTGGCCGCCGGGGTCGCGTTCGCCGCCGCGCTGCCCGAGCTTCGCTACGCCTGCGGCCTGGCCACCATGAGCCTGCTTGACGGCGACGTGACCGCGGTACCGCTGATGGAACGTGCGGGCATGCTGCCGGTGGCACGGCCCGCAGTCGACCCCGCGCGCCTGGCGGCCTGGGAGACCGATCCCGCGCCGTGGCGCGCCCGCGCGCTGGCGGCCGCCCGGTACCTGGATGCGGCGTGAATCCCGCCACGGCGTTCGCGGCCACGCTGGTGGACGAGCTGGCAAGGTGCGGGCTGGCCGAAGCCGTGCTGGCACCCGGGTCACGGAGCGCGCCGCTGGCCATGGCCCTCTGGGACCGAGCGAAGGACGCGGGGGAAGCGGGCTCGGGCCAAGGGCCCGCGACGGAGTCGCGAACCCTTACGGCCCATCGGGGGGTTCCGGGGGGTCGTCCCCCCGGGCCAGCACTGCGGTTGCATGTGCGGATCGACGAGCGGTCGGCGGCGTTCCTCGCGCTCGGGCTGGCCAAGGCGAGCGGGCGGCCCGTCGCGCTGGTCTGCACCTCGGGAACCGCGGCGGCGCACTTCCACGGAGCCGTGATCGAGGCCAGCGAGTCCGGGGTGCCGTTGCTCGTGCTCACCGCCGACCGGCCGCCCGAGCTGCGCGGCACCGGCGCGAACCAGACCATCGACCAGATCAAGCTGTACGGGGACGCGGTGCGCTGGTTCTGCGAGGCCGGGGTGCCGCAGGCGCGGCCGGGCATGAACGCATACTGGCGGTCACTGGCCTGCCGCGCGTGGGCAGCCGCGGTGGGCGCCGGGGGCAGGTTCCCCGGGCCGGTGCACCTGAACCTGCCGCTGCGTGAGCCGCTGGTGCCCGGCCTGCCCGACCCGGCGGGCGAAGGCGGCGAGGCGGGCGGCTGGCCCGAGCCGCTGGACGGCCGCCCGGGCGGGGCGCCTTGGACGAGCTTCCCCGGCGGCGGTAAGGCAGCAGCGTTCGACCTGCCGTGGACCGAACGCGGCGTGGTCATCTGCGGTGACGGCTGCGGCGACCCCGCGGCGCTGCTGCGGCTGGCCGAGCAGGCCGGCTGGCCGGTGCTCGCCGAGCCCTCCTCCGGCGCCCGGGCCGGGCCGATGAGCCTGGCCGCCTACCCCTATCTGCTCGATTCGCCCGCGTTCGTGGCCGGCCACCGGCCGGATCTCATCGTGTCGGCCGGGCGGCCCGGTCTGTCCCGCGGCCAGCTCTCCTACCTCAAGACGGCCGCGCCGGTCCGGCACGTCGTCGTCGCGCAGGGCCCGGGGCACTGGGCGGACCCGGCGCGCAGCGCCACCGACGTGGTGCCGGCGGTCCGGCTGGCGGATGGCCCCGGTGCGGCGGGCGGTCCCGGCGCGGCGGGCACGCGGTGGCTGGCTTCCTGGCGGGCGGCCGATGCGGCGGCCGCGGCCGCGGCGGTGGCCATCCTCGACAACGGCGAGGACCTGTCCGAGCCGCGGCTCGCGCGGGACCTGGCGGCGGCCCTGCCGGACGGCGGCCTGCTGTGGGCCGCCTCCAGCCTGCCCATTCGTGACCTGGATCAGCAGATGGCGCCGCGGGCCGGGCTCCGGGTGCTGGCCAGCCGGGGCGCCAGCGGTATCGACGGCATGATCTCCGCGGCGGCCGGCGCCGCGCTCGCCCACCAGCGCGCGGGCGGCGGCGCCGCCGCGGCCCTGGTAGGCGATCTCGCGTTCCTGCACGACGCGCCCGGCCTGTTCATCGGCCCCGGGGAGCCGCAGCCTGACCTGGTCCTTGTGGTGGCCAACAACGACGGCGGCGGCATCTTCTCGCTCCTGGAGCAGGCGGAGCACGACGGGCCGTTCGAGCGGGTGTTCGGCACACCGCACGGGGCCGGGCTCGCCAGCCTGGCCGCCGCGGCCGGGCTGCCGGCCGTCACCGTCGAGCGGGCCCGCGACCTGCCCGGCGCGCTGCGTGGCGGCGGGATCCGGGTGGTGGAGGTACGCACCAGCCGGGAGGCCGGTGCGGCGCTGCGCCGCAAGCTGCGCGCTGCCTGCGTCGAGGCCGCGGCGGCGGCCGGGTAACGGCCGGGGGAGCGCCTGGCCGTCAGGCCTCAAGCGCGAACTGCATCGCGGCGAACTTGGCCTGCGTCTCGGCAAGCTCCGCCTCGGGGTCGGAGCCGGCCACGATGCCGCACCCGGCGAACAGCCGAGCCCGGCGGCCGTCCACCTGGGCACAGCGCAGCGCGATGCCCCACTCCCCGTTCCCGCGTGCGTCCACCCAGCCGACCGGCCCGGCGTACCGGCCGCGGTCCATCGCCTCCAGGTCGCGGATCAGCTCCATGGCCGTCTCGGCCGGGGTCCCGCACACCGCGGGGGTGTAGTGCAGCGCGTCGGCCAGGGCCAGCACGGAAGGTTCGCTCGCGGCCTGCCCTGCGTCGAGCCTGCCGGTGATCCAGGTGGCGAGGTGCTGCACGTTGGCGAAGCGCCGCAGCGACGGGGCGGACTCGATCTTGAGCCGGTCGCAGCGGGCGGCGAGCACCGCTCGCACCCCCACCACCGCGTACTCGTGCTCCTCCCGCTCCTTGGCCGAGGCGAGCAGCGCGGCGCCGAGCCTGGCGTCCTCCGCCTCGTCCCGGCCGCGCGGCGCGGTGCCGCCGAGCACCAGCGAGCTCACATCGTCGTCCTGGCGGCGGATCAGCAGTTCGGGGGTAGCGCCGACCAGGTTGGCGCAAGCGAACGTGTAGCAGTCGGGGTAACGGTCGGCGAGCCGCCGCAGGATCACCCGGATGTCCAGGTCGCGGGCCGCGGTCGCGTACAGGTCGCGGGCCAGGACCACCTTGCTCAGCTCGCCGGCCCTGATGCGCTGGACCGCGGTGGCGACCGCGCGCTGCCATTCCGGCGCGGTCAGGCTCCCGTCGTGCCACCTGATCTCCGCGGGAGCGGTCAGCGGGGCGGATGCGTGCCCAGGGCCGCCGGGAAGCCCGGCTGCCGGCGCCGCTGGCGGCGCGGCCGCCAGGGGGCGGATCGTGGTGAGCCACGACCTGCCGCCGCGTCGGCCGATGATCGTCTCCGGCACCACGAGCACCGAGCCGTCGGAGGTGGAGTCGAAGGTGAAGCTGCCGAAGGCCACCGGCCCGGTGCCCGGTTCGGCCACCTGATCGTCGACCTCGGTGCCGTCGAAGAGCTCGCGGAGCCACTTCTCGCCGGCGGTGAACCTGTCCTCGCCCGCGGGGAGGGTGACCCGGGCCGTCTCACCCCACCCGGCCAGACCGTCACCGTGCCGGATCCAGGCCACGCCCGCCGGCTCGGGAAAGAGCGCCACCAGGTCGCCTGGGTCGGAGATCTCGACGGTACGCGCGGCAAGCCGTTCCGGCGCCCGCTGACCGCCGGTGTCCTGGGGGAGTGCCACGCCAGCCAACTTTACGTGGGGGCAGGCACTGCCGTGTCGCCCGGGACGGGTGATCCGGTGCGAAAGGTCGATCTCTGATGTGCGTGAGGAGCGCGTGACTTGTGGTAATGTCCTGCGCAGCCTATTCCTATAAAAACGATCGGATTAAAAGGATGATACTGCGCACGGCCAGTTCGCCGCTGAGCCAGGCCCGGCTGCGGCAGATAGTCCAGGGCGTCGCCGCGAGTGAGCACGAGTGGCTCGGCCTTGTCCGATACGACCTCAACCGGCGCTGGTACCAGCGGCTGACCTCGGACGATGACCTCGAGGTGTGGCTGCTGAGCTGGCTGCCCGGGCAGCGGACCGGCTTCCACGACCACGGCGAGTCCTCCGGCGCGTTCACGGTGGCGCGGGGCGCCCTGCGGGAGCGGACCGCGCCCGGCCGCAGCCCGGGCCCGTCGGCCGCGGTGTCCAGGGGCGAGGTGAGGTCGTTCGGCCCCTGGTACATCCACGATGTGATCAATGCCTCAGTGCAGCCGGCGGTGAGTGTGCACGCCTACTCGCCGCCGCTGAGCAGCATGCGGCGCTTCGAATTCGGGCCCGGTGGCCTGGAGCGCGTCACCTTGGAAACGGCGGTCCGGTGGTAGCGGGCGGCTGCGGGGGCGCCGCCCGCTCGATCGACGAGATCCTCGGCGAGGCCAGGGCGCGGTTGCGGCGGCTCGGGCCGCGAGAGGCCAGCGAGGCGATGCGGGCGGGCGCGGTACTTGTGGACATCCGGTCGCAGGCGCAGCGCGCCGAGCAGGGCCTGGTGCCAGGTGCCCTGCACGTGGAGCGCAACGTGCTCGAATGGCGGTTCGACCCGCGGTCGCCGGCCCGGGTGCCGCAGGCCGCCTACGACCTGCGGGTGATCGTGATGTGCGTGGAGGGCTACACGTCCAGCCTGGCGGCGGCGTCCCTGCAGGACCTCGGCGTGGCCGGGGCGACCGACCTGGCGGGCGGCTTCCGTGCCTGGCAGCGGGCTGGCCTCCCGGTCGTCCCGGGGGCGATCGAGGCCCCGTCGGCCGCCAGCTAGGGCGCATCCCGGCCCGTGCCGCTGCCTGTGTGATCCAGAGCGGCATACTCAGACCAGCGTGGCTCCAGAGCGGTACGGTCCAGGGCCGCGTGCCGTCGGTTCTCGGTGCCCCTCGGTTCTGCGTGCCTACAGCAGCGTGAGTTGCTGCGGCGCGCCGGCCTGGCTGTCCGTTGCTCTCTCGATGGGGGGCGCGAAGCGCTCCGGCCTGCGGCGCCGTGCGCTAGGTGCCCCGCGCCCGACGCCGTAGCGTCCGGCCAGCTCCCGGACCTGCTCGGTCACCTGCTTCTGGTAGGCCGCCGGGGCGTAGGCGCCGCGACCGTAGAGCGCGCGGTAGCGGTGCACCAGGTCCGGGTGCGCCTCACCCAGCCAGCGGAAGAACCACTCCCGCGCCCCGGTGCGCAGGTGCAGCACGATCGGCGTGACCGAGGCGGCCCCGGCCTGCGCGATCTGCCGCACGGTGTTCTCGAGCTGCGCCGGGGAATCGGACAGGAACGGCACGACCGGGCCCATCAGCACCGCGCAAGGCAGGCCGGCGGCGGTGAACGCGGCACACACCTCCAGCCGCCGCTGTGGGCTGGGCGTCCCCGGCTCAAGCTGCCGCCACAGCCCGGTGTCCGCGCACCCCACCGACACCGCGAGCCCGACGTCGGTCACCTCGGCCGCCTCGCAGATCAGCTCGAGGTCCCGCAGGATCAGCGTGCCTTTCGTGAGGATCGAGAACGGGTTGGCCGCATCCCGCAGCGCGGTGAGGATGCCGGGCATGAGCCGGTAGCGCCCCTCCGCACGCTGGTAGCAGTCCACGTTCGTGCCCATGGCGATGTGCTCGCCGCGCCACCGCGGCGCCGCCAGTTCCTTGCGCACCAGGTCCGGCGCGTTGACCTTGACCACGATCTTGGAGTCGAAGTCGTGGCCGGAGTCCAGGTCCAGGTAGGTGTGCGACTTGCGAGCGTAGCAATAAAGGCACGAATGGCTACAACCACGATAGGGATTAATAGTCCAGCGGAACGGGAGGCGGGAGGCGTCGGGTACCCGGTTGATGATCGACCGGGCCTGGACCTCGAAGAACGTCATGCCACGGAAGCCCGGCGTGTCGAAGGTACGGGTCACCGCGCGCTGCTCGAACAGCACCGGCGCAGCCTGCGCCGGTGGTGATCCCTCGTCCGGCGAACCGGCACGTAGCGCATCCCACCGCATGTGACAAAACTTAGAACACCCGTTCTAGCTAGTCAAACACCAGTTCTAGCCGGTCGCCACCGGACTGCGGGGCCGAACACGACCACTATTGGGGTGGCCTACCAGGGCTAAAAATCTTGCCGGGGGGGATACCGTGGGAAACAGGGCAATCCAAGCCAGTTGGTAGGTATTGGGCCGCGGGGTGTGGAGGTGGCGCCCATGGCACTGTCCATGGAGGAGCAGCGCATCCTTGCGGAAATCGAGCAGGAGCTTGAGCGCTCGGAGCCGGTGCTTGCCGCCTGTCTGACCATGTTCTCCCGGCCCGGCCGCGCCGGGTTGCTCCGCGTGCCCGGCACGCGGCGCCGTTCGTCCCGGGTGCTGACGGTGGCGTCGGTGGTAGCCGTGGTCATGATCACCGTGCTGCCCGTTGTGATCTACGCGCTGGTGGCTCTGCGCGCGGCTCCGCTGGGTCAGCCCGCGGGCCGCCCGGCGGCGTCGTCCTCTCCGCGCACGGTGCAGCAGCACCCGGTGCTGAGCCCGCCCCGGCAGCGCTGAGCCCGCTTAGCGACGGACGCTTCGGCGGGTGGCGCTGCGGACGCCGGCGGCCGCAGCCTACGATTCGCGCCAGATCTGGATCAGGTACTGCTCCAGCCCGTCCAGGGTCCTGCGGGCCTGCTCGAATTCGTCGCTGAGCGGGTCGAGGCCGCGCCGGAACAGGTCGCGGTAGCGGCGGGGCACCTCGCTGCGGTTGCGGGCGAACACGCGGACCACGTAGTCACCGACGCCGCCGGCGAGCTTGAGGCTCTCCACGGCCTTGCCCGCCGGGCCCATGTCGATGCTGACCGCGCCGCGCAGGTACAGGACCGCCTTGGCCTCGTCCTCCCACTTCTCGCCGAACGGCGGCGGGGCGGAGTCCCACTCCTCGAAAAGAAGCTGCGCGGTGACGATCTCCTGGAGGCTGGCCACCCACATCTGCTCGCGGGTGACGCTGATCAGCGCTCCGTCCGGCGGCGCCGGGCTTCCCGGCCCGTCCGGATCCACGGTGGCATCATGCAGCCGGAACATGCGCCGATCCGGGAAGACGGGTATCTCCAGCCGGAGCAACCTTCGGCTCACACGTGCCCCCTTTACATGCTCTTTCCGTTCTAGCATGCTCCGCCGACCGGGGTTGGAGCCCGGTATTCGCTGATAAAGCACAAATGTGATTCACACGAACACCCCGGGTGCACGCGGCGCCCTGGACGCCACGGCGGTTCCCCGGGGTCGCCCCCCGGGCTAACAGAGCCCCGGTCAGGACAGCCGGTCCCGCACCTCGGCCCAGAGGTCGGCGTAGCCCCGGGCGGCCGCACTGCGCGGGGCGAACGCGGCCACCGGCGCCCGCTCCACGGCCATCCGCTCGACCATCGACAGCGCCGGGATGGCGGTGGCCGCGACGTCGTCGCGCTCGGCCGGCAGCCGCTCCGCGATCTCCTTGTGTAGCCGCTTGCGGCGGTCGATCATCGAGTAGAACGCCAGCAGCGCAGGCCGGTGCCCGTCCAGGCCGCCGATGAACTCGGTGAGCTGATCAAGGGTGCGCACCGACAGCGTGGTCGGGATGATCGGGGCCAGCACCAGGTCGGCGGCGTGCAGCACCGCCTCGGAAAGCAGCGAGATGCCCGGCGGGCAGTCGAGGAAGACCAGGTCGTAGGACGCGCGCAGCGGGCGGAGCAGCCGCGCCAGCCGCTGTGTGGGCTTCTTGGTGGTGTCCAGGATCAGGTCGAGGTTGCGGAAGGTGAAGTCGGCGGGGAGCAGGTCGAGGCCGTCGAAGTCGGTTCCCTTGATCGCCTTGTCCAGGTCCCTGTTACCGCGGATCAGGGCGGTGCCGCCGCCTTTCACCCGGGGGCGCACCCGGAACAGGAAGGTTGCCGCGGCCTGCGGGTCAAGGTCGGCGAGCAGCACTCGCTGCCCATCCTTGGCCGCGAGATAGCTCAGGTTGACCGCGGCGGCCGTCTTGCCGACCCCACCCTTGATGTTGTAGGTGGCGACGATCTTCATCTGTGCGTGCTCGCGGTCAGCACCTCGAAACGCTCCTGGGCCTGGCGGCTGGCGAAGGCGGCGAACCGGCTGGAGAACTCGCTGCGGGCCCGCCGTTCCCGCTGGCCGACGTGGGATGCCAGGTCTCCCATGGCGAGCAGCGCGGTCGCCGGGACGCTGCCGCTGGCGAGCAACTCTGCGGCAACGACCCGGATTTCCTGCTGCTGCACCTGGCAATCCTGGTAGGTGCCCAGGCAGTCCTGCAAGCCCTTCAGTTCACGCACCGCCCGCCGGTGCGCGGGCAGGTCATGCAGCGAGGCGAAGAACTCCAGCGCGTACCGCAGTTCCTTGCACCGCTTGCGCAGGTCGTGGAGTTTCTCCGGGGGAGAGTCGGCGCTGATGGCGCCGCCCAGGGTAAGAACGCGCCGGTCCGCGCGGCCGATGATCTTGGCGGCGGCGTGCGCCGCGTCCGGGCCACGGCGCGGCGGCGTGAGGCCGGTCAGGGCAGCGCGCCAGGTGGCGGTCAGCGTGGTGAACCGGGCCGAGCGCAGCGCGCGGGCCAGCCGGCGCTGCTCGGTGACGCGCCGCTGCGTGAGGAAGTCGTGGAATGGTTCAAGGTCGGCCGGGTCGGCGGAGGTCAGCTCGGCCGCCCCGTCGGCGAAGCCGAGCAGGTGCACGTCGAGATCGCGGGTGGGCGTGGTGAGGTCACCCAGCCACTTGAACTCGGGCCGGTACTCGGCGGCCAGGCCGTCGGGCAACAGGGAGGCGCCGAGCTTCAGCGCGGTCCTGGTCCGCCGTACCGACACGCGCAGGTCGTGCAGGAACTCGGTGTCGATGTCGCGAATCGTGCCCGCGACGTTCGCCTCCAGGGTGTCGAGCAGCCGCAGCAGCACGGCGGCGAGCGCCATCCGCGCGGGCATCGTGGGGGACAGCTCGACGTCGACCTTGTTCGAGTACTCGCCGGGCGCATGGCCCACCGTGGCCAGCACCGCGTCCAGCGGTGGCGGCGCCCCGCGGAACATGCCGGGCTGAGCGGCCAGGCACTGGGCGATCCGGTCGGTCTGTGCCTGGTAGCCCCGCACCGCGGTGAGACTCAGCCGCGCGGGCGGCTCCTCGGTGGACGGCCGGGCCGGGTGCAGCAGGTCCACGGTGAGCCAGGCGACCGTCTTGTCGTCGGTGTTTCGCACCCGGAACTCCGACACCGTGCTCGCGGCCTTGGCGGCGGGCAGCAGCGCCCGGACCGAGGTCAGCCCCTTGAGCCGGTCCCGGAGCGGGCCGCGGGGCAGGCCGTCGGCGAGCACCGGCCACCGGGTGCCGTTCGCCGTCGCGGTGATCCGTTCGCCGGCCGTGCCGCTCAGCACGAGCTCGGCGGGCCCCCGGTCGGCCACGCATTCCAGGGTGAGACCGGCCCGGTACAGCCGCCAGTCGAAGGTATCCAGCCAGGTCCGGCGGAGGGTGCGCGACTTGGCAGCGGGGACAACGGAAAATCGCGGCGCCAGCGCTTCCCGCACCGCTGAGGGCGCGGGTCGTTCGCCGTCCGTATACGCGAAGTTGTGAGAGTAGACACTCACTGTTAACCTCCGCCCGAGACTTCCGCGTACATACCCGCGGAATCAAGAGGACAGCACTGGCCGACCGGCTCCGCTAGCTTGAGTCTAAATGCCAGAAGATGCCCATCCTAGGGGGCTTTTTCCGGTTCTGCGCCGTTCGGCGGCAGCGCACGTACCCTGCGGCCAGCCCCGGCCACCACCGGGGGCGCCCGCACCCGTGCACTAGTCTGCAGTCCGTGAACTCCTCGGACTGGGCGTCGATCGCCTCGCTGGCGACCGCCGGCGGAACGCTGGTCCTCGCGGTGGCGACGTTCGCCTCGGTCAGGTCCGCGAACCGGACGGCGCGCGCCGCCGAGCAATCCCTGCAGGAGGGCCTGCGCCCGCTGCTGGTGGCGTCCCGGCTGCAAGACGACGCGCAGAAGGTGATGTTCGTCGACGGCAAGTGGCTCCAGGTGCCGGGCGGCCGGGCCACGGCTCAGGCCGAGGGCGATGTGATCTACCTGACCATGTCCGTGCGCAACGTTGGCCGCGGCATCGGCGTCGTACACGGCTGGCACTTCTACGCGGACTGGGGACCCAGCGTGCCCGATCCGGTCCTCGATGAGTTCCACCGGCAGAGCCGGGACCTGTATGTGCCGCCGGGGGACATCGGCTTCTGGCAGGGGGCGTTCCGGGATGAGGGCGATCCCCAGTACGAGGACGCTTGCAAGGCGGTCACGTCCAGAAGCCAGATGACCGTCGACATCCTCTACGGCGACCACGAAGGCGGCCAGCGTGTCGTTACCAGGTTCGGGCTCCAGCCGAGGCAGGACGACGGCTGGCTGATTTCGGTGAACCGTCACTGGAACATCGACCGGCCGGATCCACGGTGATGGCCATGCTCAACGACCCGTTCGCGAAGCTCGAAGGCCCGCTGGCCGACACCACCCGGATGCGGCTGGAGGTCGTGGAGAACCGCCCGCTGACCCCGGCGATGCAGCAGGTGGTGCTGTCCGCGCCGGAGCTGGCCGGATTCACCTACCGGCCCGGGCAGGACTTCATGCTGATGGTGGCCGTGGACGGGGACCGCCCGGTGCGCCGCCGGTACACCATCAGGGACATCGACGCCGTGAACGGCCTGCTCACCCTGGGCATCGTGCGCCACAGCGGCGGCGGCCCCGGCGAGCGCTGGGTCGCGGCGGCGCGGCCGGGGGACCGGATCGAGGGCATCGGGCCGCGCGGCAAGATCTTTCCCGCGGAGGGCGTGGCCTGGCACCTGTTCGCCGGGGACTTCTCCGCCCTGCCCGCATACTTCACCATGGCCGGCTCGCTGCCGGCGGGCCAGCGCGCCACCGTGATCCTTGAGGTCCCTGGTCCAGGGGACGAGCAGGAACTCAAGGCGGCGGCGGACGTGGAACTGGCCTGGCTGCACTCTGACGGCCGCCCGCCCGGCGACCCCGCTGCGCTGACGGCCGCGCTCGCCGACGTAACACTGCCACCACAGGCCGGTCACGCATACCTGGCCGGTGAGGCCAGGCTGGTGCTGGCGCTGCGGGAGGCCCTGGCCGGCCGCGGCCTGCCCGCGGACCAGGTATCGCCTAAGGCCTACTGGGGGCTTGGGCGGGCCAACGCCGCCCACGGCGAGCCCGCCAGGGACTGATCAGAACGGGGTGGCCGCCAGCCAGGCGTCCAGCAGCGAGCGGTCACCGATGACCTCCACGGCCGGGTCGTCCGGCGGGAGCCGGCGCAGCATGACCAGCAGCACCGCCGAGGCCGGGCCGCGCAGGGCCACGTCCCCCTTGCCGTGCCCGGTCTCCACGCTGACACCGCCCCGCCCGCCCCGGACCAGCCACTCGCCGTCGGCTCCGTCGTCGGTGACGTGGAAGTGAACGACCTTGCCCTCCGGCAGGATGGCGGGACGTTCCGGCTCCTCGGCGGCCTGGACGGTCGGCAGGAAGCCGAGCCACTCCGCGATCCCGTCGGTGGCCACCACCGGGTCGATCACCGGCCGGGTGCCGACGGCAATCTCGCCGTCGGCGCGGTGCACGGCGGTCTCGTGCGCCATCCGGCGCGCCCAGTAACTGGCCGGCCCGGGGCCGAGGTGCGTCCACACCGGGCCGCTGCCCGTGGTGACCGCCTCGGCGAGCCTGGCCGCGCCGTCGCGGACCCAGGCCGGCCGCTCGGCCGGATCGTTGGGCAGCCGGCCGTTGGGTACCTCGCGGAACGGGATCGGCTCGGCCGCCTTGGTGGCCACGATCGCGGCGGCCCATCGGTGCGCCCGCCCGACGTGGGTGATGAGCTGCTTCAGCGTCCAGTCCGGGCAGGTGGGCACCGTCGTGGCGAGATCCGCGGTGGCGGCGATCCCGGCCAGCGTGTCGGCGCTGCCGGTCACCTCGGCGAGCAACAGGTCGGTGGAGATCACGTCAGCGGCATCCGCAGGCGCCGCCGCAGCAGCCGCCGCCTCCGGCGCGGGGCCCGGCGCCGCTGGCGCCCGCCCTGCCCCCCACCGAGACCGTGGACAACAGCTTCACCGTGTCGTCATGCCCCTGCGGGCACTGGGCCGGTGCGGAGGCCTCGGCCATGGGCCGGGTGCGCTCGAAGGTCGCGCCGCAGGCGCGGCAGCGGTACTCATACCGTGGCACGCGAGAAGCCTACGTCACACCGGTGCCACGGGGGAGGGGCGGCGCGTGGCCGCCCGCCGGCGGGGCCTGCCCGTTCGGCACGGGGTGCACGTGTGGGCCGTCGGTGCCCCCGCGCCGGCCGGCCGCCGCG
>Ga0070709_10000291_pt1 | contig 31846 bp, 25 predicted proteins | sample LARL51metaG_FD_65449 | JGI IMG/M metagenome (GOLD analysis project Ga0070709, IMG submission 65449) | Corn, switchgrass and miscanthus rhizosphere microbial communities from Kellogg Biological Station, Michigan, USA - LAR L5-1 metaG | ecosystem: Host-associated > Plants > Roots > Rhizosphere ... | reverse complement strand
TCCTGGGACGTGCCCGACAACGGCGGCTCGCCGCTGACCGCCTACGAGGTCTACCGCGGCGCCGCGGTAGACCTCGTAGGCGGTCAGCGGCGAGCCGCCGTTGTCGGGCACGTCCCAGGACACGGTGACGCCGGACGGACCGGTGAGCGCGGAGATCAGGCGCGGCGCGCCGGGGACCGCCGGCTCGACCGTGTCGTAGGCCGCGAACAGCCGCTTGCCGCCCGACTGCCGGATGATGGTGTCGAGCGCGCTGCGCGAGGAATCCGGCGTCGAGATCGAGGTGCACCCCGGCGCCACGCAGCCGCGCGCCATGACGCCGACGAACCTGCCCTGCTTGTCGACCGAGGCGTCGTTGAAGTCGAGCAGGTTGCGGCAGGCGTTGCTGCCGCCCTGCATCCAGATGCAGCCGATCTGCACCGGCTGGTCGGGCGTGGCGTCGGCCAGCCCCCAGGTGGCGCCGGCGTCGTAGGTGCTGGCGATGTAGGCGTGCCAGACGCCGGCGAAGGTCGGCGCCTGGAAGTCGCCCGCGGTGGCGGTGCCGAGGAAGAACATCATGGCGCGGTTGTCGTCGCCGGCCACCATCTCGGAGAAGACGCAGTTCTGGACGCCGGCCGGAGCGCCGACGTCGGTGGGCTTGCTCCAGGTCACGCCCTGGTCGTGCGAGACCGCGACCTTGGCGTGGCCGTCGCCGTCGCAGTAGCCGAGGTAGATGGTGTTGCCGGCCTGGCCAAGGGGCTTGCCGGTGGCGTTCAGGCCGACCGCGACCGACGGGTCGCCGGTGGCGGGAGAGCTGCCGGGAACGACGCGCGGCGTCCAGGTGATGCCGTTGTCGGCCGACACGACGACGCCGGCGCCGATCGTGTCCGGAGAGCTGCACTGCCGGTTCGGCAGGTAGACGGTGCCGTCGGGCGCCACCTTGAGATGGCCGTGCAGGCCGCCGCACTCGGTGGTGTAGGCGGTGACCGCGGGGCCGAAGGTCAGCCCGCCGTCGTCGCTGCGCGCGCAGAAGGCGGGCGCGAACAGCAGCGCGCCCGGGTCCTGGGCGCAGTAGTAGACCGCGTCGGGATAGGCCGGCGGCAGCGGCGTCGGGATGGGAGCGTGGTAGGGGCCGCCGCCGAAGCTCTGGTGATCCGAGCCGCCGGGATGGCTGCAGCCGTCGTTCGGCACCCAGAGCCCGCCGTCGTTGTCGGTGTGCGAGCTCTCGCTGCAGCCGGTCGAGAACAGCACGATGTCGCTGACCAGCAGCGAGGTGAAGGCGCGGCCGGTGTGATAGTCGGTGAACAGGATGGGGTCGAAGTCGACGAGGCTGGTCGGAGCGTCGTGCTGCACCCAGGTGTCCTGCGCCGGCGACGAGCAGTCGTTGAAGGTGGTGAACAGGGTGTGGACGTCGGACTGGGTCGCGACCTCGCCGGTGAACCAGTCGACGCCGACCGACGGCTCGCCGGCGGTGGTCCCCAGGCCGCCCCGCGCCTGGTAGACCTGGAAGCGCCCGGCCGGACCCGTGGCGGGCGCCGTGTTCGGCGGGATCGGCTCGAGGAAGATCGCGGCAGTGAAGCTCTGGCCCTGCGGATCGAACTCGACCACGCGCACGTCGTAGCTGCCGTTCACGGCCGGGAACGTAGCGATCTCGGGGTCCATCGCGGTGGCCGACTGCGCCACCGTGTTGGCGCCCTGCAGCACGTAGAGATCGAAGTCCGCGTCGGCCGTGTGCAGCGGCCAGGACAGCACGACCTTCACCCGCTTGGCGGCCGCCGTCTGCGACGACACGTTGACGGTCAAGGTCGTCTCGTCGCAGGGATGGGTCGAGTCGCAGGTGGTGGCGCCGCCGACGACCGGCGGCGGGATGTTCGGCACGAAGAACGGCCCGGCCGAATAGGTCACGGGGTTGCCGGCGTCGTTGGCGTCGGTGAGCGTCACCGCGGGCGACGCCCAGGCAGCCGCCGCCGCGACGCAGGCGCAGAGCAGCGCGCACAGCGCCGGCCGGACGGCGGTGATCCACGACTGCAAGACAGTGGCGGGGCTCATCTCTCGAACCTCCTCGAACGCAATCAGGGAAAGAAGCGTGGTGCCTCGGGCCTGTCGAGGCTGCAGGGCGGTGCGGCCGCCGGACGGCCGATCGCCAAGCACCTTTCTACGGCGCGGCGAGCCGCGATGGAATGAGGAGGAACCCCTACGCCGCGGGCGGGAAAACCCCCAGGGCGCCGCCTTTCTCAGGGCCGAGCCTGCACAGCGGTTGGAGGGCGTGGCGCGGGCGCACCAGCCCCTATCGTCTCAAGAAGCCGCGAGGTCGAGATTCTCCGTGATCCGCGTCCCGTCCCCCCGGAACGCCTCGAGGTACAGCGCGATCCGCTCCCGCGCCGTCGCCAGATCCTGCACGTTGAGCTGAAGATTCAGCAGATCGATGTACCAGGGCGGCTTGACCGCGTCGAGCACGTAGGCCTCGACGATCGCCCGCGCGATCGGCAGCGTCGTCTGCTTCGAGTCGTCGTGGACGTCGCGGTTGCTCGCCCGCAGGAGCTTGCCGTATTCCTCTTCGAGGAGGCGCGCGAAGATCTCTCCATTCAACGCGGTCCCCGCCTCGACGCCGGTGCCGGTCTCCGCGTCGCCCTCCGTGAACGGCGCGCCCTTGTGCAGCCACTCCCAGAGGATGCTGGCGCGGATCTCGCCGGTCGCCATGTCCTCCATCAGGTAGAGGACGTCGTCGTTGCCGAAGAAGTCGGCCGGCTTGAGGGCGGCGGCCTGGAATCCTTGCAGGAAGGCGTTGCCGTACTGCAGCGCAACGCTCAGCAGGTCGCGCGCGCCGCGGACCGTGCGCGGCGCCGGCTCGAGCAGCACCAGCGCGTCGGCGTCGGCCGGCGTGTAGGTGAGCCGCGGGAACTCGCGCCCCAGCTGGTTGTCGGCGCCGGCCCGCTCCCACACCGGCCGCAGGATGTGCACCATCTTCCAGTGCGCCACCCACTTGCCGCTCGCCCCCTCGCGCTGCTCGCGCTCGCCGCCGGCGACCGCCCGCTTCATGCTCGCGGCGACCCCCGCCTCGGAGCCCACCGGGATGTTCGCCTCCATGCCGCCCTGCCAGAGGGCGCAGCGGCCCTCGCGATCGGGCGTGTTCACGGCGCGGCGGACGCGGTCCTCGTAGTTCCGCATGTAGCCATAGGTCATGACGATCGCGTCGATGTTCGGGTTCTGGAAGTCGCGGTCCCAGGCCAGCGCGTCCGCGACGCTGTTGATGTAATCCCAGCGCCCGGTGTTGAAGCCGACGAAATGCACCCCCAGCGCGGCGCGGATCTCCATCAGCTGGAAGCAGGCCTCGATCTGCTCGACCAGGACGTAGACCTTGATCGTTCCCACCGCGAGACCGAGGTGCCGCTCGAGCGCCGCCAGCACGTCGTTCCACAGCGCCGCCTCCTCCGCGGTCTGGATCTTCGGCAGGTAGAGGACGATCGACGAGCCGTCCGCGCGCAGGCGCTGGTGATTGTTCACGACGTAGAGGACGAGATCGACGATCGACGCCGAGAAGCCGGCGCCGCCTGCCTCCCGCACGTGGCGGTCGTCGAGGTGCAGGCCGCGGGCGCGGTAGATCCGGGTCGTGAAGCCGAGCTGCTCGCGCCAGTCCGCGACGATCGGCCGGCCCAGGAAGCCCTGCGCCCACTGGTTCATCTCGCCGGCGACCTCGGCGGCGACCTCGAGGAAGACCGGGTCCCTGTCGATCGCGAGGCGCAGGTTGCGCTGGTTGTCGAGCGACATCGTGTCGACCTGCCCGAGCGCGTCCTCGCCGTCGAACATCCAGCCGTCGGCGCCGGAGAGGAGCGCGTAGGCGACGTTGCGCAGGCCGGCCCGGACCGAGGCGCGCGGCCGGGTGGCGGGACCGGTCCCCTGGATCCACTGGCGCCGCAGGTCGGCGGGGATCTCGCTGCCCACGAAGTTGCCGTCGCGCGCGTCCTGGACCCTGATGCCGGTGCGCGGGATCAGCGCCCCGGGATCGAGGAACGCGATCCGCCGGCCGCTCTGCGCCCGCTCCCGGCGCCGCGCGATCCGCCCCGCCATGACCTCCCGCCGCTCGCGGTTGAGCGGCGCCAGCGCCTCGAGGGCGGCCAGGGCCGGCGGCGTGAAGACGTCGCCGTAGGACGGGAGCACGCCCCTGTGCAATTCGAGAATCGCGGTCATCTCACCTCCGCCAGGACGCCCGATGCTACCGCCGGTGCAGCGAGGCGGCAAGGCGGCCGGGAATCCCGGCAAGCCGTCGGCGGGGCAGCGGTGTGGGGTGAGGCGCCGCGCTCATGTGGCCGTCCGGCGTCGCACGAACCCGATGGCCAGGGGCGGCGCCAGGCGGGCAACAGATGGCGGTAGCCGCGGCGGCAAGCAACTTGACAACAAACTCATCGATGCGTAGCTTAGATCATACGTTCAGAAGGCCCAGATTCCTTCCGGCCTTCAGCCGCCACGAACCAGGAGGCTCATATGAAGAAGCTGCTGACGCTGGCATTGGCATGTCTAGGCTCGGTCGCGCTGAGTGTGCCCGCGGCACAGGGGAGGCAGGTGCCCCCACCGAAGGACGTCTATGCTGCGAAGTTCCTCTGCGGGAGCTTCTTGCCCAGGACGCCCGTGCCTCCAAGCGACGGCGTGCCGGAGCCGCCCGTCAAGCCGGGGAACTACCTCACCGTGATCAATGTGCACAATCCGAACGGGACCATCCTCCCGTTCAGGAAGAAGGCGGTGCTGCTCTATCGGGCCGACAAGGCCCAGCCCGGGGAAACTCCGATGCCGCCTGGCAAGATCTTAGGGGTCGAGCTTTCTCCGGACTTCGGGCTCGAGATCGATTGCGCCGACATCCGGACCAGGCTCCTCGCGGGTACGGCTCCCGCTCCCACCTTCATCGAGGGCTGGGTGGTGATCATCGTGAGTGGCGTCGGCCAGGCGGAGCCGTTGCCGCTGGACGTCACCGCGGTCTACACGTCCCACGGTTGGGACCAGAGCGGCAAGGTGCCGATCTACGTGGGCTTCGCGGAGGACGTCCAGCCGGTGCTCCCGAAGCGGGTCAGGTAGGCGTCCCGCGCGGCAGTGGCCGCCACGGCTGCCGGAGGAGGAGGTAAGATCGCCCTCCACGTCCGAAAGGAGGGCGCCGTGCCCGGCACCACCGCTGTCAGCCCCGGGTCGTTGCCCCGCGACCTCGAAGATCTCCGGCACCAGCTCGACGCTGCGGAGCGCGAGGCGACGGCACTCGTCGAGGACCTCGACGACGAGCGGCTCAACTGGCGGCCGAGCCCTGCGGCCTGGAGCATCGCGCAGTGCCTCGATCACCTCAGCGCGACGAGCCGCGTCTATCTCGACGCGATGGAAGAAGCGGCCGCCACGGCGCGGCGCCGCGGCTGGCAGCGGCGCGGACCCATCCGGCCCGGAGCGCCGTCGCGATGGTTCCTGCGCGAGCTGGAACCGCCGCCGCGCCGGCGGCTGCGAGCGCCGCGGAAGATCGCGCCTATGGCGCCAGCCTCGCGAGCCAGCAAGGCCGCGGTAGGCGAGGACTTCAAGCGCCAGCAGGCGCGGGCGCGCGCCTTGCTCGCCGCGGTGGCCGATCTCGACCTCAATCGCGCCCGCTTCGTCAATCCGTTCGTCCCTCTCGTCCGCTTCACCCTCGGCACCGGCTTCCTGGTCATCGCCGCCCATCAGCGCCGCCATCTCGTGCAGGCCGCGCGCCTGCGCCAGCGGCCGGACTTTCCAGCCTCCTCCTGAGAGCCGCCACCCTGCTGCGGCCGCTGCGCCGAGACCGCGATCGCGGCCGGCGGCATCGGCGGACGTGACGGGGCCGGAACCCGAGAGCATAAGATCGCCCTCCATGTCGGCCCACCCCTTCGGCGCGCAGAGCATGGTCGCCCCGCTGCGCCGGGTGCTGGTCAAGCGTCCCGAGGAGGGCTTCGCGGTCGCCGACCCGGCGGCGTGGCACTACGCCGGCCGGCCCGACCTCGGCGCCGCGCGGCGCGAGCACGAGGAGCTGGTGGCGATCCTCGCCGGCCACGGCGCGGAGGTCGTCGATCACCCCGAGCCGCAGCCGGGACGCGCCGACGCGCTCTTCGTCTTCGACCCGGCCCTCGTCACCGAGCGCGGGGCGGTCATCCTGCGCATGGCGAAGGAGCTGCGCCGCGGCGAGGAGGACGCCATGGCGCGGCGGCTCGCGGCGCTGGGAATCCCCATCCTGGCGGCTCTCGGCGGCGACGCCCGCGCCGAGGGCGGCGACCTCCTCTGGCTCGACCGCGACACCCTGGCGGCCGGCCAGGGGTTCCGCACCAACCGCGAGGGCCTGCGCCAGCTGCGCCTGGCGCTGGCGCCGCTCGGCGTCGAGGTCCTGGTCGTGGAGCTCCCCTTCTGGACCGGCCCCGACGCCTGCCTGCACCTGCTGTCCCTCGTCAGCCTCGTGGACCGCGACCTCGCCGTCGTCTACTCGCCGCTCCTGCCGGTCTCCTTCTGGCGCCTCCTGCAAGACCGCGGCATCCGCCTGGTCGAGGTGCCCGAGCAGGAGCTCCCCACCCAGGCCCCGAACGTCCTCGCCCTCGCGCCCCGGCGTTGCCTGATGCTCGAAGGCAACCCCATCACGCAGGCCCGTCTCGAAGCCGCCGGCTGCGAGGTCCTCACCTACCGCGGCCTGGAGATCTCGCTAAAGACCGAAGGCGGCCCCACCTGCCTCACCCGCCCGCTCTGGCGGGAGAGCACGGCGCCTTAGTAGTCCCCAGCCTCCTGTGGAACGAGGGGTCCCGGCTCCCCCGACCCCTGGGGACACCCGCATCGCTCTGGCGTGGACGAGGGGTGGAGGGCCGGGGCTGGACGAGGGGTCCGCCTTGGAGGGGGGCGAGGCACACCCCTGCGGCGGTGGAGACGAGGGGCGCGGCATCGCAGGGGGGTTCCCTCCCCTCACGGCCTCTGGGGCGAGGCGCCAAGGTGGTAGACGGGGTGTGGTGGACTGCCGCGCCCCAGGGGCCGTGAGGGGAGGGAACCCCCCTGCGATGCCGCGCCCCTCGTCTCCACCGCCACAGGGGTGTGCCTCGCCCCCCTCCAAGGCGGACCCCTCGTCCAGCCCCCGCGCCGTCCTACCCCTCCTTGCGGATCAGCTTCCCGAGCTTCACCCGGTCCGACTGCAGCAGCTCGGCGGTCCTTGCCGCGTCGACGTCGGCGACGATGATCTGCCCGATGTCGGTGTTGACCTCCGAGAAGATGCCGTGGGTGCGCATCTTCGCGGCCTGGTACTGGTTGTCGTCGGTCGGGCTCACGTAGTGCACGACGTCCACCTGGTAGCGGTGCACCAGGTAGAGGTGGATCAGGGTCATCAGCCGCTTCTGGCGGAGCTTCTCGTCGAAAGTGTTCTGGTCGCGCACCGAGAGGATCCTGTGGCCCAGCCGGTCGCGGATGGGCGTGAAGACGACGTTCGCCTCCTTCTCCTGCGCCGGGCCGAGGATGGCGAGCTCGAGCAGCTCCGAGCCGGCGCGGTGCGGCCGCAGCTCGACGTGCAGCGGGCCGGGGAGATGGTAGTGCTCGCACCACATCGCCAGCCACTCCTCGAGCAGCTTCTTCGGCACCTCGGTCTGGATCAGGTGCTGGTGCTGCGTCGAGCCCTTGCCCATCGCCTTGGTGGTCGCCGTGCGCCCCGAGGAGGCCAGCAGCGCGGCGTCGACCCGCGGCCCGCCGACCAGGGTCTGCGGCGTGCGGTAGGGCGACTCGACCAGCCGGAACTGCCGCTGCAGGCGGGCGAGCGCGAGCATGCCGTCCTGCCGCAACGCGGTCGCGAACTCCTCGGCGGCGAGGCCGTCGATCTGGTGGCCGCCGTAGGTGATGAAGTTGAAGACGAAGCCCATCCGGCCGAGCTCCTCGGGGAAGCGCCGCATCTCCTCGTCGCTCATCCCCGTCGAGTCCCAGTTGAACGAGGGCGACAGGTTGTAGGCCAGCATCTTGTCGGGGAACTCGGCATGGACCGCCGCCGCGAACTCGCCGGCGTACTCGAGGTCCGCCGTCGCGGTCTCCATCCACAGCAGGTCGGCGAAAGGCGCCGCGGCCAGCGACTTGGCGATGGCGTACTCGATGCCGCCACGCACCTGGTAGTAGCCCTCGGGAGTCTTGGCGTGCTCGCAGTCCCAGACCACGTGGACGCCGAGCGACCGCGCCTTGCGGCGCGCGGCGAAGTGCGAGGCCCGGCGGGCGAACCGCCGCCACTCCTCGACGCTCATCGCCAGCGGCTCGCCCTCGCTAGCGCGGAACTCGAGCGACTCGGCGACCGCCTCGTCGTAGGTCTCGAGGCCGGCCGCCGTCTCCCACGACTCCAGCAGGCGCGAGGCCGCCTGGTCGAAGACCGCGTCGACCAAGCCCTCCGGGGCCGCCCGGTGCGCCGCGACGCTCTTCGCGACCAGGGCGGCGATCCCGGTCCGCTCGAGCCATGCGTCGGCGGCGGCGTACTCCTCCTCGGACAGGGCGTAGAGGAGGTGGCCGTTCAGCTCGCCCACCCCAAGGTCGTGGAAGCGCTTCATCAGCGCCAGGTAGCTGGCCTTGTAGGACGGCAGGTTGACGTTCGTCGCGCCGAGGAGGAAGGGCTGGTCGCGCTCGTCGCCGCGGCTCTCGAGCAGGTTGGCCGCCTCGGCGTCGGTGCGCGCGACGATCAGGCCCGGCACCCCCATGACGTCGAGCTGGAAGCGCGCCGCGTTTAGGCGCTTGATCTGCTCGTCGGAGGCGACCAGCACCTTGCCGCCCTGGTGGCCGCACTTCTTAGTGCCCGGCCGCTGGTCCTCGATGTGATAGCCGGGCACGCCGGCCTCGACGAAGCGCCGGACCAGGTTCCGCACGTGCGGATCGCCGCCGTGGCCGGTGTCGGCGTCGGCGATGATGAACGGCCGGTAGTCGACGGCGGGGGTCGAGGCGAGCTGCTGCTCGCTCATGCGCAAGCGCTGGTACTGCTGGTTGCGATCGGCGGCCAGCAGCGCCCGCACCAGCCCCGCCGCCTCGTCCGGGACCTGGCTGAGCGGGTAGCTCGCGAGATCGGGCCCCGGGTCCTCGGTCGTCGAGCCCTTGGCCGACGTCGCCCAGCCGCCGAGGTAGATGGCCTCGATCCCCATGCGCTTCAGCGCCACCGCCTGGCCGGGCGAATACGGCCCGAAGGTGGTGATGCTCCGCCGCTCGCCGAAGAGCTCGCGCAAGCGCCGGTAGAACGCCGCCGCGGCCTCGCGCGCCACCGTGTAGTCGTGGGCGATGGTGCCGCGCTGCTCGACCACCTGGCGCGCCGAGTAGAGACGGGTGATGCCGCAGAAGCGCGGGCTGTCGAACCACTCCTGCGTCGCTGCCACTTCGTCGTCGAAGGGGGCCATGGCGCGCGATGCTACCGCCTCTGCCGCAGTGCAGCAAGGGAGCGCGGGGTGGCGGGCGGCGGGGGTGGCAGGCGGCAGGGGCGGCGGGCGGCAGGGGCGGCGGGCGGGACAGCCGCAGAACCCGCGGCGCCGGCGCCTCCGCGCTCCGGCAAGCTCCAGCGCCCGGCCCCGCGGCTATACTCGCGCCGGGCGAGACGAATGCGGCCGAGCCAGCCCTACCTCAGGTCCCTGCTGCCGCGGGTGCAGGCGCGGATCGAATCCCATTACGGCATCGCGGTCTCTTTCGTGACGATCGCGCCGCCTTTCACCGGTGACCTCGACGGCGCCGAGGTGCGCATCGACGCAGCGCACGAGGGCGACGCGGCCCTCTTCACCCTGGCGCATCTCTTCGGCCACACCGTCCAGTGGAACACCTCCGACCGCGCCCGCCGGATCGGAAGCAAGGAGCCGGGCCGTTACTCCGCGGCCGAGCTCGAGGAGGTGAGAGCCTACGAGCGCGAGGCCTCGCGCTACGGCCTGCAGCTCCTCCACGAGACCGGGATCGCTGACCTCGACGGCTGGCTGACGGACTTCGCCGCTGCCGATCTCGCGTTCCTCGCCCATGACTACACCACCGGCGAGCGCAAGCCCATCGCCGACTTCTGGGCCGACGGCCAGCCGCTGCTGCAACCCCTGGCGATTCCCGCCTTCCAGCCGCGCCGCTTCAAGTTCCGCTGGGACGGCGTCGTCGTGCAGTGAAGCGTCCGGGTAGAAGAAGCGCAGCAGGCGCGTGAACGGCTCGTGCGGGTTCTCCGCCTCCTCGCTCCTGCACGGTCGCGCGTCGAGTGTGATCTGGTAGATCCGCCGGCTCGAACTTGTTGCGTTTGCTGAATGCTCCGCCGCCCGGCTACGTCGTGATGGGACTCGGCTCTCCTCGGGCCTCGGGTCCCGTGATCTCAGGCCGAAGGAGTAAGTCGATGATCAGGACCTGGTCCATTCTTCGTTCGGCGTCCAAAGCCAGGAGGAAGAAAAACGCTGGAAGCAAGAATGACCACCCGGGAAGGGCGAATACGGCGACAAGAGAGAGGACAGTGAGAACCCGGTACCTCGATCTCGAAGCGTGAAGGCCGCGAAAGACGAATTGGCGCTGATCCGCGTCCTTCAGGCTGAAGATGACCGCTGCACGGGGAGACATCGGGCTCCAAGACCTTGTCCGTCCATCTGCGCTCTTCGTGGACACGGGAACACCTCTCGTTTGGAAAGCTGTCCGCACCGCATGCCCATGTTCGGACTCCAAGTAAGCTTAGCAGAAGCGCAAGCAGCAGCATTGCCGGCGGCATGGCACGCACCGGGGCCACCACGCCGCTGGTGGTATGGGCCGGCGGGTGCGGCTGGCGGCGGCGGGCGCCTCAGCGAAGGCTACGCTGCGGTCGCTTGGCGATACGCCTAGCCTGGCGGCGGGAGCCGCCCACACACCGTTAGGACACTCCCCCGTCCCCCCCGGACCCCCATTTTCCGCCGCCGCCGCCTCCCATGCTACGATTCCAGCAGTTCCCAGGAGCGACCCTGCCTTACCCCGGGCCCCGGGAAGGACTGTGAGGTCCGACCACCCATGAGCGAGAAGAAAGGCTGGGCCACGAGCCTCAAGGGCTTGTTCGTCGAGCCCGACGGACCCCGCGCCGACGCCGAGGCGGAGCCGCCGGCCGATGCCGAGGCCGCATCCGACGAGGCACGGCCGGCGTCCGCTCCGCCCCCGGCATCCGCCCGACCCCCGGCGTCCGGCCCGTCCACTCCCTCCGCGGCGGCCCCGCGGGGCCCGGCCGGCACCTTCCCCGCCCAGCCCACGCAGCCCGCCGGCGCGCCGCCGGGGAAGCTCGACTTCGCCGCCATCTACACCGCCGCCGGGATCGGCCCCGAGGAGCAGGAGCGGGTCGCCAAGGCGGCCGAGCTCCTCCATGCGCTGCCGGAGGGCACCGAGGCGGCCCGGCACATCGTCGAGGCGTCGCTCAAGGCTTTCGGCGTCCCCGTCGAGAAGATCCTCGCCGCCGGCGACCGCGAGATCCAGGCCCTCGACGCCTACGCCGAGGCGGACGCCGCCGACACCCGCAAGGTGCTCGACGACTCGAACCGCAAGATCGCCCAGTACGAGCAGGAGATCCAGCGCATCCGCCAGGTCATGGACGAGCGGGTGGCAGCGCAGCAGAGCGTGACGCGCGGCTGTGCCGCGGGCAAGCTCGACTTGGCGCGGGTGCTCGGCTTCTTCGGCCACGCCCCGGCCGCCACCGCCGCCGGCGGCACCGGCACCGGCGCCGCAGCCGCCACGACCGCACCGCCGGCGCACGCACCCAAGCCCACTTAGCACCGCGACCCGCCTCCCCGCCTCCCCCGGGGGGACGGCAGGCGTTCGAGGAGACGACATGCGACTCACGCCCTTCGCCAAGCTGTTCATCACCGTGATCATCCTGGCCGTCCTCGGCTACGCCCTCTGGCACTACAAGGGCAGCGACATCCGCCGCTGGGCCGGCGCCGAGAAAGGTGCGAGCACGGGCGCCGGCGGCGACGCGACGAAGGACTTCGCGGCGCTCAAGGACGCTCCCGCCGATCCCGGCCGCAACGCCGGCTCCTCCGGCGTCGCCCCCGCGTCCCTCGCCGTGAGCGGCAAGCTCGATCGCCCGCTGGTCGTCGGGATCAACACCTGGGCGGGGCACTCCCCGGGCATCGTCTTCAACAACGGCATGGAGCCGAACTCCGGGTCCGGCTACCGCAGCCGCTTCGGCTTCGACGTCAAGTTCGTGCTGCTCGAGGACCCGGCGGCGAAGCTCGCGGCCTTCCGGAAGGGCGACATCGACGTCATGTGGGACACCGTCGACAACTGGGCGCGCGAGGCGTCGATCCTCGCCGAGCAGAGCCAGAAGGCGAAGTCGATCGTCATGCAGGACTGGTCGCGCGGCGGCGACGGCATCGTCTCGCTGGCCTCGATCAACTCGATCGAGCAGCTGCCGGGCCACAAGATCGCCTGCACCCAGTTCACCCCCTCCCACTTCCTGCTGCTCTACCTGCTGTCGCAGTCCGGGCTCTCGCCGGAGGACCGCGCCGCGGTCGAGAAGAACATCATCTTCAGCCAGGACGCGCCGGCCGCCGCCGCGATGTTCAAGGCCAAGCAGGTCGACGCGGCGGTGACCTGGGAGCCCGACCTCTCGGGAGCCGTCGCCGCCCGCGGCAGCGAGGCCCACGTGCTGGTCTCGACCACCGCCGCGACCCACATCATCGCCGACACCCTGGTCGCCAGGCAGGACATCATCGATCGCGCCCCCGACACGGTCCGCGACTTCGTCCACGGCTGGCTGCTGGGCATCGACAGCATCAAGAAGGACCCGACCGCGGCGTACGCCCAGGTCGGCCGCGCGCTCAAGCTCGACGCCGACACCGTCTCCGGCATGCTCTCGGGGCTGAAGCTCACCGGCTACGCCGACAACGCGCAGTTCTACGGCCTGGCGGGCGGCCACGCCCACTACGAGACCCTGTTCAACACCGCCTTCGTCATCTGGCGGAAGAAGGGGCTGGTCACCCGCTCCGTCGACGCCAAGGACTGGGCGGACACCCGCTTCGTGGCCGCCCTCGCCGCGGACTACCCGGGCCAGAAGGTCGAGGAGCCGGTGCTGCAGGCCAAGGCGCCGTCGGCGACCGACCGGGCGATCATCAACAAGCAGATCCAGATCCATTTCACGCCGGGCTCGGACGAGATCATGCAGGGCTCGTACATCGTCCTCGACTCGCTGGGCGAGACGATGACCTCGTTCGGCAACACCTACCTGCGGATCGAGGGCAACACCGACGCGACCGGCAGCCCGAAGTCGAACATGACGCTCTCCGAGCGCCGCGCCCTGGCGGTCAAGAACTACGTCCTGCAGAACTTCCCCGGCGTCGAGGCCGCCCGCTTCCAGACCATCGGGCGCGGCTCGACCAACCCGGTGGCCACGAACGCCACCGAGGGCGGGCGGCAGCTCAACCGGCGCACCGAAATCAAAGTCGTCCTGGCGACCCAGTAGATGCGCCGGCGACGAGATCCTTTCGCGCTGCGCCAGCCGCTCCCGCGGACGGTGTCGCTGGCCCTGGGCTTCGTCGCCCCGGGCCTGGTGCTGCTCGCCTGGTGCCTGCTGAGCTACGGCCGCTTCGCGCCGCCGGACTTCCTCCCCTCGCCCACCGAGGTGGTCCGCGGCACCATCCAGCTCTTCGTGCAGGAGGACCTCGGCCGGGCGATCCTGGTCTCCACCCGGCGGATCGCCGCGGCCTTCCTGCTGGCCTCGGCGATCGCCCTGCCGGTGGGCGTGCTGATGGGCGCTTTCGAGCCGGTGAACCGCTTCTTCGAGCCGATCATGGCGCCGCTGCGCTACATGCCGATCTCGGCCTTCATCCCGCTGCTCATCCTCTGGTTCGGGATCTACGAGCAGGAGAAGATCGCCTTCCTGTTCCTGGGCGTCTTCGTCTACCTCCTGCCGGTCGTCGTCACCTCGATCCGTGCCGTCCCCGAGGAGTTGGTGCAGACCGCGCTCACCCTGGGCGCCTCGAAGGCCCAGGTGGTCCGCACCGTGCTGCTGCCCGCGGCGCTCCCCGAGATCTTCGACTCCTTCCGGGTGATGAACGCCATCTCCTGGACCTACGTCATCCTCGCCGAGGCGGTCAATCCCGAGCACGGGCTTGGCTACATGGTCGAGCTCGCGCGCACCCACCAGAAGGCGTCCTGGTCGTTCGCCGGCCTGCTGGTCATCGGCGGCATCGGCCTCGCGACCGACGGCCTGATCCGTTCGCTCTCCGGCGTCCTGTTCCGCTGGCGCGAGACGACGGTGGATTGAGGCGCACCATGGCCCCCCGAGACAGCCCGCAGGCAGGCGAGCCCGGCACCGTCGCCGTCACCCCCCAGCCGGTGTCGCCGACCCAGGAGAGCTATCGCGCCGAGCCTTCCGAGGAGACGCCGAAGCTGCGGGTCAGCCATCTCTCGGTGACCTATCTCGACCGGCAGGGCATCGGCATCGAGGCGCTGCGGGACGTCTCCTTCGACATCTTCCACCGCGCCGGGGTGGGCGAGCTGGTGGTCTTCCTCGGCCCCTCGGGCTGCGGCAAGTCGACGCTGCTCAAGACCATCGCCGGCCTGATCGTCCCCACCGCCGGCGAGGTGCTGGTGCACGGCGAGCCGGTGCTGGGCGTCGGGCGCGACCGCGGCATGGTCTTCCAGGCCTACACCTCCTTCGGCTGGCTGACCATCCGCCGCAACGTCGAGTACGGCCTGCGTCTCCAGGGCGTCGCCGCCGAGGAGCGCCGCGCGCGCGTCGACAAGTACCTGCAGGCGGTCGGCCTGGCCGAGTTCGCCGAGCGCTACCCGCGGGAGCTCTCGGGCGGCATGAAGCAGCGCGTCGCCATCGCCCGCACCCTGATCAACCAGCCGCACGTGGTGCTCATGGACGAGCCCTTCGGCGCCCTCGATCCGCAGACCCGCTGGGGCATGCAGAGCCTGCTCCTGGACGTCACGCAGACCGAGGACCACACCATCGTCTTCGTCACCCACGACGTTTCCGAGGCGGTCTACCTGGCCGACACCGTCTACATCGTCTCGCCGCGGCCGGCACGCATCCTGCACCGCGTCGACGTGCCCTACTTCGCCCACCGCGACATCAACCTGAAGTCGTCGACGGAGTTCAGGGCGGTGGAGAAGCAGCTCCTCGACCTCGTCTACTCCACCCCCGCCGCGAAGACCTGAGGGGCCTCTCCTCCGCCTGCCGGTCCGCCCGCATCTCCACGACCCGACCCGACCGATCATGGCCAACGGCGAGAAATTCCAGCCTCCGCCGCCGCCGCAGGAGGCCGAGGAACCGCCGGCACCGGCCCGCGTGGCATCGCCGGCGACCGCCTCGCGGGCGGGCTCGGCGGCATCGGCGACGCCGGAGGCCGGCGACCGCGCCGCGATGGATCGCGAGATCCGGGAGGGCTTCGCGTCGGGGGTCAAGGCGGTCGCCCGCGACGCGATCCTCGAGCGGCGGCCCTACCTGAAGATGGCCTTCGCCAACCCCTACAACCTCTCGCTGCTGACCGGCGGCCTGGCGGCGGCGCTGCTCACCGCGAACCCCTTCCTCGCCCTGGGCGCGCTGGGGCTCGAGGCGCTCTGGCTGCTGCACGCCCCCGACAGCCGGCGCCTCCGCGCCATCCTCTGGGACCCCCGCTTCGAGCGCTTGAAGCGAGCGCTGGCGGCCCAGGAGCGGGCGCGGCGCATGGCGGGCCTCTCGGACGCCGAGCGCGCCCGCGTCGGGGCGATCGTCGAGCGCCAGGACGAGATTCGCCGGCTGGCGGCCGAGAACCCCTCCTTCGCCGCCGACATGCTGCAGGAGGAGCTGGCGAAGACCGATCGCCTGGTCGACGCTTTCGTCGAGATGGCCCTGACCTGCGACCGCTACGTGAGCTACCTCCGCTCGGTGGACGCCGACGGCCTCGACCGCGATCGCAAGCGCTTCGAGAAAGCGGTGGCCGATGCCGGGACCGACACGGCGCAGGCCGGCATCGCCAAGCGCAATCTCGCCATCGTCGTGAAGCGCATCGACAAGCTCGAGGAGATCCGCCGCTACCTGAAGGTCGCCCGCGGCCAGCTCGACCTGATCGACAACTCCTTCCAGCTCATCGCCGACCAGATCGTCACCATGCGCTCGCCGCAAGAGCTCTCCGGCCAGCTCGACGAGCTCCTCGACGGCGTCGAAGCCGTCCGCCAGACCAACCGCGAAGCCGAGCAGTTCCTCGCCAGCCTCGACAGGCCGGTGTGAGTGGGAGGGCAGCGCCCCAAGCCGACGCCGGCGAGCTGAGGGCCGCCGCATCGAGAAAGGTTTACAGGATCGGAGACAGATTCTCGATCGCGATCCGCCGTAATTTGAGATAACGGTTCGAATCTGCCGGCAGCACCGCCAGCCGTGCCAGGCACTCGTCTCCGGCCGGCCCGAGGATGGCGGCGAAGCGTCCCGGCCAGTGATGCTTGAAGCCGCGCAGCCAGGCGAGAAGAGGCTCGACGTGCCATGGATCGATGTCCCCGACCTGAGCCGCGACCGCCGCGACCGCCGCCCGCAGCCGACCGGGATCGACCAACCTCCTCGGTGCCGGACGGATCGGTCCTTCCGGCAAGCCGGCCTCGGCAAGCACTTCCCAGCAGTCGTCCATCGCGCTTATCGTACTCCCATGGCCGAAGAACTGGGGCGAGAGCGTCTGGAAGAGCTGCTTGCCGCCCTTGCCGAGCACCTCGACGGCGACTGGCTCATTCTGGGCGGCGCCCTCGTAGCTCTCTGGCTGGAACCGCGGCGAGTGACCGAGGACATCGACCTCGTGAGCCTGGCCGGATCACCCGAGCAACGCTTTCAGTTGATGGAGTTCGCCGCCACGGCCGGTCTGTCGATCGAGGCCGTCAACTCCGCGGCCGATTACTTCGTCCGCCGCGTCCCGGGTTGGCAGCAAGAGATCGAGATCTTTCGGCTTGGCCCCAAGGCACGGATTTATCGCCCCACGCCGACGCTCTTCCTGCTCGTCAAGATCGGGCGCCTCTCGGATCAAGATCTCGCCGACTGCCTGGCGATGATCGCCAAGGCTCGTAAGGATGATTTGCAGCTCGATGCCAACAGAGTCATCGCAGCTTTGAACGATCTTCCGCCGGCCGGCGAGCCTGCCGCACTCCGACGGCAAGCTGCGCTACGCCAAGCGCTGGCGCCAGGGCGCGGTCCGCGCCTGCCCGAACCGTTTTAGCCCGAAGGCTTGGAGAGCTGGGCCTCAGCGCTTGGCGGGCACCGCGACCGGCGGGCCCTCGTCCTTGCAGCCGTAGACCACGACCGGCATCTCTCGCGGGACCAGCTTCGGCAGGCGGCGGGCGGCGTACATCGGGATGCGGATGCAGCCGTGGCTGACCGGCTTCGGGGGGACGTCGAGGCTGCCGTGGATGGCGATGCCGCCGACGATGTAGAGCGGGTTGTACATCTCGCCGAGCTCGCTCTTGTGCCAGCCCCAGCCGCGGGAGAAGACGGTGAAGTGGCCGCAGGGGGTCTCGGCGACGCCCTGCCAGTGCCGGGCGCGGAAGGGCCGGCCCGAGCCGGTCGAGATCGGCAGGATGTGGGAGGCGACGCCAGCGTCGTCGACCATGAAGAAGACCTGGCGCGCCAGGTCCACCTCGATGTGGGCGGCGCCGGTCTCTCGCGGAGTGGGCGGGATGGTGCGCAGCATCGCGTCCCACTCCGCTCGGTTCAGCACGCCGGTCGGCTTGCGCCACTCGACCTTCTGGAAGGCGATGAGCGCATGGCGCCAGGTGGCGTCCCACGGCCCGGACGCGGCACCCGCCCAGTAGCCGAGCTCAACGAGGCGCTGCTGGGCGGCCTTGACTTCGGCGGCCGAGAGAGGCGGTCCCGAGGAGCGGGCGGTGCGGGCGGTGCGGGCCTTGCGGTCGCCGCCGGTGCCCTGCGGACCCTGGGCGGTGCCGGGTTGGGCGGCAGCCACGGGCGGAGCGGCGGGCGACGCCGAGGGTTGGGCGGCAGCCGCGGGCGGGGCGGCATGAGGATCTGCTGGCGGAGTGGCAGGCTCCGCAGCGAGCGCCGATGCCAGCGTCGCCGCCGCCAGCGCCGCCCAAGCCCCCCGCCATCGTCGGTACCGTCCCGTCATGTTCCGCTCCCTCCCGCACCCGCGTTCCGCTCCCCTGCAACCGTCATCCGCGCCTCATTCTCTGGCGCGCCATTCTCCGCCTCCTCCACCGCCTCCTCGACCGGCGCCAGCAGCAGCAGCGCGAGCAGCGCGGCCCGCTCGGGCATCCGGGCGAGCTCGACGTGCTCGTCGAGGGAATGGGCGCCGCCGCCGACCGCTCCCAGGCCGTCGAGGGTGGCGGTGGTGCGGCTGGTCGTGTTGCCGTCGGAGGCGCCGCCGGCGGTGCCGTGGCCGAGGGCGAGGCCGAGCTGGCGGGCGGCAGCCTCGGCGGTGCGCCAGAGGGCGAGGTTGGCGGGGGTCGCGATGAGCGGCGGCCGGTCGATGGCGCCGGTCACCTCGAGGCGGGTGCCGGGAAGGGTCGGCGCCAGGCCGCGGATGGCCGCCTCGAGCGCCGGCGCGTCCTCCTCCCAGAGCACCCGCACGTCCACCTCCGCCCTTGCCTCGGGCGGCACGACATTGCCGCGCAGGCCGCCCGACACCACCCCAACGTTGATCGCGATCCCCCGTGCCGGATCGGCCAGGGCGTGGAGACGCTGGATGACGTGGGAGAGCTCGAGCACCGCGCTCGCCCCGCGCTCCGGCTCGAGACCGGCGTGCGCCGCGCGGCCGCGCACTGTGACGACGAACTGGCCCACTCCCTTGCGGCCGGTCTTCAGTTTGCCCTCCGGCCCGAGCGACGGCTCCAGCACGAACACCCGCCGCACGCGCCGTGCCAGCAGCCGCACCCAGCGCGTCGACTCGCCGCTGCCGATCTCCTCGTCCGAGTTGACGAACAGCAGCGGCGCGGCGGGAGGCTCGAGCCGCAGCTCGCGCAGGGCCCGCAACGCGAACACCGCCTGCACCAGGCCGCCCTTCATGTCGTAGACGCCCGGCCCGTAGAGCCGCCCGCCGCGCGTCTCGACCGGCATGGAGGCGAGCATGCCGAGCGGCCAGACGGTGTCGCAGTGCCCGAGCAGCAGCTGGGCGGGGCGGCGGCCTCCCGAACCTCCCGAGCCCACCGGACCCGCGCGGCCAGCCGGGTCTACCGGCGATCCCGGCGACCTCGGCGGCGCGGCGAAGAGATGGCCGCCGCTGGTCTTGCCAGGCAGCCGCCGCACCCGAATCCCGAGCGCCCGCAGCTCGCCGGCGAGCCGCTCGAGCACCGGCCCCTGGGACGCCGGCACCACCGACGGCGATTCGAGGCGAGCCAGGTCGGCGAGCAGGCCGGCCATCGCGCCCTCCTGCCGGCGCAAGCAGTCGAGGATGGCGTCAGCCGGTGATGGCGGCATGCCTAATCGTAGCGGATGACGGCGCACGCCGGGCGATCGGCGCAGCCCGGCGTGCCCGGCGCGGCGCTCGCGCTCGCGGCATCGCTGCCTGGGGACCACCCAGCGATTAGTCCCGCCCCTCCAACTTCTGCGCGCCGGACACGTATAGACTCCGAGGCCACCCATGGCCCAAGGCCCATCCTTGCCCCAGCCCCTGGGACCGCCCGGAGGCGCGAGACTTGTCGCGCCGGCGTGGCGGCGGAAGGCGGAGATGAAGGAGATGAGGAGATGAAGCCGATGAAGGTGACGAACCTGGTGAGACTGTCGACCCTTGCACTCGCGTCGTGCGCGTCGTTTGCGTTCCTCCTCTGCCCGACCCCGGCCGCCGCCGAGAAGCCGGCCCCGGACCCAGCCGGCGCCTCCGCGGCCTCCGCGGCCGCCGCGGCCGGCCCCTTCGCCGCCCTGAAGTTCCGCTACATCGGGCCGGAGGGGAACCGGGTGTCGTCCGTGGCGGGGGTCCCCGGCGACCCGAACGTCTACTACGCGGGCGCGGCCTCCGGCGGCATCTGGAAGACGACCGACGGCGGCGTCCACTGGCGCCCCATCTTCGACGACCAGCCGGTCTCCTCCATCGGCGCCCTCGCCGTCGCCCCGTCCGATCCCAACGTCGTCTGGGCCGGCACCGGCGAAGCCTTCATCCGCAGCAACATCTCGATCGGCTGGGGCGTCTTCCGCTCGACCGACGCCGGCCGCACCTGGGCGCGCGCCGGCCTCGAGAAGACCGGCCGCATCGCCCGCATCGTCGTCGACCCGCGCGATCCCGATGTCGCCCTCGCCTGCGCGCTCGGCACCGCCTACGGGCCGCAGCCCGAGCGCGGCGTCTTCCGCACCGCCGACGGCGGCAAGAGCTGGACGAAGACGCTCTTCGTCGACGAGAAGACCGGCTGCTCCGACCTGGCGATGGACCCGAACAACCCCCGCGTCGTCTTCGCCGGCACCTGGCAGCTCGCGATCCACACCTGGGGCCGCGAGAGCGGCGGACCGGGCGGCGGCCTCTACCGCTCGGCCGACGGCGGCTCGACCTGGAAGCAGCTCGAGGGCGACGGCCTGCCCGCGAAGCCTTGGGGCAAGGTCGGGCTCGCCATGACGCGGGCGAGCTCGGCTCGCGTCTACGCGCTCGTCGAGGTCGGCGACGGCCTGCCCTGGAAGGGGAACGACACCCCGGCCGGCCGGCTCTGGCGGTCCGACGACGCCGGCGAGCACTGGGCGCTGATGACCGCCGACCGCCAGGTGGCCGGCCGCACCCATTACTACAACCGCATGGCGGTCGAGCCGGACGACCCGGACGAGGCGTACTTCCTGACCGCGTCCTGGGCCAAAACCCGCGACGGCGGCAGGACGATCGTCGACCCGCCGACCGCCGAGGTGCCGGGCGGCGACCATCACGACATCTGGATCGACCCGCTGAACGGCAACCGCATCGCCGTCAGCCACGACGGCGGCGTGTCGATCAGCATCAACCGCGGGCGCAGCTGGATGATCGTGCAGCTGCCGATCGCGCAGATCTACCACGTGACGGTGGACGACCGCATCCCGTACCAGGTGTACGGCAACCGGCAGGACGGGCCCTCCGCCCGCGGTCCGAGCAACAGCAAGCTGGGCGTGCCGGAAGACCTTCCGGCCATCACCCGCGGCATGTGGACCAGCGTCGGCGGCGGCGAGAGCGGGTGGGCGACGCCCGATCCGCAGGACCCGGACGTCGTCTGGTCGAGCGCCTCCGGCTTCGGCAGCGTCGGGGGCATCGTCACCCGCTACGACGCGCGCACCAACACCGCGCGCAGCGTCGAGGTCTGGCCCCGGGCGACGACCGGCTGGCCCGCCGCCGACCTGAAGTACCGCTTCCACTGGACGTTCCCGCTGGCCATCTCCCCCCATGACCACAACCGCATCTACGTCGGCAGCCAGTACGTCCACCAGACCACCGACGGCGGCGCCACCTGGCAGGTGATCAGCCCCGACCTCACCCTGAACGACAAGACGCGCCAGCAGGTCTCGGGCGGCCTCACCCCCGACAACATCGGCGTCGAGTACGCGGGCGTCGTCTTCGCCATCGCCGAGTCGCGCCTGAAGCCGGGGCTCATCTGGGCCGGAACCAACGACGGCCAGCTGCAGCTCACCCAGGACGGCGGCAAGACCTGGACCAACCTCACCGCGCGCCTGTCCGGGCTGCCGCCCTGGGGGACGGTCGCCGCGATCGAGCCGTCGCGTTACGAGGCCGGCGCGGCCTACGTCGCCGTCGACCTGCACCAGGTCGACAACCGCGATCCCTTCGTGTTCAAGACCAGGGACTACGGCCGCACCTGGACGTCGATCGTCAACGGCATCCCGCGCAGCCCGCTCTCCTACGTCCACGCCGTGCGCGAGGACCCGGCGCGGCGCGGCCTCCTCTACCTGGGCACCGAGAACGGCCTGTACGTCTCCTTCGACGACGGCGGCCGCTGGCAGCCGCTGCAGGGCGGCCTGCCGCACGCGCCGGTCTACGGCATCGCCGTGCAGGAGCGCTTCGGCGACCTGGTGCTGGCCACCTACGGCCGCGGCTTCTGGATCCTCGACGACCTCACGGCGCTGCGGCGCTTCGACGGCAGCGCCCACGCGCGGGCAGACAAGGCCGATCAGGCCGAGCTGCTCCCGCCGCGGCCGACCTATCGCTTCCGCGGCGTCGAGGCGCCGTTCGCCGAGTTCTACGACCCGGTGGCAGGCTTCAATCCGCCGGACGGCGTGCCCATCCAGTACTGGCTGCCGTCCGCCGTCAAGGGCGAGAAGGACAAGGCGACCGGCGAGCAGAAGGACGAGATCGAGATCAAGATCGAGGACGCCGCCGGCAAGGTCGTGCGCACCCTCAAGGGTCCGGCCAAGGCCGGCCTGAACCGCGCCTGGTGGGACCTCGCCTACGACAAGACGCCGGAGGCGCGGCTGCGCACCAGCCCGCTGGGCGCCAGGTACATGAAGGTCGGCGTGGAGGGCATCCCCGCGCCAGGCATCCAGCGCGTGGAGGTGGTGGCGCCGATCGGCGAGTACAAGGTCAAGCTGAAGGTCGGCGACCGCGAGCTGGCGCAGCCGCTCACCCTCCTGAAAGACCCCGGCGCCGGCGGCAGCGAGGCCGACGTGCGCGCGCAGGGCGACCTGGTGCGCGACCTCCTCGAGGACCTGAAGCAGTGCGTCGAGGCGATCAACAAGGCGGAGAGCGCCCGCGGCCAGCTCGCCGCCCTCGAGGTCCGCCTCGGCGACAAGGGGCCGAAGGAGGTCAAGGACGCGGCCGAGGCGCTGGACAAGAAGCTCTTCGCCGTCGAGGAGGACCTCTTCCAGGTGCGCATCACCGGCCGCGGCCAGGACGCCCTGCGCTGGCCGATGAAGGTGACCGAGCAGCTCGTCTACCTCCTGGGCCGCGCCGCCGAGTCCGACTACGCGCCCACCGCCTCCCAGCTCGAGGTCCACAAGCTCCTGCACGACGAGGCCGCCCGCACCCGCAAGGCCCTCGACGACCTGCTGGCCGCCGACCTCGCGCGCTTCAACGCGATGCTGGCGGAGAAGCAGCAGGCCGGGGTGGTGGCAAGCCCGTAGCGGGCCCTATACTCTCCCCCACAGCATGGAACATTCCGCAATCGAGCCGCCGGCGCGGTTGTGGGCGCGGCCGGACTTCCAGTCGCTGGCGTTCGGGCGCCAGGGCGAAGTGCTGGCCGCGAAGGTCCGGCTGGGCATCATGGCGCTGGTGGCCATGATCCCGCTCGAGAGCGTCCTGCTCAGGCCGCCCGATCCCGAGGCCCGGATCGGCCTCGGGGCGGCGGTCGCGGTCTTCGCCCTGGGGGCCCTCGTGCTGCGGGTGGCGCAGAGACCGGCGCCGCCCGCCTGGCTGGGCCTCTTCACCTGCCTCCTCGACGTCACCACCGTCAGCGCCATCAACGCCGGCTTCGTCCTCGCCGGCAATCCTCTCGCCGCCACCAACAGCCGCGTCGTCTTCTGCTGCTACTTCGTCGCGCTGGCCCTGGTCGGCCTGCGCCAGGACCGGCGTTGGTGCCTGGTCGCGGCCCTGGCGGCGATGGCGGAGTACGGCGCGATCGTGCTCTGGGCGGCCGCGCGCTACGACCTCGGCGGGCCTGCCTTCGCGCGCAGCGGCTACGGCACGTTCAACTGGGACAACCAGGCCGGCCGGCTGATCCTGCTGGCGGCCGCCGGAGCGATTGGCACGGTGATCGTGGTGCAGGGACGCGGCTACTGGGGAGCGGTGATCCGGTATCTCGACGCCTTCCCGCTGAGCGTCCTCATCACCGGCCCGGACGGCAGGTCCCAGTACGCCAACCGGGCCGCGCGGGAGCTCCTGGGGCGGGCGATCCCAGCCGGCACGGACATGGTGGAGCTCGCCGCGCAGTCGTTCCTCGCCGACTCCGACCGGCCCTATCCACCGGAGCGCGGCGCCATCGCGCGCGCCCTGGCCGGAGAGCCCACCGCCAGCGACGACCTCGAGATCCAGCGGCCGGACGCCAGGATCGCCGTCGCGGTCTGGGGCACTCCGATCCTCGATGCCAGGGGCCGTGTCACGAATGCCATCGCGGTGTTCCACGACGAGACGCAACGCCGGCGGGCCGAGGAGGAGCTGCGCCGCCTGGCCGCGGCCGTCGCGGCGAGCGAGGAGCGCTACCGCGCCCTCTTCGAGCAGAGCCTGGGCCTGCTCTGCACCCATGCCCTCGACGGCACGCTGCTCACGGTCAACGGCGCGGCCGCGGCGGCCCTGGGACTCTCGCCGGACCGCATGGTCGGCCACAGCCTGGGGGAGTTCCTCGCTCCCACGGTCCGCGGCCAGCTCCGCGATTACCTGGCGGCGATCGCCACCGAGGGCGACATGAGCGGCACCATGATCCTGCTCCACGACGCCGGCGGCGAGCGGGTGTGGCAGTACCGCAACCAGCTGGTCCGCGTGCCCGGCCAGGAGCCGTACGTCGTGGGACACGCCCTCGACGTCACCGAGCGGACGCGGCTCGAGCGGGTGCTGCGCGAGCAGGCGCTGACGGACCCGCTGACCGGCCTGGCCAATCGCGCGCTCTTCGAGGACCGCCTCCGTCGCGCCCTCGAGCGGGCGCGACGCGAAGCCGCGGTCCAGGCGGAGATGCCGCCGCTGGCCCTGGTCTACCTCGACCTCGACGGCTTCAAGGAGGTCAACGACCGCTGCGGCCACGCCGCGGGGGACGCCCTGCTGCGCGAGGTCGGCTCGCGGCTGCGGGAGGGCGTGCGGACGCTGGACACGGTGGCGCGGCTCGGCGGCGACGAGTTCGCCCTCATCCTGCCCGACATCGGCTCGGCGGCCAACGCCAGGCGCCTGGTCGAGAAGCTGCTCGAGCGGCTGCGGAGCCCCTTCCTCCACGACGGCTCCGCGCTCGCGGTGAGCGTGAGCCTCGGGGTCAGCATGCTGCCCGGCGACGGCGACTCCGCCGAGATCCTGACCGCCCGCGCCGACCGGGCCATGTATGCCGCCAAGGCGACGGGGGGGAACGGCTACCGGTTCTCGGGCGACGGCGGCGACGCCGGCGACGCCGGCGACACGGGCGAGCGCGGGCCCGGCGATCGCGGACCCGGCGAGCGCGGACCCGGCGAGGGCGCCGCCTGGTAGCGCTGCGGCGGCCGGTCCTCGAGACCGCGCCAGATGGTCTCGTCCTCGTCGAAGATCGGCAGCGTCGGCATGCGGCCGCGGGCGGCGTTGGCGTGCCAGCCCCAGAGCAGCGACCACTTGCGGTAGGTGCCGAAGGACTGCAGCATGCAGAACACCAGGCCGTGCATGCCGTCGAGGATGCCGAGCTGGAAGAGGTAGGTGCGGATGAAGCGCCAGACGCTGCGGCCGAAGATCTCGAGGAAGCCCGCGCGCTTGCCTTCCTTCCAGTGCTGCGACGCGCCCCAGAAGCTGTACTTCTCGATCCGCCGGATGTACTCGTCCAGCGTGTCGGTCATGTAGTGCTCCATCGGATTGCGCAGGATCGGCGCCGGGCCGCGGGTGATCATGTCGGCATGGACCCGCCGGTTCGGATAGCGGGCGCAGCCGCGCCGCACCAGGCGCACGACGCGGTCGTGCTGCCAGCCGGAGAAGCGGATCACCCGGTCGAGGAAGTGCACCCGGCGCTTGATGGTGTAGGCGTCGTGGCGGGGGTCGGCGGCGAGCAGGGCGACGATCTCGCGCTGCAGCGCCGGCGTGCAGCGCTCGTCGGCGTCGAAGATCAGGATCCACTCGTTCTGGACCTGGTCCATCGCCCAGTTCTTCTGCGACGCCGAGCCGTAGTAGGTGCGCTGCACGAAGCGCACCTTCGGATAGCCGCGCGCGATCGCCGCCGTGCGGTCGGTCGAGAACGAATCGACCACCAAGATCTCGTCGCACCATTCCAGCGACTCGATGCAGCTGGCGATGTTCTGCTCCTCGTTGAACGTGGTGACGATCGCGGTGATCGCCGGCAGGACCGGGGTGGTGGAGGCTGGCGCGGCCGCTGGGGCCGGCGTCGCCGCGGGAATCGCCACCGCCGGGGGGTCGGCAATCGAAGAACGAGCGGATGGGGTCGGCGGCGCTGCCATGGCGGTTCGGGATCGGCTCTTGCGTCTCGTGCGAGTCTCGTGCGTCGGGCCGGGGGCAGCGCATTTTACCACCTCGCTCCCCGCCGGCCGCGCCCGCCGCGCCCGCCCCGCCGCCATCCATCGCCTCGACCGCCCCGCCGACCGCCCCACCGCCCACCCGCCGCCGCGGCCTTCCGGTGTAGGATGCGGGGCCTGACCGACGATGCGACCGCGACAGAGGTGCCGATGACCGCTTCCTCGGCGGAGGGCCCGCGGCCGGCTTCCGCCGGCCTGCGGCGCGTCCACGCGCAGATCCTGCGCCAGCTCGCGCTGATGGCGGAGCTCGCGCGGGGACCGGAGGCGGAGCTGGCGGCGCGGGCGCCGGCGGTCTCGGGTTGGAGCGTCGCCGAGCAGCTCGAGCACCTGGTGCTGGTCGACCGCGCCGTGCTGAAGAGCGTGCGGCGCATCCTCGCCGACTCCCATTTGCAAGCGGCGCAACCGGGGGAACCGGCGCAGCCGGGGCAACCGCCGCCGTCGCCGCCGGGGATCAACCTCCTCGGCCGCCTCGTGCTCGGGACCGGCTTCATGCCGCGCGGCCGGGCGCGCACGACTCCCCCGTACCACCCCGGGGCCGCGCCGGCGGCGGCGGCCGGCGCCGGCATCCCCGAGATCGAGCGCGGGGTGCGGGAGCTCGAGCCGCGGCTGGGCGAGTTGGAAGCCAGCGGCGGCCGCTCGCGGCACATGCGCTTCGGCGGGCTCGACGGCCGCCAGTGGCTGCGTTTCGTGGCGGTCCACCACCATCACCACCTGAAGATCGTGCGCGACATCCGCCGTGCGCGGGGTCTCGCCGCGGCCGGCCTGCCGTCGCGGTAGCGGCCGCCGTGCGCTCGTACCTGGTCTTCCTGCTGCTGGTGCTGGTGAAGGTCTTCGCGCGCCTGTTCTACCGCGTCGACATGCGCTGGATCGGCGATCCGCCGCCGGACCGCTGGCGCCACATCCGCCTGCTGGCGGTGCTCAACCACACCAGCCTCTACGAGCCGCTCTTTACCGGCGGCGTGCCGCTGTCGTTCCTGTGGCGGATCGCCCGGCACGGCGTGCTGCCCATCGCCCGGAAGACCGCGGTCCGGCCGCTCGTCGGCCAGTTCTACAAGCTCATCGCCGCCCGCGTCATCTCGATCACCCGCGAGCGCGACGAGACCTGGGACGAGGTGCTGTCCCACGTCGATCCGGACGCCATGGTGGCGCTGCTGCCCGAGGGGCGCATGAAGCGCGCCACCGGCCTCGACTCGACCGGCCAACCGATGACCGTGCGCGGCGGCATCGCCGACGTCATCGAGTCGCTCGGCGCCGGCCGCATGCTGCTCGCCTACAGCGGCGGCCTCCACCACGTCCAGGCCCCGGGCGAGCGCCTGCCGCGGCTGTGGAAGACCATCCGCATGCGCCTCGAGCTCGTGGACATCGCCGCCTACCGCGCCGCCCTCCTCGCCCAGGCCGGCGCCGCCGGCTGGAAGCGCGCGGTCATCGCCGACCTCGAGCGGCGGCGCGACCTGTACTGCCCCTGCGACCCGGCGCCGGACGCCGCTCCGGACGCCGGGCCGGCCGGCTGAGCTCCATCCACCCCACCCCCCTCGCCCGTCGCAAGACGCCGCCCTTCAGGCACTACTGAGATAGGGACCGGTGTCCTCGAGCGGCGGCGGCGCGCGGAACCGCGGGCGCCGCGCCAGGAGCACCTCCCGGGAGAACACGCCACGATGGGAGCGGTGAGCAGGCGGGTGCTCGGCATCGCGCCGGAAGAGACGTCCTTCGCCTCGCCCAGGGCGTGGCCTTCGCCGCCAAGGCGCGCCTGTGGGCCGGCAACCCGACCGCCGGCACCGCGCTGGCGTGTGCGGTCGTGTGCGGCATGACCGTCGAGGAGACGGCGGCGGTGACCGACCGCTCCCTGGCCGACCCCGACGGCAACGGCTGGACGGCGGCGCCCCCGAACCCCGCCCGCGGTTCGAGATCTGGCGCCGCCGCATCCAGCAGCACTTCTCCTGTTCCCACCCCTCCTCCTCATTCTCTTCCTTCTCTTCCGCCTCGTCCGCCTCTTCCGCAACGTCCGCCGTCTCTTCCTCCTCCTCCGCCGCCGAGGGAGCGACCCCATGACTCCACCTGCGGGCTTCTGGCCCGCTTCGCGCGCCTATCGGTCCTGACGGCCCATCCGCCGGCGAGCCTGTGTGCCGGGCGCGAGAGTGGCTCTATCCCGCCCCGCCAAACTGGATCTTTACCTTCGCGCCGGACCGAGGCGAGAGTTGTCAGCGCAAGCGGCAACCGGCTTGGCCGGGCACCTCGCGCCGAGTACGCCCTTGCGGCTCTCGATCTCCCCCTCTTCACCTTGCTCCTGCGCCGCCTGCACCGCCTCGCACGGCCCGCGGCCGCCGCGCCGTAGCCTGCCGGCGAGGCGCGGCGGCCGAGCGGGCGGCGGCGATCAGCAGCAGGTGATGCCCGCCAGACAGGGCGAGCCGCCGCAGTCGGCGCTGGTGTTGCAGTCGGGGATGATCGAGCAGCTGCACTTGCAGTGGCCGTGGAAGGGCCTCGAGCTCGGCTGAACGCCGTCGACGGCGAGCGGGCAGACCGGCCCAGCCGCCTCGCCGATCCGCGCCGAGGCGCCCCGCAGCTCGAGCGCCGGCGCAGCGCCGAGCGTCTGGCCGCACCCGGTGAGGGCCGGCAGGCTCGGGCCGGCCGCGCCCGCGCTCGCGGGTTGCGAATTGCCGGGTGGGAGCGAAGGGGCCGCCGCGAGGCACGGCAGGCTGGCGAGCAGGGCCGCGGCAACGGCTATCAGGATCGTCTTGCGCATGGCTGGCTTCTCCTTTTCAGAACGCGGGGAGCGAGCCCCGCCTCTACCAGGAGTGGTGTGTCGATCGCGCCGCGGGGAGACGACCGATCGCTGGATCCGGGACGCTTCGGCGCGCCCGGCTCAGACCACGCCTACCATCGCTGCCTGACCGCGGCTGCACCGACCGTCAGGCATTCCTTTCCAGCTTGCGAGCACGGATCACGGCTGCTGGCAGGGCAAGGATCTCCGGGTCGCCGGTGATGATCGGCGCACTCTCTGCTCGACCGGTAGCGACCGCGAAGGCGTCGGCGTACGCCAAGCGGTGTGCGGCCTTGATCCTCGCAGCCTCCAGCACCAGCCCCTCCCGCGCCGGTACGATCTCGATCGGCAGGGCCTTGATCTCAGCGAGACGCTCCTCGGCCTGCGTGACACCCGTGAGCTGGATCAGCCGATAGAAGACCTCGCCAAGGTTGACCACGTTCAATAGCTATCGGAGGTTCCCAGCCCGGGCGCGTCGAAGGTAGCGGCGCATGGCCGCGGCTCCAGGTTCTTCGGCACGCAAGAACGCGAGGATGCTCCACGAGTCAACGACCGCGACGCTGCCGGTGCTCATCGGCCTCGATCTCGGCGCGGTGCTCTGCCTCCAGCTCTACGAGCGGATCGCGGGGCGATGCCCGCAAACAGCCGTACAAGCGGTCGATGGGGTCGGCGGTCCCGAGCGGCGAGAGGCGCACCGCGCTGGCACCGACCTCTTCTACGGCGAGCTCCGTGCCAGGTGCCCATCGGAGCCGCTCGCGGACGGCCTTGGGGATCACTACCTGCCCCTTGCTGGTCAAGCGGGTCGCGACTGCCACGGCACCCATCTTACCAGACCTGTAAGACGTGGATGGCCCCTCGCACCGCCTCGCACGGCCTCCGATCGGCGCGCCGTGGCCTTCAGCGAGCCGCGGCCGCCGATCGCGCGGCGCCGATCAGCAGCAGGTGGGGCGCGCCAGGCAGGACGAGCCGCCGCAGTCGGCACTGGTGGTGCAGTCGGGGACGAACGTGCAGCTGCACGCGCAGAAGCCGTGGAAAGGCCTCGAACTCGGCTCGACGCCGTTGACGGCGACCGGGCAGACCGGCCTGGCCGCCTCGCCGATCTGCGCCGAAGTGCCCCTCAGCTCGAGCGCCGGCACGGCGCCGAGCGTCTGGCCGCAGCCGGCGAGGGCCGGCAGGCTCGCGCCGGCCACGACCGCGACCGTGCCCGCGGGTTGGGGATTGCCGGGTGAGAGCGAAGGGGCCGCCGCGAGGCACGGCAGGCTGGCGAGCAGGGCCGCGGCAACGGCTATCAGGATCGTCTTGCGCATGGCTGTTTTCTCCTTCTCAGAACGCGGGGGAGCGAGCCCCGCCTCTACCAGGAGTGGTGTGCCGATCGCGCCGCGGGGAGACGACCGATCCCTGCATCCGGGACGCTTCGGCGCGCCCGGCTCAGACCACGCCCTGGCGCGCCGCGCTCACCGCCGGACTCTCACCGCCGGGCCGCCCCGCGCCGCGACCAGCCGCAGCAGCTCGGGCAGCAGGGCGAGGGTGCTGGCGTAGGAGACCAGGATGGCGAGCGCCAGCAGCATGCCGAGGCTCTGGTTCGGCTTGATCGCCGAGAGGGTCAGCACGGCGATGCCCAGGGCGAGCACCATGGCGTTCCAGCGCAGGCCGCGGCCGACCGTCCGCAGCGTCGCAGTCACCGCGGCGGCGTGGTCGAGGCCGGCCCGCCGCTCGCGGCGGTAGGCATAGACGTACTGCACCGCGAAGTCGACGCCGGCGCCGAGGTTCAGCGCCGCGAACATGCTGGTCGCGATGCCCAGCGGCACGCCGGCGTAGCCCAGGCCGGCGAACAGCAGCAGGGTGGCGGCGAGGACCGGCGCCATCACCGCCAGCGTCCAGCGCGGGCTGCGCAGGGCGGCGAGCAGCATCGCCGCGATCAGCACCGCGGTCCAGCCGATCGACCGCAGCTGGTTGCCGACGATCGCCGCCACCACCGCCAGCGCCTCCGGCACCTCGCCGGAGGCGTGCACCTCGATCGGCCCGCCCGGCTCGTCCGATCCGCCGGATCCGCCCGATCCGCCCGATCCGCCCGGTCCGCCCCGTCCGCCCGGTCCGCCCCGTCCGCCCGGTCCGCCCCGTCCGCCCGGTCCGCCCGATCCGCCCGGCCCGGCGCGGACCAACCGCGGCAGCTCCGCGGCGAAGGCCGCGGCGAGCCGCCGCGCCTTGCCGTAGTCGGCGTGGCGCACCAGCAGGCGGGCGCGCATGCGGCCGGCGTCCAGGGTCAGGAGGTCCCGCAGGTAGAGCCGCAGGCGCAGGACCTCGACCAGCATCCCGACCCGCTGCAGGTCGCGCGCCGGCAGCGCCGACAGCGGGCGCCCGAAGCCGAGCGTCCGGGCGCCGGCCTCGAAGATCGGCAGCACGCTCACCATGCCGCCGACGTTCGGCGCGCGGTCCGCCCAGCGTTGCAGCTCCTCGAGCAGCGCCGCGGCCGGCGGCGTCCAGAAGGTACCGGCGCGGCCGGCGCAGACGACGTCGAAGCGATAGCTGCCCCAGAACTCGGCGTCGAAGCGGCGGGCGGCGGTCACCAGCGGCGAGCGCGGGTCGAAGTTGTCGATCCACGAGTCCTCGACGCGCAGCCGCGGCAGCCCGGGCACCGCGACCGCCAGCAGGCCCATCACGGCCAGTGCCGCCGCCCGCGGCCGCCGCGCTGTCCACCGCTCGAACGGCAGCAGGCCGCCGCCGCCGCGGTCGCCGCCGGGACCGCCGCCGGCGCCGCCGCCGCCGGGGCCGTCGCTGCTGCCGCCGGGACCGCCGCCCCCCCTCCAAGGACCGCGCCGCCGCTCGAGCCACCGCGGCGGCAGCGCCGCCATTAGCGCCGGCGCCAGCGTGAAGGTGAAGAGCATCCCCAGCAGCAGGCCGGCGCCGGTGAACAGGCCGAGGTGCCGCAGCGGCGCCATCGCGGCCCCCAGGAACGAGAAGAAGCCGGCGGCGGTGGCGAGCGAGATCAGCACCAGCGGCGCCACCAGGTCGGCGAAGGCCCGCTCGGCCGCCACGCGCACGCGCTGCCGCGCCCGCTCGCTCGCCTGCCGCCCGCCCCCGCCCTCCGCCGCCTCCTCCCGCCGCGAACCCACCGCCCTCGCCTCCACCCC
>Ga0070709_10000289_pt1 | contig 31909 bp, 21 predicted proteins | sample LARL51metaG_FD_65449 | JGI IMG/M metagenome (GOLD analysis project Ga0070709, IMG submission 65449) | Corn, switchgrass and miscanthus rhizosphere microbial communities from Kellogg Biological Station, Michigan, USA - LAR L5-1 metaG | ecosystem: Host-associated > Plants > Roots > Rhizosphere ... | reverse complement strand
GTCTCGCCGTCCTCCTGCGCGATGTGAGTGCCGAGGTACATGGCGCCGCCGCACTCGGCGACGACGGGCATGCCGCCGGCCACGGCCGCAGCGATGGCGCTGCGCATCGGTGCGTTGTCGCGCAGCACCGCGGCGAAGCGTTCGGGGAAGCCGCCGGGCAGGAGCAGTGCGCCGCAGGCGTCGGGCAGCGTCGTGTCGACCAGCGGCGAGAACGGCACCAGCTCGACGCCGCGCGCCTGCAGCAGGTCGAGCGCATCCTGGTAGTGGAAGGAGAACGCGGCGTCGCGAGCGACCGCGATGCGCACGCGCGGCGGCAGCTCCGGCAGCGCAAAGGGGTCATGCATGGGATCGGCGTGCGGCGGGTCGCCGTGTGCCGCGATGCGCAGCAGTGCGTCGACGTCGACGTGGCGTTCGACGGTGGCGGCGAGCGCCTCGACCCAACCCTGCTGGTGCGCGCGTTCCTGCGGGGGCACCAGACCGAGGTAGCGCTCGGGAAGTGTCAGAGCGGAGTCGCGGGGGATCGCGCCGAGCACGCGCAGGCCCGTGCTCTCCACCGACTCGCGCGCAGCCTGCAGGTGACGCTCCGAGCCGACGCGGTTGAGCACCACGCCCGCGATCTCCACGCGCGGGTCGAAGCGGGCGAAGCCGAGTGCCACCGCGCCCGTGGAGCGCGCGGCGCGCGCCGCGTCGATGACGAGCACCACCGGGGCGCCGAGCAGCCGGGCGACCTCGGCGGTGCTGCCGGAGTCGTCGCCGCCGAGGCGGCCGTCGTAGAGGCCGAGCACGCCCTCGACGACGGCGATGTCGGCGTCGCGCATGGCCCGCGCGGCGAGCGCGGGCAGGCTGCGCGGGTCGCAGATGACGCCGTCGAGGTTGCGCGAGGCGCGTCCCGCCACGGCGGCGTGGTGCAGCGGGTCGATGAAGTCAGGGCCGACCTTGAAGGGCTGCACGCGCAGCCCGCGGCGGCGCAGCGCGGCCATCAGGCCGAGGGCCAGCGTGGTCTTGCCGGTGCCGCTGGCGGTGCCGGCCACGACGATGGGCCGGGGATACGGACTGCGCGGCGCGAACTCGACGCGTGGAGCGGACTCGACGCGCGGCGCCCGTGTCGTCTCCGCTGCGGCACTCCGGACTTCGCCGCGAGACACCGAGTTCTTCAAGCCCGTGCTCGCGTCCTCGCCGATCCACGTCCCCCGCTCGCCGCGCACGCGTGCCCGCACGTACGCGGTCACCGCCGGGTGCAACCCCATGTGGCCGGCCAGCATCAGCCGGAAATCCGGATGCCGCGCCGCGAACGCGCAGGCCTGCTCGCCGATGCGATCGGCGATTCGTCCCGCATTGAGCAGGTACGGCGCCACCACCGCACTGCGCACCCCGCGCGCGTACAGCTCGTCGAGCGCCAGGTGCGCGTCCGGCGGTGCCAGCGAGGCGAAGGCGTGCACCACGAGACGTCCGTCGAGCCGGTGCAGCCGCTCGCAGACGATGGCGGGCAGGCGGCGGTTGGCGTGCTCCGACGACGTGCCCCGCCCGGCGACGACGATCGCCTCCGCGCGCCATCCCCAGCGCGACTCGGCTTCGGCGATGCGCGCCGCCAGCGCCGCCAGCAGCGCGGGCGCTGGGCGCAGCAGCGGCATGCAGCGCCAGCGCACGTCGGGATGCAGCTGCGCTGCACCGCGGATGATGACGCGCACGTCGTCACGCGCGTGCCCCGCGGGGAAGAGCAGCAGCGGCACCAGGCGCACCTCGCCCGCGCCACTCGCCCGCGCCTCGCCCGCTGCGGCGGCCAGTGCTGCGAAGACCGGCTGCAACCCGTCGGCCGGATACTCGATGACGCCGCAGCGCACCGCCGCGCCGTGGCCGGCGCCACAGGCGTGCGCCAGTGCGCGCAGCTCGTCGCGTCCGCGCTCGTCGACGGTGCCGTGCGCGATCAGCACGACGGGCGCGGCGGCGCGGCTCATGGCGCCACCTCGGCGCCGGGCGCGCGCTGCACCATGCGCCCCTCCAGCTCCGCGTCGATCTCCGCCGCGAGCAGGCGCAGACGACGCAGCCGTTCCTCGTCCGCCTCGGCCCACAGCCCGCGCGCCGCCGCCTCCAGCAGCCGCTCCGCCATCGACTTGAGCGCCCAGGGATTGCTGCGCCGCAGGAAGTCCTGCGAGGCGGCGTCGAAGAGGTAGTCGTCGGCGACCTGCGCGTACATCCAGTCGTCGACCACGCCGGCGGTGGCGTCATAGCCATACAGGTAGTCGACGGTGGCGGCCATCTCGAAGGCGCCCTTGTACCCGTGGCGCCGCATGGCCTCCATCCACTTGGGATTGACGACACGCGCGCGGAACACGCGGCGCGCCTCCTCGTCGAGCAACCGCACTCGCGCACGCGATGGATCCGCGGAGTCACCGAAGTAGGCGCGCGGTGCGGTGCCGGTGAGGGCGCGCACGCAGGCGATCATGCCGCCGTGGTACTGAAGGTAGTCGTCGCTGTCGAAGATGTCGTGCTCGCGGTTGTCCTGGTTCTTGATGGCCACCGCGATGCGCGCGAAGCTCTGCTTGAACTCCTCCTCGGCGGCGACGCCGTAGCGCTCACGCGTGTACGCGTACGAACCCCAGGCGGTGTAGACGGCGGCGATGTCGGCCTCGTCGCTCCAGGCGCCGGAGTCGAGCAGGGGCAGCACGCCCGCGCCGTAGGCACCGGGACGGCTGCCGAAGACGCGGTACGAGGCGCGATCGCGCGCGGCGCCTGCGTCAACTCCCTCGCCCACCATGCGCGCTGTTTCCTCGCGGACACGCGCGGCTATGGGATTGGCGTCGTCGGGTTCGTCGAGCGCGGCCACCAGGCGCACGGCCTCGTCGAAGAGGTGGATGAGGTTGGGGAAGGCGTCGCGGAAGAAGCCGCTGACGCGCAGCACCACGTCGACGCGCGGGCGGCCCAGCTCGTCGAGGGGGATCACCTCCACGCCGCTGACGCGCCGGTTCTCACGCGTCCACTGCGGACGCACGCCGAGCAGCGACAGCGCCTCCGCGATGTCGTCGCCGCCCGTGCGCATCGCGGAGGTGCCCCAGACCACGATGCCCACGGTGCGCGGCGCGGTGCCGGTCTCCGCGACGTGGCGGTCGACCACCGCGCGCGCGAGCTGCTGGCCGACGCGCCACGAGGTCTCGGTGGGCAGCGACTTGGGATCGACGGAGTAGAAGTTGCGGCCGGTGGGGAGCACGTGCGTCATGCCACGCGTCGGCGCGCCGGAGGGGCCGGCGGGCACGTAGCCGCCGCGCAGGCCGCGGAGCAGGTTGGTGATCTCGTCGGAGGTGCGGCGCACGGCGGGCCAGAGCGTCTTCGCCAGGTGTTGCAGGGATGCCGTCGCATCGGGAACCTCGTGGCCGAACACGGCATGCACCAGGCGCGGCGCGGCGTCGGGGTCGAAGTCGGCGGCGGCGAGCTGGGCGACGAGGTCGCGGGCCAGGGCATGCAGGGCCTCGACGACGTCGCCGGTGACACGTGGCTGCCCCGACGACCACGGGTGGAGCACATCGAGATCCGCGCCGCAGACACCGTCCGCCAAGGCAACCCCACGGTCCGCCAGCAGCGCGTCGTAATTCACCCCGCACGCGGCGGCAAGTGACTCCGCAAGTCCCGGCACACCGTCGTCGCTCGGCCGCGCGAAGGCGAGCATCATGTCCACCAGCGCCTCGCCCTCAGGCGGCGCGCCGAGGATGTGCAATCCGCTGCGGATCTGCGCGTCCTTGATCTCACAGAGGTAGCCGTCCATGCGCAGCAGGAAGCCGTCGAAGTCGTGCGGGCGCTGCGCCTCGCCGAGGTCGCTGTCGAGGTTGGCGCCGCGCACCGCCTCCCAGATGCGCTCCTGGATCACCGGCAGCTTCTCGGGGTCGAGCGACTGGGCCTGGTAATACTCGTCCATGAGCTGCTCGACGGCGACGATGGGCCCGTACGCGTCCGCACTCGAGACGGGCGGGATGAGATGGTCGATGATGGTGGCGTGCGCGCGCCGCTTGGCCTGCGTGCCCTCGCCGGGATCGTTGACCACGAAGGGGTAGAAGAAGGGCAGGTCGGCGATGCAGAGATCGGGGAAGCACGCTGCCGAGAGCCCGAGCGCCTTGCCCGGCAGCCACTCCATGGTGCCGTGCTTGCCGAGGTGCACCACCGCGTCGACGCCCATCTCGTCGCGCAGGTGGCGGTAGAAGGCGAGGTAGTGGTGCGGCGGGGCCAGGTCGGGCGAGTGGTAGATGGCCGCGGGATCCTCGCCGAAGCCGCGCGGCGGCTGGATGCAGACCACCACTTTGCCGAAGCGCAGTCCGGCGAAGGCGAGGCCGCCGTCGTGGTTGTAGAGCCGCCCCGGCGGCGCGCCCCAGCTGCGGCGCATCTCGTCCTGGGTTTCCGCCGGCTTCGTCTGCAACCATGACGCGTAGTCGTGCGCGGAGGTCCAGCCCACCGCCTGGGCGAGCTGCTCGCCGGTGAGGTACTCGCGGTCGTAGCCGCCGCGGGCCAGCAGGGCGTGCATCAGCGTGTCGCCGTCGGCCGGCAGCGCCTCGTCGCCGAGGTCGTAGCCGTCCTCGCGCAGCGCCTGCAGCAGGCGCACCGCCGAGGCCGGCGTGTCGAGGCCCACCGCGTTGCCGACCCGCGCGTTCTTGGTGGGATAGCTGCTCAGCACCACGGCGATGCGCTTGTCGCCGTTGGCGGTGCGGCGCAGGCGGGCGAAGCGCACCGCCAGTGCCGTGCAGCGCTCCACGCGTTCTGCGTCGGGCACGTAGCGCGCGGCGCCGTCCTCGCCCGCCTCCTTGAAGGACACCGGCACCGTCACCAGGCGGCCGTCGAACTCGGGCAGGGCGACGTTCATGACCACGTCGACCGGCGCCAGGCCCTGGGTGCTCTGCTCCCACCGCCGCCGCGAGCCGGTCACCGCGATGGCCTGCAGCACCGGCACGCCGAGCCGCTCCAGCGCGGCCACCGACCACTCCGCGGCCACCTGCGGGCCTGTGGTTGGCAACTCACCCATTGCGAACGACAGCGTGCTGATCAGCCCGTCGCAGAGCACACGGCCGTCGGAGTCGCGGAGGTGCGCGAACGCCGGCGGATCGCCGCCGTCTGTGCGCAACGAATAACAGAACACCGGCAGCGCACGGGCCCCGGCAGCCTCCAGCGCAGACACCAGCGCGTCGACGACGGCGAGGTTGCCGGTCATCCAGTGCGCGCGATAGAGGAGCAGGCCGACGATCGGCCGCGCGTCGTCGTCGGAGTGCGAGAGGTACGCATCCCACCACGCAGCAGCATCCTCCGGCGCGCGCGGGTGATAGCGCCCGTCCCACGGCAGCGCGCGCGGCGGATCGAAGCCGAACTGCGTGCCGCAGGTGGCGTCGCTGAGCAGGCGCAGCAGCGAGGCCATGTTGGCGTCACCGCCGTGCAGCATGTAGGCGAAGCCCTGCCCGACCACCTCGGCGGGCACGGTGCTCACCGCGCTCAGCTCCGCGTCGGGCTGCCGGTCGCCCGGCCACGCCACCAACGCGACACCGCGCGCACGGCACAGAGACACGACGCGGTCGAACGCCTCCGGAATCGCCCGCCGCCCGCCGAGCAGCCGCATGGCCACGCAGCGCGCGCCGCCATCGAGCAACGGCAGCAACCGCGCATCGACGTCGTCAACGGTCCACGACGCCGGGTTGAACCCGTGCACCTGCGGAAACCCGTCGGGCAGGCGGCGTCGCGCCGCGCTGAGCGCGATCAGCTCGGTGTCGGCCGTGGTGAGCAGGACGATCATGTGCGCCGTGCCACCAGGATGCCGATCGGCGAGAACAGCGGCCCGAGACGGCGCAGCTCGACCGGCGCCAGCCCCGCCGAGGCCAGCATGGCCACCAGCTCGCGATCGTCGCGGAACCCCGCGCCGTGTGACGACCCCACCCTGCGTGCCACCGCACCGACCAGGCCCGTCGCGACGAAGTCGGCCATCACCAGCACGCCGCCCGGCCGCAGCACCCGGGCCACGCCGCGCAGGCCGCCGCGCTGGTCATCCCAGTGATGGAAGCTCATGGTGCTGAGCACCGCGTCGAAGCTCGCCTCGTCGAACGGCGGCGCTGCAGCCGAGGCCACCTCGAACCGCATGCCACCCAGCTCCGCCTTGCCGCGCGCCACCTCGATCATCCCGGGCGCGACGTCCATGCCGCTCAGCGCCGCCCGCGGCATCTCCGCGCGCAGTCGCGAGAGTAGCCGCCCCGTGCCGCAGCCGACGTCGAGGATGCGCGGTGCCTCGACGTCGCGCAGCTGCGGACGCAGGGTGCGCAGCAGCGCGCCGTGCACGCGATCGAAGAAGGCGCCCTGCAGCGGCGAGCGGTCGTACGTCGCCGCCCAGCGGTCGAAGCCGCCATGCAGGGTGCTCGGCGCCTTCATCGCCGCACCTCTAGAACTCCACGCCGCGCTGCGCGGGGATGCCCGCGCCGCGATAGTGGTGCTTGACCTCGCGCATCTCGGTCACGCAGTCGGCCGCGTCGATCACCGACTGCGGCGCGCCGCGGCCGGTGAGCACCAGGTGCAGCTCGCGCGGCTTGCCCTCGATGAGCGACACCACCCCCTCCTCGGACACCAGCCCCGCGGTGATCGAGCCCAGGATCTCGTCGAGCACGACCATCTTGTATTTGCCACCGTTGACCGCATCGACCGCGCTCTGCCAGGCGTTGTGGCCGGCTTCGACATGTTCGTCCATGGAGACCTTGGGATCACGCAGCGAGTCGATGGTGAAGCCGCGCCCCTCGGCGGCGATCTCCACCAGCGGGATCGACTCCGTGAACGCGGTGCGCTCGCCCGTCTTCCACGACCCTTTGATGAACTGGATGACGCGCACCGGCATGCCGTTGCCGGCCGCGCGCAGCGCCAGTCCCATCGCGGCGGTGGTCTTGCCCTTGCCGTTGCCGGTGAAGACCAGGGTGATGCCCCGCCGGTTCTTCTTCAGCTCGGGATCCACCTCAGCCTCCGAACAGCGCGGGCAGGATCGAGGCGCGCCCGGCGATGAAGAGCAGCCCGATGCTCAGCGACGACACCCCGGTGAGCCCGCCCAGGATGATCTGCAGCCGCGGCAGCGAGCGCGCCCCGACGCGTCCCGCCAGCCAGGTCGCCGCGATGCCCAGGTCGCTGAGGATGAGGCCGGCCACGAAGGCGAGCAGGATCAGCGCCGCCGCGCCCGGCGTGCCCGAGGCGCCCGCCGAGGCGAAGAGCACCACCTGCGTCGGCGTCTCCGCGCCCGTGCCGTGCAGCACGCCGACCGCGAAGGCCGCGCGCGGGCCGAGGTCGTCGAGCGGACCCGCCGGACCGCTGCCGCGCCGCCGCGCCCGCGCCCAGGCCCGCCGCACCATGGCGATGAGCAGGCGCCAGCGGCCCACGAAGCGGTAATCAGAGCGGTCGCGGCCGAGCTGCCAGAGCACCAGGCCGCCCAGCGCCACCAGCGTCGCCCCAACCACCGACTCGAAGATCCGATCGATGCCCGCGGGCAGGTTGAGCCCGAGCACGCCGACGGCGGCGCCGAGCAGGGCGATGACCAGCCCGTGCCCGACGCAGTACCAGACCGCCAGTCGCAGGTCGCGGCGCCCGCCGCTGCCCTGGGTGGTCAGGTCGGTGATGGCCGCGATGTGGTCCCAGTCGAGACCGTGGCGGCAGCCGAGCAGGAATCCCGACCCGGCGACGGCCAGCACCTGCCAGCCGATTCCAACAGGAGCCATTGACCAACTCTCCCTCTTGCGCGAAGGTCCGCGAGCTGGCCCTGCACCGCCGGTTTTCTGGCTTCCGCCCCTTGGAGGGCGGCCACAGTAGCGCGACTGCGCCGGACTTCGACCGGCTTGCCCGGGTCGGCGAGGGTCGGGCCATGGTACGCGTTGCGCAGTCGGGTTCGAATCGCGTCACCCCGGGGGAGTAAGGATTCGAATCTCGGTCTATACTGATGGTCGATACCATGTCTGAAACCGCCTTCGCCAAGCTCTTCCGCAACGGCCGCAGCCAGGCCGTCCGCCTGCCCCGCGAGTTCCGCTTCAGCGGCGACCGTGTTCGCGTGCGCCGTGTCGAGGGTGGCGTGCTGCTCGAGCCGGTGCTGACCACCGCGGAGTGGTTCGCCGGGCTCGATCGTTTCGCGCTCGTGCCGTTCATGCCCGAAGGTCGCGAGCAGCCCGACATGCCCGCGGATCGCGAGCTCTTTTGAGCTACCTGCTCGATACCAACACCTGCATCGCGCTCATCAAGGGCAGGCCTGTCGGCGCGCGCGAGCGCTTCGATGAGCTGACCGATGACGGACGCCTCATCGCCGTTTCGTCGCTGGTGCAGTTCGAGTTGTGGTACGGGGTTGCCAAGAGCGCCCAGCAGGACGCCAACGCCGACCGTCTCGCCTACTTCCTCTCCGGCCCCGTGGAGCAGATCGAGTTCGACGCTGAGGACGCTCGCGAGGCCGGCAGGGTACGCGCCGCGTTGAAGCGGGCGGGCACACCCATCGGACCCTACGACGTGCTCATCGCCGGCCAGGCGCTGCGCCGCGGCGCCACGCTGGTCACCGCCAACGGTGGCGAGTTCAGCCGCATCAGCGGTCTGCAATGGGAAGACTGGTCCGCGAGCCGCTGAGAGCAAAGAAAAAGGGCGGGGCGTCCAACCGGCGCCCCGCCCCACACGTTTCACACGAAGGGCTCAGAAGCCTCTACGCGCAGCCCCACTGGTGGGCCTGCCCGTGGGCGAGCATCTTGGCGGTGATGTTGGCCTGCTGAACCGGGTCCCAGATGTTGGTCCCGCCGTTGGCGCGGAACGTCGACATGAGGAACTGGAAGAGGCCGTAGTAGGGTCCGGCCGGGTTGTATGCGCGCGGGTTGAGGCCGGATTCGCAGCGCGCGATCTTGAGCATCCAGGGATAGGAGACGCCCCAGGTGTTGGCGGCCTTCTGGATGATGGCCTCGATGGTGCCGGGGGCGGGCGGGGGCGCCGCGGGGATCACCGGCTTGGGGCGGGCGGTCGGCGGCGCGGTGGGGGGAGCCGTGGGCGCCGGGGTCGGCGTCTCGGCGGGCAGGATCAGCTCGGGGTCGTGGATGGCGGTGCTGCGGGCGATCGGCTCAGCGAAGGGCGCCGAGGCGACCGCGGGTGAGCTGGCGATGGCGGCCGGCGCGTGATGGCCGGCCAGCACGATGATTGGGCTGATGGTGAGGACGGCGAGGCCCATCGCCACCCCTCGGGTTCTGGTCGGTAACCGCAAATAGACACTCCTCGGACGAAAGATTCGGACGGACCAGGCAAACCCCTTCGGAGAAGCCCCGGCGCGAACGCCGCACGGTGCCTTTTGCGGGGATGTGCACCGGGGTCCACTGCGCTCGGCGGTTCCGCCGCGCTATGTGGGGCGGCGGGTCGCGGCGCCCTGCGGCCGGTGGCCACTTTGGGCGTCGAGGCTGGATCGATGTGTTCGTCCTGAACCGCGACCCGGGCACCCTACCACAGCCTCACGGGCCCATTGCAACCAACGAAAGTCCCGCCAATGAGCTCAAACGCTCTTGGGCCACGCTCAATTCGAGCTCGGCCGGACCGGATGACACAGCCTGCTGACAAACAGGTGGTGTTCACGTATTCGAATAAATGGCCGGGAACGGCGCACCTCGCAGCGGTGTCAGAATTTGACACCGGCGTCAATTCGAGCCACGCCGCCCCAGGTTGGAGACCCCGCGATGCCCTTCACCGCCGAGCACGACGCCCTGCGCGAGTCCATCCGCGAGTTCGTCGCCAAGGAGCTCCGCCCCCACGCCGACGAGTGGGAGGAGGCGGAGTACTTCGCCGACTGGGTCTTCCCTCGCATGGGCGAGCTGGGCCTGCTCGGCCTGCGCTACCCCGAGGAGTACGGCGGCCAGGGTGGCGACTACTTCCACGCCCTGGTGCTCGCCGAGGAGATGGCCCGCTGCGGCTCGGGCGGCGTGGGCATGGCCGTGTCGGTGCAGACCGAGATGGCCACGCCGCCCATCCTCCAATTCGGCAACGACGACCAGAAGCGCCGCTACCTGGTTCCTGCCATCCAAGGCACGAAGGTGGCCGCGCTGGGCATCACCGAGGCCGACGCCGGCAGCGACGTGGCCAACATCCGCACCCGCGCCGACAAGGTGGACGGCGGCTGGCGGATCAACGGCAGCAAGATCTTCATCACCAACGGCGTGCGCTGCGACTTCATCGTGCTGGTGGCGCGCACCGGCGCGCAGGAGGAGGGCTCCAAGAACATCACCCTCTTCCTCGTCGACAAGGAGTCGCCCGGCTTCACCGTCTCGCGCAAGCTCAAGAAGCTGGGCATGCACAGCAGCGACACCGCCGAGCTGTCCTTCCAGGACGTCTTCGTCCCCGACGAGAACGTGCTCGGCGAGGTCAACAAGGGCTTCTACAACATCATGTGGGAGCTGCAGGGCGAGCGTCTCATCGGCGCGGCCGGCTCACTCGCCGGCGCCGAGCTGTGCTTCCAGGAGACGCTCAACTGGTGCAAGGAGCGGCGCGCCTTCGGCCGTCCCATCGGTGCCTTCCAGGTCACCAAGCACAAGCTCGTCGACATGTACACCGAGCTGCAGCTGGCCAGGACCTACGTGTACGCGCTGGCCGAGCGCTGGGACAAGGGCGAGTACCCGGTCGCCGAGGTGAGCGTCGCCAAGCTCTACGTGGGGCAGATGGCCTCGCGCATCGCCGACGCCTGCGTGCAGCTCTACGGCGGCATGGGCTACATGGACGAGGTCCTGGTCTCCCGACACTTCCGCGACTCGCGGCTGATCCGCATCGGCGGCGGCACCGACGAGATCATGAAGGAGGTCATCGCCAAGTTCGGGCTGGGGCTGTAGCGGACCGCCGGCAGCCGGCCGAGGCCGCGTGGGGCAGGATGTAACGAGTCAGCATCGGCGCCGCTGAGCCGCTGAGAGGCGAGTCGTATTCTCCGCGCCATCGCGCCCGATGCCCCAGGCCCAGCGGCATCACCGGCGCCAGCGGAAGAGAGGGAGACCATCCTTGAGTGGATTCACCGTGCCCGCGCGCCCGCGTGCGCCCCGGCATCGCACGCGTGCAGCGGCCATCGCCGTCGCCGTCGCCGGCATCGTGCCCATCACCACCGTGCATCGCGCGGACGCCACCGTGCTGCCCCAGCCGCCCACCGCGGGACCGGCAGGCAGCGAGCGCTACGGACTGTCCAATCCCGGCGAGGCGGCGGCCACGCCGTTCTTCGTCGCCCCGGGCGTCGACGTCGAGAGCGGCAACCTGGTCGTCAGCGCCGCCGACCTGGCGGTCAAGGGCCGCGGGCGCGTGCTCGACTGGACCCGAACCTACAACTCGGCCGCGGCCGCCGCGGGGGGCGCCATCAGCCCCGGCTGGACACACAGCTACGCCATGTCGCTGAACGTCGACCCCGGCAGCGGTGCGGCCACCGTGCACCAGGAGAACGGCAGCACCGTCACCTTCCAGCCCGCGGGCGGTGGCACCTACACGGCGGCGCCCTGGGTCAGTGCCAGGCTGGCGCAGAACGGCGACGGCAGCTACACCTACCGTCTCGCCGACCAGCGCGCCGACAACTTCTCGTCGAGCGGCCAGCTGCTCAGTGAGGCCGACCGCTTCGGCACGGTGACCGCACTGCAGTACGACGCCGGCGGCAACCTGCAGACGATCACCGACCCGGCGTCGCGCACGCTGTCCGTCGCTCTCGACGCGCAGGGTCGCATCGGCAGCGTCACCGACCCGCTGACGCACAGCGCCGCCTACACGTACTGGCCGTCGGGTGACCTGCATACCGTCACCGACGCCGCCGGACACCAGACCGCCTACGGCTACGATGGCAACCACCAGCTCACCTCGCTGCAGGACGCCACCGGCGCCACCTGGGGCTTCGGCTACAGCGGCGGCCGGGTGACGACCATCACCGACCCGCGTGGCTACCTCACCACGCTGACCTACGGCAGCGGCAGCACCACGGTGCGCGACGCGCGCGGCAACCAGGTCGTGGAGACCTACGCGGACAACCAGATCACCAGCCTGACGCGCGGCTACGGCTCTCCGTACGCGGCGACCTGGCGGTACGGCTACGACAGCGGGACCCGCCAGAACGTCGTCGTCGACGCCGACGGCAAGGCCTGGCAGCGCAGCTACGACGCCACGGGCAACCTGCTGACCAGCACGGACCCGCTCATCCACACGGTCACCAACACCTACGACAGCGCCAACGAGCTGCTCAGCAGCACCGACCAGGATGGGGTGACGACGTCACTGAACTGGCTGAACGGCGCGCTGACCTACGTGTCGCGACCGCTCGTCGATGCCACCGGCGTGGTGCTCGACCACGCGGTGACCTCGTACCAGTACGGCGATCCCGCCCATCCCGGCGCCGTGACCATGGTCACCGACCCCGAGAACAACAGTTGGAAGCTGGCCTGGGACGCGGCCGGCAACCTGGTGCAGGTCGTCGATCCCACCCAGGCGACGTCGACGGCCGGCTACAACGCCGACGGCTGGATGACCACCAGCGTCTCGCCGCGCGGCCACGTCGTCGGCGCCGACCCCAACGCCTTCACCACGCACTACGGGTACACGCCGTTCGGCGACCTGCAGTCGGTCACGGACCCGATGAACGCGGGCGTGGTGTACGGCTACGACAACGACCGCCGCCTCGCCTCGGTCGCCGACACCGACGGGCACGCGACCGTCACCAGCTACGACCCCTCCGGCAACGCGGTGCGTCTCGCCGACGTGCAAAACAACACGCTGGCCAGCGCGCGCTACGACGAGGCCAACAACCTGGTGGAGCGCCACGACGGTGTGGGCAACGTCACCACCCACAGCTACGACCCGCTCAACCGCCTGGTGCAGTCCGTCGACGGCCTGGCCCGGATCACCAACTACACCGACGACCCCAACGGCAACCTCGAGTATCTCGACGACGCCACCGGTCTGCGCACCACGTCGACCTACGACGACGCGGGCGAGCTGACCGGGGTCAGCTTCAGTGACGGAACACCGCCGGTCAGCTACGGCTACTACCCCGACGGCACGCGCAGGACCATGAGCGATCGCACCGGCACGTCGACCTGGAACTACGACACGCTACACCGGCTCAGCTCGTTCACCCGTGCCAACGTCGGCGCCGCGAGCTGGACGGTCAGCTACACCTCGGACCGCAACGGCCGAGTCAAGTCCATCGCCTATCCGCCGAACCAACTGGCCACCGTGAACGGCGGCCCGGTCAGCACCGCGACGGGTACGGTCAGCCGCGTCTACGACGGCGACGGGCACCTCGTCTCGGTGAGCGACTGGGCGCAGCCCACCGCGCACACCACCACCTTCGGCTACGACCCCGACGGCGACCTGACCTCCATCGCTTACGCCAACGGCGTGACGGCGACGCGCACCTACGACAACGCCGACCGCGTCAGCGGCATCACCGCCGTCGACCCGCAGGGCGTGACGCTGTTCAGCAACCCCGCCATCACCCGCGACGCCGCCGAGCTGGTGACGACCACCAACACCCTGGGGCTGCCGGCAGGCAGCACCGCCGCCTACAGCTACGACGCGCACGGCGACCTGGTGGCGGCAACGCCGCCGCCGCTCTCCGGTGTGGCCGCCCGCGCCTGGAGCTATGACAACGCCGGCGAGATGACCGGCACCACGGTGGGCGCGCAGCAGACCGCCTACCAGTACGACGCCGCCGACCAGCTCCGCTCCGCCACCGACGTGATCACCGGTGCGGTGCTGAGGACGTACAGCTTCGACCGCGACGGACGGCGCGCCTCGTCCACCAATCCCAGCGGCACCTCGGCGCAGTACGGCTACGACGAGCTCGGCCACCTGGCCCGCTACACGGGCCCCGAGATGTCCGCCGCCAACCAGAACGCGGGCAGCTCGGTGACCGTCGGCTACAACGTCGACGCCGACGGGGTGCGCCAGGCCAAGAACCTGGTCGCCACCACGCTGACCTACGCGTACGACATGTCGGGATCGTCGCCGCGCCTCATCTCCGACGCCACCAGCGCCTACATCGACGGGCCCGACGGCATGCCCATCGAGCAGTACACCGGCACGCAGGCCACCTACTACGTGCAGGACGAGACCGGCAGCACGCGCCTGGTCACCGACAACTCGGCCCGCCCGCTCGGCACCTACTCGTACAACCCCTACGGTATGCAGGTCGGCGCGCCCGGTCCGGCGGCCAACCCGCTGCTCTACCGGGGCATGTTCGACGACGTCGACTCCGGCCTCTACGGCCTGGGTGCGCGCAGCTACGATCCCGCCACCGCGCAATACCTGCAGCCGGCGCAGAGCGCGCCGTCGCTGGGCGGCACCCCGTATGCCTTCGCCGGCAATGACCCCGTCAACGTCGGCGTGCCGGTGGGCTCGGCGCTGTGGGGCGTGGACGGGCCCAATCCCGTGCACGACGGCGTGATGTGGCACAACCCGACCGCGCCTGGTCTTCCCTTCGCGGCGGGGATGCCGCGATGACGGCGGTGGTGGCGCGGCCGTCCCGGGGATGGCGTGAGCGAGGCCGGCGGCTGGTCTGCCTGGGCCTCGGTTCCTCGGTGGTGGCGTCCTTCGCGGCCACCCTGCCGGTGCACGGCCAGACCGTGCCCGGCGGGGTGGTGGTGTCGACGTCCGCCACCTCGCTGAGCATCACGCCCACCCTGGGTCTCTCGCTGGCGGGCGTCGAGTCGACGGCACTGCCCGGCTCGACGGTGCACTACCGCGCCACCGTCACCAACACCGGCGCCGTGATGGAGCTCAAGGGCACCGTCTCGGTGCAGAACGCCTCCAGCGGCACCGACACCGTGTCCTCCTGGTCCGACGACTTCGTCTACCAGCTGCAGGGCGACGAGAGCCTTCCCGGCGAGGCCAACGACCACCTGCCGGGCAGTGCCAACTGGATCCCGCTGGCCGGCGCCGCCGCCACCGCGGCAGGGTACGTGCCGGCGCAACAGGCGCCGATGAGCACCGGCATGACCATCGCTTTCACGCCGGTTGCTGCCAGTGGAGTCACCTACCCGAGCGGCGGCGACAAGGTGCTCGGCACCAGCATCGGCGCCACCGACACGGCCACCTGGCAGTACGACGCCACGATGCCGCTGACGCCGTCGCAGGTGCGCCTCGTCACCGACGCGACGCAGATCGACTCGGCGGGCGACACCGCCCACCTCGAGGTGAGCCCGCAGGCCACGGCGAGCAGCACCACCACCGCGATGGCGGACGTCACCGAGCGCATCTTCGGTGAGCAGCCCGACGGCGGCGTCGACGCCACTCTCGACGGCAGCACGCCCGAGCTGGAGAACAGCGCCACCGACACCGACGACGGCACGCCGCAGTCAGGACGGCTCAGCAACGTCGTCGTCAAGGTGACGTCGCCGTCGGGATCGCTGATCACCCTGCCGGGCGTCACCCTCGATCCCGGCATTTCGCAGGACGTGGTGGCGGCCTACACCGTGCCCGTCCCCGCACCCAAGGGTGCGAACGAGACCGACACCGCCTACATGTCGCGGCTGGGCGCCCTCGACCGCGCCCAGCTCAGCGCCACCGCGACCGCGTCGGGCAGCAGTGTGCCCGGCGCGGTGAGCGCGCCCTCGCCGGCGTCGACGAGCATCACCGAGCAGGTGCCGCTGGTCAGCGTCGCCAAGTCCGGCCCGGTCTCCGCCGACGCCAGCACCACGGCGAGCTACCCGATCACGGTGAGCAACGCCGGGCACGCGGACGCGCTCGGCGTGCACGTCAGCGACGTGCTGCCCTCGGGCGGGACGCCGACCATCGGCAGTTATCCCACCACGGTCCCTGCCGGGCAGCTCATCACCGCCACGGCGCAGTACGCGATTCCCTCGTCCCAGGCGTCGGGAAGCCTCACCGACATCGCCGGCGTGACCTGGTCGGACGGCAACTCCAACAGCTACGGGCCGCTCTCCAGCACGTACGCGACGTCGGTGGTGGCCCTCTTCGACGGCGCCACGGTGACGCTCAGCCCGGCGGGCGTGGGGCCGTTGCTGCCAGGCATGTCCGCATCGATCAAGGCCACCGTGCGCACGCACAGCGGCGTGCCGCTGGCCAACACCGCGGTGGTGGTCAACGTCGCCGGGCCCAACGCCACCTCCGGGACGGTCACCACCGACTCGACCGGCTCGGCGACCTTCAGCTACACCGGGAGCAACACCGGCACCGACCAGGCCCAGGCGACGGTGACCTCGCCGCCCTACACGCTGCAGTCGAACACCGTGCCGGTCGGCTGGGTGATCCCCGTGCAGCCGATCGCCACCACCACCGTCACCGGCCAGTTCTTCTCCGAGCTGTCGACGGTGCAGTCGTTCGTCGCCAGGCCGGGCGACACGCCCGTGTTCGGGCAGAGCTTCCCCGACCTGCTCTTCAACCCGCCGTCGGGCACCGTGCCGGGGGACCACTCCGGCCTCAGCCCGCAGTCGCGTCCCTTCACCGATGAGCTGACCACCGTGGCCGGCTTGTACACCGGCACGCTGGTGGCCCAGGGCAACGGCGCCCAGGCGGGCGTGGGCAACCTGTCCAGCTTTGACGCGGCCTTCACGGCCAGCTTCATGACCTCGCAGGCCGAGGACGTCACCTTCAAGGTCATCACCGCGCAGGGCTTCAACCTGGGCCTCGGCGGCGGCGCCTGGCGGGTGAGCGGGCCGCTGGCGGCGGTGCCGCCGGGCAACTCGGCGTTCCAGTCGCTGCCCGTCGTCGCCTCGACCTCAAGCGTGGCACAGACGGCCACCACCTACCTGGTCACCGTGCACTTCCCGGCCGCGGGCATCTACCCGTACGAGCTCGACTACTTCACCTGCTGCAGCGGCGACATGACCATGACCATGCAGGTGGCCTCGTACACCTCGACGCCGACGCCGCTGTCGGTGTACGTCGGCTACGCGGACGACCTGCGCGCCGCCGGCGCCTCGGTGTTCCCGTATCCCTGGCAGGGCGCGCCCAACGTCACCTACACCGGCGCCTGCTGCGACAACGGCGCGGTGCGCATCGACAACAACACCACCGCGCCGATCACCGTCGGCGACGTCTCCGTCGACATCGGCGCGGGCAACCACGTCGACCTCGGCACCAACCTCACCGTGCCGGCGCGCAGCATCCTCATCGCCACCGCCAACGACACCTCGGACTATGCCGGCTGCGGCCCCAACAACGGAGTGATCCCCAAGGTCTACGTGACGACGGGGGGTTCGACCCAGACCTACAACGACACCCAGCAGGTGCTCAACACCCAGGGCTTCGACATGGCCTGCGTCGGCAACGAGTCACATCCCTGGGTCAACGTCAGCGGCACGCCGTCGACGCTCAACCTGCCCATACCGCCGGCCGCATCGCTCTCCCTGACACCCACCACGGTGGCCGGCGACACCACCGGCCAGCAGCAGAACCTCGCCGTCGCGGTGATGGACTCGACCGGCAGCCCGGTGAGCGGCCAGCAGGTCACCCTGCAGGTGGTCGGCGCCAACGCGCAGCAGCTCAATGGCACCACCGACTCGGGCGGCAACCTGACGCTGTCCTACGTCGGGCGCAACGCGGGCACCGACACGGTGCAGGCGATCGCCTTCGTCACCGGCATGCGCGCGCTCTCCAACTCGGTGTCGGTGCCCTGGGCGCTGGCGCCCGTGCCGGGCGGCGGGCCAGGACAGCCGGCGCCGTCGATCACCGCGCCGTCACCGGCGGACGGCACCGTGGTGACGCAGCCGATGCCCATCCACGCGACGTTCACGCCGCCGGCGGGACAGACCATCACCTCGTGGAGCGTCACCTACCAGGCGCTCGACCCCGAGCCGCCGGTGACCCTGGCCAGCGGCACGGGCACGCCGCCGGATCCGCTGGCGGTCTTCGATCCCACCGTGCTGGCCAACGACACCTATGCGGTCGACATCTCGGCGACGGCGAGCGGCGGCGCCACCCAGACGGTGACGACGACCCTGGCGGTGAGCGGCAACCTCAAGCTGGGCCGCTTCACGCGCACGTACCAGGACCTCAGCGTGCCGGTCAACGGCTTCCAGATGGACGTGCGGCGCAGCTACGACAGCTACGACAAGCGCAGCGGCGACTTCGGCGCCGGCTGGCACGTCAGCGTCTCCAACTTCCGCACCAGCAGCAACCGCGAGCTGGGCGCGGGCGGCTGGAGCGAGTACCCGACCCGCTGCATCATCGGGCTCTGCTGGTGGTCGTTGAAGACCAGCACGCCGCACTACGTCACGGTCACCTTCCCCGACCTGCACCAGGAGGTCTTCGACTTCACGCCCAGCGGCGGTGCGGCGCTCTTCTACTGGGAGGGCAACGCTGCCTTTACCGCGCGCGCCGGAACGGGGACGACCTCGACGCTGCAGGTGGCCGGCGACACCTCGATCAACTACGGGTTCGACGGCAACATCTACGACGGCGACTTCAACCTCTACAGCCCGACGCGGTTCCAGCTCACCACCCGTGACGGGCGCGTGCTCATCCTCGACACCGCCCTCGGCCTCATCTCCGAGACCGACCGTTCCGGCAACTCGCTGAGTGTCGACTCCGGCGGCGTGCATGCCTCGAACGGGCAGTCGATCACCTTCACGCGGGACGCGCAGAACCGCATCACCGCGATCACCGATCCGTCGGGCACCCACCTCGGCTACACGTACACCACGGCCGGCGACCTCGGCACCTACACCGACGGCGCCGGGCAGACCTTCACCTACTCGTACAGCGGCAACCACGACCTCACCGACGTGACCGGCCCGACGCAGGCGCTGCCCCTGGAGCAGGAGCAGTACGACTCGTCGGGTCGCCTGGTCGCGGTCACCGACGCCAATGGCAACACCACCTCGGTGAGCAGTGACGTCGGCGCCATGACGCAGACCTTCACCGACCCGCTGGGGCGCAAAACGACGGTGCTCACCTTCGACGCGCTCGGCGACGTGGTGCGCAAGGACGTCGCCGCCGACGGCCACACCACCACCGACACGTACACCTACGACGGCGCCGGCCACATGCTGACGCACACCGACCCGCTCGGGCACACCACGACGGCGACCTACGACAGCGCCGGCGACGTCACCTCGCTGGCGCTGCCCAGCGGGCGCACCACGACGGCGGAGTACGGCAGCTTCGGCAACGTCACCAAGGTCACCGACGGCGCGGGCGACGTCACCACCTACGCCTACGACACCAGCGTCAACCTGACCTCGACGACCGACGCCAACGGCCACAGCACGACCTACACCTACGACGGCGCGGGGCACGTGCTGACGCAGACCGACGCGGCCGGCGACGTCACCACCTTCACCTACGACGCCTCCGGGCGCGTCGCCTCGGTGAAGGACCCGCGCGGCAACACCACCACCTACGGGTACGACGGTGACGGGCGGCTGCTCAGCATGACCGATCCCTACGGCAAGGTGACCGGCTACACGTACGACGGCGATGGCGACCTGCTCAGCACCACCGATCCGCTGAACCACGCGACCGCCTACGCGTACGACGGCCTCGACCGGCTGCACACCACGACCGACCCGGCGGGGAAGGTCACCACGTACGGCTATGACGGCGCCGGGCACCTGGCCTCCGTGGTGGATTCGCTGCAGCACGAGACCGACTACACCTACGACCTGGACAGCCAGCTCCACACCGTGAGCGATCCTGCCGGTGGCCTGACCGCGTACGCGTACGACGGTCGCGGCCGGGTGGTGTCGATCACCGATCCCATCGGGCGGGTCACGGGATATGGGTACGACGACGCCGGCCGGCAGACGTCGATGACCGCGCCGAACAGCGGCGTGACCACCTCCACCTATGACGCCGACGGTCTGCGCCTCTCGTCGACCGATCCGCTGCTGCGCACCACCACGTACACGTACGACGGCGCCGGGCGCCTGCACACCGTCACCGATCCGCGCAACCACACGACGACGTACACGGTCGACGGCCTGGGACACGTGACCGCGACAACAGATGCCGCGGGCGGCGTGCTGCACGACGGCTACGACACGGCGGGCCGGCTGACCAGCGTCACCGACCAGCTCAACCACACCTGGACGTACGCGCTCGACGGCAACGGCAACATCACCGGGATCACCGATCCGCTCCCGCACACCACCAACTACGGCTACGACAACGACAACCGGCTGACCTCGATCACCAACCCGCTAGGCAAGACGACCAGCGTCGGCTACGACGTGGCAGGCCACATGACCTCGGTGGCGCTGCCCTCGGGCGTGACCACCTCCGCCGCATACGACCCGCGCGGGCTGCTCACCTCGCTGACCGACCAGCTCGGCCACAGCGTCGCCTACGGGTACGACGCGGCTGGGCGGCTGACCGGTGCGACCGATCCCGACAACCACACGACGACGTACGGCTACGACGCCGCGGGACGCTGGACCACCACCGGCGACGCGCTGGGCGGCACTGCCACCACGGTGTACGACCTGGCCGGCCAGGCCCGCTCGGTCACCGACCCGAGCGGCAGGGTGACCAGCCTCGGCTACGACGCGCTCGGCAACCTGTCCTCGCAGCAGATGCCCTGGGGCGCCGGCAGCACCTTCAGCTACGACGCCGCGGGCCAGCTCACCGGCTCGGTCGACGCGCGCAACGTCGCGGTCAGCTATGCGCACGACGCGTCAGGCGATCTCACCGGCGTCACACCGCCGGACCCGTCGCAGGCGATCAGCGCGAGCTACGACGCGCTCGACCGCGTGTCCGGCTTCAGCGACCCCACCGGCACCACCTCTTTCGGCTACGACGCGGCCTCGAACGTCACCTCGGTGACCTCACCGCAGGGAACCGCCGGCTACGCCTACGACGCGGCAGGCCGCCGGACCGGCATGACACTGCCGGGCAACCACACCGTGAGCTACGGCTACGACGCCGCCAACCGGCTGACGTCGGTTGCCGACTGGCTGGGCAACAGCTTCGGCTACACCTACAACGTCGACGACCTGCCCACCGGCATCACCCGTCCCAACGGCGTGTCGACGACCTACGGCTACGACGGTGCGGATCGTCTCACCTCGGTCAACCACGACACCTCGTCGGGCGCCGTGGCGCACTACGCATACACGCTCGACAACGCGGGCAACCCGACGGCGATGACCACGGCGGGGGGGACCGAGTCCTACACACTCGACGCGCTGAACCGCGTCACCGGAGTGAGCTACGCCAACGGCGACACCGCGTCGTACACCTACGACGCCGCGGGCAACCGCCTGTCGGCGACGGTCAACGGCAGCACCACCGCGTACCACTACAACAGCGGCGGCCAGCTCACCTCGGTGGGCAGCACGCCGTACACCTACGACGCGGCCGGCAACCTCACCTCGAACGGCACCACGTCGTACACGTACGACTGGGCCGGCCGCCTGAGCAGCGCCACCGCGGGCGGCCAGACCACCAGCTTCACCTACGCGGGTGACGGGCTGCGCACCGGCAGCACGACGGGGTCGCAGACCAGCTCATACCTCTACGATCGTCTCGCCGCCAATCCCACGCTGCTCAGCGACGGCTCACAGACCTACGTCCGCGGTTCCGTCCCGATGGAGCAGGTCTCCTCGTCCGGCGCGACCGCGGATCCCTTGAGCGACGGCCTCGACTCTGTGCGCACCCTGACCAACCCGTCGACCGGTGCGGTCACCGGTGCCACGTCCTACGGCATCTTCGGCGACGTCCGCTCGCACACTGGCGCATCGTCCGCGCTCGGCTTCGACGGCGAGCAGCAGGATGCCAGCGGCCTCGTCTACCTGCGGGCCCGCTACCTGGACCCCGGCACCGGCCGCTTCCTCACCGCTGACAACATCCTGCCCAACGGCCCCGGCACGCAGGGCTTCAACCTCTACGGCTACGCCGGCCAGAGCCCGCTCTCCTACGCCGACCCCTCCGGTCACCTGATGCTCGAGGACGCCCTCCTCGACATCTCGATCGACATCTCCGAGGTCGGCATGCGCTTCATGAGCTGGGCGCTGGCCAACAGCCTGCGCGGCTGCCTCGTCGGCGCCCTCGCCGGGCTCGCCGCCGACGCCGGCACTCAGGTGGCGGCGTCCGGCAGCTACTCCCCGAACGCCGGCTCCGCTCTGTCCGGTTTGGCCGGGTGCCTGACCTTCGGAGCGGCGGCGGCGGCCAGGCCGGAGCTGCCGGTTGAACCCGAACCCTCGGATGCGCAGGTCTTCGCCGACCAGAACGGCGTGGGTCGCGGTCCCTACGCCGATCGTTCCGTCCCGGCCACCAGCACCGGGCGTGCCACGCCGGAGCAGCAGTCGGAGCTCAACGACATCTTCGGCGAGTCCGGCTGCCACACCTGCGGCACCAAGAATCCGGGCACGGTTTCGGGCAACGCCGTCGGGGACCATCAGCCGCCCACGGCGCTGACGCCGGCGGGCGAAGATCAATCGCTCTATCCGCAATGTCTGCCGTGCAGCAACAAACAGGGCGGCACGATCTCCGGGATCGTGCGCAGGAGCCAATGAGGCGGAGGATGGAGGCGACGCGTACGATGTCCCGATGACCGGCGGCGACACCGCAGGACTCCGCCTGGAGGGACGCCAGATCCGGACCATTGAGTGTGCGCACTGCCATCGCCAGATCAGGCGGATCATGCACACCGTGTCACGTCCGGATGCGACGACCTTCGGCGTGAGCTTTGCCTCGCTGCATGATGGCGACGCGCCCGACGCCTGGATCGACGTGATCCTGGGGACATTCGGTGAGGGCGCGCCGCCTGACCACCTCACCTTCGGATGCCGCGTGGTTCCTGACACCGATTCGGGCGTGCCGGTGGTGACCGCCGTCGACGCGGCGGCGGCGTTCACCTATCGGCCCGTCATGGGCCGGCGGCTCAGCCGCGACGAGGCCCTCGAGCACCCGCGCATCGACGACTTCTGGCAGGTGGTGGACCTCATGTTGCTCGGTGACCCAGACGTGCGGACACACGTCTACCGGCACGACTAGAAGCCAAGGCCTCCCTCAGCGCGCCAAGGGCCGGCTGGCCACCGGGACCGGATCAGCCGAGCAGCAGCCCGCACATGGCGTCTCCGAGCCAGGCGTCGAAGCGCTCGGGGCGCCAGGCGCGCTCGACGACGAGGGCGTGGTAGAGGGCGTCGTCGGTCAGCGTCCAGAGCAGGTCGGCGGCCTCGGTGCGGGTGAGGCCGGTCCTGAGCGGGGTGAGGGCGGTGAGCAGCTCGACGACGGTGGCCTGGCCGCGATGCCGCTGCCGCCGCAGGGCGTCCCAGAGCTCGGCGATCTCCGGGTCGGCGGCGGCTGCGCGGCGGACCATCTCGGTGACCGCCGCGGTGCGCTCGCTGACGGCGCGGGAGCTGGCGGCGTGGTGGCGGAGCAGGGCGGCGCCGTCGCGCTGCTCGCGGAGGTCGTGGGGCCAGCTGCGCATGGCCGCGGGCGGGGAGCCGGGGTCGCCGCGGTCGGCGTCGGCGACCAGGGCGTCGAGCAGGGCGCGCTTGGTGCCGAAGACGGCGCCGACGGTCTGCACGGCGACGTCCGCCTCGCGGGCGATCGCCTCGCGCGTCGTGCTGGCGTAGCCGCGCGTGGCGAAGAGGCGGCGGGCGGCGTCGAGGATCGCCTGCCGCGTGGCCCGTGCCTGCGCCTCGCGGCGGCCGGAGCGGTACGGGCGACGCTCCGGCGCGCTCGCGCTTTCACTAGATGATGGCACTATCGAATAGTAGAACAGGCTATGGCCGCCTTGCGTGGGGCGGCGCCTCCGCGGGCGGTTCACCACCACAGGCCTCCCGTACAATCGCCGCATGGTGACCCGGCGCGGCCGGCGTCCTGCCCCCCGGATCCCCTGGCGTCGCGCTGCCGCTCCCCTCGCCCTGCTGCTCACGGCCACCGTGGCCGCGGCCGTGGCCGTCGACCACACCGCTCCTCCGGTCCGCGTCGCCGTGCGATCCACGCCAACGCTCTCGGCGCCCGCCCGGACGCCCGAGGACGACGTCGGCGGCTTCGTCGACCCCACGCCCCCCGCGACCGGCGCCGTCGTGGCGGGGGTCCACGCGCCCGGCGGCCCGCACCTCACCCTGCCGATCCTGCTCTACCACTACATCCGGGTGAACCCGGTGCCCAGCGACCAGGTGGGCTGGAACCTCTCGGTGACGCCGCCCAACTTCGCCGAGCAGATGGCCTTCCTGCGCTTCATCGGCGCCCACACGCTAACGCTCGGCGACGCCCTGGAGGCGCTGCGCACCGGCAGGCCGCTGCCGCCGCGCTCGCTGATCCTCACCTTCGACGACGGCTACTTCGACTTCGCCTCCAGGGCCGCGCCGGTGATGTTCCAGGACGGGCTGCGGGGCACCGTCTTCGTGGTCAGCGGCTTCCTCGGGCGCAACGGCTACATGACCAGGGCGCAGGTGCGCCAGGTCGCCGCCATGGGCATGGTGGTCGGCTGCCACACGGTCAGCCACGTCGGCCTGGCCGGCGTGCCGCCGGCCTTCGCCCAGCAGCAGATCGACATCGCCCACCAGCAGCTGCAGCAATTGCTCGGCACGCCGGTGCCCGACTTCGCCTACCCCTACGGCAGCTACGACCCCGCCGTCGAGCAGCTGGTCAAGCAGGACGGCTTCGCCGACGCGGTGACCACCGACGAGGGCGCCGAGCTCTTCCTCTCCCAGCCCTACGCCTGGCCGCGCTACCGCGTCGGCGGCTCGGACACGCTGGTGTCCTTCGCCCACAAGGCGCTCTTCGGGATGCCGCTGGAGAGCATCAACCACCTGGTCGGCGGGTTCCTGGTCTCGCCGCAGGCCAACCCGTCGCAGTCGGCGCGCCCGGCCACGGCGCAGATCGACGAGGACAGCCGCCGGGACGCCTGAGGCCTCAGCGCCTCCGCGTGGCGCGAAGCATCTCGTCCTCCTCGGGCGGCAGTGGCGGCAGCAGCGCCACGTCGTGCGCCTGCAGCACCGCGTCGGCCGCTTCGAGCCACTGCATGCGCACCTGTGCGCGCGCGTGGGCGGCCTGGATGTAGTCGTAGGTGCTGGAGCGCTGCGGCACCTGCGGCAGCTCGGGCTCCTCGGGCACCTCTGCCGACGCCACGATGCCGCGCCCGACCAGCTCCTCGAAAGCCAGCGATGCGTTCGACGCGGCGTCGTTGACCAGCTCCGCGTAGTCCATCTTGGCGTTGAGCACGGCGACGGGGTCGCGTCCGTCCGGAGTCGGCCCGGCGTGGCCGGTCACTGCGCCGACATAGTCGCGCAGCTCGGCGAGCTGGGCAACGCCCGGCTGCGCCGCGCCGACCACGACGCGGTGGTCGCGCAGTCCGACGGTGAACTCGGCGAGCGGCGCAGGCGGTTTGGGGTTGCGGCGGAACAGGGGCATCGTTCGGCGTCGAGGCTACCGCAACCGGGAGGGTCATGACGAATCGGTTGCGACGGCGGTCGAGCGTGTTTACACCGGCTTAAGGCTGCGGGGCCTGCTGTGAAGCCTGTGGCGGCGCTGCGCGGGCGAAAACCGTTCGGTCACGCTCATATCAGACGCTTTGCGACCCGCCGCCACGTTCATGTGACTGCACAACCCTTTGCCCAGCTTCGTTGCCGCGGCCGGTGCTCGGGCAGTGCAATGGTCCCACTCGATACCGGGTGGGGCCGGCGTCCGCTCCACCGACTCATGTTCATCGCAGGGCGCAGGAGCAGGACTCATGGGAATCATCTCTCGCAGGAAGGTGGTCGCCCTCGCCGGCGTCACCACCCTCGCCATCGGCGGCGTCGTCGCCTACGCGGCCTGGACCGCGGGCGGTTCGGGCAACGCCACGGTGAGCGCCGGGCACGCCGTCGACCTCGGTGTCGCGGACGGCTCGTCGAGCACGCTGCTGTACCCGAACGGGCATGGTGACCTGGTCGCGGTGATCAGCAACACCAACCCCTACAACGTGGCCGTGACCAGCGTCAGCGGCGGGACCATCACCGTGGACACCAGCCACAGCACGTGCAACGTGGGTGAGGTCTCCTTCACCGCTCCCACCCTGACCAGCTCGGGCATCGTTCTCGCAGCCAACACCGGCAGCTACACCATCACGTTCCACAACGCGATGGCGATGACCAACGACGCCAACGACCACTGCCAGAACGCCCAGTTCACCGTGCCGCTGACCTTCGGTGGTGCCAGCACCGCCAGCGCGGCCAACAGCCCCGCCGGTCCCTTCTAGGCCCACCCATTTCGAGCAGCGCAGTGGCGGGAGGAGCCTGGAACTCCTCCCGCCCTCGTTCTCATCACTGCACTGAACTGACGTGAGCAAGTTGCACCGTCTCCGCACCGCGCTGGTCACCGCCGCGTTCGCCATGGTCGTCGCCACCTCCGGCGCCGCCGTGGCGCACCACGAGGGCGTGTTCCTCGCCGGCGGCCAGACGGTGTACTCGGGTGTGCAGGCCGCCGCCAGCGTCGCCGCGCCGAACGCCAACGGCAACGGCAACAACGGGGGCGGCAACGGCCACAACACCTTCACGATCAGCGGGACACCGGTGGACGGACTCTTCCCCGGCGCCGGCTACCCCGTGGGCAGCACCACGCACCCGGTCTACGTCTACCTGACGGTGTACAACCCCAACAACCAGGCGATCCGGGTCACCTCGCTCACCTACACGGTCGGCAACGCGAGCTCCGCCTGCACCAAGGCGAACCTCGCGCCGCTCACCGAGACGGTCAGCTTCTCGGTCGTGGTCCCCAAGAACTCCCAACTGGGAGGCACCGCCTTCCCGCTGCCCGTCAGCATGGTGCCGACTGCGGCCAACGCCTGCCAGGACGCCCATTTCCCGCTGGCGCTCAGCGGCACCGCGGTGGGACCGGCATGAACCGCCGCCGCCTCGTCCTGCCGATCGCGGCGGTGCTCAGCGCCGGATTCGGCGTCGTCGCCTTCGCCGCCTGGTCGGCGTTCGGCCACGGCTCGCCGACCGTCGCCGCCGCCACCATGCCCACCGGCAGCACGCCCTCGGCGAGCGCCAACGGGCAGGACGTCACGGTGAGCTGGACGCAGGACGCACTCAACAACGGCACGCCGGTGGCGGGCTACGTCGTCAAGCGCTATCCGGCCGCGGGCGGCAGCGCCGCCACCGTCGCCGCCAACTGCGCCGGCGTGGTGGCCGCGCTGAGCTGCACCGAAGACTCGGTGCCGCGGGGGTCGTGGAAGTACAGCGTCACGCCCGCGCAGGGAGCGTGGCGTGGCACCGAGAGCGGGCTCAGCGCCACCGTCGTCGTCGGTCCGCCGTCGCTGACGCTGTCACCGAGCAACCCGACCACCACCGGCGCGCTGAGCGGCAGTATCAGCAACTTCCGTGACGGCGAGAACGTCAGCTTCCACCTCGACTCGGCGAGCGGCACCACGCTCTCCGGCACCGTCGCCGGCAACGCCACGCCCGCGGCCGTCCCCGCCGGCGGCAGTGCGGCAGTGACCATCACCGTGCCCGCCGGCACCAGCGAGGGCGGACACACGGTGTGGGCGGTGGGTGACCAGTCCTCGCAGGCCAGCGCCGCCTTCGTCTTCTCCGACGGCGCCGCGCCTGCACTGCAGAGCCTGCAGATGTTCGACAGCAACGCCGACGGCTTCATCGACTCCGTGGTGGCCAGTTTCGACGAGACGCTGGCGGCGTGCGTATCGCCGTGCACGACCGGCTGGACGCTGCAGAACACGCCCTCGGGCGGCACGCTGCAATCCGTCTCGATCTCCGGCACGCACGCGACGCTGACCATCGGCGGCTTCACCGCCGCCGCCGACACCGCCGCCTCGACAGTCAAGGTGGCGCTGAGCACCTCGAGCGGGATCGCCGACGTCGCCGGCAACCACTCCTCGTTCACCGCAACCCCTCCCGCGGACAAGGCCGCGCCGGTGATGACCGCCGTCGACATGCTCGACCAGAACGGCAACGGCAAGGTGGATGCGGTGCGCGTCACCTACACCGAGGCGCTCCGGTCGCCGGCGCCGTCGCCGACCACCGCGCTGTGGACGCTGAGCAACGTACCCTCGGGCGGCAGCCTCAACACCGCGGGCAGCGTGAGCATCAGCGGCAGCACGGCCACGGTGCCGATCACCGAGGGCGCAGGCGCGGCCAACACCGCGGTGGGCAGCTTCACGGTGGCGGGCGGCAGCGGCGGCGTGCAGGACACAGCGCACAACAACTCGGCGAGCTTCTCCGCCGCGGGTCCCAACGACAAGGCGGCGCCGGTGAAGCTCAGCATCGACATGCTCGACCAGGACGGCAACGGCAAAGTCGACGCCGTGCGCGTCACCTACTCCGAGTCGCTGAAGTCGCCCGCACCCGCGCCGACGACCGCGCTCTGGACTCTCGCCAGCGTCCCGTCGGGCGGCAGCCTCAACACCTCGGGCAGTGCGAGCATCAGCGGCAGCACGGCGACGGTGCCGATCACCGAGGGCGCCGGTGCGGCGAACACCGCGGTGGGCAGCTTCACCGTGGCGGGCGGCAGCGGCGGCGTGCAGGATCCGGCGGGCAACAACTCGGCGAGCTTCACCGCCGTGGCACCGAGCGACAAGGCGGCGCCGGCGAAGCTCAGCGTCGACATGCTCGACCAGGATGGCAACGGCAAGGTCGACGCCGTACGCGTCACCTACTCCGAGACGCTGTCCTCCGCCCCGGCGCCGACCACCGCGCTGTGGACACTGGCCGGCGTGCCCTCGAGCGGCTCGCTCAACACCTCGAGCACGGTGACGCTGAGCGGTGCGCAGGCCACGGTGCCGATCAGCGAAGGCGGCAGCGCCGCGGACACCGCCGTGGGCAGCTTCACCGTCGCCGGCGGCACGGGCGGTGTTGTCGACGCAGCCGGCAACAACTCGGTGGCCTTCGCCGCCGTCGCGCCCAACGACAAGGCCGCCCCGGTCCTGGTGGCGCTGCAGATGCTCGACACCAACACCAACGGCAAGGTCGACCAGGTGACCGCGACCTTCTCCGAGACCCTCGCCGCCTACACCGCCGGCACCACGCCGTGGACGCCGGCCAACGTGCCCTCAGGCGGCACGCTCTCCTCGGTGTCGGTCTCCGGTTCGGTGGCGACGCTGGCCATCACCGAAGGTGCGGGCGCGGCCAACACCGCGGTGGGCACCTTCACCGTGGCGCTGGCGAGCAACGCCGCGGGCATCCGCGACGCCGCCAGCAATCTCTCGTCCTTCGCGGCGACAGCGCCTGCCGACAAGGCCGCGCCGGTGGTGACGACCATCACCAGCTCCGGCGGCGCCACCGCAGGCCAGATGGAGGCCGGGGACACGCTGGTGCTGACCTTCAGCGAGGCCCTCAAGGTCTCGGGCGTGCCCACCAGCGGCATCACCGTCACCGAGAGCCGCGCCGGAAACGCCAACGTCTTCCTGAGCATCAACGGCAGCACGCTGAACATCGCCGCCAGCAGCGACACCGGGTCGAGCGGGTATCTGGCCAACAGCGGCACCAAAACGGCGAGCTTCAGCGGCGGCACCGCCGCGCTCTCCTCGGGCAACACGGTGCTGACCGTCACCGTGGGCAGCACCTTCAGCGGCAACACCGTCGCCGCCAGCCAGGGTGCGTTGGTCTTCGTGCCTGCCAGCAACATCACCGACGCCGCGGCGAACACCGCGGTCGGGAAGACCACGGCAACGACCTTCAAACTCTTCTGACCCGGCGCTCGGCGCCCGGTCCGACCAGCCGCCCGATGCGGCGGCTGATGAGGGGCCTACAGCAGGGGCAGGCGGGGCAGGGGACTGGCCGGATGGCCTCGCTACGGCGGGGCCATCCGGTACAGCACCACCGCCAGCACCACCGCGGTGACCACGATGAGCACTCCGACGAGCACGGCGCGCGACGGTGACCCGGCGGTGCGCACCTTGGCGCTGTCGTCCATGTCGGCGACGCGCTGGAAGCGGACGCGGTCGCGCTCGGCGGCGAGGCCCTGCTCGTCCTCCTCGTCGACGTCCTCCCAGGCGGAGCGGTCGAGCCCGAGCGGGCGGTCGTGATGGTGGCCGTTGGTGTGCGGCGGGGTCGGCTGGGCCGCCCGGGGCGGGACGAAGCCGCCCGGCGTGCGGCGGGGCGGGGTCGGATCAGACATGGCGATCCCTGAGTCTGACACCCGGCGCGCGCCGGGACCATCGGCCCTGTTCCGCGGGAGCGCGCGCACCCACCATGGAGCATGGATCTGTGCAAGCGCGGAGGAGACCGCCATGACCACCAGCGACATCGAAGACCCCGACCCGAGGCAGGCCGCCATCGCGCGGCTCAAGGCCCGGCGTGACTACTACCGCCACCTCGCCGTCTTCCTGATCGTCAACGCCATCCTGATCGCCGTCTGGGCGACCAGCGGCCAGGGCTACTTCTGGCCCGCCTGGGTGCTCGGCGCCTGGGGCATCGGCCTCATCTTCCACACCTGGGACGTCTTCGGCCACCCCATCACCGAGGACGACATCCGCCGCGAGATGAACCGCCGCTCCCACGCCTGAGGTGATCTGGAGGCCACCGGGTTGGAGAGCCTGCCCATCTCGCATGCCCACGCACTGCGGGTGTCAGCCCTCCCCCGGCATCACGATGACCCCTTCGACCGCCTGATCGTGGCGCAAGCGCAACTCGAAGACCTCACCGTCATCACCGCTGACCCGGCCTTCGATCGCTACGACGTCCCGGTGTTGAAGACCGCCTGACCGCGACTGCTACGGCCCGGCGACCGCGGTGGTCAGGATGATGCCGTCGCGGTCGAAGAAGTCGGCGGCATCGAGGGAGCTGAGGCGTTCCCTGATGCGTACCAGGAACGATGCCTGCGCCGCCGCGGGCATGGCCCGGAAGCGACGGCCGAGCTGCGCGTTGAGGGCGATGTACTGATCCACGCCCTGGCTTTGCTGGACAGGGTCGATGCGCGACCGGATGGAGGTGAAGCCCGCCGCGCGCAGCAGGTCGCCCACCTTCTCCGGCGTGTCGGTCAGCTCGTGCCAGGCGGTCTTCGCCAGCGCGGGTGCGCCGTGCGCGTCGAGCTCCTCGGCCCACACCTCGTCAGCGTGGCATCCGCCCACGATCGCCCAGGTGGTGAGCCCGACGGCGCCGCCGCCGGCCAGCACGCGCCGTGCCTCCACCAGCGCGTCGCGCGGGTCGGGAATGTGAAAGAGCACGAAGGCGAGAACGACGACGTCGAAGCAGCCGCCGGCGAAGGGGAGCTGCCGCGCGTCGGCGGCGACGCGCGGGAACTCGAGCGGCGCCAGGCGCAGCATGCCCAGCGCGCGGTCGGCCGCAACGACGAGCGCCTGCGGAGCCGCGTCGCGGATGTCGGGGAGCAGGACGCCGACTCCGCTGCCGGCGTCGAGCACGCGCCGCGCGCCGCCGAGGGGAAGCTCCGCCAGCAGCGACCGGCCGGCCACGCGCAGAACCGGCGCCCACAGCTCCTCGTACGCCGCTGCGACCGAGGAGTAGAACGCGGCCAGCGTGGCTGTGTGCGCTGAGCCCGCCAGGGTGGGGCGCACTCTATGTCCGCGCCGGGGTGGGGAACTCGCTGCGGCGGAACAGGGCGTGCATGGCCAGGCCACGCTCGGCCAGGGCTTCGCGGCCGCCCTCCTCGCGGTCGACGATGACGATGGCCTCGACCACCTCGGCGCCGGTCTCGACGACGCGCTCGTAGGCCTGCATCAACGCGCCGCCGGTGGTGATGGTGTCCTCGACCAGCGCGACGCGCTCGCCGGGTTGCAGGGAGGGGCCTTCGATGGGCTTGCCGGTGCCGTGGTCCTTCACCTCTTTGCGCACGATGTAGGCGCGCAGCGGTGCGGCGTCCTCCATGCCGCTCAGCGCGGCGACGCCGGAGGCGATGGGGTCGGCGCCCAGGGTCATGCCGCCGACGGCGGTGACGCCCAGCTCGTGGCAGCGTTGCAGGATCAGGCGCGAGACGAGGTAGAGGCCGCGGCCGTCGAGGGTGACCTGCTTGCCGTCGAAGTAGAAGTCGCTGCGGCGGCCGCTGCGCAGCACGAAGTCACCGAACTGGAAGGAGCGCTCGTAGAGCAGGG
>Ga0070709_10000288_pt1 | contig 31967 bp, 25 predicted proteins | sample LARL51metaG_FD_65449 | JGI IMG/M metagenome (GOLD analysis project Ga0070709, IMG submission 65449) | Corn, switchgrass and miscanthus rhizosphere microbial communities from Kellogg Biological Station, Michigan, USA - LAR L5-1 metaG | ecosystem: Host-associated > Plants > Roots > Rhizosphere ... | reverse complement strand
CCTGAGGAGGTGCTTGAGATCATCGATGGCGGCCGGGACTACGACGGAGGCAAACCGCCCAGCACCATCCCTTTCGGGAATAAGCAAGTTCCAAACCTCCGTAAGGCGGACCCCGCGCAGACCATCCTCGGGGCTGAGCAAAAAGCTTGGTTTCTGGAGAGGCTGCGAAATTCGAAAGCTACCTGGAAGATCTGGGGAAGCACAACGTCGACGCTGGATATGCGCGCCGATCCGCAGAACCTTCCTGCAGGAATGGTGGCAAGCGCGTGGCCGGGTGCCGGGTATGCCAGCTTTGGAGGCGTGGACTTCAGCACCGCCCATCAGGAGCGCGGTGAAATTTACGATTTCATTCGAGAACATGCGATCTCGGGGCTTGCCACGGTTGCCGGCGACGCGCATAGCTTCTGGGCTGGTTTATCGTCGAAGTCTTTGCCGCCGAAGCCGTTTGAACCCGTCGGCGTGGCGTTCGTGACGGGATCAATCTCGGCGCCCGGAATGGTGGAGGCAATGGAACATCAGAAGAAAGATGATCCGCTGCTGGCACTATTCCTCGGGCAAGGTCCTGGTGACAACCATCCGCAACCCACCGTTAACATGCTGGTGCGTCACGGTGTTCGGTCGTGCCTGGAATATGCGAAGAGTGGTGACGTGCAAAAGGCGCGCCAGCTTTCCAATCGCGATTTGTCACCGCACCTTTCGTTTATTGACATGGGCGGCCATGGCTACGCGGTTGTGCACGCAGCAGCGGACCAACTGGCAACGGAATTCGTCTGCCTGCCGCGTCCCATCGTTCGCCAGGACCAGCCGGATGGCGGACCTATTCTCTACCGGGTTCGACACGCTGCGAGGCTCTGGGGCAAGAACGAACGTCCAATTCTCGAGCAGAAGGTGATAGAAGGCAATCCGGCGTTTTCGATTTAGGGATCGGCTAGCAGGAAAATCGCTCCCACGTCGGGATATTAAATGCTCTAGAAGATTATCGCTGCGTTAAATCCTGTCTCGGTCGCGCGGAGTTCGGCCCCTTTGATTATCCCCCGAGCTGATTTGCACACCCTGCTTCTTCCTTGTTGTTAACAAGGCCATTACACTCATCTATCCCTAGGTGGAACCGCTCCAAGATGAACCGGGAGTTGATTGTAGCTGCCGAAGCTCTTCTTTGTAGCGTTTTAGCTTCTTCTCCATTCCTGTAATCATTTGATGTCTGAACCGAGCTTGCTTCGTCATGCCCTGCTTGGCGGCATGGTCCCCGTGCTGGGTCCAAGTTTCCAGTTCACGAGTCTGGTCCTGAATGAGGTTCTTATAGGCTTCAATTTGAGCAAGGCGCTCTCGATCAGTCTGCGCTTCGGGTTCCCATTCGAAACCACCAAGCGCCCTGAACGACGACGACGTGTTCGTCCGTCGGGTGCACGTGTGGCATAACGAGATAGCCCGCGTCGTTATGAATCCGGATTGCGAAAACCTCGCCGGGTTTTCGGGGTTACCCCACACTTTCTCAACCAATTGCCCGGCCCTGAGCTTATGCCGGAGAACAACCTCCGGAAGACGTGGTCAGGTTCGGACTGGGCATAGCTGCCAGCGACCAGGAGTAACGCAAGCGCCAGTGCAAATGTAATTCTCGAAGACATAAGCCCTGCTTCTCGCTGAAACGGCGTGTCACAGGCTCCGCATAATTTGACCACATCAGTCTACGGCCTGACTTTTCGTGAGAAACGATGGGGAATGCTACGACGGAATAACGACGTGAAACGTCTTGCTGTCTGTTAGTCGCAAAGCCGCTCTGAGCCGATCCACAGTTGGGCCAGATCTCTGAGGTTGTGTTTGTATGTACGCGTTACCAAGTATTCCTTCCCACCTTTTACACAAAGCCTGTACTCGCCCGTTGGTAAAGGTTGGATTTTCTCCACGGCCGAAATATTCACGACGGCCGAGCGGTGGATGCGAATAAACCCGTAGGGCTTGAGCTTATCGGCCATGGACGAGAGGGACTCGTGCACTAAATAGGAATTAGGTCGGTGTTGCAACGAAACGTAATTACCTTCGGCTTGCACCGCCATGATGTCGGCTAAGTCCAAGAGTAGGATGCTACCCTTTGCCTTGAACGCCAGCCGTGGCGACTGTCGTTTTGCTAGCATCTCGAACTGCCGCAAGACTCGCATGAAGTTTGCAGCATCAACTCGGGTTACCGCAAGCAATGATGTATCTGCAGCTTCGCAGGACTCGTCCGCTGTCAATTCAAGAGTGTAATCCCGTTTACTCTTGGAGGAACAAATCGTAGCTGCCCGGAGTGGGCTAGCCGAAACGTCGGCATTAGCGTGATCAGCTTGTTGAACAAAAATCTCGCGTCCAATCGCCTTCTGATCCTGAATTTCACTGGCGCTCATGATGGCCCCCCTTAGTCGCTCGTTTCGATTTCCTGCTACTGACGTGAGAATGACGAGTGCACTGCTTCTAGATGAGAGGGTCCTACATAACCGGAGCAGCGGATCCGTCTGACCACCTGCCCACAGGAACCATGAACACGTCGATTGGTTCAGGAGCGCCACGGAACTGTGGATTGAGCATGACGGGAGACTTGGCCAGATCGGCACCCCATGCGGCCCCGTCCATGAGTGGAGTGTAAAACATCAGGTGAGCCATCCAGCGGTGATCACCACCATCAGTTAGGTACTGGTCTTTCGACATCATGTAGCTCATGGCTCCAGGCTCCAGGGGCGGCAGTTCCTTTTTTTCGTATGCGGCTTTGAGCGCATCAATCACCTGCGCTTTTGACTTCCCAGCCAGAATCATCTCCGTCCTCTTGTAGGTAAGTGGCAGGACGGAGCGCGCGCCCGGCGGATTAAAGCAGAGCGGACCTCGAAGTTTAGGGTTCCAAAAATTTGCGGCATCCTCCCCTGTGAATGGGCCCATCCACCCTCGCTCCACGGCGCATACAAAACCGTTCTTGCCTTCGACGGCAGTCTCGTAGCCATGCCGTCCGAGGACCAGAATCGTTGCGTCGCGGGATATGGCCTCCGGTGCCGCGCTTCGAGCCAACGCAATCTCGGCATTGCGATCCGTCATAAGGTACTGCTCGACCGGAGCCATATTCGGATACAACATTTGACGATCCTGCGCCCGCGCCTGCCATGCTACGTCGAGGACAAGAATCAGGGCAAAGCCCAGAGTGGCAATCGCTTGGAGTCTCCTTCGGTCCATCACTCCCTCCTGTATTGGCTGATCTCACCGCAGTTGTTATTCAGAGGCACAGATGCGATCGTCTTTCTCCCTCCATCAGCCCCTCGTCTTCTCTCGTCTCGATACACCTGTAGTCGATGTAGTTTATCGAGCCTACAAACCGGTTGGTATGTAACCTTTCCAGCTTATTCCAATCGATGCGATCACCCGCGCCTCCGGTTGCCGCGTGCGCGCAGGGATCGTAGCCAGTCCACAATGTTTCTGATGCCTGCTTTCATCACTTTCGGATCCTGGGCATTCTTTGCCAGCGAGCCATAGCCTTCGACCATCGCGATCAGTAAGCCGGCGGCATTCGCGGGTTCCAGGTCGCGGCGGACAATTCCGCGGGTCTGGCCCTCTCGCAAAACGGAAGCAACGGCCTCCCGCCAGGCTTCGAAGATTATCGCCAGCCGTTTCCGGAATCCCGCGTCAAGAGGAGACATTTCCTGCGCCAGATTGTTCAGTTGGCAGCCGCCCCGCACATCCACGGGCCGAACGGGAATACGTTGAACTGCGTCGATCAAAGCGTCGATTGGGTCCTTGCCACTCTGCAGAGGGCGCACCCACCTGCCGCGGACGTTGGAGGCGATGACCTCTTCGACCACGCTATATCCCAACTCCTCCTTGCTCTTGAAGTGGTAGTACAGTGCGCCCTTTGTGACCCCAGCGATGGCCAGGATGGTGTCCAGGCTAGCACTCTGGAATCCCGACCTGTATATCTCGCGGGATGCCGCTAGCAACAAGCGCTTCCGTGTGCGCCCAGAATCGCGCAGCGCCTTCAGCGCTCTGCGTTTCGGACTTTTACTTGGTGCCAACATACCGACCAGTATGTATGTTAAATCGTCTGAAAGTCAATCACGATTGATTGACCGGAGTGTTGGCTGCTGCCCTTCTGCAATTGTGTAATTTTGGGCTCCTGTGTATGAAAAGGCGGAGAAATAGTCGCTGTAGCCGTTTCGGGATCATCCCCGGAGGTTGTTAGTCGGCCACTCGTTTTCGCGTTTTGAAGCGTTGGGCATGTTGTCTCACGTAATCATTGCGAGGGTGGCGCACCACATGCTCCCCCAGTTCCCACTCGGCAGGAGTTTGTGCAGTGCGAGCCAACTGTGCTCTCGATTGCACGCTGACTCTCCGAACGCCGAGTGGTACCTGGCGTAAATCGCCAGTCATCCCGGCACCACGACTTTACCGGAGGAAAAAACAATATATGAGCACGCTTAGACGGCTGCAGAATTACTGGATACTGCGGGTTACGACGATTGTTCTGGCTTGCTTCAGCGCTGCGGTTGCTCAAACGGGATACAAAGTTACTGATCAGGGCACTCTGGGCAATGACAACTTTGGCATGGTCATGGGACTCAATAATCAAGGCTGGACAGAGAACATGGATGGGGTTGTAAACGCGCCCATCAAATCGACCTCGACGACCGTTGCAAGTGGCCGCGCGGTAATAAACATCCACGGACTCAACATCGACCTTCGCACGCTTGGAGGAAAGAACAGTTGGACCAACTATGGCGGGATCAACGATCGCGGGGAAGCTGTCGGCTTGTCCGAGACATCTGTTCCAGATCCAGATGGTGAAGACTTTTGTGCCTTTGGCACAAAACTTACGTGTCGCCCGTTTCTTTGGCGAGACGGCCACATGATGGCTCTCCCGACGCTGGGCGGAAATAACGGGCAGGCCAGCGCCATCAATAACCGCGGAAAAATAGTAGGTATTTCGGAAACGACGGTCCCGGACTCCGGATGCCCGTCTAGCAAGCCTGGAAAGATCATATCGCCGGTATTGTGGGAGAAAGGCGAAGTCCGACCTCTTCCTACCGTGGCTGGCGACCCAGATGGCTTCGTACAAGGCATCAACGATCGAGGCCTAGCCGTAGGCTCCTCGGGAACCTGCACCAACATTGCGACTCACGCCGTATTGTGGGAAAACGACGCTGCCTTCCAGCTTCCAGACCTCGGACGCCTTGGAAGTGCCGCCTACGCCATTAATATCCACGGCCAAATTGTTGGGTATGTCTCGAGCCCTGACGGCACAACCATCTTTGCCGCTATTTGGCAGAACGGCGGAGTTACGACCATCCCTACTCTGCCGGGAGATTCTGCCGCGTTTGCCACCGGCATCAACAACCGGGGCCAAGTGGTGGGAAGCACCTTCAACTCCATGGGCTGGTCCCATGGCTTCATTTCGCAGGACGGTGTGGTGACCGACCTTAACACGCTAGTTCCGGGAGATTCCAACCTCTTCATAATCGCGGCTAGCAATGTCAATGAGCGCGGACAAATCTCAGGTATGGCAATGGTCATGAGCGGGCCGGACGAGGGCAAGATCCACGCCGTTCTGTTAACCCCTGTAAAGGAAAGGATCGGCACGTCGGTTGCAGATGTCGCACGTACACGCCCGGGGTCCAATTTGCCCGCGAATGTTTGCAGCCACCATTTGCAGAGATTCGGACTCGCCCACTCCGAGCGATAAAAGCTATTTTCGGAGCATTCGCACCATGCATTCCGGCCATATGCTGCTCGAAGGCATACGGCCGGGTCATGTGCGGGTCAATCTAGGTCTCGCCAAAATCACTTAAAGTTTTGATACTGCGCGCTCGCCGAGGCACCGGTCCGCAACATTTGGACCTGCGCCCTCAATCGTTCGCCGATTACGCGAGCGCGGCTAGCCATCTCTAAAAGCGGGGATCCGCAGTCTATCGACACCTGATGCCCCTCTGCCCTTGATGCACGTATAACCGCGACCACTTCGCCGCAAATCCACTGTTGCGCATGCAACATCGTTATGTTGTAATCGCAACATGGAGGTTTGTATGAGCGTGACTCTGGAAGCGATTTTCAAAAGGAGAGCGGTTAAGGTCTTTGAGCCGATCGAAATCTCCGAGGCAATACGCGAGCAAATCCTCGATGCAGCCCGCCATGCCCCCTCTAGCTTCAACAGTCAGCCGTACCGGTTCTACTGGATAGGTACTGCGAACAAAAAGACGGCCGTGGCGAAATTCTGCATGGGACAGGTGCCTGCGCAAACCGCGTCGGCGCTAGTCGTGGCCGTCGCAGATATCGGATCGTTGGCCACAACCTCGCAAAGCCAACTGGAATGGATGCGTAGCAGGAGTGAGTTCAGCGCAGCGAAAGTCCGCGACTACGAGCGGACCGCAAAGATCGGCCGGATTCTGTTCATGCCCGGGCCATTCGGTATCTTTGGTGCCGTGAAATGGGGACTGTTCTGGCTGCTGAATTTGTGCAAGGTGATGGGTATGCCGCCGCTGTTCCGGCAGGACCAGTTCAAGTGGGCAACCAAGAGTACATCGCTGGCCTGCGAGAACCTGATGATCGCTGCCGAAGCGCTGGGCGTTAACACCTGCCCCATGGAAGGCTTCGATTGCCGCAGGCTCTCGAAGTATCTCGGCTTGTCCGCCCGTTATCATGAGATTGTGATGGTGATTGCCATGGGAAAGAAATCGCGGACCTACGTTGAACCGCCCCAGTGGCGCAGGCCTCTACATGCGACGGTAAGCATCCTATGAACATCATTCCCAGGCAAGGAGTTCCTGAAGACATTCTGGAAGAATCAGTCTTGGCCCATATTGCCGCGACCTATTTTTCAGCAGGAAAGAGACTGGAACGAAAAACTCAGTGTTCCGCGACTCGCGGCTTCATCCTCGCAACGCTTCGAGGCGGTGCAACGCTCAATCAGAATCAGATCGCCACGCTCCTCGGCCTTGATCGAACGGTTGTGCACCGGGCCATCAAGTCCATGGCCCAGGAAGGGCTTGTTTCGGAGCGCAAGGCAAAATCAGGTAGGGCAATTCACGTCCAGCTAACTCGCAAAGGAGACCAGTACAGGGAACGGTTGATCAAGGCCCGGGTGGCTGCCGATGAGAATGTCCGGCGCCAACTAACTTCGGGTGAACGCGCAACACTTATTCGGCTGCTGAAGTTAATCGCCGAATTGGAGCTCTAAAATTCGGCCGCCTTCGTCCATTCGGCTGGATCGTCTTGCATCAAATACTGATCGAGAGAAGCCATGGCACGATACGAAACCTTCACTACTTGCGCTTGTGCATCCCAGATTGCAACGAACAAGACAACCTGACCAAAGAGTGCTACGGCGATAATTTTGACATTCTTACACATGCGAATCTCCGGTATCTCACCAGAGCAATTCAGGGTTTCACGAATGGCCTTAACGACTCATGCACGGCAACGGCGACCAATGCCGATAAGAACACCAACTGTATCGCTCCGCGAACGACGAGGCCAGGAGCTGGCCGGCCCAGGATGATCAGGTGTTCTCGCGCTGCACGAATGTTTGCCGGAAATACAGCCAATAACAGAATGGCAAGGCAAACCGCCGCGAACCGGCTGGTGATGGGTACGAGCAGACCGACAGCACCCAGAATTTCGAGGACTCCGGTGGCGGTTACCAAGGCTTCCGCGTGCGTGAAGACCGGCGGCACCATGCGGACTAGGTCTAGTCGGCCCTTTCCCCAATGTGCAGACGCTCCCACCAGAAACATCAGAAACAGCGCAATCCGAAGTGGGAGATCCATATTGTCGAGTGCTGGCACGCCTAGAAGCCCAACCGAGCGAAGAACTATAAGCGAAACCAAAAGGACAATGAAAGGAACCATAGCAGCGAACACCTCGTTGCAGGTTACATGTTGCCACTCATGAGATGCACGATCCTAAACTCGTTGTGCACCCGGTTGAGCAACTGAGGGATTCGTCAATGGGGCGTAACATCTCGATTTTCACTTAGGTTCTCCCAGAATAACGGGGATGTCCCTTTCCGCCCGAACATAGCCACTTACAGGCGCATGGGGCGATATTCCTATCGCAGTCTTTCCTCTCGCAAGAGATCCGGCAATCAGCCATGCCGCTCCCGCTAAGGCCGAAGCTTGGCAAAGCATTGTCCACTGTAGTCGGCTGCCGGGTTCATGGAAGACTCCCGGAATGTGCAACAGCACAACAAATGCGCTGATCATGCAGGCCTCCAGAGTTGCAGCGATTCCGGGAATGATCGTCAACAGTATCGCGATTCCGGCTGCGAGATGCCCAGCGCCCGTCAGATAGGCGAAGCCGATTCGGTATGGAAGCCACGCCGGTACCATTCCGGCTGTCGCCTCGGCATACACAAAGTGCGAGACGCCAAATACCACACATGCCCCAGCAAACAGCGTGGGTGGCCAGAACGTATTGCGCCAGACTCTGTCAGGATGAGCTGCCTGCTGCGAGACCAAGCACACAAGCACCCAGCCTCCGCAGACCAGCACAAGATTCTCAGCAAGTCCGAGCCATCTTCCAACGTCCGAGGGGGAGTAAAGCACGTGCGTAAAATGCAGCGTGATCAGCAGGAGAAGTTGATAGAGACTCATCATCAAAGCAGCGGTGCGCGCCGATTTCCTCACCAGCATGCCGACCGCAGTGGTCAACAGGGCAAACCCCGAGATGAATGCAAGTCCTTGCCGCCACGGAATCCATTGGGGAACGGGCTGCCAAGTGTAGGCGAAATCGCCAGATCCTAAGCTGAGAACCCCGATGCCAGCGAGTCCGAGTGCGAAAAGAGAATGGCCAAGTGCGACCATCCGATTATCGATTCGCTGCTTTGCGATATTCGGTACTCGATCGGCCTGGTTTTCTGTAATGCTGATGTCGTGAGTAGTCATCGAAGCTGAGGCTGGGATGTTGCCGAAGTTCTTGTTTCTGCACAATATCCACTTGCCTCAGTTCAGAGATAGCCATTCAGGTCGAAGCAAGTTGAAGGGTTCTACGACGATCCGCATTTACATTGACTGAATAATGTTTCTCAATTTCCGCACCGCGTGCGGAATCTCCCCCGCCGACGTATTACTGAATCCGAGGATGAACCCCTGCGGGGCCGGCTTCTCAATGTAAGAAGATGACAGTGGCACGACCCAGAGCTTGGCTCTTGCCGCTGCCCGTTCAGAAATCTCATGATCATTGTACCCAGCGGGCAATGTCACCGATACATGCAGGCCCGCCTGCTCTCCACGAACGTTAACGTCGATTCCCAGATCGTTTGTCAGACTCTCGAGCAAAGCACTCCGGCGCTCGCGATACAGCAGACGCATCCTGCGTATATGCCGCGAAAAGTGTCCCTCCTCGATGAAGTCAGCCACCACCAATTGCATAAAGCCGGGCGGCCCAAGGTCCATCGCGAGCCGGGCCGCGATAAAGCGTTGGATCAATTCCGGGGGCACAACGATGTAGCCAAGTCGTAACGATGGAAACAGCACTTTGCTGAACGTACCGATGTAGACCACATGCGCGCCTGGGTCGAGCCCCTGCAACGAAGCAATTGGCATGTTTTCGTACCGATATTCGCTGTCGTAATCGTCCTCAATAATCCAGGATCCGGAATTGTGCGCCCAATCCAGAAGTTGCAACCGGCGCGATGCACTCATCGTTGCACCGAGCGGGTACTGATGTGAAGGTGTCACTAATGCAGCTTCAGCGTCGCGGCAACGCTTGATTCCAGCCGCCACATCCATCCCTTCGTTGTCCACCGGAACCGGAATGATGTTGCATCCATTGATTCGGAATGCATCTCGGGCGAAGCGGTATCCCGGCTCTTCCATCCAGACACGACCCCCACGACTGAGCAACACCCGGCTCGAAATTTCCAGAGCTTGTTGCGATCCGGCGACGATCATGATGTGGTCGGCCTCGCACCGCACTCCACGCGCTGTTCTGAGATATGCGGCAATCACCTTTCTCAAGTGTTTTGTTCCCATAGGATCGTCATAGTGCATGGCTGCCAGTGGCATATTGCGGCCACTAGCGGCCACGAGCCGGGACCAGATATCGATGGGAAAATGATCGAGCGCAGGTTGTCCGGGATTGAAAGCTCCCCACCGTTTGCTTAGCCACGGCACAATTGTTGGTGACGGTGGGAGAAGCATGCGATTCACAGGCATCGGCCGGCGTCCTTTGCGCATTTCGACACGAGCGCTAGACTTTTGCGCCAGCATCGACTGTTCGGGCAAAGTACTGGAGATCACGGTTCCGGCTCCGACCCGCGCTTCAAGATATCCTTCGGCTAGCAGTTGAGCGTACGCATTCAGCACTGGAATGCGCGAGACGTTCAGTTCTGAAGCCAAGATGCGAGTCGATGGAATCCGCTCTCCCGGCCGCAATCCGCGTCCAACAATCGCATTTCGATATGCGTTGTAGATCTGCCGATGCAAAGGATCGCGCGCCCGCCGATCGATAGAGATGATCGGCATGACGCCGGAGGAAATCTTCTTCATTTCAAGCGAAACATAGTGGTTATATTAGATCATTGTCAACCTCATAAGTTTACCGACCATTTTGAGCAAGGGAACCGAACATCGGACGTCGGCAGACCATAGGTTCGTGATTACGACATTTGAAAAGGAGAGAGCCTCGCGCGGCGCGCGAGAGTGCAAGTCGAGAGTATGGGGGACCGAGCCCGTAGGATCCGTACAACGGCTTCTGCTATTGTGCAGCCTTCCAAACAGTCGCTCCGAGTAGCTTGCCGGGGCCGGACTCTTGTACGAAGGCAACCAGACGAATCTGATTCAAACTCGTAGCCGCCTTCAGTTTCAATTGCACGTTCTCCGCAAAGCTCTTGCCCCTGCCTAGCTTGCCTATCTTGGCCATTTGCTGGACAACCGCGATGTGAGTCAGGTGCCTCCCGCCATTTTCTCCCCGCAGCACCTGGGACTCAACGCGATCCAGCGCGACGGCAAGGTAGAGGTCAGCGTTGTGTTCCAGAGCGTCCCCTCCCACTTGCGCCCGCAATACGTTCGGATTGTCTTGGTCGAAAGCGACACCGCTGATATGGACCGGAGTCTTCAACACTGAAACGGCTTGTTGGAATACAGTTTCGATCGCCTGCGCGTCCGCAATCTTGAGTTCCTTTGAGCCATCCACAATGATCTGCGGTGTATACGTCGTGCTCAGTCCCAGTGCGTGCACGTATGCGTTTTGGCGCTCCGTCAGTGCGTGCGAAGAATTTGGATCCTTCCAGCCCTGGTGGTCCCAGTAATCAACGTGCTCACTGAGGACGATCATTTGCGCCCCGGGAACGGGCTGCAACGTATCCAACTTCTGAACAAATTCGTCGGCCGGAGGGCAGCTGGAACACCCTTCCGAGGTGAACAGTTCTACCAGAACCGGACTGGCACTCCCGTTATCGCCGGCCGGAGGTTTTTCCGCTTTAACCCTCTGCGCGACATTGGTGAAGCCGGCGACGAGGACCCAACAAAGAAACGAAATCCGAAACTTCCTTGTGTGCATAGTGCTGAAACGATACATAAATGAAACCGTTTAGCCTTTCAACAATAGGGGCGAATAGCGCTTGGAGTGCCACCGCCCCTCCCCAGAGGAAAATCAGAAATACAGCTTGCCGCCAAGCTGAAATACTCGCGGGTCAAAAGCGCTCGTAACCTGCCCAAAGTTGCTCGATCCCAAGCCATTGCTGACCTGATCGAACTGGGTGTGATTCCAGGTGTTGAAGCTCTCCACACGCAGTTCGAAGCGCGAGCCTCGAGCTTCGCTGAATACGAAGCTCTTGAACAGAGAAAGGTTCCAGTTGTCACGTCCCGGCCCGCGCAAGGAGTTGTGTCCCGCGTTGCCCCACGCTCCCAGAGCAGGAGGTCCGAATGCCGAGGTACTAAACCATTTGCCCGCGGTGTGAGGATAGGAAACGCTGCTGACTTGGTCTGGACGGTTCGTCGCCTGGTTCAATCCATTGCCGCTCTGTCCGCCCGTTAATTGTGGATTGATGGGCAAGCCTGAAGTCAATGTTACGATTCCAGAAATTTCCCATCCACCGATCGTTGCCTTCAGAAATCGATTTGAACTGTTCCGCAGGAATGGAATGTCGTAGATGAAGTTCACAGCCGCATTGTGAAGGCGATCGAATCCGCTTGGACCCTCGTCATACTGCCAGCCTAAGTAAGGATTTGATACATTACCGAGATCGCCGCCACCATTGCCGGCATTGGTCGGGTCGATTGCGCGCGACAATGTGTAGTAAGCGCGAAGAGTCAGATCTCGGAGGTGTGATGAGAGATCGACTTGTAACCCGTTGTAGTGGGAATTCGCTTCGTTGGTTGAAAGAACGATAGAGTGAAAGCCGGGATAAGGCAATCCCGGTGCGGTATTGTACTGAGCACCTCCGATGAGTGCCGGCAGATAACTCTCGCTCGGAAGATTGATCTCGCGGTAATCATTCTGATAACGATTCTGATTTCCTACATACGAGATCGACAGCACAGATTTGGCGTTTAATTGCCGCTGCACTCCCACGCTGTACTGGTAGCTCGCGGGTTCCTTGTATTGGGTGACCGACAACCCAGCAATGCTCGCCGGATTGATGGCCTGGGGCACCGCTGTTCCGGAAGAAAGCAGAATGCCCGGGTTCTGAAGCGTGACGCTGGTATTCGTCACGTTCAAGCTGAACGGAATGTTTGGGCCGGCGTTATACATGTCATTGCCTTGGATGCGCTCATACATTATGCCGAAGCCGCCACGCACGACAGTTCGTCCGGCGCCACTGACGTCATACGCGAAACCGATGCGCGGGCCGAAGTTCGCCCAGTGGTTATTCACGAGGCTCTTCGGAATGCCATTCTTGCCCGGAATGCCGATTCCGTTGAGGTATAGCGGCACGTTAGCAAGAATCGGATTCGGACTGGTCCCGAGTCCCGGGCTAGTGGGACTGATCGTCCCGTCGGGTTGCACAATCGCCGCCATATTTGGGTCATACAGCGAAGGATAGAAATTCCCCATCCGATTGTTAGCCTCGTAGGTATGCGGTATTCCGTCCCAGCGGAGTCCCAAGTTCAGCGTCAGCTTCCGGTTAGTGCGCCAGTTGTCCTGGATGTACGCAGCCCAGGACACGTTGTTCCAGAAGCCGTGATCTTGTACTGCGAGCTCGTTGTAGCTCTTCGCGGTGCCGAGCAGGAAATCCGCGAAATCGCTGCCTGTGAACGTACCGTCAAAGTTGAATGCACCTTGAGTTTGTCCGAATAGGTCCTGCACCTTCTTGTAGATCGCCCAACTTCCTCCCATCTTCAACTGGTGCGTGCCCTTGGACCATGAAACGTCATCCCGGATCTGGTAATCGTCAGCCTTATTGTGCCAGGGCCAGCTCGAAATTTCGAAGTGGGTCCCGATCGATCCGTTGAGGTCGATATTGGGAATGCGGTCGAGGTTGTTCGGGCCCGTGAACAGCCTCGAGTTTGTCGAGTCGTAGCCGTCAGGAATCGACAGGCTCGTCAATCCCGATCCCGCGTAGGGAACGATGTTGATTCGATTTCCGTTGTAATTGAACGCAATCTCATTCATTAGCGTAGGGGAAATCGTATGAGTTGCATGCAGCACGGCGCTGTAAGACGGATTCCCGAAAGTATCGCCCACAGTTGGAACGTTTGCGCCGCTCCATTGACTTACTCCGAAACCCTGGGAAACCTGTTCTGCAATGAAATGACCAAAGACCGAGAATTTGCCAGTGAAGTTATGGTCCATGCGAACGACTTCTTCGGTCAGATTTGTGGGTGAGTTGTTCCCGCCGATGAAGACAGGCTTGCCGTCCTTGTCCAGTGCGTTCGGGGCAGGAAAGATGCCGGCTCCCAGCAGTGCGGTGGCATTCGACGCAATCATGCACGTCGGAATCGTATTATTCGGGAATGGTGATCCTTGAATGACGCCGGCAGGCAGAACGCCACTCGGACAATTCTTGGCGAGCACGGACTCCGATACGGCCGACGCACTGGGAACATTAATCGTCTGGCTACCGAAATTCCCGTCGTACGTGGAGCTGACCGGAACCGGTTGGTTCGTCAACCCGCCCTGGATCAGGCGACGCCATTCCATGTTGTAAAAGAAGAACGTTCGCTGATGGTCTGGGTTGTACAGCTTTCCTAGTGTTACCGGGCCGCCCACATTGAATCCAAATACATTCAGGCGGAGCTCTGCTACTTTCTGCGGCGCTGGATTGAAGTAGTTGCGAGCGTCGAATGCATCGTTGCGATTGAATTCCCACGCCGATGCATGAAAAGTCTTCGTTCCAGACTTGAGAACCATCGTCATGGTTCCCGCCGAAGAAAGACCATAGTCGGCGCTGTAATTTGAGGTTAATGTCCGAAATTCAGCGATTGCGTCGCTCGACGGAGCAATGCTCATGCCACCTGCTCCGCCGCGGTCGTCATTTTCGCCGCCGTCGAGCAAATAGATATTGTGATTCTGCCGCAACCCATTAAACTCGACACTCGCGTCACCGCCCACGGGAGTGTTTACCACTCCCGCGCTCATTCCTCCCCCTCCAATTTGACTCGACGCCCCCGGCACCAGCGCGGCAAGTTGATACATACTGCGACCGCTCACCGCTAACTGCGAAATCTGCTGTCCAGTAATCACATTGCTTTGCTCTCCGGTATCGGTTTGTACACGGACCGGGTTTGCCTCTACCGTCACCGTTTCCTGAGCGCCTCCGATTTGCATCGTGAAATCGATGCGCGTGCGATCGCCGACCTGGAGCGTAATATTTTTCTGCTCTACGGTTTTGAAGCCTGCGGACTCGGCCCTCACACTGTAATGTCCGATGTTCAGGTCCGGAAATCCATATTGTCCTGCTTCGTTGGTTTGGAGTTTTCTGCTCGCGTTGGAGTCCAGGCTGGTTACAGTGATGCTAACACCCGCTAGCGTGGCGCCAGACGGATCCGTAACTGTGCCGACGAGGGTCGACTGCTGAGCCCCTGCCAGCTGGGAATAGGTCAACAGGAGAGCGATGACGAATACAAACCGCTGAGTGAAACAGAGCGCGGTGACGTTTCGAACACACCAAAGCACGTTGCGCGTCGAATTGCATGTTGAGTTCATTGGCTGAAACTCCAGAACCCCGAATGGGAATTGAGCGCTCCACAGGCGCCGATTACACAGTGCAGTCTCCGCTGAGCGCTGACAATATCCATTTACCGGATTTCCGATATGACCATCCATCGCCCGTTTAGCCGTTCAGGAAGGTGACCCACAGGAGCGCACCAAGCGGCGAAATTCGACAGAAACGCAACGACAACGTGCCTGGATAACCGACAATCATGTAAGAGGTAATCTGCTAAGAAGTGCGCGCCGATTCGTAGCGAAGAAAACGCGACATAGAGAAGTACTACTTTGCGAGATTTCCCTCGCCTCGACCATCGCACGGAGTCGATATGCTCTAGGCGACGCACGATGTTCTCTCTTACGCAGTCGGATCGAAGGCTACGAGTGTGTGAACAGGAATACAACGGAGGATGCGGGGAGGAGTTACTTTAGGGGGATGGCTGACTTGGGTCGAGTAGTTCTGGGAGTAACGAAGGCCGCCACACAGCTCATCTGGGAGACGAACCTCAGAAAGGTGTCAAGCTAGCGGCCTTCCGATCGCCTTTGATCGTTTTACCTCCACGAAGAGTGTCACTCGCGGGCGTGACGTTGGGAACTATCAAGACTGATAGCCCCTACAGATTTTTGTTGGAGAGATCAGCTGCAAAAGATGCAGGTCACATTCATGTGCAACGGAGCTCGCATTCACGCGCGGATAATGATTTAGGAAATGCCTTCGCCGCTCAGACGCGCAGCATCTGAGACAGGGTGATGACTAGTACTTTCCCAATATCCCCAGTTTGACGTACCCACCTCGTATCGCAAGGAGACGCCACGGACATTCACTGTATTCCATCAGATCCATGAGTAACCAATCGGGAGCCCTCACCAGCCATCCAAGCGCTTATCATGCTCTTGCACACACCGGTAAGTGAGATCGTGGCATTGGCGACAAGCGAACATGTTCGAGCAAGGCGGACGCTAAAGCTTGAAAGTCCGGCGACCGCAGGCGGGACAACAAAACCATCGGCGTAGGCCGCCACGGCCACCGCGGCTGTAGCAGAAGACGATCCGGTGGCGGCGCGATTGAACAAAGCTGCCGAGGACAATCTTCCCATGCGAATAGTGCGCTCTATCCGCGCTCCGTTTGTCCGATCACCACCGTTTACCACCGTCTTCACTGTCATCCGCCGCCAACGATGCGGCCTGTCTTCTGATCACGGATGATTGCCATTACCGTTCCGCTTTGCTGATGCTTTGCTCCGTGGTACCTGTCGTGGTACCAGTTGGCGAAAGTTAAGTGCTTTTCAGTAACTTAGAGGTACCGTCCGTGCTCCTAAGTTATTGAAGTCACTTGTTGTGGCAGTTGTGAAAGGGCGATGTCCTAGGCCGGGCTAGACGACGGGGACGATTCGAAGGCAGGTATACCGGTGAACGATCGGTCTTAACAGTCGTACTTTGACACTGTCAAAATAGGTGCGCGAAACGAAACTGCTAACTTGTCCCCAGGACGACCTATTGCACACATCAGCCAGTTCCATTGGACGATCTGTGCCTTGCCGGAAACTGATTAAGCGGACCGAATCGGCGGTTGCGCAGATTTCGATCTACCATCTCCGATCTTCGTTTCGAGTCCAGTGCATACCCCGCGCGAACTACAGAATCCAATGTATTTCGCTCCATCTCGTTTGTCCCAAAAATGAGATGTCCTCGCTGTCTTCAAGTTGGGCCAGACCTTGGGTTTGGGAGCATAAACGAGAGATGTTTGCAGAAAACGACGAAGAAAGGGCAAGACGGAAAGTCCTTCATGTTGCAAGAACAATTCGCACCAATACCAACCATAACGCGCTGCAGCTCAGGATGTGCTGGGCTCGATGACGTACTCGGCGGAGGCCTTCCAGTCGGCCACTTTTATTTGGTCGAAGGTGAGCCCGGCACTGGGAAAACAACTTTGGCCCTGCAGTTTATCTCCGAGGGTATTCAACGCGGTGAGAAGGTACTCTACGTTACCCTGTCTGAGTCACGCGACGAGCTCCTCATGGTCGCCCAGAATCATCGTCTCAAAGTGGACGCCTCTGCGGTTCTCGAAGTTCGGCCGAGCGAACAAGACCTGAAGCCAGATGGTCAGTACACCGTCTTTCACCCTGCCGAGGTCGAACTGAACGATCGCGTACAGACCATAATGGCGGAAGTGGATCGTCGAAAACCGAACCGGCTCATCATTGACGCTCTTTCCGAAGTTCGCATGCTGGCCAAAGACCCCCTGCGCTATCGGCGCCAGGTGCTCTCGCTGAAAGAGTACGCGCCCGAAAACTGCACGGTCATGCTGCTCGACGACCGCAGCAGCCGTTATGCAGACCTTGAACTCCACAGCATTGTGCACGGTGTCGTCTCCATGTCGCGCGTTCCACGCGAATACGGAAAGACGATGCGCAGGGTGGAAGTCACAAAGCTGCGAGGCTGCGCATTCCGAGAAGGGTTCCATGACTATCTGATACGCAGCGGTGGGATCGTAGTTTTCCCACGACTTGTTGCAGCTGAATATCAGGACGAGCGGGAGGACATGCCCCCCGCAATCAGTGGAATTTCAGAACTCGACGAACTCTCGGGAGGGGGTCTCGGCCGCGGAACCAGCACTCTCTTCATTGGTCCCGCAGGCTGCGGAAAGACCACACTTGCGCTCCGGTGGCTCGCCACGGCGGCTGAGCGCGGGGAGAGTTCTGCAGCGTTCATTTTCGAAGAAACGGTCAGCACTTTAATGGGTCGCGCCGCTGGGCTCGGAATGAATTTGGAACCATATGTTCGCGACCTCCGCATACGCATCGAGCATCTGGATCCCGCCGAAGTTTCGCCCGGTGAGTTTGTCGATATGGTACGGAGGTCGGTGGAAGAGCATGGTGTGCGTGCCGTCCTCATCGATAGCCTGAACGGGTTTCTCCAGGCGATGCCGGGCGAGCAGTTCCTGGCGCTTCACCTGCACGAATTGTTGACCTACCTTAATAACCGCGGTGTCCTCACGATAATGGTCCTGGCACAGATGGGACTGGTCGGCAGCGCCATGCAGACGCCGATCGACGTCAGTTACCTGGCGGACAATATTCTGGTGCTGCGTTATTTTGAGGCGCGTGGAGAGGTTCGCCAGGCCATCTCAGTGATGAAAAAGCGCAGCGGAGGACACGAACGATCCATTCGTGAACTCACTTTCGCGCAGAACTCTATTAAGGTCGGGCAGCCTCTCAGAGATTTTCAGGGAATCCTCTCTGGCAGTCCGACCTCGCTGGCACCGTTGATCGGGAAAGGCGCGGTCAATGACTAACCCCGACACCGGCGATCTCCCAGTACTGATATTTGCTCCTTTCGGGAAGGACGCCGCCCTAATAGACCGGGTCCTGCGTCAATCTGGGATCGTGACTCGTGTTTTGCCTGATCTGCAAGAACTCGGAGCAGTCATTAGCGAAGATGCCGGAGCGGCGATCATTGCCGAAGAAGTTCTGCAGAACGGAGCCGTCGCGGCTCTGGCTCAACGGCTTTCTGCTCAACCACCGTGGTCCGATTTCCCGATCATTGTCTTGACCGGAAGCGGGATGAGCACGGCCACAACGGAGTCTGCCGTGCGCTCTCGCGCCCCGCTTGGAAACGTAACTTTGCTAGAGCGTCCGTTGCGCCCCGTTACCTTGATCAGCTCGGTACGCAGCGCGTTGATTGCGCGGCGCCGCCAATACGAGGTGCGCGATCACCTACGCGAGCGCGCCTCCGCCGAGGAAGCGCTCCGCCGTGCACATGATGCGCTTGAATCGCTGGTGGAGCAGCGCACCGTAGCGCTGCGGCGACTTTCGGTGAAATTACTGCGTGTTCAGGATGAAGAACGCCGAAGAATTGCTCGCGAATTGCACGACAGCCTGGGACAGGACCTGACTGCGGCCAAAATCAGCCTCGACATGCTGGCACAAGAGAGCAACTTGGACTCAAATCACTTGCGCGATGCCCGCGCGTTGGTGGATCGTTCTATCTCTGACACTCGCACCCTTTCGCATCTTTTGCATCCTCCCCTGTTGGATGAGGCTGGGTTCATCTCGGCCGCGAAGTGGTACGTCGAGGGATTCGGCCAGCGCAGTGGAATCTCGACCCAGCTTGACCTGCCTTCGCATGTGCACCGCCTGCCGCGCCGAACTGAGATCGCGCTGTTTCGAATCCTGCAGGAAGCACTAACGAATGTTCATCGACATTCCGGCAGCCGTGCCGTAAACGTCTGCGTCGCTGCGGACGACACCGCCGTGGTATTGACCGTCAAAGATTTTGGAACGGGAGTTCCGCGCGAGGTTCTGGATCGATTCTGGAAGACGGGAAATGTCGGAGTTGGTTTGGCCGGTATTCGAGAACGGTTGAAGGAACTTGGCGGTGTACTGGAGATTCGCTCCGATCTCGATGGCACGCTGCTGAAAGCGACGATCCCTCTATCGGCCGCGGAGCTTAAGAATGATGACCGGAGCCAGGCTCTTACCTCCCGAGACTACCCATCTGCAGCCTCCGCCGATTGATCACAAAACCCGTTTCGCGCATCTATTTTCAGTCTTTGGCAGGGGCGCAATTACAATGGAGCTCGGTGCAAGTGTATGCCTGATCCTTTATACCTGAGTCTGTGGTTCTCTGATTTCAGCGGCCCGGCGATGTTGCCGCACATGCTGTCAGTTCTCCAACAGTTTCCTTTTTCCGAACAACGGCCAGGGATTACCTATGTCGCCGTTCAGCCTGTCTCGTGGAACGAGGCCAGTGTTCTGGAAAGGCGCTTCTCCCCGGGAATCACGCCGCAAGAAGCAGTCGTAGTCGGCGCCGACCTCGTTCATGACGACTATGCCTACACTTTTGATGTTTATTGGGATATGTGGACATTGGATCCGAACGGCAAGTGGAGCCTTATCCCGAGCCAAGTCAAAGTGATCGCTCAAGGTGAAGAATTCGAAGAAGGCATCCAGCAAGAAACCGGGCACATTCAGATCGATTTCGGCTTAGACTCCTTGTTTGTTCAGGAGTCCGCGGAGCTGACCGATGAGAGTCAGGCAAGGATTCGGGAGAACGTGCTGAGGCTGATCGAATTCACGAAGAAGCTAGAAATGCACACGCGAGCCGCATCGCGTCGATTGTGGTCAGAATCAGACGAGAATCTTCCGCAGAAGTTGGTGGCCCGGCTGCAGAGAGTACAGTAGTCAAATCACACCTGAAGAGGACACAGGGGACTCGCAGGATTGGTAGTGGTTCACTAACCTTCGGATTCTATCGGTCATCGATCGCGAGCCCATCTTGCACAACCGGCACCCAAGCTTGGGCATCAACGCGTAAGCTGCGCTTCGCCAGTTCGTGTGTCAGACTTTTCTCGTAGACACTCTCTAAAAAGCCCGGGCCCAAAGCCGTATGGCCGCATCGACAATAGACCGGGTGATCTGACTGATCTCCACCGAACGCAACTGGTAGCCTACTCTGTGCCCTTAGCGTCCTCAGCAGTTTTCATTTAGTTCTTCCGCCTTCCACTTTCAAGGCCTCTGCTGCTGCTGCCTGCGCGGCTGCCAGTCGTGCGGTCAGCACGCGGAAAGGTGAGCAAGAGACGTAATTGAGCCCCGTACGGTAGCAGAACTCGACCGATGAAGGCTCCCCGCCATGCTCGCCGCAGATGCCGACCTTCAAATTCGACCGTGACTTGCGTCCGCGTTCGGTGGCGAGTTTCACGAGTTGTCCGACTCCATCCTGATCAAGAGCCGCGAACGGATCCTGCTTTAGGATGCCTTCCTCCAGGTAAGTCGGAAGAACCTTGTTCACGTCATCACGCGAGAAGCCGAACGTAGTCTGCGTGAGGTCATTGGTGCCGAAGGAGAAGAACTCGGCTTCCTTCGCGATCTCGTCGGCGACCAGTGCCGCGCGTGGCAACTCGATCATCGTACCGACCATGTACTCGACCTTCGTTCCCTTCTCCTTGAAGACTTCTTCGGCAACGCGACGAACGATCGCACCCTGGTTCGCCATTTCCTTCAGGGTAGCCACCAGGGGAATCATGACTTCTGGATGAACTTTGATTCCCTTCTTGGTGCAATCGACAGCCGCCTCAAAAATGGCGCGAGCCTGCATCTCTGTGATCTCGGGATACGTGATGCCGAGACGGCAGCCGCGGTGCCCTAGCATCGGGTTGAACTCGTGCAACTGTTCGACACGGGCGAGCAGTTTGGGCAGAGCACCTTTCAGATCGCCGATGCCCTTGATGCCGTAGTCCTTGTACTTCACTACGAGCTCTTTCTTCTGTTTCGCGTTGTAACGCGACAATAGCGCGATATCGACCATCAATTCTTCGCGGCGCGGCAGGAACTCATGCAACGGCGGATCCAAGGTGCGGATCGTGACCGGAAGTCCATCCATGGCCTTGAAGACTCCCGCAAAGTCGGCGCGCTGTAACGGCAGAAGTTTTTTCAGCGCGATACGACGATCTTTCTCGTTGTCAGCGAGAATCATCGTGCGCATGTGCCCGATCTTCTCCTCGCCAAAAAACATGTGCTCGGTGCGGCACAATCCGATTCCCTCTGCGCCAAAAGCCCGCGCCTGGATGGCATCACGCGGAATGTCAGCATTGGCGCGGACTTTCATTTTGCGGAAGGGATCGGCCCAGTTCATAAACTTCTGCAGTTCCGGATCGTCCGCATTCGGAGGAATCGTATTGAGCTTGCCCTTGATAACCCGCCCGGTGGTCCCGTCGAGCGAGATCCAGTCCCCTTCCTTGAAGGTCTGTCCAGCAACACGCATTTCCCTCTTCTTCTCGTCCACCGTAACTTTTTCAGCACCCGCCACGCAGCACTTGCCCATACCGCGGGTGACAACGGCCGCGTGACTGGTCATGCCACCGCGAGAAGTCAAGATGCCCTTTGCTACTTCCATGCCATGGATGTCTTCGGGGGTTGTTTCAGCGCGTACAAGAATGACTGAGGCTTTCTCATCCTTATGCACTACTTCGACCGCAGCATCGGCAGTAAATACGATCTGGCCGACAGCCGAACCAGGTGAAGCCGGCAGCCCCGTCGCGAGCACTTCGACCTTGGTGCCCTTCTCATCCAACCGCGGAACCAAGAAGTCATACAGTTGATTCGGCTCAACGCGGAAGATCGCTTCTTCCTTGGTGATCAACCCTTCGTCGACCATCTGAATCGCAATCCGAACCGCGGCCAGGCCGGTGCGCTTGCCGTTTCGGGTCTGCAGCATGTACAGCTTGCCATCCTGAACGGTGAACTCGAAGTCCTGCACATCTTTGTAGTGCTTTTCCAGACGCGTAGTGATTTCCCGAAGCTGGTTGTACGCCTCCGGCAGAATTTTGTGCAGTTCGAGGATTGGCACAGGAGTGCGCACACCGGAGACCACATCCTCACCCTGCGCGTTCATCAGGAACTCGCCGTAGAACTCCTTTGTGCCGATCGCGGGATTTCGCGTAAAGCCTACGCCTGATCCGCTCGTGTCTCCGAGATTTCCGAACACCATGGCTTGCACATTGACCGCCGTGCCCAGCATGTCGTCGATGTTGTTCATGCGGCGATAGTGCTTGGCGCGGTCATTCTGCCACGACCGGAACACGGCGTCGCGCGCCAGGACCAACTGTTCGCGCGGGTCCTGCGGGAAGTCACGCTTGGCATGCTTCTTTACGACCTTCTTGTACTCGGCGATGACTTCCTGCAGAGCCTTAGCGTCGAGATCGGTATCAAGCTTTGCTTTCTTCTGCTTCTTCTTGGCATCGAAGACTTCTTCAAATGCCGCTTTCTCAATGTCGAGAACAACGTTCCCGAACATCTGGATGAGGCGGCGATAGGAATCGGCGGCGAAGCGAGGATTGTTGCTGCGCTTCGCGAGTGCCTGAACGCTCTCGTCGTTTAGACCGAGATTCAGAATCGTGTCCATCATGCCGGGCATGGAGAACTTCGCGCCCGAGCGCACACTCACGAGCAGCGGATTATCACCCTGGCCAAGCTTCTGTCCCTGCAAAGACTCAAGTTTCGCGAGCGCTTCGTCCATCTGCTTGTCGACATCAGGCGACAACCCACCGCGCATGTACTCGCGGCAAGCCTCGGTTTGGATGGTGAATCCCGGAGGCACAGGCAAGCCGGCATTTGTCATCTCGGCGAGGCCAGCGCCCTTGCCGCCGAGGACGTCTTTCATCTTGCCGTTGCCGTCGGCCTTCCCGCCGCCAAACGAGTAGACGTATTTGGTTGTCGATTTCTTGGATTCTTTCGTTTCTGTTTCGGGGAGAGTCATTGTCGCCATGGTTATGAGTCCTTTGTCTCAAAATTGTGAACGTTTACGAATGTCATCCTGAGCGGAGCGAAGGAACCCTTTCGGCTAATCACCAACTTGCCGTCACAAGGGATTTCACTACTGCTCTCGGTGTCTGTTCTGTTAGCCCTTTGCTTCCGTCACGATCTCAGAGAAATCCGCGATCGTGGAAAATTCCTTCAACAAGGTTCGCAACAACGCCAACCTATTTGCGCGCACATGCTGGTCCTCGACCATCACCATTACTTTGTCGAAGAACCGGTCAACCGGTTCGCGCGCGTTGGAGAGCAACTGCAACGCCGCCACATATTCTTTCTTTTTGCGGCGCTGCTCGACCTTGCTCCCCGTCTCTTCCAGATAACTCAGAAGCGTCGTCTCCTCCTCGCTGGAATCGGCGCGAGCCTCAACCTTTTCAGCTGGTGCGATCTTCTTCTCTTCCGCCTGCCGCAAGATATTTCGTATGCGCTTGCAGGCGGCACCGATCGCTTGGAACTCCGGCATATGGAGCACCTGCTTCACCGCTTCCGCGCGAGCCAGCGAATCCACCACATCATTCGCATCAGCTGCGAGCGCTGCCTTCACCACGTCGTATGCATATCCGCAAACATCGCGCAGGTAAAACTCCAGGCGCTCGCGAAAGAACGTCGTTACAGATTCCTGGTACTGGGCGTCATCAACAAACTTCTTTTCCGCTTCCGACTTCTGATATCCGGTGCGCGCGTCGCGCATCAGCTCATCGACGCGAATCGGCAGCTTTTTCTCCGCAATTACCTTCACGATCCCGTTGGCCTGGCGGCGCAGAGCAAACGGATCCTTCGAGCCGCTGGGCACCAGACCTAACGAGAACATCCCCGCGATCGTATCTGCCTTATCTCCGATCGAAAGAATCGCGCCCTCGGTCGCGCGGGGAATCTGGTCGTCGGTCGATTCCGGTTTGTAATGGTCGTAAATCGTATCGGCGATGGCGTATCGCGTTGCCTCCGGCAGGCTGGGGTCAAGCTGCTGCACACGCGCATAAAGTCCGCCGACGATGCCTTGAAGTTCCGTGAACTCCTTAACAAGTTCGGTCGTCAAGTCGGCTTTTGCCAGACATGCGGCCTTATGAACCACCCCCGGCCGAACCGCCACCTCGTTCTGCTTCAGAATTTCGCACAACCAGCTGCACAGGCGCTGCACTCGCTGGGTCTTCTCGTAATAGCTGCCGAGATCCTTTTGAAACGTGACGTTCCTCAGTGAATCCAGCCGCTCCAGCAATGTTTTTTTCTGATCGGTTTCCCAGAAAAAGCGAGCATCGTTGAAGCGGGCGCGCAGCACACGCTCATTTCCCTGACGGATGAATCCGCGGGGATCGCTATCCGTATTAAGTACCGCGAGAAAATGAGGCAGGAGTTTCCCGCTCGAATCTTCCAGCGCAAAATACTTCTGGTGATCTCGCATTACCGTGACCAGGACTTCCTCGGGAAGCACCAGGAACTGCGGATCGAATCCACCCAATAGGACCGAGGGAAATTCGGTCAGATTCACTACGGTGTCAAGCAGCGGCTTATCCTCGCGCCAGCGCGCTCCGGAGATCGTGCGGGCGGCGGCGTCAAGTGCCTTGCGGATCTGATGCTCGCGTTCAGCCCGCCCCAAAACTTTGGCGGCCCGGAGCGATTCAACATAGGAAGTTCCAGCGCTGGAAATCGTGACGGGGTAGTCGTTCAGGATTCTGTGCCCGCGAGAGGTATTCCCTGCCCTGATGCCGTCGAACTCCAGAGGGATCGTTTCGCCATCCAACATCGCAACCAGCCACCGTACCGGACGCACGAACCGCTCGTTCGGCTTCCGCCAGTACATGTTCTTTTGCCAGTAGATGGCAGAAATTTCTTTCGGAAGTCCATCGGCCAGAATCTCCGCGGCCGTGCGTCCCTTTTTCGTGACCTTGGCAGCGATGTACTCGCCTTTTGGCGTCGAAACCCTCTCGAGTTTCGAAACATCCACGCCAGCTTTCTTGGCAAATGCCTGAGCTGCCGGTGTGGGCTGTCCATCTTTATAAGCAACGTTCACCGAGGGCCCGGTGACTTGCTCGACGGCGTCGGCCTGTGCGGCGGCCAGACCTGGCGCCATCAGCGCAAGGCGGCGCGGAGAGTCCAGAGTGGTCAGGCCATCTCCGCCCAGCCGTTCTCGGCTGAGTAGAGCGGCCACGCGCTCGCGCAATTCCTGGGAGGCGACATCAATCATGCGCGCCGGAATTTCTTCGCAACCTATCTCTAGAAGGAAGTCTGGCATGCCTTCAAACCATCAAGTATCTCAAAACTGAAGGGGTCCCATTGTGATGCAAATCACAGTAACGCTTGCCCCATACCGCTTGTGAGGCCATCCTTCGACTCCGCTCAGGACAAGTCTGGCCTCGCACTCGATGCCTATCCGACAGGCGACAGGTTCTCTTTTCTAGGTTTCGCCTTCTTCTCCCGCGCGGGCTCAGGCTCGTCGGGCTTCTGCGACTCCTGGTTCTTTTGTTGATCAACCCAAGCCTTGGCGATCCCCACCGCGAGCGCTCGAACTCGCGCGATTACTCCGACCCGTTCCGTAACTGAGATGGCGCCCCGAGCGTCGAGAATGTTGAACAGGTGCGAACACTTCAGACACAAGTCATATGCACCGAGCAGAGGAAAGCGAGACTTCTCTGCCCCGGACTGCTCTGCCGCAGCGGCATATCGTCCCACCAGTTCCTTGCACTCCGCTTCGTACAACTCGAAGTGCTTCCATGCTTTCTCCACGTCGGCCGCTTCAAAATTGTAGACCGAGAACTGCAACTCGTCGGCCAGCCGTACGTCCGCATACTTCACTGGCGCACCAGTCTCAGGATCGCGAGCCCAGACGATGTCGTAAATGGAATCTAGATCCTGCAGAAACTGTGCGATACGCTCAAGCCCATACGTCAATTCGGCGCAAATTGGATTCAGATCGACGCCACCGCACTGCTGGAAGTACGTGAACTGCGTGATCTCCTGGCCATCCAGCATCACCTGCCAGCCCACACCCCATGCGCTCAAGGTAGGCGCTTCCCAGTTGTCTTCCTCGAACTTGATGTCGTGATCGCGAAGATTGATGCCAATAGCCTCGAGCGACTCCAGATACAGCTCCTGCACATTCTCCGGTGGAGGCTTCAGGATCACCTGCAACTGCATGTGCTTGAAAAGACGGTTCGGGTTCTCGCCATAGCGTCCATCGGCAGGACGGCGCGACGGCTGCACATAGGCGACTTTGTATGGCTTAGGGCCAAGTACCCGCAGAAACGTCTCCGGAGCCATAGTTCCGGCGCCGACTTCAACGTCATAGGGCTGTTGCAAAACGCAACCCCGTTCAGCCCAGAAGGTCTGCAGGCGAAGAATAAGCTCCTGCAACGTAAGCGGATTGGTCTTGGCTGGATTCACAGTCAGAATCGGATACAGAGGTTAATCGATGATTGTACCGGATGGAGCAGCGGGACGTCAGCTAGCTCCTGGCCGCCTCACAATAGACTAATCGATTTTCTCCAGCATCCCAGCCGTCACCAGTTTTTTCTCGATATGACGCTGCAGGATCTGAATCAGGAACTTGCGCAGGTCGGAACCCTGCGATTTTTGCCAAGCCGAGTGGGCGAAGCTCTCTACAGGTGAGCGAAACATACGAGCAGCTAACGCCCGCGATTCTGGCGAGATCTCAGACGATGCCAGGCGCCGGTCATCGGCACACATTAACCCGTCGGCAAGGGCGTGGAAGTAGGCGCGGTCGCCGTTCAGATTCCGGCCGCAGACCACGCACTCGGTCAACTCGGGCAGAAATCCGACCAACCGCGTCAGCCATAAATCGAAATAAGTCACCGGCATCCAAATCTCGGGACCATCGAGGACATTCAATACGGATAGCGTCAAGCGGAAGATCGCGTCGTTTGCTTCGTGATCAGGCAGCAACTCATCCAGAAGCTCCGCGACGTGTCCCAGCGCCACTGCTCGCGCGTAGCTGACTTCCGACGCTAATGGGGATTCCAGCACCTCACAGGAATCCAACCGCGCCAGTTCCTGCCGCTCCCGCACGTCATAAAACGCGCGCACGTAAGTGAGCGGCTCAAGAGCTCCTCCGAATCGCCGCTTGGATTTCTTCGCGGAACGAGCCACTCCATGCACCTTTCCCTCAATGCGGGTAAGGAAAGTCACCAGCAAATCCGCCTCTCGTAGCGGATAGGTGCGCAGCACGATCGCTTCAGACTCTCTCAGTGCCATGATTCAGGAATGATCATAAATACGAAGGCGCGCGCCCATAGAAGGACGCGCGCCTCAATCACAATCTCTCGCTGGCGATCCTACCGCCCGTAGTACTTCGCGTTACGTTCCGTAAACGCGTTCCACTTCTCCGGCAGATCGTCGAGGGCGAAGATTGCCGAAACTGGGCACACCGGAACGCAGGCGCCGCAATCGATGCATTCTACCGGATCGATATAAAGCAACTCTTCGGTCGCGTGGTTGGGCTCGTCTTTCTTGGGATGAATGCAATCCACCGGACACGCGTCCACACAGGCTGTGTCTTTGGTGCCGATGCACGGCTCAGCAATTACGTAGGCCATAAAGGTGTCAGTCTCCTGGGAGTTCTGCGTTCATTTTACTACCGCGGCGGTTGAGCGAGCGACATTCTAGCAAGAATCCTTGCGGTGGGTACAGCGCCGGGCAGCAAAAGAAAAAGGCCGGCAGTCATCGCTGCCGGCCTGTACTGCTCACGAGGGGCATTTCATCTCGTTTAGCGGCGTCCGCCGTGGAACCCGCCACCATGGCCGCCTCCGCCGTGGACCTCACCGCGACCGTGGAATTCGCGACCGCCTCGGAAAGCCTGCCCACCATGGAATCCGCCACCGCTGTAGCCGTGAGAGTAGCCACGTCCAACATTGCCGCGGTAGCCGTAATCGCGGCCTACGCGTCCGTAGAAGTGGTCATGATCCCAACCGCGAGCGTAACCGCGGTTCCAGAAATACGCTGGATGTCCCCAGTGATACCACGGCCCAGCACCGATAAATACTCCATTTACGAAATAGTCAGAAGCGTAATAGCCATACGGCGCACAAGCATATGGATAGTAGTCATAATATCCGTACGCGCAGACGGGTGGCCCTGCCACAAGAGCGGGTCCTACACCTATCCCGATTCCAACTCGGACCTGCGCTTGCGAATAAGCAACCGGCAACATCAGCACCGCCAATAGCGCGAAATATTTCAAGTAACGCATACTCACCTCCCTTTCCTGGATGCCCATCTTATTTCTTGACCCGGTTCCAGGAGCCTTTCCAATCCCACTAAGTATTGGAACAGCGGAGGGGTGGAAAAGTTGCGAAAATCGGGGTGGTTGATTTCAACCATCTCGCTTAAATTCAACCACTTATACGCTCCTCCTTATGTATTGCTTGGCCCCGGAAATCGCCAGTTTTATAGGTGATTCCTGGCGTGATCCCATCGGTTCCGAAACTAAAGTTACCTATGAGGATCAGTACTAAGAATGCGTTAATGAACTGAAGAAGTGCGGGTGGTACGCCCTGCCAAGGGGGGCTGTCCATGGAAAAGCTGAATGTCGTCGTTTCGCTGATCACAGAGCAAAACGACTATCAACTGGAACAGGCCGCATCGGCGCAGGCGGCCGCACGCAAGCTCGGGGCAAACTGCCAGATCATCTACGCGAACAACGACGCTGTGCACCAGACACAGCAGATTCTTCACTACATTCAAGATCCGGCGAAGCGTCCCGACGCCATTCTCGTTGAGCCCGTAGGCACGGGAATGCCTCAGGTGGCCAAAGCTGCGGTCTCGGCAGGAATTGGGTGGGTTCTTATTAATTCCGACGTGGAGTACCTTGCCCAACTCCGGCAGCATTCGCTGGTGCCCGTCTTCTCCGTCCAGAACAACCATGAGGAAATCGGGCGAATCCAGGGACAACAGATCGGCGCGATCTTGGGTGATGAGGGATGCGTTCTATACATCGAAGGGCCGGGAGTGCGTGATGTGGCCCGAATGCGAACCAAGGGTATGGTGTCGACCAAGCCATCGAAGGTTACGACCAAGTCTCTGAAGGGCGATTGGACTCAGCAGAGTGGTTATCACGCGATTAAGTCCTGGTTGGCTCTCAGCACCTCCCGGGAGCTCAAGATTGGGATGGTCGCCTGTCAGAACGACGACATGGCCCTCGGCGCGCGCCGCGCGTTTGAAGAAATCTCCGATTTGAAGGAACGGGATGGATGGCTCAAGCTGCCCATCACGGGCTGCGACGGCGTTCCGAAAGCGGGCCAAACGTGGGTGCGTCAAGGAAGACTCGCCGCGACGATTATTTCTCCACCTCTGATCGGAGACGCGATGGAAATTCTCGCCAGCTCTCGCCTGACCGGAAGGCAGCCAGAAGAACGCACCATGAGCACCCCCAGTTCTTTTCCTGCATTGAGTGATCTGAAGCGCAAGAGGGCGGCTGGCGCGGGAGAGTAGCTACCAGCCTGGTTAACACAACGACACCCGCTCAAGGTTTATAGATCCAAGTCTGAGCTGTAGCACGATCACTGTTAGCATAGCCACCGGCGAGCAAGACTCGTCCGTCCTTCAACCTGGTCTCCGTGAGGTAATGCCAGGCGTCATTCATTTGCCCTTCGGCTACAACAAACTTCCCAATAACCGGATCGAATATCTCGGCCGTTTTACTTCCACCCGCAACCAGCAGATTCCCAGATGCCAGAGGAACCGCTTCATCGGGCAGCTTAAAACGGCTGTCGTTCAGGGCGGCAGCGGCCACAAATTTTCCCGTCTTGGCGTCGTAGATCTCTGCGCTGCTCAGATTTCCATTCCAACCACGATTGTCTGAGCCGCCCGCAATCAGCACGCGGCCATCGGGAAGGACGCCGGCGGTATGCTTGCAACGCGCCGTCGCCAGACTGCCCGTATCGGTGAACGACCCAGTTTTCGGATCGTAGAGTTCCGCACTCGCTGAAGCGCTTCCCGCGTATCCACCCACGACGAGGACGCGGCCGTCATTGAGAAGCGTCGCTGTGTGCGCCACGCGCGCATGGTGCATGGATCCGGTTGTCTGGAATGACAGGCTCTTCGCATGGAATATCTCGGCAGAAGCGAGTGATTCGTTATCGATCTCTTCCCCACCGGCGATAAGCACGTCGCCGTTGGCTAGCAACGTTGCACTCGGCCTCCCGCGCCTGCTTCTCATCGAAGAGATAACCGAAAATCTCCCGGTAGACGGGTCGTACAGTTCGGCAGAACTGGTCCCGCCATGCCCCACCCATCCTCCGGCGATCAGCACCTTCCCCGACGGCAGCAGCACGGCGATCTGGCCAACACGACCCTCATTCATCTCGCCCGTCAGCTGAAATTTTCCGGTAGCCGGATCAAACAGCTCTGCCGATTTATAGAAGTCCTGATTCCTCCGCATGCCTCCGGCGATGAGCACGCGGCCATCAGGCAGAAGCGTCGCCGAATGCCCGGAACGCGGCTCCAGCATTAGCGCGCCAGCAGAGACCGATCCAACATTTGATGATGATGCGGACGGATGGTGAAAAGCCCTGGCTGCGATGGCCAAAGTAGCGCCCGCAAGTACGATCAGAGACAGGCCGGAACGGAACATGATGCCCTCCTGTACGGGTCAGACGACACAGCATAAGAATGGTAAGCAGGCTGGAAAAACATCAGCGGTATGCAAGTTGAACGTTAGACTCCGTTCTTCCAGAGGATTTCCGGAGGCTGCATGAAACTTGGATTGGAGGCTCGTGCCAAGTCGATCGTTACCTGTACATTGCTAAGTCTCGCTTTTCTACTGCTCGGTCGATCTTTGCCTCTCCATCTATTCTCTTCCACGACTTCCAATGAGTTTCTCTCCAGAGAAGTATCCAATATCAAAGTTGGGAACGACTCTGGATCTCTGGATCCGACTCTTCACCTTGCACGCCTGCGGTTCGCGGAGAGCGCGGTATACAAGGGTACGGGACGCAACATCTTCCGCATCTATCCGGAGCCTGTAGCCGTTAAGAGTCCGCCCACGCAATTGCCGGGGCCACCCGCGCCGGCTCCTCAGCCCGCAAAACAACTGATTGCTCTCAGGTTTTTCGGCTTCATTACGATGCTCGAAGTGCCAAGAAAAGGCTTCTTCGGCGACGGTGATGCTGTGTTCGTGGCGAGTGAAGGAGAAATCGTCGATCGCAGATATCGAATTCTAAAGATCGATGCAAGTTCGGTCGAAGTGGAGGACTTGATCGAGCACTCGACCCATAAGCTATCACTGCCTGGATAGAAAGCCGTCCACGCTAAGCTGAAATCATATCAGTCTTTTCGCTTGGCTCGTACTCCACGATGTACCCCGCCACAGCGCTAGCCGCGACAGTGTAGGGTGATGCCAGGTACATCTGCCCCGGGCCGCTGCGTCCCGGAAAATTACGATTCTGCGCGCTGATCACGATCTGGTCCGGCCTCGTCGAGACACCCGGACCGGCATTAATGCAGGCCCCGCAGCTTGGCTCAATCACATGGGCGCCTGCCTTCTGAAAAATGTCTAGATATCCATGGCGAACGCAGTAGTCGCGCGTTTCCTGCGATCCGAACTGGATA
>Ga0070709_10000287_pt1 | contig 32074 bp, 42 predicted proteins | sample LARL51metaG_FD_65449 | JGI IMG/M metagenome (GOLD analysis project Ga0070709, IMG submission 65449) | Corn, switchgrass and miscanthus rhizosphere microbial communities from Kellogg Biological Station, Michigan, USA - LAR L5-1 metaG | ecosystem: Host-associated > Plants > Roots > Rhizosphere ... | reverse complement strand
GGCTGGACGCCGTGCCGCGTGCGCACCTGCAGGCCGCCGCCGTCGCACCGCACGCAGGGATGTCGCAGCCACGGCCCACGCGGGCTCCGACCACCCCGCCGGCGACACCCACACCCGGCGTTCCCCATAAGTTGATCCTCGGCCAGGACGTTCCCGGCACCGTCAAGAAGAACGCCATCACTGTGCAGTTCGGCCTCGGGATCTCCCTGCCGGACCTCCCCATCCTCCCCTAGGACGCCGTCCGCGAGGGAAACCTCCCCGCGCGACGTAGAGGACCTGGAGACGCGGCCGCGCGTCTCGCAGACCCGATGCGTGAGGAGGGAACCCGATGGAGCACCGATGCCGTCGCCGGTGGTCATTGCGCCACGGCTTGGTGGGGCTGGCCGCACTGGCAGCGTTCGTGCCCGGGGCGGGCAGGGCGGACGTGCTGCCGGCGTCCGGACCGAACACGGGATATCCGGCGGGTCAGTACCTGTGGGAGTTCGCCATCACCTCGGTGAGCACGCAGTCCACACCGGGTGACAACTGGGCGCGGGTCGGCGAGATCCAGATCACCAGCCTGGCACCCCCGAGCCTGACCGAGACCTCCTGGCAGTGGCAGCAGTCCGACCCGGTCGGCCATGCCACGGCCCGGACCGACGCCTGCCCGGCGCCGTGCAGCCTCTACACGCCGGCCGGCTACCAGGGCAGCGGCCAGACCAGGACGGGCACCTGGACCTTCGACCCGGCGACCGGGCAGTTCGCCGTCGTGTTCAGCGACAACACCTACGAGGTGTGGGTCGTCAACAGCGGGTTCAGCAGCTCTGATGTGGCCAGGATGGACCTGAACCAGGCCAGCTACGGCTTCGGACACGGCTGGACCTACGGCAGCAGCCCCAGCCTTCCCTATGGACCGTCCGCGTCGTGGCTGCTGGCACATGCTCCCGGGCCCTACGACAACGGGTACGGCTGCTGGAGCGACAACCCCGACGACAACCTGCCCGACACCTGCAAGTCCGGCGGTCTCAGCCTGCAGGGCTGGCACACCTGCAGCAGTGAATGCATCAGCGACGTGGCCCCCTGCAGCAGCTGCAGCAGCGGCAGCTACGACGACAAGTACCTGCTCGGCACCGAGTCCGGCATCCAGCCCCGCAAGGTCTTCTACGAGAACTACGCGTTCCCGACCAGCGCCGGCAGCGACTACTGCCCGGCGAACACGCAATCCGAGCACGTGCGGGCGCTCCGCGAGATCGTCGGCACCAGCGGCCGCGTGTACGGCTTCATCGGCGTCGAGGCCTCGCTGTACAGCACCGCCGGCACCGCGCTCGACCGCGTCGGCGCCTGGCACTGGACCGACATCGCCGGCGATCCGGAGAACTGACGCAACAACACTTCGGTGTCACCACAACCAAACCTTTCAGGAAGGGCAATCGACATGAACCATCCGTATCGGCACAGATCGTGGCTGCGCCACCTCAGGATCACCGGTGCCGCGCTGCTGCCGGTGATGACCGGCGTGCTGCTGGCGGCGCCGATCCACGTCGAGGCGTCGACCACGGTCACCCTGACCGCCTCGGCGACCACGGTGAGCACCACAGGCGCCGTCACCCTGACCGCCACCGCCGGCTCGGTGCCGTCCGGCTACTGGATCGACGTCTACGAGCAGGGGACGTACTTCGACCGGGTCTTCTGCACCTCGACCACGTGCAGCGGACAGGTGGCCTCGGCCACGCCCGGCACCCGGAGCTACATCGCCTACGTCGACAACGACCCGTATGCCGAGAATCCGCCCAGCGGCATCCTGGGCCGTTCCAGCCCCGTGGCGGTGACCTGGGTCGGTACCGACCCCTACACCCTCACGCTGACGGCGTCGTCGACCCAGGTCCAGAGCGGCCAATCGGTCACCCTCACGGCGACGCTCAGCCCGAAGAGTGCACCGGTGGGCTACCAGATCGACATCTACAACGTGCAGACGGGCGTGCTGCTCCAGTCCTGCTACGAGGCCAGCTCCTGCAGCGTCAGCACCGGCCCCATCGAGCACCAGGAGTCGTACATCGCCTATCTCGACGACGACCCATACGACGACAGCGACTACCCGCCGCAGCAGATCGCCAACACCAGCAGCACGGTCACGGTGTCCTTGATCCCCTCGCAGAGCTGCGACAACCCGACCATTGCGCCGATCAACGGCAACGTCGAGACGGTGAGCTACAGGCTGGCCGTCCAGGCCGGGCTCGACCAGACCACGGTCTGCACCCGGGTGACCGAGAGCGTGACAGGCGTGATCCTGAGCGGCGCGCTGGTCATCCTCGCGCCGTCGGTCACGCTGCCGAGCGAGGACGGCAACGCCGCGGCCTGCACCACCACACCGGGCAACGCGGTGCCCGGCGCGCACCCGATGGTCAGCCAGGGCGTCGGTGCAGAGGAGGTGACGCTGGACAGCTACGTCAACGGCACCACCGCCTGGGTCTGCGTATCCGTCGGGGGGATCGGCGTCCGCGTCATCGCGTCGGCGGCCAGCGCCCTGCCCACGGTGAGCTGGGAGCCGGACCCCGACAACAACGTGAGCGACACCATCATGATCGGGCTTCCCTGACACAACGAAAGAAGCCGGTGGCAGTCGAGCTGCCACCGGCTTCCTGGTGTCGAGGGGTTCTACTTCCCGCTGAACTGGTCGAAGACCTTGATCACCGCGGGGCCGAGCAGGACGATGAAGAGCGTCGGGAAGATGCAGCCCACCATGGGGAAGAGCATCTTGAGCGGAGCCTTCTGGCCCTGCTCCTCGGCGCGCTGGCGGCGGCGGCGGCGCATCTCCTCGGACTGGATGCGCAGCACGTTGGCGATGCCGACGCCGAGCTGCTCGGACTGGATGATGGCCTGCACGAAGGTGTTGAGCTCGTCGACCTTGTTGCGCTTGCCCATGTCGTCGAGGGCTTCCGAGCGCGGGCGGCCGAGACGGACCTCGTTGAGCACGCGGGTGAACTCGAGGGCGAGAGCGTTGTGGTACTTCTCGGTGACGCGCGCCATGGCGGCGTCGAAGCCGAGACCCGCCTCGACGCTGATGGTGAGCAGGTCGAGCGCGTTGGGCAGGGCCAGCAGGATCTCCTTCTGGCGCATGCGAATCTTGCGGCTGAGCGTCGACTGCGGCACCAGGAAGCCGAGCACGCCGCCGACGATGGGGCTGAGTAGCAGGGTGGTGCTGGTCAGGCCCATCACGTTGCCGACGCCGTAGCCGACGACGGCGAAGACGACGAGCGAGATGATCTGCAGGGTGAGGAAGGTGCCCACGGTCAGGCCGTAGGGACGGCCGGCCAGGTTGAGCTTCTCCTGCAACGCCTCGCGCTGTCCGGCCTTGAGGCGCGAGGTCAGCGCGTTGCCGATGCGGTCGAAGAAGGGCCTGAAGAGACGGTCGACGAGCGGGAGCGACATCTCCATCTCGTCGAGCGTCAGCTCGCGATCACCGAACTGGGCGAGGCGCGTCTCCAGCAGGTCGACCTGCGGGCGCGACAGGCCCTGGAAGATGAGGATGACGCCGAAGGCGACGCAGAGGGCGAGAAGGAGACTGATCGCGGACATCGTCACACCTCGATCTTGACGATCTTCTGGATCAGCGCGAAGCCGATCAGCATGGAGAACCCGCCCATGGCGAGCATCACGATGCCCAGCGTCTCGTGGAACATGGGCGTGAAGTAGTCGGGCGAGATCACCGTCAGCAGCGCGGCCAGGCCGATGGGCAGCAGGGTGATGATCCAGCCCGAGGCGCGCGCCTGCGCGGTCAGGGTGCGGATCTCACCTTTGATGCGCACGCGCTCGCGGATGGTGGTGGCGATGGTGTCGAGGATCTCGGCCAGGTTGCCGCCGACCACGCGATGGATCTGCACGGCGGTGACCATGAGGTCGAAGTCCTCGGACATGTTGCGCTTGACCATGTGGTTGAGCGCGTCGTCGACGCTGATGCCGAGCGCCATCTCACGGGTGGCGCGGGCGAACTCGTCGGCGATGGGCGGCGAGGCCGACTTGGACACGGTGTTGATGGCCTGGGCGAAGGAGTAGCCGGCCTTGAGCGCGTTGCTCAGCAGCACGATGGTGTCGCCCAGCTGCTTGTCGAAGGCGCGGCTGCGGCGGGCCTGCAGCACGCGCAGGGCGACGCCGCTGGCCAGCCACATGGCCGGCGGGCCGACCAGCAGGAACAGCGGGTTCTCGAAGCGCAGCCAGAGCAGCAGCCCGAGCAGCACGCCGGCGCCGGCGACGCCGAGCGCCCACTCCGAGGACTTGATCTTGAGGTCGGCGCGGGCCAGGCTCTCGGCCAGGCGGCCGGTGCGCGAGGAGCGCGCCATCACCTGGTTGAGGGCGTCGGTGAGGTTGTCGAAGACCTCGCGCGGGTTCATCGCCGCCTTGGCGCCGGCGGCGCCGCCGCCCTGGTCCTGGCCGAACTCGGCGTAGCGCTCCAGGCGCTTGGCCACCTCGTCGGCCTCGGTGCGCTCACCGAGCAGTCCGAAGACCACCAGCATCACGGCGCAGGCGGCGATGATGCCCAGGACCAGCCCGATCAGCGGGAAGGAGCCGACCTGGGGTCCGCTGGAGATGTCCAGGCCAACGATCAGGGCGGACATCAGGCATCACCTCCTACCACCGCGGGTCGCTGCGGCGTGAACGTCGAGATATCGAGACCCTCGCCGGACGCGGCGAGGTGTTCGAGACACTGGGGGACGACGCCGGTGGGCGTCAGTGCGCCGAGCACGTTTCCGTCCTCGTCCACGCCCGTCTGCTTGAAGACGAAGATGTCCTGCAGCCGGACGCGCTCGCCATCGTAGCCGAGCACCTCGGCGATGGAGACGATCTTGCGGGTACCGTCACGCAGGCGCGACTGCTGCACGATGACGTTGATGGCGCTGCCGATCTGCTCGCGGATGGCCCGCGAGGGCAGCTCGGCGCCGGCCATGAGGACCATGGTCTCCAGGCGGCTGAGGGCATCCGACGGCGAGTTGGCGTGCACCGTGGTCAGCGAGCCGTCGTGGCCGGTGTTCATGGCCTGGAGCATGTCCAGGGCCTCGCCGCCGCGGCACTCACCGACGACGATGCGGTCGGGCCGCATGCGCAGCGAGTTGATGACCAGGTCGCGGATGCTGATGCGGCCGCGGCCTTCGACGTTGGCCGGGCGGGTCTCCAGGGTCACCACGTGATCCTGGCGGAGCTGCAGCTCGGCGGCGTCCTCGATGGTGACGATGCGCTCGTCCTCCTGGATCATGCCCGAGAGGATGTTGAGCGTCGTGGTCTTTCCTGAGCCGGTGCCTCCGGAGACGACCACGTTGAGCCGCGAGCGGACGCAGGCGCGCATGAAGTCGATCATCGCCTGCGTCACCGAGCCGAACTCCATCAGGTTCTCGATGGTCAGCGGGTCCTTGGAGAACTTTCGAATGGTGACCGTGGGACCGCGCAGCGCCAGCGGCGGGATGATCACATTGACGCGCGAGCCGTCCTTGAGACGGGCGTCGACCATCGGCGAGGACTCGTCGACGCGGCGGCCGATGGTGCTGACGATGCGGTCGATGACCTGCATGAGCTGGTCGTTGGACTCGAAGGTGACCGGGCTCCGGGTGATCCTGCCCTTCTGCTCGACGTAGATCTGCTTGGGGCCGTTGATCATCACCTCGGTGACGTCCGGGTCGGCGAGCAGCTGCTCCAGCGGACCGAGGCCGAGCACGTCGTTGACCAGCGTCTCCAGCAGGCGCTGCTTGTCCTGCCGGGTCAGCGTCATGGCCATCTCGACGGCCACCTCGCTGACCAGCTCGCCGAGCTTGGAGGTCACCGCGTCGGCCCCGGTGCTGCCCTCGCCCTCGACCATCTCCTCGACCAGGCGCTGGTGCACGCGCGAGCGCAGGGCTTCGTAGCGCTCCTGGAGCGCGTTGGTGCGACCGGTGGACGTGCGCTGCTGAAGGCCGGTGCGGGCCAGCAGCGGAGAGGCGGGCGCGGGACGCTGCGCGTCCTGCGCGGGCGCGGCCGGAGCCGCGGGCTTGTCGGCCTGCTGCGGTGCCGCCGGCGCGGCGGTGCGCTGCTGCAGGCCGAAGGGCGCGGCCTCGTCGGCCTTGCGCTGCTGGACGCGATCGAGGAGCGACATGGCTGCTTATCCTCTCCCGAATCCGAAGCGCTTGCTCTTCTTGCCTGCGCCACCGGCGGCCGTGGCGGCGCCGACGGGAACCGCGGTGGCGGCGGACTGCTCCAGGGGCACCAGGCGTGACACCAGCTCGCGCACGGCGCGGCTGATCTCCACCTCGGGGTTGGTGGACACGAAGGGTGCGCCGCGGTTGACCGAGGCGGCCACGATCTTGGGATCGTGGGGAAGCTGCAGAGAGATGGGGAAGCGCAGGTTCTGCTCCACCGCGTCCTTGTTGAAGTCGCTGTGCGCGTCGCTGCGGTTGAGCAGCAGCAGGATGCGCTCCGGGTCGACGTTGAGCGAGTCGAGGACCTTCAGCGTCAGCTTGGTGTCCTTGATGGCGGGGATGGTGAGCGCGCTCATCACGATGACGCGCGAGGCGCCCTCGATCACCTCGAGGTTGAGCTCGGTGAGATGCGAGGCGGTGTCGACGACCACGAAGTCGAAGCTGCGGCGCAGCTCTTCCATGATGCCGCGCAGGTGGTCGGCGGTGACCAGGTCGGCCAGCTCGGGGCTGATCGGCGCCAGCAGCACGCGAACGCCTTCGGGGCCGCTGGCCAGCACGTCCTGCACGAACTCGGAGTCGGCGTGGGCGCCGGCGTCGGTGAGGTCGGTGATGCTGCGGCTGTGGTCGAGGTTGAGCAGCACGCCGATGTCGCCGAACTGCAGGTCGAGGTCGACCAGGGCGACGCGGGCGCCGGTCTCCATGGCCAGGGCCACGGCCAGGTTGCTGGAGAGCACCGACTTGCCGATGCCGCCCTTGCCGCTGAACACGACGAACATCTCGCCGCGCTCGTTGCGCACCGGCGCGGCGCCGGCCGCGGGGGCCGGCGCCTTGGCCAGGTACGACTCCTTCTTCTGCTCGAGCTGGTGGACGCGGCGGATGGCCGCGATCAGCTCGTCGCCGGAGAAGGGCTTGATCAGGAACTCGCGGGCCCCCGCCTGCATGGCCCGGCGGAGGTAGTCGCGCTCACCCTGCACCGACATGATGATGACGGGCGAGCCGGGGACCTCTTGGGCCAGGATCTCGGTGGCCTGGATGCCGTCGAGCACCGGCATGTTGACGTCCATGAGGACCACGTCCGGGTGCAGCCGGCGGGCCTCCTCGATGGCCTTCTTGCCGTCGGCGGCCGTCCCGCAGACCTCGATGTCGTCCTCGAAGCTGAGCAGCTTCTGCAGGTTCTCGAGGGTGCTGGGGATGTCGTCGACGATGAGGACGCGGATCATGCGCAGGCTCTCGGGTTGTGTGCTCAGGCGGGTGTGATGAGCCGACCTATCCTACGCTCGATCAGTGGGCGGGGAAGAGGTTGCTGAAGCTCTGCTGGTTGACGCCCTGATCGGCCTTGTTCGGCGGCGTGAAGGGCTGGGTGTCGACGTACTGCGGGCCGGCGGTCGGCGAGGCCTGCGCCTTGGGACGCAGCACGTAGCGCACGATCGAGGGCTGGCCGGGCTGGCCGCTGTGGTCGAGCAGGAAGGCCATGGCCTCCGCCTCACCGCGGGGCAGCTCGACGACCAGGACGTTGACGGCGCCGTTGCCGCTGGCCGAGTACGAGCCCACCTTGAGGATGCGGACGTCCTGGAAGGCGTAGCGCACGTTGCCCTTGCCGTCGTCGATGAGGATGTCGAAGCGGTCGTCGGGCTGCACGTACATGCCGAAGGTGTTCAGCTCGGCGGTGTCGGTGCCCGCGCCGGCCACGGGGATGCCCATGGCGACGTCGCCGGCGTGGATGTCGAGCGGGGTGAGGCTGAGCGCCGCGGTCTTGGCGCTGGCGGCGTCGGCGACGAGCAGGTTGCCGGTGATCGGCGTGTTCATCGTCACCGCGATCGACAGGTACTTGCCGACGATGGTGTTGGGATCGCCGATCGCGCCGGTGGGCGCGGAGTCGGCCGAGTACGACTTGGTGGTCAGTACGTCGAGGCTGAGCGCGGAGCCCTGGGGAAGGTCCGACTTGGCGACGACGACGTTGACCTGCTGGCCCGAGCCGCTGCTGCTGCTGTTGTTGCCGCTCTTGGACACATACAGGCTGAGTCCGAAGGCGGCCGCCGCGAGCACCAGGCCCAGAACCACCATGATGATGCGGTTGTTTCTCTGCTTGACCTCGGTGGCCACCTGGGAACGTCCTCCTATCCCGGTCGAAGTGGGCAGGTTCTCCAAACTGCCTGCCGCACCGGTGTTGGTCCTAGTGATATGCCCGCCTGCGGACCCCGACCCAGGGGATGTGGGGGGATGTGCGCAGGGGTTGCGGCCCCTCGCGGGACCGTGATGAGGATTGCCGCTGCCCGCCCTGGCGTGTCACCTCGGGGCGGGAAAGACTTGTGAAGGGGTGTTGTGAGCCGGTCCCGGCTCGGTTCTGTTTGATGCCGATGAAGCGGAAAGGGGGGAGCCGCAAGGCGACTCCCCCCTTGATTGCGCGTGTGCTGGACCCGCGACTTACTGGTTCAGGCCGTTGCTGATGTTCGAGAAGACGTTGTTGACCTGCTTGCCAACCACGGTCAGGATGACGATGACAACAACCGCGATGAGGACCAGGATGAGGGCATACTCGACCATTCCCTGGCCTTCCTCACGCTCCTGGGCACGAGCCATCAGCTCGCGAAGCCGAAGATACAGGCTGCTCAGCATTTGGGGTTCACCTCCTTTGTTCAAGGCTTCCGGTGGTGGCTCGGTTCCCGAGGGGGGCGTGCCGTCCGGTCGATCGTTGCGGAGTATGGGGGTGACCAGTCGCGCATGGTGTGGTCTGCGTGACAAGCGCCGGTAACAAGGTGTGACGGGTCGTGAAGGGATGCGCCTCGGGTGACCTGTGACCACCCGGTCAGTTCAGGGAGTCGACACGGCGCCGAGCCTCGACGAGCCCTGGGAGGGGAGCCGGATGGTACACCGCGCCGGACGCTGCAACACACCTCGACGGAAAATTAGGCTAACCTAATTCCCCATGAACTACGCGGCGACCGCCGCCCTGGGGGCGGTGGCGGGCTTGACCATCTACCTCGGGCTCCCCATCGGCCGCCTGGGCCGGCCCCGCCCCACCCTGCTGGCCTTCCTCAACGCCGTGGCGGTGGGCGTCCTCCTCTTCCTGTTCTACGACGTCATCAAGAACGCCAGCGAGCAGATCGAGTCCACCCTCGACAGCAGCCGCGCCCGCGGCATCGGCTACGGCCTGATCCTGGCCGCCGGCCTGGCCGTGGGCATGCTCGGCCTGGTGGTCTACGAGCGGCTGGGGCTGCGCCGGGCGCGGCGGCGCGGCCTGCCGGGCCCCGGCGCCCTGGCGGCCGGCGCCGTGCTCGAGCAGCCGGCGGCCGCGGGGGTCCGGGCGCGCCGGGAGCCGCTGGGCGCGGCAGCACGGATCGCCCTGCTCATCGCCATCGGCATCGGCATGCACAACTTCTCCGAGGGGCTGGCCATCGGCCAGTCGGCCGCCTCGGGCGCCTACCGCCTGCTCTACGTGCTGGTCATAGGCTTCGGCCTGCACAACGCCACCGAGGGCTTCGGCATCACCGCGCCCCTGGTCGGGCAGCGGCCCTCCTGGCGCTTCCTCGGCCTGCTCGGCCTCATCGGCGGCGGCCCCACCTTCCTGGGCACCCTGGTCGGCCACGAGTTCACCAGCCGGCCGGTCTCCATCCTCTTCCTGGCCCTGGCCGCCGGCGCCATCGTCTACGTGATCGGCGAGCTGCAGCACGCCGGCCGCAAGCTGGGCGCCCACCACATGACCATGCTGGGGATGCTGATCGGCTTCCTGGCCGGGTACGCCACCGACCTGCTCCTCGCGGTGGCCGGCGGCTGACGGTTGGCCCGGCTCCGGCCGGTCGATAATCGGAGGGCGATGACCACCCTCGCCGGCACCCACCGCCACCCCCACCCGCCCACCGCCAGCGTGACTGCGCGGCTGCGCCTGGCCCTGGCCGCCGTGGCGGCCGTGCTGGCCGCGGAGCTGGTGGCGGGGCTGATGGCGGGCTCGCTGGCCCTGCTCGGCGACGCCGTGCACCTGGTCACCGACAGCGCCACCCTGGGCCTGGCCTGGTTCGCGGTGGCCCGCTCCGGTCGCGCCGCCACCGCCCGCCACACCTACGGCTTCCTGCGCACCGGCGTGGTGGTGGCCGCGGTCAACGGCGCAGCGCTGCTGGCCGTGGCGGGCGGGATCGCCGCCGCCGCCATCGTGCGCCTGCACCAGCCCCCCGCCGTGGCCGGGGCGCCGGTGGTGGCCGTCGCCCTCTTCGCCCTGCTGGTCAACGGCAGCGTGGGCCTCCTCCTCCACTCCGCCGGCCACGAGCTGAGCGTCCGCAGCGCGGCGCTGCACGTCCTCTCCGACGCCGTGGCCTCGGCCGGGGTGCTGGTCTCCGGCCTGCTCATCCTCACCCTGGGCTGGCGTGCCGCCGACCCGGCCGTGTCGCTGGGCATCGCCCTGCTCGTCGCCGCCGGTGCGGTGGGGCTGCTGCGCGAGGCCGTGCACATCCTCTCGGAGAGCGCGCCGCGCGACATCGACACCGAGGCGGTGCGACTGGCCATCGCCGCCATGCCGGGCGTCGAGGGCGTGCACGACCTGCACGTCTGGTCGCTCGACCGCCGCCACCGCGCCCTCAGCGCGCACGTCATCGTGGCCAACCGGCCGCTGGCCGAGGTCACCGCGTCGCTGCGCGCGGTGGAGACGTCACTCTGCGAACGCTTCGGCATCGAGCACGCCACGCTGCAGCCCGAGTGCCCGTCCTGCGTCGACGAGGTCGAGCCGTGGTGCGACATCGACTCGCGCCACCAGCGCGCGCACACCTCGTCGGGCTAGAAGTCGAACGAGGCGCGCACCTCGGTGCCCTTGCCGATCTGCGAGCGGATCTCCAGCGCGCCCTTCTCCAGGTCGGCGCGTTCGCGCATGGAGATGAGACCGAGGTTGCGGGTGCGTCCCTGCCGCGCCTCGGTGGCGGTGACGTCGAAGCCGTCGCCGTCGTCCTTGATCACCGCCACGGCGCGATGCGGCTGCAGGGTGAGGGTCACCTCGACGGCGTGCGCCGAGGCGTGCTTGCGCACGTTGGTGAGCGCCTCCTGCACGATGCGGAAGAGCACCGCCTCGTAGTTGCCGGGCAGGCGGCGCTCCTCGCCGACGAGGTGGAAGCGCGCGACGATGCCGCTCTTCTCGCCGTACTCCTTGATGAACTTGCGCAGCGTGGGCACCAGGCCGAGGTCGTCGAGGGTCATGGGGCGCAGGTCGAAGATGAGCCGGCGCGTCTCGTCGAGCGCGTCGCGCACGCCCGACTTGAAGTGGTTGAGCTCGCGCATCACCGCGTCGGGATCCTTGCCGAGCAGCTTCTCGAGCACCTCGGCCTGCAGCACCAGGTTGGCCATCGACTGCGCCGGCCCGTCGTGCATGTCGCGGGCGATGCGCAGGCGCTCCTCCTCGATGATCTGGAAGACCTGGCGCGAGGCGCTGCGGAAGCGCGAGGCGCCCTCGGCGGCGCCGCCCTCCTCGGCCTCGGCCAGGTCGTCGAGGCCGCGGAGCACGCTGCGCAGGGCCTCCTGCCCGGTGCGGACGTCGCCGATCCGGGCGCCCAGCTCGCGGAAGCGCTCCTCGACCGTGGCCAGGTCGACGCGCAGGGCGAGCACCTCCTGGAAGGCGTCGTCGACCTCCTGCGGCTGCAGACGGGCGAAGTGATTCATCACGTGCCGCCGAATCACTTCGGCGCGTTCCAGCCGATCGCGCAGCTCGGCCCGCTGTGCCTCCGACTCGGCGATGCGGCGCTCCAGCTCGGCGACGGCGTCGTCGAGGTCGGAGATCCGCTCGGAAACGAGGAACCGAGCGCTGGCGAGCGCGGCAGAGCCGGCTCGTTCGCGCGAGTCGGCCGCAGAAGAGGAGCCCTTCAAGCTGGTCAAGGAGAGGTCACAGGGGAATGACGCGGCCGGACACGCCCGATGGCGCGCCTACACTCTAGCGCATGGCAGTCGGCACCCCCCCACGTTCCGCCACGCCCGCCAGCCTCATGGCGGCCGTCCCCCAGGTCTCCCTCCGCCGCCGCTTCGACGCGCAGTACTGGGCCGGCATCCGCTTCATGCTCTTCGGCCGCACCGTGCCCGGCGTGCTCTTCGGCTACATGGGCTGGCTGCAGCTCGCCCGCGTGCTCAACGCGGTGCAGACGCTCAACGGCGGAGCCAGCGCCTGGACGGTGGCCAGCAGGATCGTCTCCCCGGCGCTCTACACCATGTTCTGCGCCATCCCGGCCGTCCTCTACCTGACCCGGCCCCAGCCCAAGGCGCGCGACGGGCGCCTGGTGGCGCGCACCGCCGCCTTCAGCGGCACCCTGATGCAGCTCTTCGTGGGTGCCTTCCTGGGCAGCGGCCCATTGCTCTACGCGCTGCCGCCGATGGTGGGCACGGTGAGCGTGGCGGTCTCGATCACCTCGTTCACCGGCGCCATCTGGTCGCTGGCCTACCTGCGCCGCAGCCTCAGCATCATCCCCGAGGCGCGGCGCCTGGCCACCGGCGGTCCCTACCGCCTGGTGCGCCATCCCCTCTACTTCTTCGAGATCATGGCGGCCGTCGCCGTGCTCTCCTCCGGGCTCGGCGTGATCTCCACCCTCTCCTTCATGGTGTTCGTGGGCATGCAGATGATCCGGGCCCGCTTCGAGGAGCGCCTCCTCGCCGGCGCCTTCCCCGAGTACGCGGACTACGCACGCCGCACCAAGCGGCTCATCCCGTTTGTCTGGTAGCCCCCCGGGGGGTACGCCGCGGCCACGGCTGGGGCGGCTGAGCACACCGGGCGGGATCTTCCTGGTCGCGGCGCTGCTGCTCTGCGGCCTGCCGGTGACCAGCGCCATCCGCGACCCCGACTTCTGGTGGCACCTGCGCAGCGGCCAGATCATCCTCGACAACCACGCGCTGCTCTCCACCGACCCGTACACCTACACGGCGACGGGACACCACTGGACCATGCACGAGTGGCTCACCGAGGTCATGTTCGCCGGGCTCAATCATCTCGGCGGCTTGGCGCTGATCGTGGTGGTGCTCTCGGTGACGACGTGGCTGGGGCTGCTGCTCATCCTGCTGCGGTCGCTGCTGCGCAAGCCGGGATACGTGGCAGCGGGGATGGGCATCATCCTGGCCACCATCGCGGGCTATCCCATCTGGGGACCGCGCGCGCAGATGATCACCTTCGCGCTCACCTGCCTGGTGCTCTACATGGTGGAGCGGCATCTGGTGCGCGGCGGGCGCGCGGTGTGGTTGCTGGTGCCGCTCTTCCTGGTGTGGGCCAACCTGCACTCCGGATTCATCATCGGCGCGGCGTTCTTCGTGGCCATCGCCGGTGTGGAGCTGGTGCTGCACTGGATCGGGCGCCCGCAGGTGGAGTGGTCGCGCCTGCGCGTGCTGTTGATGGTGCTGGCCGCGTGCCTGGTGGTGGTGGTGATCAACCCCTACGGGCCGCACATCTACCTGTATCCCTTCGAGACCCAGGGATCGGCGGCGCAGCAGTCGCTGATCCTGGAATGGCATTCGCCCGACTTCCACGACACCGCGGTGCGCGCCTTCGAGATCATGCTGCTCTCGCTCGGCGTGATGGTGGCGATCACCCGGCGCATCCGCGTCCGCGACGCGGTGCTGGTACTCGGCACCACCGCCCTGGCGCTGCAGTCGGTGCGCCACATCGCGCTGTTCGTGGCGGTGGCCACCCCGGTGTGGATCGAGCAGGCCGACATCGTGGGTCGCCGCGTCTTCCCGCACGCGGTCGAGCGGATGGAGAAGGCGGCGCAGGCGCGCTCCGCGTCGGCGGTGGCGATGCGCCGCGGCGGGTTCCTCACCGGTGCGGTGGCTGCGGTGTGCGTTGCCTTGCTGGGCTCGCAGCTCGCCGTGGCCGCGTCGGTGCGGCCGGAGTCGCTCACCTACGCGCGCGAGTACCCGGTGTGCGCGGCGCGCTGGCTGGAGTCGGCGCCGGGCGGGCTGCGCGTCTTCAACCAATACGGTGAGGGCGGCTACCTGACCCGCACCATCGTGCCCCACGGCGATCGCATCTTCATCTTCGGCGACGCCGCGCTGATGGGCGACGACCTGCTCAACACCTACGGCGACGTCGAGTCGGTGCGCCCCGACTGGGAGCGCATCCTCACCCGCTACCACACCGACCTGGTGCTCTTCGACGCGGGCACGCCGCTGGCCAACATGCTGGCTGCCAGCCCGCGCTGGGTCGAGGTCTACCGCGATCCCTTCTCGGTGGCCTACGTGCCGGTCGACAGCCCGCTGCGCGGGACGCTTCCCCCTCGGCCCGTCCACGCTGCAAACTCCCACGACACATGCGCCCTGCTCGACCGGCTGGGACTCGGCAGCGGGAGCTGAACGGCGTGGCCTCCCTCGCCGCCTCCCCCTCCCCCTCCCCCACCCAACCCGCCTCCGCCGGCGGCACGCCCGACGCGACGCCGCCCGAGACGCGCGACCAGCGCGGCGTGCGCTGGGCCTGGATCATCGGGGCGGCCGCCGTCGCCCTGGCCTTCACCCTGTGGGGGTTGCGCGATCCCGACGTGTGGTGGCACCTGGCCATCGGCAACCACATCCGCGCCCACGGTATCCCCTCCCACGAGCCTTTCACCTTCCTCGGCGCGCCGAACGCGTGGGTGGGGCAGCAGTGGGGCTACGAGGTGCTGCTCTCGCTGATGATGCAAGTGGGCGCCTGGCTGCCCATCGTGGTGATGGGATTCGTCGGGTCCGCCGCGCTCGTGATCGCCGCGCGCACACTGCCGCGCTCGGTGCGCGTGCCGGGGTCGTTCCTGGCGGGGTCGATGGTCCTGTCGGCGTTCGTGGCGGGGCCGATCATGGGTGTGCGCGGACAGGTGGTGACCGTGCTCGGTACCGCGGTGGTGCTGTACATCCTGGCGCGCTGGCGCGACGGCGCTGCGCGTGCGGTATGGGCGCTGCCGCCGCTGCTGCTGGTGTGGACCAACCTGCACGCGGGGTTCGTGACCGGCATCGCCGTGTGTCTCGTGGTCGCGCTGTGCGTGTGGGTGTGGCGGCTGGTGCAGCCGGGCGCTCTGCCCGCCGCGCACGTGCGCGTGCTGCTGGCGGCCACCGGCGTGTCGGCGCTGGCCACGCTGGTCAACCCCGCGGGCGTGCACATCTACCCGTACATCGCCTCGACGTTCACCAACCCCACGCTGACCCAGAGCATCACCGAATGGATGTCGCCCAACTTCCACGAGTGGTCGCTGCGCATCTTCGAGGGCGAGGCGCTGCTCCTGTTCGTGCTCTGGGCGCTGAGCCGGCGCCCCGATCCCATCGACGTCGCGCTGGGTGTGGGCGCCATCGCCATCACCCTGCAGGCGCAGCGCAACCTGCCGCTCTTCGCCGTGGTGGCCACGCCGCAGGTCGCGCGCTACGGGTGGGCGGCGTGGACACAGTGGCGCGGCTCGGCTCGCGCGGCGCGTCCGGTGCGGCGCCCCGCGGCGCCGGCGCTGCTGGTGGCCGCCGCGGTGGTGGTTGCGGCCGTGGTTGGCATCATCGTGCCGCGCACCTCGGAGCGCGCCGTCGCCGACAACGAGGCGACCGGCTTCCCCGAGGCGGCCGCCAGCTACGTGGGCACCCACCTCGCGGGCCAGCGCATCTACAGCCTCTACGCGTGGGGCGGCTACCTGGCCTGGCGTTTCCCGACGCAGCACGTGGTCTACATCTACGGCGAGTCGGCGGTGTTCGGCTCCGCGCGCCTGCAGCGCTACCTGGACATCGACCTGGTGCGTCCCAATTGGCGCGACGTTCTGGCCCGCGACGGCATGACCGTGGCCATCGTGCCCGCCAACTCGCAGGAGGCGACGTCGTTCCTGGAGATCGGCTGGACCGTCGATTGCCACGATGCGCGCAGCGGTGCGGTGGTGATGCAGGCGCCGCCGGGACGCATCGTCGGTTCCGGGCCGGCGACCGCCCCTGCTGATCCAGCCTCCGCGCCGAGCTGCTAGCGCGGCCGCCGCAGCCGCAGCAGCACGAGGTCGAAGAGCATCCGCGAGGCGTCGCGCACGCTGTTGACGCGTGACGCCTCGACGTGCCGCCAGCGCACCGGCACCTCCGCGATCTTCCAGCCACGCGCCTGCGCGCGCAGCAGCACCTCGGCGTCGAACCCGAAGCGCGTGGTGCGCAACGGCTCGAAGCAGGCCACCGCGGCGTCGGCGGTGAACACCTTGAAGCCGCACTGGCTGTCGTGCACACCGCGCAACACCAGCAGCTGCAGCAACTTGTTGTAGGTGCGTCCCATCAATTCGCGGCGCTTCTGCTGGTGCACGTCGATCTGCGAGTCGGCGAGCGCACGCGAGGCGATGGCCACCTTGACGTCGCCCTGCAGCCGCTCGCGCAGCTTGGGCAGCTCCTCGAGCGGCGTGCTCAGGTCCGCGTCGCTGAAGAGCCGGTGCTCCCCGCGCGCCGCCAGCATGCCCGCGCGCACCGCGGCACCCTTGCCGCGATTGCGCTCGAACCTGATGGCCCGCAGCTGCGGCCACTCCTCGGCGAGCGCCGCCGTGCTGCCGTAGGTGTCGTCACCGCTGCCGTCGTCGACGACCAGCACCTCGTACTCCTCCCCCGCCGCGTCGAAGAACTCCCGCATCCGCCGCAGGCTGCCCGGGAGGCGACCCGCCTCGTTGTAGGCCGGGACCACGATGCTGAGCACGGGCGGTGATGCTACCGGGCGCCACCCACCTCCCGGCGCTCCCGCCACCAGTAGACGGGCAGCACCGCCTGCCGGCGCAGGCGGCGGGGCTCGCGGGCCAGGCGCCAGGCCCACTCCAGGCCGGCCTGCTGCACCACGCCGGGAGCGCGGCGGACGCGCCCGGCGAGCACGTCGAGCGTTCCCCCCACCCCGATGCCGACGGCGGCCCCGGTGGCGGCCAGGTGCTCGCCGACGAAGCGCTCCTGGGCGCCGTGGCCGTAGGCGGCGCAGACCACGTCGGGGCGGGCGGCGCGGAGCCGCTCGGCCACGGCGGGGCCGGGGTCGCCCGAGTCGGAGGCGACGATCTGCAGGCCTGGGTGGTCATCGCTGAGCCGCTGGGCCGCGCGGGCGGCCACCCCGGGGGCGCCGCCGCAGAAGGCGAGGCGGTGGCCGAGGCGGGCGGCGTGGGGCGCGTAGGCGTGGAGCAGGTCGATGCCGGTGACCCGTCCCGGCAGCGAGTGGCCGCGGCGGCGCAGGGCGTTGACGATGCCGATGCCGTCGGGCACGAGCAGCGCGGCACCTTCGAGCAGCGCGGCAAAACCAGCATCGCGCTGGGCGAGCATGACCATCTCGGGATTCAGGGTCACCACCAGCGCTGGCGGTGCGCCCGGTTCACGGTGCTCGACCAAATCCACCAAGCGCGTGACGGCCTGGTGCATGTCGACGACGTCGACCGGGCAACCGAGGATGCGAACGCGCGTCACGAGAGCGGGGTGGGCCCGAACATGGCCCGCCGAACTAGCGCTTCGTATACTGCGGCGCTTTGCGGGCGCGCTTGAGGCCGTACTTCTTGCGCTCCTTCTCCCGCGGGTCGCGGGTGAGGAGGCCGGCCTTCTTCAGCGCGGGGCGCAGCTCCTCGTCGGCGGCGGCCAGGGCGCGGGCGATGCCGTGGCAGACGGCGCCGGCCTGGCCGGCGATGCCGCCGCCCTCGACCTTCACCGAGCCGACGAACTTGCCGAGCATCTCGGTGACGCGCAGCGGCTGGGTGACCACGGTCTCCAGGTCGCGGCGGCCGAAGTACTCGCTGGGCGACTTGCCGTTGATGAGCAGCACGCCGTCACCGGCGGTGAGGCGCACGCGCGCCACCGAGGTCTTGCGGCGGCCGGTGCCGTAGTAGTAGGTGGTCTCAGCCAACGATGATCTCCCCGAGATCGCCGAAGCGGATCGGCTGCGGCCGCTGGGCGGCATGCTTGTGCTCGGAGCCGGCGTAGACGCGCAGGCGCTTGCCCATGTCGGTGCCGAGGGTGTTGTGCTGGAGCATGCCACGGACGGCATGGGCCAGGGGGTAGGTCGGGTCGCGCTCCACCGTCTCCTCGAAGGTGCGCACCCGGCGGCCGCCCGGGTAGCCGGAGTAGCGGTCGTAGGTCTTGAGGGTGCGCTTGCGGCCGGTGACCACGATGTCCTGGGCGTTGATCACCACCACGTGGTCGCCGGTGTTGAGGTGCGGGGTGAACTGGGGGCGGTGCTTGCCGCGCAGCACGCGGGCGATGTTGACCGCCAGCCGGCCCAGCGTCTGTCCCCGCGCGTCGACGAGGTACCACTGCGCGGGAACGCTGCCGGCTCGGGGCTGATAGGTCAGCTGGCTGTTCATCGGGTCTCCGGGATCGAGGGGTAGGTCACGGCCCACTGGTGCAGCCCGTGGGCGGGGGCGACGGTGAGGCGGGCGCGCTGCGCCGGCGGCTGGGTGAGCAGCCGGGCCAGCTCGCGCTCGTCCATGCGGCCCTCGCCGATGGCCACCAGGGCGCCGGCGAAGGAACGCATCATGCCGTAGAGGAAGGCGTCGGCGTCGACGTCGACGAGCACCGCCGAGCCCTGCGGGGTGATCGCCACCTGGCGCACGTCGACGGAGTACACCGTGCGCACCGTGCTGCCGCCGCTGCGCGGCGAGCGGCCGAAGGCGGCGAAGTCGCGGGTGCCGGCCAGCATGGCCGCGGCGCGGCGCATGGCCTCGACGTCGAGCGGGCCGCGCACCTGCCAGGCGTACTGCCGGGCCACCGCGATGCGCGTCGAGCGCGGCACCACCACGTAGCGGTAGGTGCGGCGCAGCGCGTCGTAGCGGGCGTGGAACTGCGGGTCGGCCGGCTCGGCGGCGACCACTGCCACGTCGTGCGGCAGCGTCGCGTTGAGCGCCGCCCGCAGCCGCTCGGGGTCCCACTCCATGTCGAGGGTGAGCCCGACCACCTGGCCGTGCGCGTGGGCGCCGGCGTCGGTGCGGCCGGAGGCGGTCATGGCCAGCGGCGAGGCGCCGATGGCGGCCAGCGCCTGGCGCAGCACACCCTCGACGGTGCGCGCGTGGGGCTGGCGCTGCCAGCCGCTGAAGGCGCTGCCGTCGTATTCGAGGGTGAGCCGGATGGTCGCCATGCTCAGACGCTCAGTCGACCAGCTCGATGATGGCCATCTCGGCGCCGTCGCCGTGGCGCGGGCCCATCCGCAGCACGCGGGTGTAGCCGCCGGGACGGTCGCGATAGCGATCCATGTAGGTGCTGAAGAGCTTCATCGAGGCCTCGCGGTCGTTGACCCAGAGCGCCACCTGGCGGTGGGCGTGCACGTCACCGGGCTTGGCCGTGGTGATCACCCGCTCCACCCAGCGGCGCAGCTCCTTGGCCTTGGCCTCGGTGGTGGTGATGCGGCCGTACTTGAGCAGGGCCGTGACCTGGGCACGCGTCATGGCGACGCGCTGGTCGGCGGTGCGACCGAACTTGCGGCCTGCCTTGCGGTGACGCATCCCAACGACTCCTAGCGGCCCGGCTGGAAGAGGGTTTCCAGCTCCTCGGGGGTGACGAAGCCGCGCTCGACCAGCTTCTCCTTGATTTCGTCGAGCGACTTCGCGCCGAAGTTGCGCAGCGAGAGCAGCTCCTCCTGCCGCATGGCCACGAGCTGTCCCACCTTGGTGACGTCGTTGGCCTTGAGGCAGTTGAGGGCGCGCACGCTGAGGTCGAGCTCCTCGACGGGCACGTCGGCCAGCCGCGAGGGCAGGTCGTTGCCGCGCTGCTGGCGCTGCTGCGGCGCGCTCAGGTTGTCGCCGAAGCGGACGAAGAGCTCGAGGTGCCGGGTGTAGAGCTCGGCCGCCTTGCTCACCGCCTCGACGGGAGCCAGGGTGCCGTCGGTCCAGACCTCGACGAGCAGGCGGTCCCACTCCGTCTCCTGGCCGACGCGCGTCTTCTCGACGGAGAAGTTGGCCTTGCGCACCGGGGTGAAGATGGCGTCGATGGGGATGACGCCGATGGGCTGGCCGTCGCGCTTGTTGCGCTCCGCGGTGGCGTAGCCCTTGCCGCGCTCGACGGTCAGCTCCATGCGCAGGTGCGCCTGGGCCGAGTCGAGCGTGCAGATGTGCAGCTCGGGATTGCGGATCTCGACGTCGCTGCTGGTCTCGATGTCGCCGGCGGTCACCGTCTTGGGGCCGCGCACGTCGAGGGTCATGTGCACCGGCTCGTCGACGTGGGAGACGACGTTGATGCCCTTGATGTTGAGCAGGATCTCGGTGACGTCCTCCTTGACGTGGGGGATCGCCGAGAACTCGTGGGAGACGCCCTCGATGGACACCGAGGTGACCGCGGCGCCGGGCAGCGACGACAGCAGCACCCGGCGCAGGGAGTTGCCGAGGGTGACGCCGAAACCGGGCTCGAGCGGCTCGATCTCGAATTTTCCGTAGTCCGCGGTTGTCTCCAGCTCGCGAACGGTGGGGGCGGTGATCATGTCGACCATGTGGTCAGTGGGGCCTCACTGGTGCTCGCCGCGCGTCCGCGACGGTCAGGGGAACGGTGCCTTCGAGGTCGCGCCGTCGCGCGGCCCCGCACTGCCGGGGGATTACCGGCTGTAGTACTCGACGATGAGCTGCTCGTCGATGAACATGTCCATCTCGTGCCGCTCGGGGTAGCGCAGGACGGTGCCCTGCTTCTTGTCGCTGTCCAGGGAGAGCCAGTCGGGAACGGGCCGGCCCTGGATGAGCTCCAGCGCGTTCGCGATGGGCGTCTTGTCCTTGTGTCCGTCGCGGACGCTGACCACGTCGCCGGGGCGCACCTGGTAGGAGGCGACGTTGACGGTGCGGCCGTTGACCGCGAAGTGGCGGTGCGAGACGAGCTGCCGCGCCTCGCGACGCGACGCGCCCATGCCCAGCCGGTAGACGACGTTGTCGAGACGGCGCTCCAGCTGCTGCAGCAGCACCGTACCGGTGACGCCCTGGGCGCGCTCGGCCTTCTCGAAGTAGTGGCGGAACTGCGTCTCCATGACGCCGTAGAGACGGCGGGCGCGCTGCTTGGCGCGCAGCTGCAGGCCGTAGTCGCTGACCTTGCGGCGCCGGGCCAGGCCGTGCTGGCCGGGGATCACCCCGTTGCGCTTGTCGAAGGTGCAGTTGGACACGCACTTCTCGCCCTTGAGGAACAGCTTCTGTCCCTCGCGGCGGCAGAGACGGCAGACAGGACCGTGGTAGTTGGCCATTTCGTTAACTCAGACGCGGCGCCGCTTGGGCGGGCGGCAGCCGTTGTGCGGGATGGGCGTGACGTCGGTGATGGCGGTCACCTCCAGGCCGGTGGCCTGCAGGCTTCGAATTGCCGCCTCGCGACCGGCGCCGGGGCCCTTGACGAAGATCTCGATCTGCTTGAGGCCGTGCTCCATGGCACGGCGGGCGGCGTTCTCGGCGGTGACCTGCGCGGCGAAGGGCGTCGACTTGCGCGAGCCCTTGAAGCCCTGCGCGCCGGCGGAACCCCAGGCGATCACGTTGCCCTGCGGGTCGGTGAGCGAGACGATGGTGTTGTTGAAGGTGGCCAGGACGTGGGCGTGGCCGATCGCGATGTTCTTGCGCTCGCGGCGCCGCGTCCGGACGACCTTCTTCTTCTTGCCCATCGCTCCCCTACTTCTTCTTGCGCCGCACGCCGACGGTCTTCTTGGGGCCGCGGCGGGTGCGCGCATTGGTGCGCGTGCGCTGGCCGCGCACCGGCAGGTTGCGGCGGTGGCGCAGCCCGCGGTACGTGCCGATCTCCATGAGGCGCTTGATGTTGAGCGCCACCTGCCGGCGTAGGTCGCCCTCGATGCGGCCCTGGAGCTGCTTGCTGATGATGTCGCGCAGGCGGTTGACCTGGGCGTCGGTGAGGTCCTTGGTGCGGATGTCCGGGCTGATCTGCGCCAGGTTGAGGAGGCGGCGCGACGTGGTCAGCCCGATCCCGAAGATGTAGGTGAGGGCGATCTCGACCCGCTTCTCACGCGGGATGTCGACGCCGGCGATACGTGCCACTTGCTCTGCTGTTCCCTGACTAGCCCTGACGCTGCTTGTGCTTGGGGTTCTCGCAGATCACGCGCACCGTGCCGTGCCGCTTGATGATCTTGCAGCGGTCGCAGATCTTCTTGACCGAGGCGCGGACTTTCATGTGCTTTGGTGATCTTTCCGGTGATCGGTGGGTTATGCGAGTCTCTGGAGGATGCGACCTCTGCCGGGGTCGGTGGCCGAGAGCTCCACCTGCACCCGGTCCCCCGGGAGGATGCGGACCGCCTGGAGGCGAGCTTTTCCGGCCGGGTGGGCGAGGACCTTGTGGCCGTTCTCCAGTTCGACGCGGTAGAGGGAGTTTGGAAGAGGCTCGATGACCCTGCCAACCAAGGGCTCCCCACGCCCCGTCATAGGGCGCACCGAATCGGGCTGGAGCTCAGCCACGAACGGCGAGTATACACAGATTGGGGGTTGGGTCGTCTGGCCCTGGCTCGCGTTGGGAGGGGCTGGATCGGGGCGCATATCCGCGCTGCTTCAAACAGTCCTCGTCGCCCCGGCGCGCCTGCGGCGCCGGCCAGGGGCTCCTGCGGAACTCGCTGCGCGGATATGCGCCCCGCTCCGGCCCACCTCCCACGGGAGGACCTGCCTTGTTGGCACTCCTCTCCCCTTCTCCACCTCGGCCTCGCCGTTTGCATGGCCTGGTGGGGAGGTACCTCGAAGGCAGGCCTCATGGCTCCGAGCCTGGCTTCAACCAAGGACGGTATCCGCGCCGGGGCAGGCGGGGTCAACCGCTTCGTTGGATGGGGTGGGAGGGGGACATGCCCGCGGCGCGGGACGTATCGGAGGCCGGCTGGCCCGCCGGCCGGAGATCCAGCACGGGACGCCGCCAGGCGTTCCGACGCGTGTCCCGCGCCGCGGGCATGGCCCCCTCCCGCCATGCCACCAACAAGGCGGCCAACCCTCCTCACGCCGCTGCCCTGGCCAGTTCCGAGGGTCGCAGGGTGAGGACGCGAGGCCCCTCCTCGGTCACCGCCACGGTGTGCTCGAAATAGCAGGACCAGCGCCGGTCGACGGTCACCACCGTCCACTGGTCCTCCAGCACCCGGACCTCGGGTGACCCCGCATTCACCATCGGCTCGATCGCCAGCACGTACCCCGGCTTCAGCACGTTCCCGTGCTCGGGGCGACCGTAGTTGGGCACCTGGGGCGGTTCGTGCATGTTCCGGCCGATACCGTGGCCGACGTACTGCCGCACCACGCCGAAGCCCTCCGACTCCACGTAGCTCTGGACGGCGTGTCCGATGTGACCGATGCGATTCCCGGGGCGGGCGGCTTCGATCCCGCGGCGCAACGCCTCCTCGGTCACGGCCAGCAGCCTGCGGGCTTCCGCCGACACCTCCCCGCAGGGGACGCTCAGACCGGAATCGGCCCACCAGCCGTCGAGGATCAATCCGCAGTCGAGCGACACCAGGTCTCCGTCGGCGATCACGCGCGGTCCGGGGATGCCGTGCACGACCTCGTCGTTCACGGAGACGCACAGGGAGTTGGGGAAGTCGTAGTAGCCGAGGAATCCGGGGATGCATCCGTGGTCGCGGATGAAGGTGTCGGCCGCCTTGTCGAGGTCGAGGGTGGTGAGACCGGGGCGGACGAGCGAGGCGAGGTGTTCCAGGCATTGCCCCAGGATCACGCCCGCCCGCGACATCTTCTCGATCTCCTCGGGCTTCTTGAGGCGGAAGCTGGTCCCGCGCTCGCTCACGCGATGCGACTTCCGATGAAGCGGTCCAGCGCGTCGTAGATGCGGCGGGTGACCTCGGCAAGGTCGGCGTCGCCGTCGACGCGCGCGACGTGGGCGCCGCGGGTGCGGTAGTAGTCCAGCACGGGGGCGGTGTCGCGGTGGTAGACGTCGAGGCGGTTCTGGATGGTCTCCAGGTTGTCGTCGGGGCGGCCCTCGTCGCGGGCGCGGCCGAGCAGGCGCTCGATCAGGACGGGCTCGGGCACGTCGAGGCAGAGGACCAGGTCGACTTGCTTGCCGCCGCGGCGGAGCATGGCGTCGAGGGCCTCGGCCTGGGGGACGGTGCGGGGGAAGCCGTCGAGCAGGACGCCGTGGGCGGCGTCGGCCTCGGCGAGGCGGGATTCGATGACGCGGACGATGAGGTCGTCGGGGACCAGGTTGCCGGCGGCCATGATCGGCGCCACCTCGTTGCCGAGGTGGGTGCCCTTGGAGGCTTCGATGCGGAGCATCTCGCCCGTGGAGACGTGGGGCAGGCCGAAGCGCTCCGTGATGTACGCCGCTTGCGTCCCCTTGCCCCCGCCCGGCGGCCCGAACAGGATGGTGATCATCTGGCTCTCGTCTACTTGATGAAGCCGCGGTACTGCCGCATGAGGAGCTGGGTCTCGATCTGCTTCATGGTGTCCAGGGCGACGCCGACGACGATGAGGACGGCGGTGCCGCCCAGGTAGAGGCTGGTGGTGGAGACGCCGGTGAGGACGCTGGTGATCAGCGGCAGGGCGACGGTGATGACCGCGAGGAACATGGCCCCGGCGAAGGTGATGCGGTTCATCACCCGGCTCAGGTACTCGGCGGTGCTGCGGCCGGGACGGATGCCGGGGATGAAGGTCGAGGACTTCTTGAGGTTGTCGGCGACGTCGTTGGGATCGAAGACGACCGCGGTGTAGAAGTAGGTGAAGCCGAGGATGAGGACGAAGTAGATGCCGTTGTAGAGCAGGTTGGTGAACAGTGACGGGCCGTTGGGCTGCCAGTTGAGACGGATCCAGTTGGCCGCGCTGCCGACGGCGCCCGAGGCGGTCTGGAAGAAGTTGGAGAAGATCGTGGGAAAGGCCATGATCGAGATGGCGAAGATGATCGGGATGACGCCGGCGGCGTTGACGCGCAGGGGCAGGAAGTTGCGGCGTGAGGGGATGGCCGTGCCCGCTCTCGGGTTGATGACGCGCTGGGCTGATTGCACCGGGACTTTGCGCTGCGCCTGCTGCACGAAGATGATGAACATGGTCACCAGCACGGCGATGACCGCCATGCCGACCAGCTGGAAGACGTGCGAGCTGCTCGTCGAGCCGTAGCTGTAGAGCGAGCCGGGCAGGCGGCCGATGATGCCGGCGAAGATGACCAGTGAGACGCCGTTGCCGACGCCGTACTCGGTGATCAACTCACCCAGCCACATCAGCATGACGGTGCCGGCGGTCAGGGTGATGATGATCGAGATGATGGTGCCGGGGCTGGGGTTGTTGAGCACCTGCACCTGCTGGCTGCTGAACAGGACGGTGAGGCCGTAGGCCTGCAGCGCGCCGAGGGCGACGGTCAGCCAGCGGGTGTAGCGGGTGATCTTCTTGCGGCCCTGCTCGCCCTCCTTGCTCAGCTCCTTGAGCCGCACGGAGACGACCGTCATCAGCTGCATGATGATGGTGGCGTTGATGTAGGGGTTGACGCCCATGGCCACCACCGAGAAGGTGCTCAGGCCGCCGCCGCTGAAGAGGTTGAGCAGGCCGAGCAGGGAGTTGCCCTGGAAGAGCTGCTGCAGCTTGTTGGGGTCGGCGCCGGGGATGGAGATGCTCGCCAGGATGCGGAAGACGAGCAGGAGCAGGACGGTGAAGACGAGCTTGCGGCGCAGCTCGGGGATGCGCAGGGCCTGGCCGAGGGCTTCCAGGAGATTCATGGCTTGGCTCGCTCCCCGCCTACTGCGTTACTCGGTGTCGCCGGAGGGCTCGTCCGCAGCGGCCGACACCTCGGCGACGGCGGCACCCACGGGTTCAGCAGAGGGCTTCTTCTCTTCGAGCAGCTCGACGGAGCCGCCCGCCTTCTCCACCGCGGCGCGCGCGCCGGCGGAGATGCGGTGCACACGCAGCGTCATCGCATGCCGGAGCCGGCCGGCGCCGAGCACCTTGACACCGTCACGCGCGGGGCCGACCAGGCCCGCGGCGCGCAGGGCGTCGGCGTCGACGACGCTGCCCGGCTCGAAGCGGCGCAGCTTGCTGATGTTGACGACCGCGTAGTCCTTCTTGAAGCGGTTGTGGAAGCCGCGCAGCTTGGGCAGGCGCTGGGCCAGCGGCATCTGGCCGCCTTCGAAGCCGGCGCGCAGCCCTTCGGTGCGGGCGCCCTGTCCCTTCTGGCCGCGGCCCGCGGTCTTGCCCTGGCCGGCCGAGATGCCCCGGCCGATGCGCTTGCGCGCGCGGCGGCTGCCGGGCGCGGGATGCAGATCGTGCAGGCGCACGGCGTCAGCCCTCCGTCGCCGCGGTGCCCACGGCGGGCGCGCTGGCGAAGTAGGCGGCGGCCTGCGGGGAGTCGGCGGGCACGCCGTCGACGCTGACCAGGTGGCGCACCTTGTGGACCATGCCGCGGATGGCGGCCGAGTCCTCGTGCTCGACGGTGTGGTTCAGCTTCTTGAGGCCGAGGGCCTGGATGGTGGCCTTCTGGTCGAACTTGTAGCCGATCGCCGACTTGCGGTAGGTGATGCGCACGCGGCTCACGACCCGGCCGCTCCCACCGGCACCGCGGCTTCCTCGCGACCCATCATCACCGCGGCGCGGCGCCTGCCGACGATCTGCTCGGGCTCCTTGCCGCGCAGCTTGGCGGTGTTCTCCAGGGTCCGCAGCGAGGCCAGTGCGGCCACCGTGGCGCGCACCACGTTGATCGGGTTGTTGGTACCCAGCGACTTGGTGAGGATGTCGTGGATGCCGGCGGCCTCCACCACCGCGCGCATCGCGCCGCCGCTGATGACGCCGGTGCCGGGAACGGCCGGCTTGAGCAGCACCTTGGCCGCGCCCAGCTTGAAGCGCATGTCGTGGGGAATCGTGGTGCCGACCAGCGGCACGGTGATCATGTGCTTCTTGGCGTCCTCGACACCCTTGCGGATGGCCTCGGGAACCTCGCCCGCCTTGCCCAGGCCGGCGCCGACGCGCCCCTGCCCGTCGCCGACGACGACGAGCGCGCTGAAGGAGAAGCGGCGTCCACCCTTGACCACCTTGGCCACGCGGTTGAGGGAGACGATCTTCTCCTGGAACTCGTTGCCGCGGTCGTCGCCGCCGCCACGGCGGTCGCGATCGCGGTCCATGCGCATACCCATCGTTCTAGAACTCCAGTCCGGCCTCGCGGGCGGCGTCGGCCAGCGCCTTGACGCGGCCATGGTACAGATAGCCGCCGCGATCGAAGACGACGGACTTCACGCCCGCGGCCACGGCGCGCTGGGCCACGGCGCGACCCACCGCGGCGGCCGCGGCGGCGTTGGCGGTGGCGCCCTTCAGCGTTCCCTTGATCTCGCCCTCGACGGAGGAGGCGGCCACCAGGGTGCGCCCGGCGGTGTCGTCGATGACCTGCGCGGTGATGTGGTGCAGGCTGCGGAACACGGCCAGTCTCGGCCGCGCCTCCACGCCGGCGACACGGCGGCGGACGCGGCGGTGCCGCTTGTCACGCGCGGCGCGGCGATCGTGCTTGGTCAGCATCTCTACTTGCCCTTCCCGGCCTTGCCGGACTTGCCCGCCTTGCGACGCAGCCGCTCACCGCGGTAGAGCACGCCCTTGCCCTTGTACGGCTCGGGCTTGCGGAAGCTGCGGATCTTGGCGGCCACCTGGCCGACCACCTCCTTGTCCGCACCGCTGATGCGGATCTGGGTGGGCACGGGCACCTCGATGCTGATGCCCTCCGGCGGCGCGTAGCGGATGGGGTGCGAGTAGCCGAGAGTGAGCACCAGGTCGTTGCCCTGCTTGGTGGCGCGGTAGCCGACGCCGACCAGCTCCAGCTCGCGGGTGAAGCCCTGGCTGACGCCCGTCACCATGTTGGCGATGAGCGTGCGGGTGAGCCCGTGCTGGGCGCGGTGCAGGGTGCTGTCGGTGGGACGGGTCACGGTGATGACGCCGCCGTCGACCGCGATCTGCATCTGCGGCGAGAGGCTGCGCTCCAGGGTGCCGCGCGGGCCCTTGACCGCCAGGTGGCTGCCGGTCAGGGTGGCGTCGACGCCGCTGGGAACGGGGATGGGGAGCTTGCCGATTCTGGACATCTCTGTCAGCTACCAGACGTAGGCGACCACCTCGCCACCCAGGCCGGCACGCTGTGCTGCGTGGCCGGTCATCAGGCCGCGAGAGGTGGAGATGATGGCGACGCCCAGGCCGCCGAGCACCCGGGGGATCTCGGTCTTGCGCGCGTAGACGCGCAGGCCGGGGCGGGAGATGCGGCGCAGGCCGCTCAGCGCGCGGCCCTGGCGGGTGCGCGGCTTGAGGGTGACGGTCAGCACCTGGCCCACGCCGGGCTCGCCGAGGGCGAAGTCCTCGATGAAGCCCTCCTCCTTGAGCAGGCGGGCGATCTCCACCTTCATCTTGGAGACGGGCACGGTGCAGGTGCGGTGGTTGGCGGCATTCGCGTTGCGAATGCGGGTGAGCATGTCGGCGATGGTGTCGCTGGTCATCGTGCTCGGCCTACCAGGAGGACTTCTTGACGCCGGGGACCTGCCCCAGGGTGGCGTGCTGGCGGAAGCAGATGCGGCACATGCCGAACTTGCGCATGAAGGCACGCGGACGGCCGCAGATGCCGCAGCGGTGGTGCTCCTGCACCCGGTACTTGGCGGGTCGCATCGCCTTGGCGACCAGGGACTTCTTTGCCAACTTCTGTTCTGGTTACCTCACCATGCCGTATCGGCCGGGCGGCCGACGCGCGATGGCCGTTCCTATGCTGCCTGCTGCCCGGCCTTGCGGAAGGGCATGCCGAAATGGGTGAGGAGCGCGCGCCCCTCGTCGTCCGTCCTGGCGGTGGAGACGATGCAGATCTCCATGCCGCGGATGCGGTCGATCTTGTCGTAGTCGATCTCGGGGAAGACGAGTTGCTCGCGCATCCCCAGGGTGTAGTTGCCGTGGCCGTCGAAGGCCTTGGGGTCGATGCCGCGGAAGTCGCGGATGCGGGGCAGGGCCACGTTGACCAGCTTGTCGAGGAACTCGTACATGCGCCGGCCGCGCAGCGTGACCTTGATGCCGATGGGCATGCCCTCGCGCAGCTTGAAGGCCGCCACCGACTTGCGCGCCTTGATGACGATGGGCGCCTGGCCGGTGATGGTCTTGAGGTCGGCGCCGGCGGCGTCGATGGCGCGGCCGTTCTGGATCGCCTCGCCCAGGCCGATGTTGACCACGATCTTCTCCAGGCGGGGGACCTGCATGGCGTTGGAGTAGCGGAACTCCTTGACCAGCGCCGGGACGACCTCGTCCAGGTACTGCTGGTGGAGCCGCGGCTTCTGGCTGGTGGGGGCGGCCATCACACGGCACCTCGCTCGTAGCGCTCGCCGCAGTTCTTGCAGACGATGTGCACCGAGCCGTCGTCGAGGATCTGCTTGGCGATGCGGGTGGGCTTGTCGCAGCGGTTGCAGACCAGCATCACGTTGCTGTACGCGATGGGGGCGGCGAAGTCGATGACACCGCCCTGGATGTTGCCGCGCACGCCGGCCTTGGTGTGGCGCTTGAGCATGTTGACACCGGCCACGACGAGGCGCTGCTCCTCGGGGATGGTGCGCTCCACCTTGCCGCGCTTGCCCCTGTCCTTGCCGGCCAGCACCACCACGGTGTCACCGCTGCGGATGTCGAGCGGGCGGACATGGCCGTGCGCCCATCCCTCGTGCTGCAGGGCCACCTTGCGGCGCTGCTCGGGGGTGCGCCGGGTTCGTCGCAGGACCATGGCTAGAGGACCTCCGGCGCGAGCGAGACGATCTTCATGAAGTTGCGCTCGCGCAGCTCACGCGCCACCGGTCCGAAGATGCGGGTGCCGCGCGGGTTGTTCTGGGGGTTGATGAGCACCGCGGCGTTCTCGTCGAAGCGGATGTTGCTGCCATCCGGCCGCTGGAACTCCTTGGTGGTGCGGACCACCACGGCGCGCACCACGTCGCCCTTCTTGACCTGGGCGTTGGGCTGGGCCACCTTGACGGTGCCGATGATGACGTCGCCGACGGAGGCGTACTTGCGGTAGGAGCCGCCGAGCACGCGGATGCAGAGGAGCTCACGCGCCCCGCTGTTGTCCGCGACCTTGAGAACCGTCTCCTGCTGGATCATGGCTACTTGGCCCGCTCGATGATCTCGGCCACGCGCCAGCGCTTGTCCTTCGAGAGCGGACGGGTCTCGACGATGCGGACCCGGTCGCCCACGTGGGCGTCGTTGTTGTCGTTGTGCACCTTGAGGCGGGTGTTGCGGCGCACCACCTTCTTGTAGAGGGGGTGCGACTTCAGCTCCTGGATGACGACCACCGCGGTCTGGTCCATCTTGTCGCTGACCACCAGGCCCTCGCGCACCTTGCGGCGGCCGCGCGGCTGCACGGCGGTTGTCTCGGTCATGCGCGGGGCGCCTCCAGTTGCACGGTCATCACCCGCGCGATCTCACGGCGGATCTGCCGGATCTGCGCGGTGTTCTCCACCTGCCCGGTGGCCTGCTGCAGGCGGATCTCGAAGAGCTTGCGGCGCTGCTGCAGCAGGTAGGTCCGCAGCTCCTCGTCGTCCATGCCGCGCAGCTTCTCGAGCGCCTGGTCGTTCTTGCTCATGCCGTCGCCTCCGCCGCCTGCACCTCGGTGCCGACCTCCTCCTTCATCACGAAGCGAGTGCGGATGGGCAGCTTGTGCGCGGCGAGGCGCATCGCCTCCTTGGCCACCTCGGGGGTGACCCCGCTCATCTCGAAGAGGATGCGACCCGGCTTGACCACGGCCACCCAGCCCTCGGGCGAACCCTTGCCGGAACCCATGCGGGTCTCGGCCGGCTTCTTGGTGTAGGACTTGTCCGGGAAGACGCGAATCCAGATCTGGCCGCCGCGGCGCACGTGGCGGGTCATGGCGCGCCGGGCCGCCTCGATCTGCCGGTTGGTCATCCAGCAGACCTCGAGGGCCTGCAGACCGTAGGTGCCGAAGCTGATCGTGCTGCCGCGCTGGGCCATGCCGCGCCGGCGGCCGCGATGCATCTTGCGGAACTTGGTCCGCTTGGGCATCAGCATCGCGCTACTCCTCCTCGTCCGCCGGCGGGGCGGCCTTGGCCTTGGTCGCCGGCTTGCGGGTGGTGGTGGGCTTGCGCGCGGTGGTGGCCTTCTTGGACTTGACGGGGACGCGCTTGGGCGCCACCTCGGTGTCCTCTTCGGCGTCGTCGACCGCCTCGACCTCGGCCTCGACCTCGGCCTCGATCTCGACGTCGTCGACACCGGGCACGTCGAGCGAGCCGGTGACCTCGGCGTCGGTGGCGATCACCTCGGCCTCGCCCTCGGCGATCTCCGCGGGCGCCTCGGCCTTGGCGATCTTCTCCTGCTCACGCTGCAGCGCGGGCGGCTCCGGCGCCTCGACCACGGCGGGCGCGGGCGCGCGGCGCGGCGCGCGCGGCGCCAGCGTGGCCGACTGCGACGGGCCCTCGCCCCCGTCCTCGGCCGCGGCGGCCTCGCGCTGCGAGCGCGTGGTGCCGTCGGCGGCGATGGGCTCGCCGGTGGCGGTGACGAAGTCGCCCTTGTAGATCCAGACCTGCACGCCGATGCGGCCGAAGGTGGTGCGCGCCTCGGTGACGCCGTAATCGATGTTGGCGCGCAGGGTGTGCAGCGGCACGCGGCCGTCGCGATCCCACTCGCGGCGCGACATCTCGGAACCGCCCAGGCGACCGCTCACCTGGATGCGCACGCCCTTGGCGCCGGCGCGCATGGTGCGCATGATCGACTGCTTGATGGCCCGCCGGAAGGCGATGCGCTTCTCCAGCTGGGAGGCCACGTTCTCGGCCACCAGCTTGGCGTCCATCTCCGGGTTCTTGATCTCGTGGATGGTGACCCGGACCTTCTTGCCGGTGATCCGCTCCAGCTCGTCGCGCAGCGCGTCGACGGAGGCGCCCTGCTTGCCGATGACGATGCCCGGCTTGGCGGTCTGGATGACCACGGTGAGCTGATTGGCGGAGCGCTCGGTCTCGATGCGGGCCAGGCCGGCGTTGCGCAGGCGGCTGTTGATCAGCCGGCGCATGGCCAGGTCCTCGTGGAGGAGCTTGGTGTACTCCTTGTCGGCGTACCAGCGCGCCTCCCAGTTGCGGTAGACGCCGAGGCGGAAGCCGATCGGGTTGACCTTGTGGCCCATTACTCAGTTGCCTCGGTGGT
>Ga0070709_10000277_pt1 | contig 32861 bp, 33 predicted proteins | sample LARL51metaG_FD_65449 | JGI IMG/M metagenome (GOLD analysis project Ga0070709, IMG submission 65449) | Corn, switchgrass and miscanthus rhizosphere microbial communities from Kellogg Biological Station, Michigan, USA - LAR L5-1 metaG | ecosystem: Host-associated > Plants > Roots > Rhizosphere ... | reverse complement strand
AATTGCCGCTTAGTGCTGAAAGGAGGCGTATTAACATGGGGAGCTCGGACGATCGGCAATTTAGCTGCTGGATCACGTGTCGGAACCCGCGCACAGTCTCCTCGATGATTTCCGCTACCGTCCTGACATCGTGCACTAGGGCTGCACTCTCACCAGCGGGTCCAGCTGCTCGAGTGGTTTCGCCTGCGATGTACACACGCTCGATAAGATCTGAAGCCGCTGAGGGCTCGTCGACTTTGCTCACCGTCTCCGGCAGGCGTAGGGTGCGCAGATTGGCCCTGGGCGGAAATGGTGCCAGGCTCGTCGCCAGGGCTGGCGCCGCGACGATAGCCGCCTTGAAGTTGGGGTGCACTGGCGATTCGTAGGACGCCACGAATCGGGTTCCCATTGCGACTCCCTCCGCGCCCAATGCGAAGGCAGCCGCCATTCCACGGCCGTCGACAATTCCGCCGGCGGCGATCAAGGGAAGGGAGACGTGCTCCCTGACCAGCTGGAGTAGGACGAAGTTGTGTATCTCCTCCTCGTTTCGAATGCCGGCACTTTCAGCTCCTTCCACAACGAGACCGTCTACCCCGGCTTCCGCTGCTTTTAGAGCGGCACGCAAAGACGGGACTGCATGATATACAGTTACGTCGGCCTTCTTCAGCGTCGCGACGTAGCGCGAAGGGTCGCCAGCTGCGGTAGTTACGAACTGGAGACCGTTGCCAAGTAGCCAGTCCAAGATGCGTGACTCGTTCACGGGATCACGTTTGAGGAACCGGACTGGCAGACTCACCCCAAAGGGATTCGCGGTGCGCTCCCTGATGGCCCGAAATTCGCGAGTGATCGCGTCGAAGTCACACGACGTGGTCTCCAGCATTCCTAGGGCGCCGGCCGCAGAGACGGCCGAAACCAGCGGTGCCCGGGCAATCCACGTCATTGGCGCCTGCAGTACAGGGTAGCGGGCACCGGTATGCGCCACGACGCGGTTCCCGCGAAAGAGCGCGTCGAAACTATCCTCGGCTGGCACGGTCATGCTATAGCTCCATTCCGCCTGTCCCGGCCGCCGAGGTTATATAGAGAACCTATTTCGGGAACCTAGCCGGGATTGGCGTTATCGTCTCGGAAAGGCGTTCGTAGTCTCTTTGCCTGGGTCCGGTTGCGCGCGGTGGCGGCGTGGCGAGCGGAGGTGATGTCGGCGAGAGTGAGGTGCGCAAGGTGGTCAGCCGAGCGCTCCTGCTCGATGCGCAGGGCGTCGGGCAGGCTGAGCTGGAGTCCCTGGTCGATCAGGTTTTTGTACGCGGCTACGACATGCGGGTCGGCGCTGGCGATATCGTGTGCGAGCTCGAGCGCTGCGGGCAGCAGGAGCTCCGGCTCGAGGACCCTGTTGACCAGGCTAATATCGAATGCGCGCCGGGCGTCGATGAAGTTGCCCGACAAGGAGATCTCCTTTGCTCGTTGCGCGCCGATCTGGCGGGCCATGCGCACGGAGAGGCCCCAGCCGGGGAGCAGTCCGACGCGGACGTGAGTGTCGGCGAAGCGTGCGGTGCTAGCTGCGTAAACCACGTCGCATGCGACCATGATCTCCATGCCGCCGGTAATGCAAAGGCCATTAACCGCCGCGATGATCGGGGTCCGGCACCCCTCAATCGCGGCGACCGGGTTCTCTTCAATTCCACGGACCTGCCCTGCGCATTCCGCTGCCTCCTTCAAGTCCGTGCCAGCGGTGAAAGCACGGTTGCCAGTTCCGGTGAGCACGATGGCCCTCACGGTGTTGTCAGCACCGAGCTGAACAATGGCGCGGTGCAGGGCCCGGCATAGCTCTGAGGAGAGCGCGTTGAGCACATGTGGCCGGTTGAGGCGCAAGATAGCGACCGCCCCATCGCGTTCATTCAAGAGCACATCGCTCGGTGTCAGCGCATCGGAATCTGGCAACGGCACTCGCGAACAGCGGGCGTTTTCAGGCGACATGCTCACGCTCCGCCGCGAGTTCGAGGGCGACGTCGATAATCATGTCCTCCTGCCCGCCGACGTAGCCGGCCTCGCCAACCCGTTGCAGGATCTCGTAGGCAGGGACGCCGTACCGCTGGGCTGCACGCTCGGCGTGCAGCAGGAAGCTGGAGTAAACCCCGGCGTAGCCCTGGGTGATCGATCCCCGGTCAGCGAACGGCAGGCGGTCTAGGAAGGGCCTGACGACATCCTCGGCGGCGGCGAGCGCGGCCTGCACGTTGATGCCGGTGGGGATGCCGAGGTGGTCGAAGGTAGCGGCGAGGATCTCAGTGGGGGAGTTGCCCGCCCCGGCGCCGAGGGCGCAGAGCGCACCGTCGATCTGAGCGGCGCCGTTCTGCACGGCGAGGACAGAGTTGGCAACGCCGAGGGACAGGTTCTGGTGCCCGTGGAAGCCGACCTGGGCCTGATGGCCGATCTCCTCGGCGAGGGCGGTGATGCGGGCCTGGGCGTCACCGAGGACTAGCGCACCCGCCGAGTCGACGACATAGACGCACTGTGCGCCGCCGTCCACCATGATCCTGGCCTGCTTCGCCAGCTCGGCGGGGCCGATCCGGTGGGCCAGCATCAGGAATCCGACCGTCTCCATCCCCATCTCACGGGCGGCGGCAAAGTGCTGGAGCGACACGTCCGCCTCGGTGCAGTGGGTGGCGATCCTGGCGATCGAGGCGCCGGCGTCGCAGGCGCGGCGCAGGTCCTCGGTCGTCCCCACCCCGGGAAGCAAGAGCACGGCGATCTTGGCATTGCGGACCTCATCTACCGCGGCCGCGACCAGCTTGATGTCGTCGACGGCGGAGAACCCGTAGTTGAAGGACGAGCCGCCAAGGCCGTCGCCGTGGGTGACCTCGATCACCTCCACGCCAGCGGTGTCCAGAGCGTGCACCACGCCGCGCACCTGATCCTCCGTGAACCGGTGCGCCATCGCGTGGCTCCCATCACGGAGCGTGGAGTCGGTGATCCGGATCTTCTGCGGGGTGGTCACGCGGTCGCCTTCAGGTAAGCGAGCTGCTCGCCGGCGCGAGCAGCCGCGGCCGTCATGATGTCGAGGTTGCCTGCCCACGGCGGCAGGTAGTCGCCGTTGCCGCGGACCTCGAGGAAGATCGCGACACGGGCCATGCCGTTCCAGGTGTCGCGGGGCGGATCGTACTGCGGTTCGGCGCGCAGGGTGTAGCCGGGCACATACTCGCGGACCCGCTCGGCCATCGCGTGGACCGAGGCGCTGATCAGCTCCGTGTCGGCGTCCGTCGGAATGGCGCAGAAGACGGTGTCCCGCATGATCATCGGCGGGTTGACGGGGTTAAGGATAATGATCGCCTTCCCCTTGGCGGCACCGCCGACCTGCTCGATGGCGTGGGCGGTCGTTTCGGTGAACTCGTCGATGTTGGCCCGCGTACCCGGGCCTGCGGACCGGGAGGCGATCGAGGCGACAATCTCGGCGTAGGCGACAGGCACGACGGAGGACACCGCGTGCACCATCGGGATGGTGGCCTGGCCGCCGCAGGTGATCATGTTCAGGTTCGGCACGCCGGCTAGCGACGCGAGGTTGACCGGCGGGCAGACGAATGGCCCTGTCGCGGCCGGCGTGAGGTCGATCGCGGTGATGCCGGCCGCGGCGTACCGGGGGGCGTTGGCCAGGTGCGCCTTAGCGGAAGTGGCCTCGAAGGCCAGGTCGGGCAGCCGGTCCTGGGCCAGCAGCCAGTCAACGCCCTCGGCCGACGCGGGCACGCCGAGTTCCCTGGCCCGTGCCAGGCCGTCCGAGGCCGGGTCGACGCCTACCATCGAGTGGACCTCGATCAGCTCGCTGCGCAGCAACTTGACGAGCAGGTCAGTGCCGATGTTGCCCGGCCCGACGATCGCGGCCGTGAGCTTGCTCATGACTTCTCCGAGAAGGTGATCGAGACAGAACCCATCCGATCGAACGCCGCCGACACGGTATCGCCAGGGCCGAACGGGATCGCCGCGCACACAGACCCTGGCAGCACCACGTGCCCCGCCTCCAGCGTGACCCCGAGCGGTGCCAGCGTATTGGCCAGCCAGACCAGGGCGTTGACCGGTGAGCCGAGCACCGCGCCACCCGCCCCGGTGCCCTCGATCCGGCCGTTCCGATACAGCAGGCACCCGGTCAGCGCGAGATCAACCGAATCCGGGCGGACCGGCCGCGACCCGAGGACCACCGCCCCCGAGGACGCGTTGTCCGCGATCGTGTCCGGCAGGGTGATCTTCCAGTCCGCGATCCGCGAGTCGATGATCTCCAGCGCGGGCAGCACGAAGTCCACCGCCGCGAGGGCTTCAGCGACGGTCACGCCGGGGCCGCGCAGGGGGCGGTCGAGCACGAACGCTATCTCCGGCTCGGCCTTCGGCTGCAGGAGCCGGCCGTAGTCCGCTGTGGTTCCCTCCGGCAGGAACATCGTGTCGAGCAGGTGGCCGAAGTCAGGCTGGTCCACCCCAAGCTGCCGCTGCATCGCCGCCGAAGTAAGCCCGACCTTGTGCCCCTTCACCACGGCACCGTTGGCGGTCCACGTCGCTACCTGCGCCAGTTGGACCGCGTACGCGTCAGCTGCGGACAGAACCGGGTGGACGGCGGTCAGCGGTGCCACAGGGAGACGGCTGGCGTAGGCGCCAAGCAGCGTTTCCGCTGCCTTGGCGATTGATTCTTCTTCCATGGGATCCCTTCATCGCTTCGCATGCACAGCCTGGCGCGATGTAGGCAGGATTGCGCAATGCGCGTCCCGTCCGGTGGAACCCAGTTCGGTGCCTGCGTGGCTGGTCGTCAGTGCGTCAGCAGTGCGCCGCGATGGCGTCCGCCGTGCGCCGCAGCCGGGTGACGGCCGACTGCGGGACGCTCTCCCCGGTCGCGTAGCTGATCGAGACGGCAGCGGTGGCGAACCCCGAGTCATTGGCGAAGACGGGCGCCGCGAGGCAACGCGCCCCGAGTACGGCGCCCTCGCTGTCCTCGGCGTACCCACTGGCCTGGAACCGGTCAAGCGCGGCCGCCAGGTGCTGCGGGTTGACGACCGTGCGGGGCGTCAGCCGGGGCACGGGCACCGCCAGCACCGCGTTGCGGGTAGCGGCGTCAGAGAAGGCGAGAATCGCCTTGCCCAGGGATGTGCACAACGCGGGAGCCCGGCCGCCTACGCGCGTAGGGAGCGCGATCGTGTGCCACCCGTAGATCTTCTGCAGGTACAGGACGTCGGTCCCGTCCAGAATGGACAGGTGCACCGTGGCGTGGGTGAACTCGTAAAGATCCATCAGGAACGGCATGGCGGGAGTCGGCTTGCGGGGTCGGCAGCCTGGTACGAGTTGACTGAGTTCGAAGATGACACGGCCGAGCCGGTAGCGGTCGCCGGTGCGCTCGATGTAGCCGTTCTCGGCGAGCACGTTCAGGATGCGGTGGGCGGTGCTCTTGGCCAGGTGCGCTCGTTCGGCGACCTGGGAGGCGCCGAGCAGCGCGCCGCCGCTGCCCTGGAAGGCGTTCAGCACCGCCACCGCCTTGCCCACGCTGGTACTCAGATCCCCTTGAATTGCCAGCGGTGTCTTTGCGGAAAGCGCGGCCACATTCACCAGCCTCCTTGCTCGGCGTATTGATCCTCGCCCGCGGATTCGGTCCCGTCAGCTGGAACGCCGCAATAGACGGCCTCCGAGGCGCCGGTCTACACCTGACGTAGTTGGCAGCGCTACGCGGCTGTTCGCACCTGTTTACGACACGACTCACTGAATATCGCAGCGAGTAGCGGAGAGGGATCCGGCCACATGACCATCGTACAGACATTTGGCTACCTGGCCATCGGGGTTCAGAACCTAGAAGAGGGAATCGAGTTCTACGGTCGCTTCGCCCGGCTGGACCTCACCGAGCGGATCGGCAAGACCGCGTTCATGACCGGCGGGACGGAGCACCACTGGGTTCGCCTCGAAGAAGGAACGAATGCCGGGGTTCGCCGTGTCGGCTACGAGCTGGCCGACGAGGCCGCCTTCGCTACGGTGAAGAACGGTCTCAAGGAGTGGAACCTCTCCTTTGAAGAGGGCGGCGATCCGGCGCGTGACCGGGTGTCCCACTGGCTTCGCTTCGCCGACCCGGGTGGCACGGAGATCGAGCTCTACACGGGCATGTACACCCGCGGGGTTCCTCCGTTTGGCACTGGCGTCACGATGGAGAAGTTCCTGCACGGCGGCTGGGAGACCCCCAACTTCGGTCAGACGACTCGGTTCTACCAAGAAGTCCTGGAGTTCAAGGCCTCGGACTGGATCGGGGACAAGGTCGGCTTCTTCCGGGCGGGCGACCGGTTCCACCACTCGATGGTCCTGCTGAGCAGCAACAGGTCCGCTTTCAACCACTTCTGCATCCAGGTCGAGTCGCTCGACGACGTGATGCGTTTCCGCAACAACGCGCTGCGCCACGGTGTGGTGCTGCGCGACGACGTGCTCAGGCATGCCCCGTCCGGCTCCATCGGCGTTTACCTGAAGGACGAGGCGCGCGGCATGGCCGTGGAGTTCTGCGTGGGTCACCCGAGGATCGACGACGAGGGCCACAAACCCCGAATTCTCCCCATGGTCCCGGAGACGGCCGACATCTGGCGCGCCCCGCTCCCGGAGCCGTCGTGGATCGGCGGAGGCCAGCAGGAAGTGGACTCGCTGAGCGAAATGCCCGTGCCGGGTTCCGGCGGCGACCAGCACCGCAGGTAGGAGACCGCGATGGGAATCCATTCGCCCCTGGTCATCGACGATCGGGAACGCGGCCTGTTCCGGGTCCACCGGTCGGCCTTCACCTCTGAGGAGATCTTGGCGCTTGAGCGCGAGAAGATCTTCAGTAAGGCGTGGCTATACATCGGCCACGAGTCGGAGCTGCCGAAACCGAATGACTTCGTGACCCGCAGGGTCGGCGGCCGCCCGGTGATCTTCACCCGTGACCGCGCCCGGAAGATCCGGGTGCTGCTCAACACCTGCCGGCACCGCGGCGCAGAGGTATGCCGTCTGCCGAGCGGAAACAGCAAGGTCTTTACCTGCTTCTACCATGGCTGGGCGTACGACGGCACCGGCCGCCTGGTCAGCGTGCCGGACGGCGGTGCGTACAGCGAGAGCTTCGACAGGGGACAGCTCGGCCTGTACCAGCCGCGCGTTGAGAGCTACCGGGACTTCGTTTTCGCCACCTTCAGCGATGAGGCGCCTGCGCTCGTCGACTACCTCGCCGACGCCCGGTACTTCCTCGACATCATCGCGGACCAGTCGGCGAACGGCATGGAGATCGTCGCGGGCACGCACTACTACTCGATGAACGCGAACTGGAAGCTCCTCATGGAGAACAGCGTCGACGGGTACCACGCCCTGACGGTGCACCAGACCTACTTCGAGATGATGATGAACCTGGGGTCCACGCCGCCCGGCGTCGACGGCAACCGGGCCATCGGCCGCGGCATCGACCTGGGCAACGGACACGCGGTAGCGATGAACCCGGAGCTCGGCTCTCCGCTCATGTCTCCGGAGATCCTCGAGGAGAAGCAGCGCTGGCGGGCCTCGCTCGCCGAGCGGTTCGGCGAAGAGCATGCTTACCTGATCGCCAACGTAACCCGGAACATGGACATCTTCCCTAACTTCGCGATCGTCGACCTCGGCTTCGGCATCCAGGTGAGGACCATGTACCCGACGGCGCCCGGGCACACGGAAATCGTCGGCTGGCAGCTCGTTCCCGGCGACGCGAGCGTCGCGCATAAGCGCTACCGTCTCGACAACTCACTGACCTTCTGGGGACCGGCCGGGATGGCGACGCCCGACGACGTCGAGGGACTTGAGCAGTGCCAGCGCGGCTTCGCCGTGAAGGAGGTCGAGTGGTCGGACATCTCACGGGGCATGGGCCGCGATACACCGCCGATCGTCGACGAACTACAGATGCGCGTGTTCTGGCGGGAGTGGAACGCCCGCCTCACCGGCGAGTCCTACCAGCGTGAGGGCCTCCCACACGACACGAGTTACCTGCAGGCGCCTTCCGTGAACGCAGGCGCGGCTTCGGGAAAGGCGAAATGACATGACGGACGTACAGCAGGAGCAAGCCACAGTCGCCAGGGCCGACGTCGAGGACTTCCTCTACCACGAGGCGGCCTTGCTTGACGAGTGGCGACTCGAGGAATGGCTCGACCTGTTCACCGAGGACGCCGTGTACGAAATCCCGGCCACCGACCTGCCCGGCCACGTCGAGTCCGACGCGTCAAGGACGTACGCGCTGGTCTATGACAGGCGGACGCTCCTGGAGCAGCGGGTCATCCGGCTTAAGAAGCCCACGGCGCACGCGGAGTTCCCGAATTCGCGCACAAGGCGGCTGCTGACCAACGTCAGGATTCTCGGTGCCGCGGGCAACGAGGTGATGGTGTCCGCCAACTTCATCGTCTTCCGCGGCAGGAACGGCCGCGACGTCTTCTACGTCGGCCGCTACGAGTACGTCCTGCGGCGCTCGTCCGACGGGCTGAAGATCCGGCACCGCAAGGCAGTCCTCGACCAGGAAGCCCTGGACCCGCACGGCAAGATCAGCATCATCCTTTAAGGACAGAAGGCGGACAGGTTGAGATTCGAAAAGAGAAATGCCATCGTCACGGGGGCCGCGAGCGGCATTGGCCTGGGCATCGCCCGCTACCTCGCGGCCCAGGGCGTCCGGGTGTGTGCGGCGGACGTGAATGAGGACCAGCTCAAGGAGATCCTTCCGACGATTATCCCGGCACCGCACGGCGCGCCGATCATGGTCGGCGGCGACCTGTCGGTCAGGGAGAACGCCGCGGAGCTGTTCCAGACAGCTGCGGCGGAATTCGGCGTGGTGGACATTCTCGTCAACAACGCTGGCGGCGGTGTCATCAGGCCGACCATGGAACACACCGAGGAGACGCTCCGCGCCACCATGGACCGCAACCTATGGACGATGATCTACTGCACACTTGAAGCGCTGCCGCACATGATGGACCGGCGCTACGGCCGGGTCGTCAGTCTGGGTGCGGAGTCGGTGCGCAATGGCCTGTGGCAGCACGCGGTCTACAGCGCGGCCAAGGGCGGCGTCCACGGCTTCACCACCGGGCTCGCTCGTGAATTCGCCCCTAGCGAGATCACCTTCAACGTAGTGGCGCCGGCGATGGTCATCACGCCGCAGCTCAAAGAGCTCAAGAAGAAGCTGCCTGCGGATGCCCTGGCGCGCCAGGATGCCTTCGAGGAGCAGATCAGGCAGACTATCCCGCTCGGCCGCGGCGGCACGGTCGACGAGGTAGCCGCTACGGTGGCCTTCCTCGCGTCTGACGACGCCAGCTACATCACCGGCCAGGTCGTCAGCGTCAACGGCGGGAGCTCGATGCTGTGAAGCGGAGCCTCGCCTGCAAGGCGGATGGCATCCCCGGCAGGGGAGCGCCACCGGCGGACGCCGATCCGCCCGAGGCGGCGCAGCGGGAGTGACGAGACAGATGACGAACTGGGGACGCTGGGGACGCGACGACGAGCGAGGCGCGGCCAACCTTCTGAACCCGGCGGCTGTGCTCGCGGCCGCCGCGGAGGTGCGCACGGGTGAGGTACTGCGGCTCGCGGCGCCGATCGTCGGCGGCCGCGGCTTTGGCCTTGTCGGGCGTCCCGATCCCGTGCACCTGATGCTCAGGGATGGCGGCGACTACGCCGCGGGCCTGCCGGAACGCGGCGGCTTCGGCTTCGCAGACGACATGCTGACCCTGCCGACGCATGGCGTCAGCCATATGGACGCGCTGTCGCACGTGTGGCGTGACGGGCTGATGTACAACGGCAACCCGGCGAGCAGCGTCACCAGTCGGGGTGCCCGCAAGCTCGGCATCGAAAAGATCCCGCCGATCGTCACCAGGGGCGTCTTCGTCGACGCGGCACCCGGCGGTGCACGGACGGCGGCCGACCCGATCCGGATCGGCGAGCTCCAGACTCTGCTCGCCGAGGCAGGCGCGGACCTGCGGGCCGGGGATGCGCTGCTAGTGCGCACCGGCTGGCTCAGCGCGTCGCGCACGGGTGAGGCGGACGCCTCGGCCTGGGGCGGGCTGCATTTCGACTGCGGCGCCTGGCTGGCGGAGCGGCAGGTGGTCGTCATCGGCGCAGACAACCCGGGCGTGGAGGTGTTCCCATCCGGCGACCCAGGCTGCCAGGTACCGATGCATCTGGAGCTGATCAGAGGGCACGGCGTCCTGTTTAGCGAGCTGCTCGACCTGGAGCCCCTGGCGACCGCCGGACGTGCCACGTTCCTATTCGTGGTGGCACCCTTGCCGCTCGTCGGCGGAGTCGGCAGCCCCGTGGTCCCGGTCGCCATCCTGTTACGGGAGAGACATGAAACTCGTGATCGACGCGGCTCGCTGCCAAGGGCATGCCATGTGCCACATGTATGCGCCAGACCTCGTGGAATTGGCTGAGGATGACGGTCACGCCCGTTCCTTGGGTCATGCGCTGGACGCGACGCAACTTGAGAAGGCACAGATGGCTGCCGAGGCATGCCCAGAACACGCGGTGCGGCTGGACTGACCTGACCGGAGTCTTTCGCCGCTATCTCAGTACGGTCTCACTGCGAACGGAGAAGCATGAGCGGGGAACTCAGTGGCCGCCGGGTCGTGGTCACCGGCGGCGCGACGGGCATTGGCCTGGCGGCGGTCAGGGATCTCGCCGCCCGCGGTGCCACGATAGCGGCCGTCTTTCATGTCACCGCTCCGCCGGCCCATCTCGCCGACAGCGTCATCTGGGTCAAGTGCGACCTCACCGATAAGGGCAGCGTGGATGGCGCGTTCGCGCGGATAGCGCGCCAGCTCGGCGGGATAGACGTGCTATTGCACGCGGCCGGACTGTGGGAGGCGGCTGCACCAGGCGAAATCAGCGCCGATGACCTTCGCCGTCTTCTCGCGGTGAACCTGGACGCCACGGTGTTCACCAACCAGGCGGCGTATCGGCACATGAAGAACGCCGGCGGCGCGATCATCAACCTCGGCTCGCAGGATGGCGTGCTGGGGTCGCCTGTCGCCGCGTCGTATTCGATGGCGAAGGCGGCGGTCCACGCCTGGACGAGGTCGGCCGCCCGAGCGTGGGCCGATGCCCGCGTGACCGTTAATTCTGTCGCGCCGTGCGTCGACACGACGAACGCCGACCACCTGCGGGACTACATCAGGTCCACCGGTGCCGATCCGGACGAGGTGGTGCTGCCGGCCAGGATGAAGGTACTGGTGCCGCTCGGCGGCACATTCGGGGACGCGAGGACGGACCTGTGCCCCGTACTGGCCTTCCTCTCCGGCGGCGGCGCCCGTTTCATCACCGGGCAACTCATCGCCGTCGACGGCGGCATGCGCATGCTGGGCGCATGAGGTGCGTTCGCCGACCACGCGATGAGTGTGTCCTCACCCGACCGCGCGAGTTGTCACCTCGGTCAGGAATGACGGCGGAAGCTTCTCGGCCACCAACTCGATCAGCACGGCGGTAGCCTGGGACGACTCGATATAGCTGAATGCCGGAATGCCGTTGTCGGCGGTACCGATGAGGGTCGGCGTCATGCCCGCGGCGCGGCACTCATCAAGCGCCCGCGGGAGGTCACTGACCCGGAAGCCGGCATGATACGCACTTTCTCCCCGTTCGGCGAGCACGTCGCTGGCCGTCCACCGGCCCTCGTCGGGCGCGACGACCTCGAGGCCGATCGTGCCGAGAGAACCCGTTGCCGCGATGCCCGTAATCCGGTGGACGCTGCCCCGGTACTGGGCGACGGCGCTAAAGCGGATTCGCCGCCACGTTGTGATACCGAACATCTGGCCGTAGCGGGCAGCGGCCTCATCGACGTCGTATACCGCGACGCCTATGTGATCGGCGGCCAGCGGCAGCGATCCGCCCGCGGTGAGCGCGCCGAGGCCGAGGGTGTTAAGCGCCGCGTTTTCCTGCGACTGTTGCGTCACGTGATATCTCCGTGGATCCTCGCGGTTCAGATCGTCTCGCCGCCGTCACAGCGCAGCACGTGCCCGGTAACGACGGAAGCCATTGGGGAGCAGAGGAACAAAACGCTCGCGGCCACCTCACGGCTTGCCGCCTTGCGCCCTAGCGGAATGCGGGCGATAAGCATTTTGACGAATTCCTTGTATTCGTCCTCTGTCAGCCCGAGGGCGGATGCCCGGCCTCCCTCTCCGTGATCCATGGCTCCGGGCGATATGGCGTTAACCCGGATCCCGTGACTCGCCAGCTCAAGCGCCGCGGCACGAGTGGCGTACGCGAGCGCCGCCTTGGCGGAGCCGTAAACGAGTTGCGTCGCAACGGGCCTGAAAGCGGCCGCCGATATGACGTTGACAATGGAGCCGGGTACGGCGCGGTCGATCATCGACGCGGCCGCCGCCTGCATCAACAGCGTAGGGGCTATGGCGTTCGTCTGATAGACGTTTGTCACGTCGGCGGCCGTCAGCTTGCCGAACTCCATCACTGGGTAGATGGCCGCGTTGTTGACGAGGATATCGAGTCCGCCGAACCGCCTTAGGCACGTCGAGATGATCGTCTCCGCCGCGTCTTCCGCCTGCAGGTTGACGGAGAGAAAGCACGCGTCGCTGAGTTCTGCCGCCGCCGCCCTGCCAAGGTTTTCGTCGCGCCCGATGAGCAGGATCCGCATGCCAACTTCGTCGAACGTTCGGGCGATCGCTCGGCCGAGCCCGCGATTGGCGCCGGTGACGATCGCGACCTGTCCGCGCAGTCCTGGGAAGAGTCCGGAGGCGGTCATTAGCTCTCCCTACCCTTTCGAGACGTAATCTGCCGCGGAGTTCGGGGAAAGTTTAGTGTCAGCCACTAGTCTTACCGGCGGTCACCCGGAACGCGTGAACGTCGAGCGGCGCCCCGATTCGGGGGCCGGGCGTGAACGTGGCGGGGGCGGTCTTCCATCCGCTCATCAGGCCCTGCGAGTGGTAGTGCTCCAGTCTGCTGACGTCGACGGTGTAGTCAGGCAGCCTGCTGAGCACACCGGTGATGACCTCGTCGAAGATGACACGGGCGACGTTGGATCCGACGCACCGGTGGACGCCGAGGCCGAATGCCATGTGCCGGTTCGGGAACCGGTCGAGTATCAGTCTGTCCGCATCAGGGAACGCCTCTTCGTCCCAGTTCGCCGACGCGAAGCCGACCAGGAGCCGGTCACCGTCGTGGATGGGACAGCCCCCGATCTCCGCCTCGCCGTTCATCGTCCGGCCCAGTGCCTGGTTGGGGGAAAAGTACCGGAGGAACTCCTCGCACGCGGAACGGAGGAACTTCCGGTCCGCGAGCAGGTGATCATGTTGCTCACGGTTCTCGCTGAGCCATACGAGTGCCTGGGAGGTAAGGGAGGTAGTGGTGTCAACGCCTCCTGCCACGAGCAGTGCCGTGACGGACACGGCAGCCTCGTCGGTGATCGGCTCGCCGTCGATATCGGACGCCACGATGACGCTGATCACGTCGTCGGCTGGCTGAGCGCGCCGCCTGGCGACGGCGGATTCGATCGCGGCGTACATTTTCTGCATATTGACGACGGCCTCGCTCCAGAGAGGGTCACTCTGCGCGCGAGATGAGACGTTGTGCATCGTCTCGGCGAGCATTGGCCAGATGTCATGCGGCAGCCCGAGCCAGTCCGCCGTGAAGCTCGACGGCACCGCGCTCGTCAGCTCCGATACCAGGTCGCAGGAGCCCCGCTCAATGAACTGATCGATGCACCAGTGGACGCGATCGTGAATCCCCGGCCGCATCCGTTCGGCCGCGGCCGGGGACATGAGCGGGTTGAGCACCTTGCGGTAGGCAGTAGATCGCGGCGGGTCGAGTTCGAGGGGATACTGCTCGCGGCTTGGCCGTTTCGGGATGCTAACCGATGAGCCCGGGCCGCCAGCGTCGTCACGCCGGGCGGAAGAGAACTTGTCGGGATTGGTCAGGATTTCGGCTAGGTGAGCGTACTTGGTGAATACCCAGTAGCCGCCGTAATTCTCGCTCCAGAAGACCGGTGTGGTGTTCCGGAGCTCCGTATAGATCTTCGCCGGATTGGCGGCGACGAGAGCGGAATGATGATCGAAATCAACGATTGGCACGCGTTCTGGCATGTCGTCCTCCCCTGGCCTGACGATAACGCTCAGGCGGTGCTGTGCCGGAGTCTCCCGTTCCACCTGCCGGAAACAGCTGGCCTTTGGCTTAGGTGCCAGTGTTTGGCTCAGAAATGACGGAAACGGAAGAGTCGTTTCGCCATTCTTTGCGTACAGACGAACTGTCCGTGTCTTATATGTGCGCCGGCGAGGTGCGGCCGCTCTCAGCCGGGGACAGACTCGAAGTGAAAGTCGGTGATGCGGCCAGCGCGCTTGTCGCTGAAGACGACCCTCACCCGGTCGTTGGCGAACAGATACTTGCCCGCCGCCTCCTCGTGGCTGAGGTCGACGCCCTCGACGAAGTTCAGGATGGCGCTGTCCGCTCCGTCGAGCGTTACGAAGGCGATCACCAGCGGCGGATCGGGCAGTCCGGGGAACGCCGTGGTGAGGATGGTGAACGCCTCGATCGTGCCAGTCTCCGCGACTGGCTCCCAGTCGCCCATCTCGACGTAGCAGGCGTCGCAGTAGGAGCGGGCGGGGATGACGAGGCGCTGGCACGACGGACAGCGCCTGCCGAGGATGCGCTTGTAGTCTCGGAGTTCGGCGAAGAAACGGCTCGCGGTCTCCCCGGCGAAGTACGTGTAGTCGAAGTTCCACGTGCCTGGCAGGAGCAGGAGGTCCTCTGCTGGCATGTTCATGATCGCTCCTGGTTAGTCACCTGGTTGGTCCGCGGACAAGACACACACAGTGGAGAATTGCGTGGCGCCCCCCTGTCCAGTCGAGACGGCGCGCCGCACGCCGTCGCGCTGATGGGGGCCTGCCAGCCCGCGGGCCTGCTGTGCCGCTTCGGCAATCCTGATCAGCGCGGTCGCGGAGACCGGATTCGCAGCCTGGGCGCCGCCGGACGGGTTGAACTCGATTCCGGTCTTCCCCGACAGCACTTCGTCGACGAACGGCCGGCTCCGCTCGACCTCGCATAGCCCCAGTGCGGGGTAGGCCATCGCCTCGATGATCGAGAACGGCGCCTGCAGTTCGAAGACGCGCACCTCGCGGCCGGGGTCGGTGATGCCCGCCTGCCGGTAGGCGGATTCGGCGGCGCGGCGCAGCGGCACCATCTCGATGAGGCTGCCCTCCGGGCGGTTCATCCGTTCGCCCATCGAATAGGTGTCGCTTGACCCAGCCATGCCGTGAATCCAGGCTGTGACGTGTGAGCGCCCGACGACGCCCTTCCGGGAGAGCACGAGCGCACAGGCGCCTTCGCTGATCGGACAGGCCTCGTAGCGGTGAATGGGCCAGGCGAGCACGGGGGAGGCGAGCACCTGCTCGGGGGTCCGCGCCCGCGCCCCGATCACCAGTGGGTTGTCCGCCGCGTTCGTGAAGTTACGCGAGGCGATTCCGGCCCAATGCCGTTCGGTGAAGCCATGCCGCTTGACGAGCATCGAGGCGCGCAGTGCCGCCATTGTGATCGTGGTGAGGACAAAGTCCTTCTCGTAGATCGGGTCGAAGATCGTGTTGAAGACCACCTGGGCCGTGCTCGCCTGTCCCATCCGCTCGAGGGCGACAACGAGCACGGTGTCCGCACGCCCTGCGCCGATCCACGCCAGGGCGGCCTGGACGGTTGACGAGCCGGTCGCCCCGCCGGTGTTGATCCGGAAGTAGGGGCGCCCCGGCACGCTGATCGACATCCGGTCAATGTCCTTGATCCCGGCGAGCGCATCGGGTGCGACACCCCCGATCACCGCGCCGATCGCGTCCATGCCGAGCCCGGCGTCCGCGAGCGCCGCATCCACGGCGATCTTCGCCAGTTCCCCTGCAGAGAGATCGGGGTTGCTGCGCCGGTACGGCGTCTGGCCGACGCCTACGATCCCGATCGGCTCACCGCTCACTTTCTGCCACCACCGCCGTGTGCGTCTGTCCGGCCAGGGAGGCGCCGCTCACCACGAGGGCCACTCGGGGTGACCCCGATCCCCCGGCTCTCTTACCGATCTGGGTCCCGTCGGCTCGCCCCGTTAGCTGCAGGGAGGCCTCAGCGAACCGGACGAGACCGCTGGCGGGCACGCAGTCACCCGCCGCCGCGCCGCCGGACGGGTTCAGGCGCGTGTCGTCGGCCAGCGCCAGGAAACCTTTGCCTGGGTCGGCAAGTCCGATGCTTTCGACAAGCTGGGCCTCGTCCCAGATCGTCCGCCCTGCTAGTTCGGCCACGTCAACGTCGCCGAGTGTGCGGCCGGCCTGCGCGAGGGCCTGCGCGGCGGCAGTTCTCGCGCTCGGCAGGCCGCTCAGCAAACGGTCGCCCAGGTGGTAACTCTCGGTGGCATGCCCGACGCCCGTGACCCGGACGAGTCCCTTCGCCCGTGCCTCCTCAGATGTCACGCGGCGGAGTACCACTGCCGCCACCGCGTCGGACTCGGTTGGCAGTTCCGCAGGGCGCAGCGGGTAGGGAGCAGGTACCGGCCTGACCGGGACCCGGTTGGCGCGCGGGTTGCGGCTGGCCCGTTCCCGCCGTGCCTGGACGGCACGGGCACGGCCTTCGATCGCGCGGCCAGCGCCGTCACCGGCACCGTCGGCGGCGTCCGGCCCGGAGCCGGTCCCGTGGCGGCGCAGATACGCGGAGGCGCGCAGGGCAGCCACGGTCAGGTCGGTCAGCCCGAACGGCTGGGTGGTGAACGGGTCGAAGGCCTTGGCCGAGGCGAGTTCAGGATCGCCCTCCGCTGGCCGGCCCCACGCGGCGACGAGGACGCGCTCGAATGTGCCGCTTTCGATCTGCGCGGCGGCCAGCGACAGGGCGGCGAGGCCGTCCTCGGAGAGCCGGATCTCGTCGCGCAGGTAGGCGCCAGCCGCAGGTCCAGTGATCATGCTCGACAGCGAGCGGCCGTCGATAAGGTCCTCGCATGCGATGGTCACCGCATCCACGTCCTGAAGGGTGCGGCCGGCGTCGGTGAGGGCCGCGCTGACGCAGGAGAAGATCAGCTCGGGGAGCGCCCGGCGGCGGTCGGCACTGGTGAGCTCGAGGGCGATGCCCTCGACGGCGACGGCGTAATGCTGACTCACGCGATCACGCTATCCCCACGTCTTGATAACGGTCAACGTATGCGTTGATATCGTGTTTCACCTGACGGAACTGCCTGCCGGGCCGAACATGCCTGCCGTATCACGCCGCTCCGAGGAGTGTCATGGCGTGCCGCAGGTTGCAGGGCGCGCCGGGCCGCCGGTGCTCCCAGACCTCGTCGATGCGCTTGCCGCGGCGATGCAGCATGAGGTTGAAACCGGTGATGATCGCGTACTTGTACAGCGACAGCGCCTCGAACCAGTCGGCGTGCGGCTGCTCGTGGCCGAGCGCTTCGAAGTACCACTGCTTGAGTTCGTCGGCGTCGGCAAAGGCGGTGGAGGGCCGGGGGACTGGGCCCCACGCGGGCTTGTCGTGGAAGGCCGTGATCCAGCCGAGGTCGTTCAGCGTGGGGCCGATCCCGCACAGTTCCCAGTCGATGACCGCGAGCAGTGCCCCGTCGCGGGAGTACATGAGGTTCTGGAACTGGTAGTCCCCGTGGAACAGGCCGACGTCGAACTGCTCTGGCATAGTCTGAAGCAGCCGCTGGCGGACGGCGGGGGCGAGTGCCAGCAGTTCCTCCCGGTCGGCGGCCCGCTCGGCGAACCGGTCCCAGCGGGTGATCTCGTGCTCAAGCCCCGCGAAGTCGCCGAGGTAGCTGCAGCGCCCGCGCCAGTCGACCTGGTGAACCTGGACCAGCGCACTCATCGCCTGCCTGGCCGCTCCCGACAGAGTGGCCCGGTCGAAGCCGGCAATCGTCTCCGGGTCCGACAGCGTGACGCCGTCGACGCGTGGCACGACGTAGAACGGCACGCCGAACGCACTGGTCTCGTCGCCCGACCACAGCACCTCGGCGTGCGGGACGGTGCTGTCGTCGAGTGCGCGCAGCGCGGTCGTCTGCCTGGTGAGGTCGGCTGTCCCCTCCCACTTGACGCCGGGCGGCGGCAGGCGCAGGTAGAACCGCTGGAGCAGGCCGTCGGCGGAGATATCGAACAGGTACGAGAAGCCCGCGTGGCCGGGCCCGGGCTCGACGGCCGCTAGTTCCGCGTCGGACGTGATCGTCTCGCGCGCGAAACAGCCGATCGCCTCGCTGATCCACGTCAGGTCCATGCTGCGAAGCATCGTTCATCGCGGTGATGCGTGTCAACACATGCGTTGAAAGATGTGCGGTTCGGGGGTACAGTCCTCGCATGGCTTGGGATTTTCACACCGATCCCGAATTCCAGAGCGAGCTGGACTGGATCGATAAATTCGTCAGCGACGAGATCGAGCCTCTCGACTACCTGCTCGGCGACCCTCACGACCTCACGCAGCCCCGCTATGACGAGCTCGTCCGGCCACTGCAGGAGCTTGTGAAGCAGCGGGGCCTGTGGGCCTGCCACCTCGACCCGAGCCTGGGCGGCAAGGGCTACGGCCAGCTGAAGCTCGCGCTAATTGCCGAGGTGATGGGGCGCTCCCGCTTCGGCCCGGCGGTGTTCGGCTGCCAGGCGCCGGACAGTGGCAACTCCGAGATCCTCGCCCGGTACGGGACACCCGAGCAGAAGGCACGCTACCTGGAGCCGCTACTCGACAACCGCATCGTGTCCACCTTCGCGATGACAGAGCCGCATGGCGGGGCTGACCCGCTGAGCATGCGGACCGCGGCCGTGCTCGGGACGGACGGCTGGACGATCAACGGCCAGAAGTGGTTCGCGACCAGCGCCAGGTACGCCGCGTTCATCCTCGTCGTGGCGATCACGGACCCTGACGCCGAACCGCATCGCCGCATGTCGATTCTCATCGTCCCTGCCGACACCCCGGGGATCGAGATCTTGCATAACTCGAAGTTCCACGGCGAGCCGATGCCCACCCACGCCCACATCCGGTTCACCGACGTGCGGGTACCTGCCGCCGCCATCCTGGGAGCGCGCGGCGACGCGTTCGTGATCGCGCAGAACCGTCTCGGCGGCGGGCGCCTGCACCACGCGATGCGCACCGTGGCGCAGGCTAAGGCGGCCTTCGACATGATGTGCTCCAGGGCGCTGTCCCGGGAGACCAAAGGCGAGCAGCTCGCTAGGAAGCAGCTTGTCCAGGAGAAGATCGCCGACTGCTGGATCCAGCTGCGCCAGTTCCGCCTGCTCGTCCTCGAGACGGCCTGGCTGCTCGACCAGGGACACGACTACCGCGCGGTGCGCAAGCACATCGCTGCCGTGAAGGCGACCATGCCATCGGTCTTGCACGACATCGCGTCGGCGGCGCTCCAGGTGCACGGCTCGATGGGCCTGTCGGACGACATGCCGTTCACGGACTGGATCGCCCAGTCCTACCGCACCGGCCTGTCCGACGGCCCGACCGAGGTCCACAAGGTGACCGTCGCGCGTGAGGTCCTGCGCGACTACGAGCCGGACGACGAGGCCTTCCCGTGGTACTACCGCCCCCAAGAGCGTGACCGGGCGATCCGCCGCTACAGCCAGCCCGGCTAGTCCGCCCATGGGCGGCTGGACACTCAGCTGGAACGCCGCTGTACCTGAGCATGCATTTCAGCGACGCCGGCCCGGAAGGCGGGCCGCGTAGTCGACCACTCCTGAGCTGCGGTCTCCGCTGCGAGCGCGTCCGCGTGACCAAGAGTCGAGACCGACTCCCGCACCGTCTGGATGAGCCGTTTCACGTATGCCGGTTCCTGGCCGTCGAGTCGGCGGCCGAGGGCGATCGCGGCCGGGACGAGCTCCTCGGCCGGGTAGACAGCCGCGACCAGTCCGGCCGCCAGGGCCGCCTGAGCGTCCCACCGTTCGCCGAAGACGGTGGCGAGGGTCGCGCGCTGCGCACCGACCGCGCGGGTGAGCATCCACAGGTTGCCGCCGCCCGGGTGGATCCGCAGCTTCGCGAATCGCGAGTCGAAGAGCGCGTGCTCGCCGGCGAGCCGCAGGTCGCAGGCGAGTGCGAGGTTGAGGCCCGCGCCGACGGCCGAGCCGTTGACGGCGGCGATCGTCACGAGCGGGGAGCGCAGGATGCGCAGGAACCCGTCGTAGACCACGCGGACCCCTGCGAAGTCGCCGCCGGCGGCCTTCTCAAGTGTGGACAGCTCGGCGCCCGCGCAGAACGCCGGGCCGGCTCCGGTCACGACGATGCACCGCGACTCTGGATCCGCCTCTATGTCATCGACCGCCCGGCCGACCGCGGCGACGAGCTCCGCCGACAGGACGTTGCGACGCTGCGGGGCGTTCAGCGTCAGCACGGCGGTGCCGCCGTGCCGTTCCACGAGGGCGAGATCGGCGTCGGCCATGGAAGTCCCTTTCATTAGGTGCCAGTACTTTAGATGAGCACCTATCAGGACGCTCCGGGCGTGGCAGCCGAGTACAGCACGACATCGCCGTCGGAGCGCTGGGTGACAAGACCTGACCGGCCGAGGACGGTCAGGTGCGCGATCGTCTCGCCGATGGCGAGGATCTGGTTGAAGAAGTCGAGCTCGCCGAATTCGCGGCGGTGGCGCGTCCAGCCCAGCCGCATCGCGATGGACAGCGCAGGCTGCTCGCCGCCCGTCACCACCGCCCGGTGGATCTCGGCGAGCCGCGCGTCATGGTGCGCCACCAGTTCGTCGACCCGCGCGTGCGAGCTGCCGGCCGTCGGCCCGTGCGCGGGCAGCAGCCGCAGGTCCGGCAGGGCTCGCACGAGGGCGAGCGACCCGAGGAAGCTCGCGAGCGGCGCGGGAGTCGCCACCGTTTCTACTCCGACGGACGGTGTGATGTGCGGCAGCACGTGGTCGCCGGAAAACAGCAGGCCGCGCGGGAGATCGGCGAAGATGATGTGGCCGCTGGTGTGCCCTGGGGTCGGCACGACGGTGAGCTCGGATCCGCCGGCGGGCATGACGCCGCCCTCGAGCCACTGGTCGGGCACCTCCCAGCCGTCCCGTTTCGGGTCCACGTACGTGGCCTGCTCCACGGCGAAAAGAGCCAGCTCGTCGGCGCCCGCGGCCCGCAGCAGGGATACCTGGGAACCGTAGTTGGCGGACGGCGCGTCCGACGTTATAACCGCGATCGAGTCCCGTTCGCCCGCGCCGAGCGCGATGGGCGTCCCGAATTCCCTGCGCAAGATGACGGCGAGTGTGTAGTGGTCGCGGTGGGCGTGGGTGACGAGGATCTGCTTGATGAATGACGGCCGCGCGCCGATCGCTGCCAGGCCGGTCTCAAGCGCCGCGCGGGCGCCCGGCTGTGCCCAGCCGCCATCGATAAGCGTCAGCCCGTCCGCCTCCTCAAGCGCGTAGACATTGACGGCCTTCAGGTGGTCGCCGGGCATTGGCAGCGGAATCCGGTAGACGCCGTCCGCTACCTGCTCGGTGGCCGGCCGGGTCCACGCGTTCCGGTCGGCGGAATCGATTTTTGTCGCCGGTCCATCGGATCCGCACATGCGATTTATGCTCCATTACCTCGGATTTGTGGCGTGACAGGTCCCGCCGCCGTACTGGTGAATCTAGGAACAGCTCCGCGTGTTGTCAACATACGTGTTGACTAGCGCGTGTGCCAGATGTTTCATTGCGGCTGAAGCGACAGTCCGATCCGGAAGTGTGAACATGCTTGATGTCAGAGGCGCGATGCGTCGTGCCGTTGAGTTCAACCGCGATCGCGTCGCGGTCATCAGCGAAGGCTGCTCCCTCACCTTCGGTGCGGCGTGGACCCGGGGCAAGCAGCTGGCGAACGCGTTGATCAGCCTTGGCGTCGAGCCAGGCGACCGTGTCGCGGTGCTTGAGGAGAACTGCCTGGCCAGCTCCGACTTTTTCCTGGGGACGGCGATCGGCAACTTCGTACGGGTCCCGCTCTACAAGCGCAACAGCAGCGAGGCGCACGCGCACATGCTGCGGCAGACGCAGTGCAAGGTGCTCGTCGTGTCCGGCGAGGAGGAGCACGAGATCAAGAAGCTGGCCGAGACGCTTCCCGACCTCAAGCACGTCATCGTGCGGGATGCGGGCTACGAGGAGTGGCTGGCCTCGTTCTCCGACGTCGATCCTGACCCGGTGATCGACCCTGACGATTTTTACGTCATCCGCCACTCCGCCGGGACGACGGGGAAGTCCAAGGGCATCGCCTTCAGCCATCGGGCCTGGATGAACACCGAGCGGAACTGGACGTTCTTGCTTGAGCCGATCAGCATCGGCGACTGCGCCATCCACGTCGGCCCCATCTCCCACGGGTCCGGCTACCTGTTCGTGCCGACGTGGCTGGCCGGCGGCTGCAACATCCTGGAGTCCAGATTCGAGGCGCAGCGCCTGCTCGACCTGATGGCCGACTATGGCGGCTACGTCTTCGGCGTGCCCACGATGCTCAGCGACCTCGTCAAGGCCGTCGACACCGCCGCGGCGACGATCCGGCCGATGCCCAGGCTGAAAGGGTTCGTGCTCGGCGGGGCGCCGATCACCCGGCAGACAACGCTGCGGGCCAGGGAGCTGCTGGACGGCAAGCTGTACCAGATGTTCGGGCAGACCGAGTGCGTTCCCGGCACCTGGCTCGGGCCGGGGGACTGGTTCGCCGACATCGAGGGCTCTGACCCGATCGTCTCCTGCGGCCGGGCGCTGCCGTACACGGAGGTCGAGATCCGGGACGAGAACAACAAGCCGCTGCCCGTCGGGGAGTCCGGCGAGATCGCGCTGCGCAGCGACGGGCAGATGGTCTGCATCTGGGGTGACCCCGCGCTCACCGCGCAGCGCCTGGTCGATGGCTGGGTGCTGACCGGGGACATCGGCAAGTTCGATGCGAACGGCTACCTCTACCTCCAGGATCGCAAAGACGACATGATCATCTCCGGCGGGTTCAACATCTGGCCGGCCGAGCTCGAGCAGGTGATCCTCGAACTGCCCGGCGTCCGTGAGGTCTCTGTCTTCGGCGTGCCCGACGCGCGCTGGGGAGAGACGCCGTTCGCCAGGGTCGTAGTGGCGGAGGAGGGAGCGGTCGACGAGGCAGCCATCATCGAGGCGTGCCGTCAGCGCCTCGGCTCCTACAAGAAACCGGGCCACGTCGAGCTGTCCACCGAGACGCTGCCCCGGACCCCGCTCGGCAAAGTCTCCCGCAAGATGTTGCGCGAGCCTTACTGGGCCGGCCAGTCCAACAGGATCGGTTCGGCATGAGCGCCCCGGCAACGGTCGCCGCCGAAATCTTCGACAAGTGGCTTGAGCGGTTCGCCGATGATATGGGCAGCGGTGCGGCTGAGCGGATCGCCTCCCACTTTCGCGATGACGGCTACCTGCGCGATATTCTTGCCCTGACCTGGGATTTTCGGACCTTCTGTGGGTCGGCCGAGATCCGGGCGGGGATCGAGTCGGTGACGCCCGCGATGTGGCCGCACGACCTGCGCTGCCCGCCTCAGCGGATGGCGCCCCGCATCGTGCGCCGCTCGGGGCGGACCATCCTCGAAGCCTACTTCGACTTCGATACGGCGATCGGGCGGGGCTCGGCTTTCGTGCGTCTCCAGTTCGACTGGCCGGGGAAGGGCAGCGACGCAGACTTCGGCGACCCCCGGGTGTGGATGATGCTGACCACCCTGCAGGAGATCCGCGGCTTCGAGGAGCGCATCGGCGACCGCCGTCCGGACGGAACCGACTTCTCCTACAAGTTCGGCGGGGACAACTGGCTGGCCACGCGCCGTAAGCGCGCCCAGTTCACCGGCCGCGACCCCGAGGTGCTCATCGTCGGAGCCGGCCAGGCCGGCCTGGCGCTTGGCGCCCGGCTCGGCCAGATCGGGGTCGACACGCTGCTCGTCGAGGCGAACGAGCGGGTCGGCGACAACTGGCGCCATCGGTACGAATCCCTCGCGCTGCACAACGAGACGTGGTCCAACCACATGCCGTACCTGCCGTTCCCCGACAGCTGGCCGACCTTCCTGCCAAAGGACAAGCTGGCGGGTTGGCTTGAGGCCTACGCCGAGTTCATGGAGCTCAATGTCTGGACTTCGACGCGCATGGTGGGAGCCGACTACGATCCCGCCGGGGGGACGTGGCGGGTGCGGCTGCGCATGTCCGACGGCGCCGAGCGGGCAATCACCGTGCCGCACCTGGTCATGGCGACCGGCAGTGTGGCCGGCGCGCCCGTCGTGCCGAAGCTGCCCGGCCTCGCCGGCTTCGCGGGCGAGGTCATGCACTCCAGCGAGTTCACTAGCGGGCGTGCCTACGCGGGCAAGCGCGCCATCGTCATCGGGAGCGGGAACAGCGGGCACGACGTCGCGCAGGACCTCCACGGCAACGGCGCGGCTGAAGTCACGATCGTCCAGCGCGGCTCCACCTGCGTCGTCAGCCTCGTGCCGAGCGGGATGATGGTCTACGCCCTGTACAAGGAGGGATCCGCCGATGACATCGACCTGATCACGGCAGCCATCCCGTACCCGGTCATACACGACTCCTACCAGTGGCTCACGAAGAAGACCTGCGAGCTCGACAGGGAACTGCTCGACGGCCTCCGCAAGGTCGGCTTCGAGGTCGACATGGGCGACGACGAGACCGGCTTCCATATGAAGTACCTGCGGACAGGCGGTGGCTATTACATCAACGTCGGCTGCTCCGACCTGGTCGCCGCCGGCCAGATCGGCCTCCTGCACGCCCGTGACCTCGACACCTTCGTGGCCGACGGCGTGCGCAAGAAGGACGGCACCGTCGTGCCCGCTGACCTGGTGGTGCTGGCGACGGGCTTTGAGACGCAGATCGCCACGATCCGCCGCCTCCTCGGCGACGAGGTGGCGGACAAGATCGGCGGCCTGTGGGGCTTCGACGAACAGGGCTTCATGCGGAACATGTGGAAGCGGACCGCCCAGGAGCACCTGTGGATCATGGGCGGCGGCCTGGCCGAGTGCCGGCTCTATTCCCGTTTCCTGGCGCTGCAGATCAAGGCCGACCTTGAGGGGCTGTTTCAGGGCGGGGGCGACCTGGCCCAGGGCTGAAACCAGGCGGAACGCCGTCTCGCTCCATGATGACGGCGTGCGCGGTCAGATCGTGGCGGGGGCGATCCCCTGCCGGTCGACGCGCTCGCCGATCAGTTCGGCGGACCGCTTCAGTTGCTGCGCGGCGAGCGGCGTGATCCGCTCGCTAGTCGAGAAGCTCAGGGAGACGGCGCCGAGGACCGTCGAATCCCTGGCGAGTACCGGTGCGGCCAGGCAGCAGGCGCCCAGGCTGGACCCCTCGCTGTCTTGCGCGATGCCGGTCTCGCCGACCCGCGTGAGAATGTCGCGCAGTACGGCCTGGTTCACGATGGTCCGGCGGGTGAGCCGGGGGACTGGCACGCTGAACGCGGCCTCGATCGTGTCGGCGCCGGAGAACCCCAGGATGGCCTTGCCGAGCGCCGTGCACAGCGCGGGGACCCGCCCGCCGACCCTGCTCGGCAGGCTCACGCGGTGATGGCCGTAGATCTTCTCCACGTAGAGCACGTCATGGCCGTCAAGGACCGCGAGATGGACCGTGGCGTGGGTCGACTCGTACAGCTCGGTCATGAACGGCATCGCGATGGCGCGCAGGCTCCGCGGCCTGCAGTCCGAGACCATATTGCCGAGCTCGAAGATCGCCCGGCTGAGTCGGTATCGCGCGTGCGTGCGCTCGATGTACCCGTGCTCGACGAGCAGGTTGAGCAGCCGGTGCGTGGTGCTCTTGGGCAGGCAGGCCCGCATGGCGACCTGCGACACGCCGAGTACGCTGCCCTCGCCGCGGAACGCATCGAGCACTGCGATCGCCTTGCCGACGCTCGTGTCGAGACCCGACACATCGGAGGCTTCGGCCGGCTTCTCAATCGGGGGCACGACCAGTACAGATGCATTCGCCAGCATAGCCACCGGACACCTCCGCGCAAGGCGTGAAACACTCAGGCAACAGCACTGTAGGACTGCGTATGCCTGGCGTCAACAGTGTTGTTGACTATTGGTTCGTGTCAGTTATCGCAGGCGGCGGCCTGCCGCCGTACGCTGTCAGACGATCGTCTGCCCCGAGTCGAGACGGAGCTGGTGGCCGGTCATGAGGCGTGCGGCAGGCGAGAGCAGGTACAGCACGGCCTGTGAGACATCGTCACACGTCAGGTTGGGCGGGTCCTGCAGCACCCGGCCGAGGCTGTTGACGTAGCTCGGGTTCTCCTCGATGATCCGCATCATCCGCTCAGTGCGCTGGCCCATGTAGGTGTCGACGACAAACGGGTGCAGCGAGTTGACACGGATTCCGAACGGGCCCAGTTCCAGCGCGGCAGTCTTGGTCAGGCCGACCAAGCCGTGCTTGGCCGTGGTGTAGTGCATCTGGCCGGGCAGTGCTTTGAGGCCGGCCGCCGAGCTGGTAATGACAATGGAGCCGCCGCGGCCCTGCTCGATCATGATGGGCGCGGCCGCCTTCAGCGTGTTGAACGTGCCGGTGAGGGTCACGTCGAGCATGTCCTGCCAGGTGGTGGCCGGCATCTCCCAGAACCGGTGCCAGCTGACGAACCCGGCATTGGCGAGCACGATGTCGAGCCCGCCGAGCGCGGCGGCCGATTCGCGGACCGCGCGGTCCAGCGAGTCGAAGTCACGGACGTCGAGCACGTGCGCGATCGCGCGGCGGCCGCGCTTGGTGACCTCCTCCACTACCTCGTCGAGCTCGGCCTTAGTAGCCGGGGGGTATTCGACGTCTGCGGAAACGGGACCGCAGATGTCGATAAGGATGACGTCGGCGCCCTCCTGCGCGAGGACGATCGCGTGACTGCGTCCTTGCCCGCGGGCAGCGCCCGTGATCAGTGCGACCTTGTCATCGAGGGAACCCATGATGTACGTCCTTCGCGTTGTTCCTGATGTCGTCCGTGCTCGTCAGCTCGCGCTGGCCGGCTCCGCGCTTATCAGCACGGTAGGAGGGCCAGGCTGCGGGATAGCAGCGGCGGGTTCCGAAGACCGGAATGCGAAGCCGGGTTCCGCAGGCCAGAACGGCCGGCTCGCCGCGCTCCGCCTCCGCTAGGTACCGATGGAGGAGTCCTGAGCAGAGGGAGACACGCATGCCCAAGTTGGGTCTGGTCTACGACCTGCGCATGCCGGGCATGTCGGCTCGTGAGCGCGCCGGCCAATACCGCACGTGCCTGGAGCAGGCGGCCTGGGCCGACCGGGTCGGCATCGGGCGTGTCTCATTGCGCGAGCATCACTCCTCGCCCGACGGGTACCTGCCATCGCCGGTCACGCTCGCCGCCGGGGTCGCCGCGGTGACGTCGTCGCTGACGATTCTCCTGCAAGCGCTGGTCGTGACGCTCCACGACCCAGTCCGTGTGGCGGAGGACCTGGCCGTCCTCGACCTGATGTCCGCCGGGCGCCTGGTCGTCATGGCGGGCGCGGGCTACGACGCGCGCGAGCACGCCATGTTCGGCCGCGATTTCACGCAGCGGCCGCGGCAGATGGAGCAGGCGATCAGCGTGCTGCGGCGGGCGTGGACCGGCGAGGCGTTCAAGTTCGATGGCCGGCCAGTCAAAGTCACCCCGCTGCCGTTCCAGCCGTCGGGGCCGCCACTGCTGCTTGGCGGCGCCTCCCGCGCGGCCGCGCGCCGTGCCGCGGCCATCGCCGATGGATACCTCCCGATCCGGGACCGGGGTTACCAGGACTACCGGGACGCGGTGGTGGCCCTGGGTCGCCCCGACCCGGGACCGCTAGGCAAGTCGGCGCCGTTCTTCGTCTGGGTGGCCGACGATCCCGAGCGGGCGTGGCACGAGATCGGCTCCTACTGCCTGCACGAGACCAACGCTTACGGTGCCCTCGCCCAGGCGGCTGGGCTGAACACCGGATTCGTTCCCTACGACGACCTGGACGCCGTGCGGCGCGGCGGCGATTACCCGATCCTCACCCCGCAGGAGTGCGTCAACCTCTGCGACAGTCTGGGCGACGACGGCAAGCTGACGATCGCGCCGCTGGTCGGCGGGATGTCCCCCGACCTGTCATGGCAGTGCCTTGAGCTGATCGAGGCGAAGGTCCTGCCGCACGTGCGGTCCCTGCCCGGCGTTCCCGGCGACTACCGGGTCTCTGTCCCCGAGCCAGCCAAAGGAGGTATCCGATGACCCAGTCCAGCATCCACCAGGAAATTCCAGGATTCGACCCTGACGCGACCGCCCGCGCGCTGTGGGAGATCGAGCAGATCAAGCAGCTCAAGGCTCGTTACTTCCGGTTTGTCGACACACGCGACTGGGACGGCGTCATCTCGCTGTTCAGCCCGGACTGCGACCTGCACTCCACGCTGTTCCCAGAGGCCAGGCACCCGAAGGACTTCTTCGCGAAGGTCGCGTCGATGATCACCCCGGGCACCAGCGTGCACCACGGGCACATGCCCGAGATCACGTTGACCTCCTGGGCGAGCGCCACCGGAATCTGGGCGATGTACGACTACGTGCAGACCGACGACGGCAGCGTGGGGTACCACGGCTACGGCCACTACCACGAGAGCTATGTGAAGGTCCCCGATCGCGGCTGGCTCATCAGCAGCTTCGACCTGCGGCGCCTGCGCGTCGACTGGTTCGCCGGAGGACCCGGTTCCGTCAGGCGAGATGCGGAGCTTGGCGGCCCCCGGGCCGTCGGGCAACGTGGTGAGCGACCGGCCGCCGAGTGAGAGGACGAACCAGTGGCGCTGACCGAAGAGAACATCATGTACATACCGGGCATGCTCAGCAGGTGGGTCCGGCTCGGCAATGGCGAAACCGCGCACTACATGACCTCGGGCGAGACCGGGCCCGCGATCATCCTGCTGCACGGCGGCATTCCCGGCTCCTCCGGTACCGCGGGGTGGCGCTTCATGGCCCCGTTCCTCGGGGCGAACGGTTTCCGGGTGTACTGCCCTGACCAGCCCGGATTCGGCCTGTCGGACGTCCGTGAGCAGTACCACCCGGTCAACGGCACCCTCGATCACATCGACTTCGTCAACCGGTTCGCCGACGCGCTGTGCCTGGACAAGTTCAGCATCTCAGGCAACTCCATGGGCTGCATCAATACCGCGCACTACGTCGTCAGGTACCCGCACCGTGTCGAGCGGTTCGCGCTCATCGCCGGCTTCATCGGCGACCACTACATCACCGAGATCGAGAAGGAACTGCGGGTCCCAGTCAAGCAGACGACCGACAAGGGACAGATGAACGACATGATGAGCGGCATCATCCGTAACCCCAACGCCGTCACGCCGGACCTGATCGAGATGCGCACGAGCGCCGCCAAGCGCAACGCCGACGCCTACGAGAAGTGGCACCAGGCCAACAACTTCGGTCAGATCACCGCGGACGTGGCCCGTGCGCTGTCGACCAAGGACCGCATCGACAAGCTCGACGTCCCCGGCATCTACATGTACGGCCTGAACGACGTCATCCTGCCGCACGACCCGATCGGCTACGCGCAGGAGGATCTGCTGCCCAAGGTTCAGTTCTTCTATGTGGATGACTGCGGCCACCAGGGCCAGACCGATCAGCCCGAGATCTTCAACCGCGTGTTCCTCGAGTTCTTCCGCGACGGCAAGGTCAGCAGGGAAGCCGCCGACCTGGCGGGCGTGTCGAAGCGCCGCCCTGAACTGCCCAATCTCGTGGCGCAGGTGTAGGCGTGCGCATTGTCGAGCACTGCTCAGGGGGGCCGCACAAGCTGCTGCGCGTGGAGACCGGTGGCTGTGCTGTCAACGTCGTGATCGACCTGCATGACCCGGATGGCATCCCGTTCATCGCCGTCGAGGTGGAGCCCCGGGTCCCCGACGACGATGGCCGCGTGTGGGAGGTGCAAGGGCCCGCTGCCGTAATCGTCCGCTGTCGCGGGCAGCAGGTGATGCACGGCGACGGCACCTATGAGGCCTGGGCGCTGGCCAGATCCAACGCCCAGGAAGTCAACATCGAAACCAGGTAACGGCAGTCCGATGGCCGGGGCGGGCGCGAAGCGGTCCGCGCCGCCCCGCGTGCCCTCACCGATTCCCCGGAACGGGCTCGTGTTCCACCAATAGCTACATGGGTCACTGACGGGGCGAAACGGGCTTAGGACGGTTGCCCTGCCGCTACCGTGACCGCCGAACACCCTGGATAAAGGAGTCCGCGAACGCATCGCCAACCTCCGCGCCGGTCAGCCGCCCACCGGGGGTGAACCAGCGGTGTGTCCAGTTCATCGCCCCGAGGATCGCGAACTTGAGCAGACTGTCGTCCAGGTCCTCCCGGAACTCGCCGGTGTTGACGCCATCGCGGGTGATCCTGCCGAGAGCCGCCTCATAGCGGCGGCCGAGTTCCTGGAGTTCGGCCCCCGCCTTTGTGCCGTCCCCCGGCACGCGCCGCATGTCCTCCTGGATATACAGGAACATGATCGGATAGTGGCGCTCGTACGCGCCGAGCGCCGCCCGCAGCAGGCGCTTGAGCCGGACGGTAGACGATTCCTCGGCGGCGGCGATGCTCTCCGCGACGACGACCACTTCCTCGACCGCGTGCCGCACTAGGGCGAGGAAGATCTCCTGCTTGCTCCCGTAGTAGTAGTAGACGCTCGCCCGGTCGGTGCCAAGCCGCTCGGCGATGTCGTTGACGCTGGTCGCCTCGAGCCCCTTCTCCTTGATGACCTCGGCTGCGGCGTCCAGCAGCCGCTGCCGTCGCTCGAGGTAGCCGGCACTTGGGTCGCGGCGCGCGTTCTTTCGCCGGAGGCTGATAGAGCTCGCGCCGTCGTCCTTCGATGGTTGAGTGGGGCTCATTGGCCTAGGCGCCGAGCATGCGCATGCCGCCGTCCACCGCGATGAGCTGGCCGGTGATGAAGCGTGCGCCAGTCCCGCAGAGGAAGACCAGCATCGGGCACAAGTCGCGCTCGGCGTCACCGAACGCTCCCCCTAGGGGGACCAGCATCTTCATCCGCGCCTTGACGATCTCCGCGCCTGCGCCGTCACCGTCGCCCGCGCCGAAGAACTCGCGGAGCCGGTCAGCGTTGGTCGTGTCCACGCACGGGGCGACCGCGTTGACGGTGACTCCCGCGGGCGCCCACGCGCGGGCCGCCGACCTTGTCCACGCGTGGACGGCGGCCTTGGCCACGGCGTAGTGCACCGAAACCGGCGAGCCGGTGACGCCCTCAACTGACCCAAGGTTGATGATCGCGCCGCCAGAGTCCCGCATCCAGGCGAACGCCGCCTGGTTAGCGAAGACAGTGGCGTTCAGGTTGACCGCCAGTAGCGCGTTCAACTCGGTTTCCGTGACGTCGTCGGGCGTGGCCGACGCCCACAAGCCGGCAGCGTGCAGCAGGACGTCGATGCCGCCGAACTGTCCGGCGATCGCTGCGAAAGCCGCCTCGACTGACGCCTTGTCGGTCAGGTCGCACCGGAGCCACGTCACCGTGGTAGCGAGTTCTGGCGGTGGCGGGCTGTTGTGGTAGATCGCCGCCACCTGGGCGCCCAGCTTCGAGATTTCCCTGACGGCTGCCAGGCCAATCCCGGTCGCCGCCCCGGTGATGACAATCTTGCGCCCACCCAGTTCCGTGGTCATGACCGCAGACGGTATCCGGGTGGGCGTGGCGTAGTCCCGGTCGCCGTTCCGGCGGCCGGAAACCAATCCAGAGCCCCAGGCATCGCACGGGGCCGAAGGATTCCACGGCACAGAACGCGACCGTAGGGCCCTGGCCACCTCCCGCCTAGCATCTAGGCGCGGTGCGCAGATCACACGACCTGAGGGGAGCTTGCCGGTGGAGAACGGAACGGCACCGGGAATGAGCCTTGAGCAGCGCCTTGCGGCTCTAGAGGCCGAAAGAGAGATCCGCAGGACGCTGTTCAGCTATGGACACGCAGTCGACTACGGATGGGAAGACCTGTATGCCGACTGCTTCACCGCTGAGGCCACCTTGTACTGGCCAGAACCAGGACTGATGCATGGCCTAGCGGAAATCATGACGGCATTCCGCAAGCACACCCATGCCCCGGCGCGCTACCACAAGCACTTCCTGGCCGAACCGCTGATCATCGTCACCGGCGGCCACGCGCATGTGCAAAGCATGTTCGCCCGCTTGGACGACTATGACGCCGGTCCTGGCATCTGCGCATTCGGACGCTACACCGACGAGCTCGTCTGCTGCCCAGACGGCAGGTGGCGCTTCGCCGACAGGCACGCCGACATTGAATCCTGGCGGCACGGAACTCCTCCCGTGCTTGACAAACGGTTTCGCCAGGCCAAATGGCAGGAATGGCCGCCGGACGGTCAGCAGGCGTGATGATCGATTTCCACACGCACTGGATCCCCCGGGGGCTGCCCGACCTGGCCACGCGCGCGGGCGACGCGCGCTGGCCGGTCTTCAACCCGGTCACGGGCGCGCTTGTCATCGACGGCGAGGCTGTCCGCTCACTCCCGCCGAGCGGCTGGGATGTCCGGGCGCGCCTCGATGCCATGGACGCGGCCGACCATGACCGGCATGTCCTGTCGCCGGTTCCGCCGTTGCTGTGCGACTGGGCAGGCCCCGAACTCGGCACGGAGTGGGCCAACGCAGTCAACGACTCACTGGCCGACGTTGTCGCCGGGCACCCGGACAGGTTCTCGGCTCTGGGCGCCATTCCGATCGCCTACCCCGACCGGTCCGTCGCCGTGATGGAACGGGCTAAGGCGAACGGCCTCGTCGGCATCGAGGTGGCCACAACCGCGATGGACCTGGAATTCGACGCGCCGCAGCTACGGGCGGTCTTCACCGCTGCGGCGGACCTGGGGCTTGTTGTCTTCGTGCACCCGCTGATTCTCGGGGCGACGTCGCGCTGGACCTCGCGGATCGCCGGCATGCCGGCGAACTTCGGCCTGGGCATGACGACCGATACGGCCATCGCCGCGGCCAGGCTGCTGTTCGGCGGGGTGTTGGCGCAGGCAGACGGGATCAGGGTCTGCCTGGCCCACGGCGGCGGCACCTTCGTCTGG
>Ga0070709_10000274_pt1 | contig 33042 bp, 32 predicted proteins | sample LARL51metaG_FD_65449 | JGI IMG/M metagenome (GOLD analysis project Ga0070709, IMG submission 65449) | Corn, switchgrass and miscanthus rhizosphere microbial communities from Kellogg Biological Station, Michigan, USA - LAR L5-1 metaG | ecosystem: Host-associated > Plants > Roots > Rhizosphere ... | reverse complement strand
GGTGCCGTGGCCGTCACGATGGAAGAAGAAAAATAGCGGAGGCGCGTCGCCCTCGCATTGAACGATCAGCCGTCATATTCGATCTCGTGAAGCCCGGCGGCGTTGCGGGGACGTTCGTGCCAGAGGTTGGCCGGCAGGGCGGGAAGGAGAATCGCATTGCGGTCTTCGCCGCCAGCGCAAAGCGCGACTGGACTATCCACCGTCGGCTTGGGAGGCGTTTTCGGGCGCCAACTCGCGCCGGACCGACTGCGCTAGCAGTTGAAAACAATTCCGGGCCAGCCCGACGGCGAGCGCTGCCGCCGCTGAGCCGCTTGCCGTCCCTGGCGATCTGCTGTCTGTCTACGGTTCAGGTTGGCAGCGCAGCGCGTGGAAATCCCCCATCAATTGGATGACCCTGCCACGAGAGCCGGCGTCGAGAACAGTTCGTTGGAAATTGCTCGTACCAGAAATCGCGCACCGTGGTCGGAAAGATGAATGATATCGGTCGCGATAATGTCTGAAGCAGAAGGTCCCACGCGAGTCATGCATCCACGGTTCGGGTCGCACAGCGCGCGCTTTGCCGATATATATTCAATCCCCGCCGATCTGCTGAAAGCTCGCATGCGCTGATCCTGGTCTGATCCCCTGACGCCGGTTTGAATGAAATCGGCAAATTCGTGCCAGAGTCGATAATGATTGATCATTGCGTGGGGAAGCGTCCGTTTCCAGATCGGTACGGGCCCCAGCAAAACGATCCGCGACACACCACCTCGTCGCAGCGAATCGATGGTAGCGTGCAATTTCTCAAGGTCATTGTTGGTGCCCCACATGGCATGCAACAGGACGACATCGGGGTGGGAGGATTCGACGAAGCCGAATGCGGCCTTGTTTGCCTCGTCACAGCGAAAATTAGACCCTGCATCCAATATCGGCGCGCAACCGGGCGAGTTGAATCTCGCAAGTCTGAATTTGCCTGTGGTCTTCCCCAAATCGTCGAGAGCAGGAAAAAGCGCGGCAGCGGTCGAGTCCCCCCATACGAAAAGCAGCGGGGAGCTCCCTTGTTCGATACAGCTCTCATCGTAGGCTGAAGCTTGCGCTTCGAGGAAGCAATGATCTCGAAATGCCGGCGAATCGTCGGTTCTCAGCCGCGCTATCTCCTGAAGTTCCGGCGGAAATCGAAACTCGAAACCGCGGGTGAAGATGGCAGCCAACCCCATGGCTGCGAGCCCTGCCATCCCGAGGCAGAGCTTGGGCACCAGGTTCTCGCGCCGCCGAAGCGGCAGCTCAGCATAACGGTAGGTTATGACTGAAAGGACCAATGCCGAGACCACGGCGGCCCAGACCTCGATGAGGGTCGGGTCACCATTGCGCACGATCTCAAGATACGACAGCAGCGGCCAGTGCCAGAGATAGAGCGGATAACTGATCAAGCCGACCGCGACGAACGGGCGGCTGGACAACAGAATGCGATTTACGAATGAGTTTGGCGAAGCCAGAACCAGAGCTGCACCGAGCACAGGCGGTACGGCATAGGGGCCAGGAAACAAGCTATCCGCGTTCAGGGCGAGTGAGGAGCCTATAATCGCACTCAATCCGAGGCAGCTCAGCACATTCTCGGAGACACGCAGGTGCAGCTTTGATGTACGGAGGTTGATTTCCGCAAGCAGGCAACCAACCAAGAGTTCCCAGCCTCTCGCGAGCGGCGAGTAAAACGCCCAGCCCTTAGACCCTGAAAGGATGGTCAGGCCGGCGCATAAGGACAGCAGGGCAAGGAGACTGATCCACAACCGCCGCCGGCGCGTGTTCGCAACGAGAAGCAAGACTGGAGGCCACACGATGTAGAACTGTTCTTCAATCCCAAGGGACCACAGGTGCAGCAACGGGTATTCGGCGCTCGCCGGAGCGAAGTAGCCGGTTTGGGAAAGCTGGAAGAGATTGGCCGCGAAAGCCACGCCCGCAGCGATGTTCTTGCCGAGGAACTCATATTGGTCCGGCAGAAGAACAAACCAGCCGATAGCAGCCGTCACGGCGAGCACGATTATGAGCGCTGGAAACAAACGACGGACGCGACGGCCATAAAAGCCTGCAACGGAAAAACGGCTGGCAGAGATTTCAGTAAGTAGGATCCTCGTGATGAGAAATCCGGAGATGACGAAAAAAACGTCTACTCCCACATAGCCGCCTGGAATGAGCCAGGGTTGCGCGTGGTAGATTACGACAACAAAAATCGATATCGCCCTCAGCCCGTCTATATCGGGACGATAGGCCTCGCTCTGCCCAGCCATAATGGGAGGCTAATACTCGTGTTGCGAGCAGTGCGCTACGGCCACGATTAATCAGAAGCGTCTTTCCAGGCGGTCTGTTGCTAATTTGCACCCATTGGGTGTGGCGCGAGGTCGCGACGGAGATTCACTATTTGTTCAAAGGTTCGGCAGTCGATGTCTTCGGGCAAAGAGCGAGGAGAGTCGGAACGATGATTGGATGATCGCCGCGAACCCGCGAGCCCAGAAATCGGAGTGTTGCGTACGGCGCCCGCGCGCCAGCGAGGTTGCCTGGTCGGAGGCACAACGTAGGCCATCCTTGAAGCGAATCTCAAAGCCGCGCTTCACGCTTGGCGGGAGAACTGAAGTGAATTCGCAACCATCGAACGCGGTGCCAGAGACGTCCTTATGAAAAGGCCGATTTCGAACGGACACGCAGCGACAACGCGTGGCACATGTGGCAAGAGAACGTTCGCTTCCGCAACCGTTTCACTTGCGACAAGCGACGGAAATGTCTAAGGTATTCGGCGATGGGGCCACGTGGCGGAGTGGTTACGCAGCGGTCTGCAAAACCGTTTACTCCGGTTCAATTCCGGACGTGGCCTCCACTCCTAACTCTCTGATTTTCCAAGACAACATTGTTCGGGCGGGGCCATCCCGAAGCCGTCGCGCGCCGGGACGACGCCGGTTTCATTGCGCACAGCAATTGCCGCGCGGAAGGGTAATCCGCGCGGACGGCCTGGCGCGAACGTGGTCCGGTCGAGCCATCGGTTCACATCAAGAACGACAAGACAAGAGAGTGAAACCTTCGTTCCGATTCAGTCCGAACGGAGGTTATAGGCATGGTCGGCCGGCGAAGCGGATCTCGGCTCAGGTTGATGAAGTGGGACGGCGCTCCGTGGCTGGTGATGGTGCCGAGGAGGAGGTTGGCTTGGTCGAGAACGTCACCGCGCCAGCCGTGTTTGCGAAGCCGATCAGCTCGATCGAATGTCAACAGGCGGCGTTCCAGCCGTCCGGAAACGCAAACAGGGGCCAAGCCAGATCGTTGTCATTGGCCGGACGCGGCGGCGTGCAGTTGAACGGCATCAGGCGGGCCATGACGTCCTCCCCAGGGATCGGCTCAATAGCCGTTCTGACGGCATCCAGCAATCGCTCAAATTCAGCTTCGCTCATGGCGCTCTCCCCATCGAAGAGCGTAACGTGGCAAAGCTTCCTTCTTTCCTAATTGAACGGATCGTTCAAATTGCAATTATCCGGCGACAACGGCTTGTTTGGTTAGCAGCCTGTTCATAACAGGAGAGCCAACCCCGAAGCGTGTGAGAAAATTCACATTGTCCGAGAAAGATTCTCTTATCTTGGATCAGCGGGTGCCGCCGTTCAAAATTCCTGAACGGGCCGCGACAATCGTTAACGTTTATTAGCGTCCCCTGATTGCCAGCGTCTGCTCCGAAATACCGGTACGACGGTGTGGAGAGGCTAGGATCTCGGCAATGAGGTCGAGCAGATCCTGCGGCTTGAAAGGCTTGGCCAGTCGATAGAGGCCGCTGATCCGGATCGACATGGCGAGGAAGTCGGGCGGACTGCGCCCGGATTCCGTGATCAGTCCCGACATCATGACGATCGGAAGTTCCGGCCTCGACGCCCGGGCCGCCCGGATGACCTGGCTACCGTGCACATCGCTGAGGTTGAGGTCGACGAGCGCGACAGCGAAATCGTGCTGCGTAATCATATCGACCGCACCGAGCCCCTCCATGCAGGCAGTCACGCTGTACCCGTGCCTGGCCAGCAGATGCTCGACGGTGCGACAAACCGCCGCCTCATCATCGACGACGAGAATGTGGCCGGGGCGGTCGCATCGCCGCGCTGTATCGCTGGATTGCTCATCGCCATCGCAAGAGATCGTAGGCATCGTGCTACCCCAGTTCCAGCCAAACCGAAGCACGCGGGACGCAAACGAGCGCGAAACATCGCACATTGCAACACATGCTGCTGCAGTTTGCAGCCCGGTGCAAACGCGGAGTTCTACGGTGTGTTCCGGTCTGCGCAGGCTGCGGAGGCAACGCGGAACAAGCTGTGCACGACGACATGCAAAGGTTCCACAGCAAGGGAACTAATCTTCTAGAATATCCGCGACGAGTCGCTTAATCTTAGGTTGCAGTTCGCGCCATCGCGGGACTCCGCCGGGTACCCACGCTGACAAAGTCGCAAACAAAGTCGGGGTGCCGATCGGAAGATGACGCAGCTGCGACCAAGGACCTCCGTCGGGCCCCCGGGTCGTTGCGCAAGCCAGGGTGCCTTGGCCGCGGCAAGCGGTCCATTGGTCGAGGATGTCGTTTTGAAAGGTCGATCGAGCCGGCGGGCGCAGGATCTGCGCCATGATCCGCCGCCATGGCGCCGTGAGCGGCTTTCACCCGGTCATTTCGACGAGGATCAGCTTTATGCGGCGGTGGTCCGTTCGGTCAGCGACGCGATCATCAGCAAGACGCTGGACGGAACCGTGACCGGCTGGAACCGGGCCGCGGAGCGTCTGTTCGGATACACCGCCGACGAGGCGATCGGCCAGTCGATCGACCTCATCATTCCCGCCGACCGTCTGGACGAGGCGACGCGAATCATGGAGTGCGTCCGCGGCGGCGAGCACCTCGATCACCATGAAACGATCCGGCGCAGCCGGGATGGCCGGCTGCTCGACGTGTCACTCAGCGTCTCGCCGATCAGGTCGCCTTCCGGCGAGATCATAGGCGCCGCCAACATCGTCCATGACATCACCGATCAGAAATATGCCGAACGCAAGTTCGAGCTCGCGGTGGAGGCGTGTCCGAGCGGCATTCTGATGATCGATTCGTCCGGCGCGATCATGCTGGTGAACGCCGAACTGGAACGGCAGTTCGGCTATGACCGCTCCGAGCTGATCGGCAAATGTGTCGACGTGTTGCTGCCGGAGCGGTTCAGCGCCATTCACGCCAAGCATCGCGGGTTTTCCTACGCGACGCCGGCGGTGCGGGCGATGGGCCAGGGGCGCGATCTCAAGGGACGGCGCAAGGACGGCTCGGAATTTTCCGTCGAGATCGGCCTTAATCCGATCAAGGCGCGGGAGGGCGCGCTGGTGCTGGCGACCGTCATCGACATCACCGCGCGCAAGGAGGCGGAAAAGGCGGTGGAGCTGCAGAACGAGCAGCTCCGGCAGTCGAATGCCGAGCTCGAGCAGTTCGCCTATGTCGCCTCCCACGACCTGCAGGAACCGCTGCGCATGGTCGCGAACTTCACCCAGCTGCTGCAGGATCGCTATGGCGGCCAGCTCGACGACAAGGCCCACAAATATATCGGCTATGCCGTCGAAGGCGCCAAGCGGATGCAAAGCCTGGTCCGCTACCTCCTGACCTATTCGCGGATCACTGCGACCGAGAAGGTGCTGAAGCCGGTCGACAGTGCCGCGATCGCGGCTGCGGCCGCCGAACGGCTGTCGCCATTGATCAAGGAGAGCGGCGCCGAGCTGCGCGTCGCGCAGCTGCCGGCCGTGATGGGGGACGAGATCGAGCTCGGGCAGGTGTTCCAGAACCTGATCAGCAATGCGGTCAAATTCCGCTCCAGCGAGCGCCCGCGAATCGACATCGCGGCGGAGCGCTGCAACGGCGTCTGGAAATTCGCGGTCGCCGACAACGGCATCGGGATCGATGCCAAATTCTCCGAGCGCATCTTCCAGATGTTCCAGCGCCTGCACGAACGCGGCAGATACGAGGGCAGCGGCATTGGGCTGGCGATCGCCAAGAAGATCATCGAGCGGCATCACGGCACCATCTGGTTCACCTCGGCGCTCGGCCAGGGAACGACGTTCTATTTCACGCTTTCGGCCGTGGACGGCAGCCAATGATGATGAGCCAGCACGAGGCGCCGCCGTTCAAGCAGAAGATCCTGCTGGTCGAGGACAACCCCGCCGATGCCGATCTCACGCAGCTCGCCTTCGAGATCGTCGGCTCGCCAGCCGAATTCGACGTGCTGCCGAACGGCGAGGAGGCCATCAGCTATCTGTCGCGGCAGGGCGCCTATAGCGACGCCAAATCGCCGCAGCTCGTGCTGCTCGATCTCAATCTGCCGCGCGTCGGCGGCCTCGAAGTGCTGGCGACCATCAAGTCCCTGGAGGCGACCCGGCATGTCCCGGTCGTGGTCCTCAGTTCATCGGAATCGGCGGACGACATCGCGAAATCATATCAACTCGGGGCGAATTGCTATTTGACGATGCCATTTAGCGTCGGCGCATACAACGACATGGCCAGGCATGTGCACGAGTTCTGGCTCAAGCTCGCGAAGCTGCCGAAGTCGGGGGGAGGGGGCACCGCATGACGATCCATCGCAAGCATGAGGTCGAAGCCGTCGGTCGGGGCAGACCGACCGAAGGCCTGGAATGATGACGCAGGGGCCGGCCCACCGGCTGCTGCTGGTCGAGGACAATCCGGGCGACGCGCTTCTGGTCAGCGAGGCGCTCGCCGAATTCGATAATCGCAGCCTGTCGCTGGAGCCGGTGGGGAGCCTGAAACAGGCGCTCGAAGCACTCGGCGCGCGTTCCTTCGACGGTATCATCCTCGATCTGACCCTGCCGGATTCGCGCGGGGTGGACACGCTGGCCCGCGTCGCCGAGGCGACCGACGCCGTCCCCATCGTCGTACTCACCGGACTGGACGGCGGCGGGGGCCTGCGCGATAAGGCCGAGGAACTCGGCGCGTTCGAACTCGTCTGCAAGAACGAGATGGCACAACTCCTGCCGCGCAGCGTGTACTGGTCGCTGCGCCACAAGCGCGCCGAGGCCCGCCACCGCGAGTTCGAGCGGCTGGTGAGCGCGATCCCCGATGCCGTTGTCGTCACCGACCGCGCCGGCGTGGTGCATTTCGTCAACGACGCGGCATTCGAACTGTTCGGCAATCGCGGCGACGGCTTCCTGGGCCAGCCGATCGGCTTTTCGGTCAAGGTGGGGACTGTCTCCGAAATCGAGATCCGGCGCGGTAATGAGAGCCGCGCCTGCGAGATGCGCGTGGTCGCCTGCGAGTGGAACGGGATGCCGGCGGCGTTGGCCCTGATCCGCGACATGACCGAGCAGAAGCGGCTCAGCGGTCAGCTGCAGCACGCGCAGAAGATGGAGGCCATCGGGATGATGGCGGGCGGCGTCGCCCATGACTTCAACAATCTCCTGCTCGTCATGCTGGTGCACGCCGAGCTGCTTCGCGATGATTGCGATCCGGCCGATGAGAGGCTTGCCGGCGTCTTCGAGATCATCCACTCGATCGAGCGCGCGCAAGCCTTGACGCGGCAGCTGCTCGCCTTCTCGCGCAAGCAGCCGACCGAGACCAAGGTGGTCAATCTCGGCGACCGCGTCGAACAGGAAGGGCCCTCCGGGCGCGAAACGATCCTGATCGTCGAGGACGATCAGGCTGTGATGCGCGCGACGGCCGCCACGTTGCGCAAGGGCGGCTACACCGTGCTGACCGCCTCCAATGGCGACGAGGCCCGGCGCCTGGTCCAGCCCAAGGCCGACGGCATCGATCTCGTGCTGAGCGATGTGGTGATGCCGCAGCTCAGCGGGCCGGAATTTGCCGAATATCTCGCCAGCATCCGCCCGGACATTCCGCTGATTTTCATGACCGGCTACTCGGAATATCCGGTCTCGACGGAGAGCGGAGACAACAGGATCGTCAATCACCGGGCGATCATGAAGCCGTTCCGGCCGCGCGACCTTCTCTCCATCGTGCGCGAGGTCCTGGATGCGCGGGCACGGGCCGCTGCCTAGCAGGGTCTTGTTTTCACGTACCTTCTTCGCCCGGACTGGGGGCCGAGACACGGCACGCGCAAGCCGTGCGCGGCACGCGCCCGATCCCACGACCTCCTTCTGCTGTGAATTTGTGCGCAGCAAGCCTTTGCTAAGGCGTGATAAATCCGAAATCTCTGGCTGTTGATATGTTGCGGACAAGCTGTGACATGCTGTGAAATGCCGACGCAGCAGGAAATGCTCACATGTCGATCCCAGGGGCCTGGGCGTCAGTTTTTGCGGCTTTTGGCGCAGCAAATGGCCAGATTCCCATAAGGTCGCGCGGTTCCGGTCCGGGAGGGTTTGCTTGCACAAGCGTTTGTCAGCCAGCCTGAGATTGGGGGGCGGCCTGGCCGTGCTCGCATCGGCTGTGGGAATTCACGGCGGTTCCATGGCGGACCCGATCGTGCTCGAACCCGCAGAACTACCGCGCATCGCCACGGTCGACGAGCGGTTCCAGTCCTACAATATTGAAATGGTCGAGGTGACCGGCGGGACATTCTGGCGCCCCTACGGGCCACCGGGATCGGCCGGCGCTGTGGAGCGGTCGTCGGGCGCATACGCGATCTATCCGGCGATCGACCTCAAAAACCCGCGGCTGCGGCGGCTGGCCGCCGCGTTGTCGCCCGCCTATCTGCGCGTCAGCGGCACCTGGGCGAACGCGACCTATTTCGCCGACCGGGACACGGCACCGGTCAAACCGCCGGCCGGATTCAATGGCGTGCTGACCCGTTCCCAATGGCGCGGCGTGGTCGACCTTTCACGCGCCGTCAACGCTCCCATCGTGACGTCGTTTGCCGCGAGCCCGGGAACGCGGGATGCCGGGGGACAGTGGACGGCTGAACAGGCGCGCAGCCTGTTGTCCTTCACGCAGTCGGTCGGAGGCGAGATCGCGGCGGCCGAATTTCTCAACGAGCCTGATTTGAAGTCCGGTGCCGGCATCGAGGCCGATGCCGCCGCGTTTCGTCGGGATTTTTCCAGCTTCCGCACCCTCATGCGGAAGATGGCGCCGCGGACCGTCCTGCTGGGGCCCGGTACGATCGGAACGGATGCGACGGCGGCCGACATGTTCGCTGCCGTGGCGGATGGCATCGACGCGGTGTCCTATCATCATTATGGCGCCGTCTCGGAGCGCTGTGGCGGCCGCCGGACGCCGGAAATGGCATTGTCGGACGAATGGCTCGCGCACACCGATGAAGCCTTCGCCTTCTACCTGCGGCTGCGCGACCAGCTTGCACCTGATAAACCGATCTGGCTGACGGAAACCGCGGAAGCCGCGTGCGGCGGCAACCGATGGGCCGCGAGCTTTCTCGACACGTTCCGCTATCTGGATCAGCTCGGGCGGCTCGCCAAGGCCGGCGTGGCCGTCGTGATGCACAATACGCTTGCGGCGAGCGATTACGGCCTCTTGGACTGGCGAACATTCTTGCCTCGGCCGAACTATTTTGGCGCGCTGCTGTGGCGGCGGCTGATGGGCGTGACCGTGCTTGATTCCGACGTTCCGATCCGGAACGGGCTTCACGTCTATGCCCATTGCACACGCGGGATGCCGGGCGCAGTGACGCTGCTCGTGATCAACAACGACCGCACCGCACAGCGCGAACTTAACCTGCCGGGCCCGTCGGAGCGCTATACATTGGCGGTCGCCAACGCCACCGACGACCCCGGCGATCTCGCGAGCCCCACGATATCGATGAACGACCGCGTGCTCGCACTCAACGACAAGGACGAACTGCCGCCACTCGAAGGCATACCAATGGCCGCCGGTACCATCCGCTTCGCGCCGGCGACCATTACATTTCTGTCCATTCCCGATGCCGGCAATCGCAACTGCGGTTAGCCGCCCGCCAGCTCCGGCTGCGACGTCGCGCCTCAGCGCCTGACCATCGTTCGCGACGACTGGGAGACGTCGAACAATTCGATCGCGGCCAGCAGCGCGACCAGGGCTCCGATCACGACGGTGACGTACATCGCGGTCGTTCCCGCGAAATGGAGAACCCAGGGCGAAACGATCAGCCACAGGCCGACCACGAGGTTGATCCACTCTTCCCAGACCGTGAATGCCGCGAGTGCTGCAATCGACAGCACGACGATGATGATTCCGGCGATCATCGCGTTGGTCGATTCATGCCCTGTGGGATACGAGAATATCCAGGGGCTTGCGAACAGGATAATGCCGAGAATGAGGTTCCCGACGTCACACAGCTTGGTATTGCTCCATTGATCCATGGTGTCCTCCGCTAGAAACAGGACACTGGCCGCCACCCGCCGCTCGGTCGTGCCATGACTGCAACTAAAACGCACTGCAACTAAAACGCCTGCTCGCATCGCCGGGTTCCTGATACGTTCGACGTAGACGCAGGCCGGTCGTGGAATGACGTGGCTCAGATCGTCATTGAACCGAGAGAAAGCCTCGGGACCGGGACGTCCAAGCGTCGCCGGCCCAGCCCTCCGAACGGAGGATGCCCATGGTTGAAAATCATGACAGCAAGCGACCGGTCACGCAGCGGCTGCCGGGCTGGGTCTATCGCCTCCTCGTGTTTGCCGTGGCCTGGTTCGCGTTCGCAGTCTGGATCTTTGCGGGTCCCGCGGTCACCGATTATCTGCTGGTCGTCGTCAGCGGCTTCATTTTCGTCGCGGCGGCTCTGGTGCTGATCCTGTCGCGGGTCGGGCGCGCTTCCGCCGAGCCGGACGGGCAGGAGAAACCGCCCGTCTTCCATGACCGGGCCGGATGGGATCTCGACATCCTTCAGACCCGACTCAGCGTGAGCGAAGCCGCGCTGCAGATCCTGCTGCCCTTGGGGACAGCGGCCTTCGGCATGACCGCGATCGGCATCGTCTGGCATATCGCCGCCCATCTTACCGCCGGCCCGCTGTCGTGAGCCGTGTTGCGCACGATGGGCTGCTTATGATCACGGTTCCCTGTGGACGAGTTGCTGTCGCGCTCACGATCCATGCGTCAATCGAGGCCCATTCGCGCACAATGCTCTGACATTTTGGTTCAAGACGATTGGAACCAAATCAGAGGTGGGGACTTGTGGAACCCGGCGATCAACAGGGTGTTATCGTGCAAGGTTCCAGGAACGGGGGTCATCGATGGTGGTGCGAGCGTTGTGCGTTCTGATGCTGAGCCTCGTGCAGGTCAACATCGCGCGCGCGGAGGAGCGAGGCGGGCTGATGCATCGTATGTCGTGCACGCTCGTCCGGTACTACGTGGCGAAATATACCGCACCTGCCGCCGAAGCCTGGGCGCGCAGCAAGGGCGCGAGCGATGCCGAGATCGACGCGGCACGGCGCTGCCTGGGCGGAGCCGGTCAGGCCCTGCAGGCGGCGAATTTGAGCGCCCACTGAAGGATCGCCAAGCATCACTCCACAAGACGCGCGTCGCAGCTGCGGCGCGCGTTCTCATGTGCGGGCGTCGGAATTCGGCCCGCGGGTACTTCAATTCGGCCCGATCCTCGCCCTCAGCGCTTCCGACGATAAGCACCATAGGACAATTGCGCGCTGCGCTCGCCGGGTGTTGGATCACGCGGCTACGTCGCCATCGACACGGAGAGCGAGCGCGGCCTCAGCACCTGGTCCCCTCCGGCTGAGGCCGCATCGTTGTGCGCAATTCAAGGATCTGCATGACGAACCATGGTCGCCATCGGGCACAGGGCAGAGCGCATTCAGCAGGGATCTTGCGTGCGACCATCGGAGTGACGCTGCTTTTCATCGTGTCGAGCCCGAGCCAGCTGGCCGCACTGCCGCTCGCGATTTTTCGCTACCAGGATCAGGCGCAGCGGCACTGTCCATCCGATCAGGTCGTGTGGCTCGATTTCGTCAGGCGCACCTACTATTCGAAGGGGCAAAGGAAGTACGGGCAAGGTTTCCATGGCAGCTACGTGTGCAGGAACGAAGCGCGCAGCGGCGGCTATCGCCGATCCCTGATCGGGCTTCGCTGATCCAGGTCGGTTGAGCCGGACTGGTGCAGGATCGGTTTGGTCAGGCGAGTTGCAGGACAAGGTGCCTCACCTGAGGATCGGGCGCGGCACGCGCACGAAAGCCCAGCCGATTGAAGACCGCGAGCATCGGCCCGTTGTCGGGCAGAACCTCGGCCGCCAGCTCTCTCAGCCCGGCGTCGCGGGCGAGGGCGATGAGATGACGCAGCAGCGCCGTGCCGATCCCGTGTCCCTGATAGGCGTCCACGACGACAAAGGCCAGTTCGGCCCGGCCGGGCTCGGTCATGACATAGCGGCCGCCGCCCGCGATCACCGGCCGCCCGTCCTCGTCGATCTGTGCGACCAGCGCGACGTGCTTGTCGAAATCGATCCTCGTGAAGAATGAGATCTCCGCCTCCGAGAAGCCGCGCTTCGGAGCAAAGAAGCGGCGCCGCAGCGATTCGGCACTCGTCCGGCCGATCGCGGTGAGCATCTCCTCCCGGTCATCAACGCGGAGCGCGCGTATCGCGATGCTGCGGCCATCGCGCAGGCGCTCGGTGACCGAATAGTCGGCGGGTTTCAGCATCGATCAGCTTTCCGGACGAGCTTGGTCATCGCTTCAGTACCGGACAACGGGAGTGGGGATGCCTTGATCTGAATCAAGACCTTTTTTGAAGCGCCTCTAGTCTATGCAGATAGTTGTGTTTCGATCTCGGAACGATGATCCGCGAAGTCTTAAGGATCTGTCGCGCCGATCGCGCAAGCAGGTGTGCGAACATGGCACTCCGGGTCCTTCGCCAAAGCAGGTCGGGCGAGGAGGTGATCCAGCTCACCATCCGACTCGCCTTGCTTGCCGCTCTGATCTACTGGTGCTTCGTCATCATCAGCCCCTTCATTGCCATTCTGGCGTGGGCCGTGGTTCTGGCGGTGGCGCTATACCCGCTCTATATCCGATTGGCCGACCATTTGGGGCATCGGCCAAAACTCGCGGCGGCTCTCATCACCTTGGTCGCAGCCGCGATTGTGATCGGGCCTGCAGCCTGGCTTGCGGTGGGGCTGGTGGAAGGGTTGCGAACGATTGCCGATCGCATTGCATCTGAAACACTGACCGTGCCTTCGCCGCCCGAGGCGATCAGGGATTGGGCGCTGGTCGGCGAGCCGCTCTACAATCTCTGGAGCCAAGCCTCGACCAATCTGGAAGCGGTCTTTGCACAGTTTGCGCCCTATCTGAAGCCGCTGATCGGGCCCGTCTTGGCGATGGCGGGCAGCGCCGGCCTGGATGCGCTCAGGTTTCTGGCGGCCGTGATCCTGACGGGCTTCCTGTTCCCATCAGGGCCGAAGCTAGTGGCCGCCAGCAAGAACATCATGGCGCGCCTGATCCCGCAGCAAAGCGAAGATTTCGTCGGCTTGGCCGGTGCGACCATACGCACGGTCTCGCAGGGTGTGATCGGGATTGCGCTGGTCCAGTCGTTCCTGATTGGAATTGCGCTGAAATTGGCCGGCATTTCCAGCGCCGGACTGTTGGCATTCGTGGTCCTGGTCCTCGGCATCATGCAACTCGGGGCAGCGCTCGTGCTGATTCCCTGCTTGATCTGGATCTGGGCGACCAAGGCGATCGCAATCGCATTGCTTCTGACCGTATACTTGGTCGTGGTCGGCCTGGCGGACAACGTCCTCAAGCCACTGCTGATGGGGCGCGGTTTGACGACGCCCATGCCCGTCATCTTCGTCGGATTGGTCGGCGGCACCCTTGCCCATGGAATCGTCGGCCTGTTCGTCGGCCCGATCGTGCTGGCTGTTGGCTGGGAATTGGCAATGGCGTGGATCCGCGACGAAAAAAAGCGCGAGCGACCAGGCGTCTCCGAGCCCGAGCGCATCACAGCCGAGATCTGAAAGTTCCCGGAATCGGAGGCGCCGCGAGCCTTGACCTATGTCAAGGGTGCCCATTGACGACGCGCAATGCTCCGTGGCCCACGAACAACGAGAGATTTCAGCATGTCGACCGACAACGCAGCAATCTCGAACGACGCCATGTCCGGGCTTTTTGCATCCGCCCTTGACTACCTGATCGACGCCGGACAGCGAAGCGTCCTCTATCTCGACGTCATGCGCCAGCGCGGGATTCAATACCGCGAACACATGGCCGAAACGGCGCCCCATGTCCTCAACTTCGAGGCCGAACTGGTGATTGACGGCCGCACGCTGCCGCGGCCGGTGAACTACGCACTGGTGCGGATCAAGGCGCCCGCCGGTATCGACATCAATCTGAAGCGGCGGCCGTTCGTGGTCGTTGATCCCAGGGCCGGTCATGGTCCGGGGATTGGCGGATTCAAAGCCGACAGCGAGATCGGCGTGGCGCTGAAGGCCGGTCATCCCTGCTACTTCATCGGTTTCCTGCCTGATCCGATGCCGGGCCAGACGATGGGCGACATCGCGCGGGCCGAAGCCGGCTTTCTCGAGAAGGTGATCGCGCTGCATCCGGAGGCAGACGGAAGGCCCTGCGTGATCGGAAATTGCCAGGCCGGTTGGGCCGTGATGATTCTCGCCTCGCTGCGGCCCGATCTGTTCGGCCCGATCATCGTCGCCGGATCGCCGCTGTCGTACTGGGCCGGCGTTCGCGGCAAGAACCCGATGCGGTATTCGGGCGGCCTTTTGGGCGGGAGCTGGCTGACCGCGCTGACCAGCGATCTCGGCGCCGGCAAGTTCGACGGCGCCTGGCTGGTGCAGAATTTCGAGAACATGAATCCCTCGAACACGCTCTGGACCAAGCAGTACAACGTCTACTCCAACGTCGATACCGAGGCGCCGCGCTATCTCGAATTCGAAAAATGGTGGGGCGGCCACGTCAATCTCAATGCCGAGGAAATCCAGTTCATCGTCGATGAACTCTTCGTCGGCAACAATCTGGCCGCGGGTCGGATCAAGACCTCCGAGGGTGCCGTCGATCTTCGCAACATCCGCTCGCCGATCGTGGTGTTCTGTTCGAAAGGCGACAACATCACGCCGCCGCAACAGGCGCTCGGCTGGATTCTCGACCTCTACAGGGATGTCGACGAGATCCGATCCTATGGGCAGACCATCGTCTACACGGTTCATGAGAGCGTCGGGCATCTCGGAATCTTCGTGTCGGGCGGAATCGCCAGAAAGGAATACAGCGAATTCTCCAGCAATATCGACCTGATCGACGTGCTGCCGCCCGGCCTCTATGAGGCGACGTTCGAGGCGAAGTCCGAAGGCAGCGCCAGCGCGGATCTGGTTTCCGGACGATGGATCATGCGCTGCGAGCAGCGCACGCTCGATGACGTCAGGGCGCTCGGCGGCAATAGCGCGGAGGACGAGCGGCGCTTTGCCACCGCCGCACGCGTCTCCGAAGCCAATCTCACTGCATATCGAAAGTTCGTGCAGCCCTGGATCAAGGCGTTTGTCACGCCGCAAGCGGCGGAGATGATGCGCAACCTGCATCCCCTGCGCGTGCAATACGAGGCGCTTGCTGGCGACAATGCAGTGACGAAGGCGATTGCGGAAGCGGCGGACAATGCCCGCGAACACCGCAAGCCGATCGCGGCGGACAACCCGTTCCTGGCCTTTCAGGAAACAGTGTCCAAAAACATCGTCAGCACCCTCGACCACTGGCGCGATGCCCAGGAGGCCCTGAGCGAAACGCTCTTCCTCACGATCTACGGCTCACCGGTCGTCCAGGCCGCGGTCGGAATCGACCCGCAGTCGGACCCGTCGCCCAAGCCGGAGCTGACGGCCGATCAACGCAAGCGACTCGATGCCCGCATCGCGGAGCTGAAGTCCCGCATTGGCAGCGGCGGCTTGAGGGAATGCCTCGTGCGCGCGCTGCTTTATGTCGGCATGGCGCGCGGCATGGCGGACGAGCGCGGGGCGGAAGCGCTCCGCCGGGTACGCGGCACCGACACCGGCTCGCGCCTCACGCTCGCGGAGTTCAAGGCCATGGTGCGCGAGCAGTTCTTCATGCTGCTGCTCGACCAGGATGCGAGCCTCGCGGCGATTCCAAAATTGCTGCCGCAGAACATGGAGATGCGACGCAAGGGTCTTGACGCGATCCGCGACGTGCTGTCGGCGAGCGCGGAGGTGTCCGGCGAGGCCGCGGTGCGCCTGCGCCGCGTCACGGAGCTGTTTGGACTGGCCGAGGAGGGGAGGTCGGATGCGACCGCCACCCCCTTCGATTCGCAAGCAAGGGCCTCGTAGTCCGCGGAGTGGAGACAGACATGGCAGCACAGGCGGCCGACACCGGCGAAGCACGGACCTACGCAAAATACGATCGTCTCATCGCTACGGCAAAAAAGATTCCGCCGGTCGGCACGATTGTGGTGCATCCGTGCGACGAGACGTCCCTGCGCGGCGCCGCCGATGCCGCGCAGGCCGGCATCATCAGGCCGATACTGGTCGGGCCCGCCGACAGGATCGCGGGCACCGCTGCGACGCATGGCATCAGCCTGACCGGCTTCGAGATCGTTGACGTGCCGCACAGCGAAGCCGCGGCCGCCAGGGCGGTCGAACTGATCCACGCGGCGAAGGGCGAGATGCTGATGAAGGGCAGCCTGCATACCGATGAGTTCATGCGGAGCATCACCGCCAAACAAGGCGGGCTGCGGACCGACCGGCGCATCAGCCATGTCTTCGTGATGGATGTGCCGGCCTATGCCGAAACAATTTTCGTCACCGATGCCGCCATCAACATCTTTCCGGATCTCGACTGCAAGCGCGACATCGTGCAGAACGCCATCGACCTGTGGGTCCATACCGGAGTTGGGACGGCTCCCAGGGTCGCGATCCTATCGGCGGTCGAAACCGTCACGTCCAAGATCCCCTCGACCATCGAGGCGGCGGCGCTGTGCAAGATGGCCGATCGCGGCCAGATCACCGGCGGCCTCCTCGATGGTCCGCTTGCCTTCGACAATGCGATCGACAAGGAGGCCGCGCGGATCAAGGGGATCAAATCCGAGGTCGCAGGACGCGCCCAGATCTTGGTCGTGCCGGATCTCGAGGCCGGCAACATGCTGGCGAAAAATCTGGCCTATTTCGCCAAAGCGGACGGGGCCGGTATCGTGCTCGGCGCCCGGGTGCCCATCGTCCTGACCTCGCGCGCGGACTCGCCGAGGAGCCGGATGGCCTCCTGTGCCGTAGCCAGCCTCTATGCCGATGCGCGCCGCCGGCGCGCAGTCAATGCAGCCGCGTGATCGCCATGGATACGATCCTTGTCGTCAATGCGGGATCCTCGAGCGTGAAATTCCAGGTCTTCGCCGTGGATGGCGATGGCCGGCTGCGCCGCCAATTGAAGGGACAGATGGACGGGATCGGCAGCCGGCCGCGGCTGCGCGCCTCCGGAACGAACGGGGAGGCGGTCGCGGAGCGGGCCTATCCGATCGAGGCCGTGCCGGATGTTCCGGCTGCGATGACGGTGGCGGGTGCATGGCTCCGCGACGAGGTTCGGATGACGCCGATGGCAGTCGGCCATCGCGTGGTCCATGGCGGACCGGACTATGATGCGCCGGTTCTGGTCGACCATGCCGTCGTCGCGCGTCTGGAGCGCTACACAGCCCTGGCGCCGCTGCATCAGCCGCACAATCTCGCGCCGATCAAGTCCATTCTGGCGAACTTTCCGGCGCTCCCGCAGGTGGCCTGCTTCGACACGGCCTTTCACCGCGATCATCCAGATGTCGCGGATGTCTACGCGATCCCATACCGGCTTCACGAAGAGGGGGTCCGGCGTTACGGCTTCCACGGTCTCTCCTACGAGTACATTGCCAAGACGCTGCCCGAATGCGCGCCGGAGATCGCCAGCCGCCGGGTCATCGTGGCGCATCTGGGAAGCGGAGCTTCGATGTGCGCGTTGAGCGGCGGCCGCAGCATCGAAAGTACGCTCGGCTTCACCGCGCTCGACGGCCTGCCGATGGGAACGCGGCCCGGACAGCTCGATCCCGGGGTCGTGCTCTATCTGATGTCCGCGAAGGGCATGACAGCCAGCGCGCTGCAGGACTTCCTCTACAAGGAGTGCGGTCTGAAGGGACTGTCCGGTATCAGCAACGACATGCGCGAGCTGCAGTCGAGCCAGGACCCGCGCGCGGCCTTCGCCGTCGAGTATTTCGTCTATCGCGTCGGGCTTTACGCGGGAATGCTGGCGGCTGCGCTGCAAGGGGTCGATGCCTTCGTCTTCACCGCCGGCATCGGCGAAAATTCCGCGCCTATCCGCGCCCGCGCGGCCGAGAAGCTCGCATGGCTGGGCGTGTCCATCGATGCCGGCGCGAATGCCGCGCACGCCCTGAAAATATCAGGAACCGCGAGTGCGATCCCGGTCTACGTCGTGCCGACGGACGAAGAGCGAATGATCGCCGAACACACTCTGGCAATGCTGTGGACCAGTCGCTCAAACGCCAGACGCGAGAGGGCATCATGAACATTCCGGTCTTTCCAGAAACCAAGGTCGCGCTGAAGGGGAAAAAGGGACTGATTGTCGGCATTGCCAATGATCAGTCGATCGCATGGGGCTGTGCGAAAGCGTTTCGCGCGCTGGGCGCCGAGCTGGCGGTGACGTATCTGAACGACCGCGCCAAGAAACATGTCGAACCGCTCGCCAAGGTGCTGGAGGCGCCGCTCTTCATGCCGCTCGACGTCAATGTCGAAGGTCAGATGGAACAGGTGTTCGAACGGATTGGCAAGGAATGGGGCAGGCTCGATTTCCTGCTGCACTCGATCGCATTCTCGCCGAAGGAAGCGCTGCATGGACGGGTCATCGACGTCGGACGCGACGGTTTTCTGAAGACCATGGACGTGTCGTGCTGGTCCTTCCTGCGCATGGCGCATCTCGCCGAACCGCTCATGACGAATGGCGGCACGATGTTCACCATGACCTACTATGGCAGCCAGATGGTGGTGGAGAATTACAACATCATGGGCGTGGCGAAGGCCGCGTTGGAAGCGGCGGTCCGCTACGTCGCCGCCGAGGTCGGCCCCAAGGGCATCCGCGTTCACGCGATCTCGCCCGGCCCGTTGTCGACGCGCGCGGCGTCCGGCATCCCGGAGTTCGATGAACTTTTGGACAAGGCGCAGAGCAAGGCGCCGGCGCGAAGCCTGGTCTCGATCGACGATGTCGGTGCCGCTACGGCGTTCCTCGCCCTTGACGGCGCAAAACTGATCACCGGTGACGTCATGTATATCGATGGCGGATATCACATCATCGATTGAACTTGCGGCACCATGAAACCCTCATGGTGAGGAGCGCGCTTTTGCGCGCGTCGCCGGACGATGCTTCGCATCGCTCGGTGAACCATGAGGCCGCGATGCGAATTTCCGGGCCTCATCCTTCGAGACGCGGCGAAGACGGCGCTCCTCACGATGAGGGGATAGCGCTGGCTGTAGGTCGGGCACTGCCGAACGAGCGGCGCCTGATCAGCGGTAATGCAGGGCGATCAGCTCGGCCACACAGGCCGGGCGCTGGCCGCCCTCGATTTCGATCACCAGCCGATAGCTCACGCGCAGGCCGTCGGGCGGGACGTCCTCGGCGTCTGCGATCGTGGTGCGTCCGCGCAGCCGCGATCCCGCCGGCACCGGCGCCAGATAGCGGATGCGATCCGCGCCATAGTTCAGGGTGTTTTTCAGGCCCTTGAGCCCCATCACGGATCGGATGAACATGGGCGCCAGGCTGAGCGAAAGAAGCCCGTGCGCGATGGTCCTGCCGCCCGGGAGCTGTTGCCTTGCGCGCTCCTGATCGACATGGATCCACTGCTCGTCGCAGGTCGCTTCCGCAAACTTGTTGATGCGGTCCTGGGTGATCTCGATCCATTCGCTGGCGCCGACCTCGGTGCCGACCGCCGACCTGATCTCGTCGAACCCATCGAATATTCTCATCGGGGCACCGCGCTCGCTCGCCGCTCAGATCTTCATTTCCAGCACCTTGTCGGCAATCGAAAGCTCGGCTTCCGTCACCGCCATCACCTCGGCGACGCTGACGCCAGGCGCGGTTTCCATGAGGGTCATTCGCCCGCCGGGGAAGCCGAGCACGGCAAGGTCCGTGACCACGAGATCGACTGATCGCGTCGAGGTCAGCGGCAGGCTGCATCGTTGCACGATCTTGGACTTGCCTTTCGCCGCGTGCTGCATGGCCACGATCACCCGTTTCGCACCCGTAACGAGATCCATGGCGCCGCCCATGCCCGGCACCATCTTGCCCGGGATCATCCAGTTCGCGAGGTGGCCTGACGCATCGACCTGCAGGCCGCCGAGCACCGTGACATTGACGTGCCCGCCGCGGATCAGGCCGAACGACATCGCGCTGTCGAAGGTGGAGGCGCCGGGCAGGGCGCTGATCGGCCGTCCCCCGGCATCCGTCAGAAGCGGATGGGCCATGCCCTGTTCGGGGATCGGGCCGGTGCCGATCAGGCCGTTCTCGGACTGGAAGAAGATCTTCAGTCCTGAAGGCACGTAGTTTGCGACGAGGGTCGGAATGCCGATGCCGAGATTGACGAGATCACCCGATTTCAGTTCGAGTGCCACACGCCGAGCGATCACTGATTGCGGGTCCATGGGTCACCCGTTCGCTACGAGATAGTCGACAAGGGGCGCGGGGGTCATGACGTGATCGGGCGCGATGACGCCGACCGGAACGATGTGCTCCGCGGTGACGATCACGGTGTCGGCGGCCATCGCCATGACCGGGTTGAAGTTGCGCGAGGTCAGCGCGTAGGAGAGGTTGCCGAGATAATCCGCCAGGAAAGCATGGATCAGGGCGAAATCCGAGCGCAGGGCGGTCTCCAGCAGAAAGCTCTTGCCGTCGACGTCGATGCGGCGTTTGCCTTCCTCGACGATGGTGCCGATACCGGTCGGCGTCAGCACGCCACCGAGACCGCAGCCGCCGGCGCGGATGCGCTCGACCAGGGTGCCCTGCGGCACCAGCTCGACCGCGATCCTGTTCGCCATCATCTGCTGCTGCGCCTTTGGATTGAGGCCAATATGGCTGGCCGTGAGCGTGGAGATCAGGGCCGCGTCGAACAGCTTTCCAACACCCTTGCCCGGCACGGCAGCGTCGTTGCAGATCAGCGTCAGCTCCGACTTCTGTTGTCGCACCAATTCGTCGAGCAGCCGCTCCGGCGTGCCGACACCCATGAAGCCGCCCACCATGACAGATGCGCCGTTGGGGATCATGGCGATGGCCTCTTCCGCGGACACGGATTTCATGTTGCCGGCTCCGAACTGTTGCAAACGAGCGGAACGCTCGATGTCCGTTGCGAAAGCTGGAGCTGGTGACGCGAGGCTCCGTTGATCTGTATCAATGGTCCACAACGGTGTCGGCGCCGCAGTGCGACTGCGTTCGACGGCCGCACGGATCGCCTCGCGAACGGGTCGAGCCTGTTACGCGTCCGAAACCGGACAGGCCGAAACGACCGGTGAGCTAGAGATCGAGCCTGGCGAGGCCGGCCCGGTCGAGCAGGACGATTTGACGTTGGGTCTGGCCGAGGAAGCCCAGGATGCCCTTGCCGTGCAGACAAGAGAGCGCGCGAGACACGGTTTCCAGGGTGAGGCCGAGATAGTCGGCGATGTCGCGGCGATTCATCGGCAGGGCCATCACGCCCGCAGCCGACAGCCGGCGGTCCATTTCGAGCAGGAAGGCCGCCACCCGTTCCAGCGAGGTCTTGCGTCCGAGCAGCAGCATGTGGTCCTCGGCGTGCTGCAGATTGCTCGTGGTCATGCTGAGTAGATCACGGGCGACCAGCGCGTCGGTCTCGGCGACGTGCTCGAGGCTGATCCGTTTCGCGAGACGAACGGTCGTGTCGACGATCGCTTCCGCCGTGAAGCGATGTGCAGGGCCATTCTCCAGGCCAAAAATGTCGCCGACCAGGTGAAAGGCGCCGATCTGGCGCCGGCCGTCGGAGAGCAGCTTGTAGCTGCGGACCGCGCCATCGATCACCTGGTAGACATAGTCCGCAGGCTCCGCTTCGCCGAAAATTTCGGCGCCGCGGTTGTACTTGAATTCGCTCAAAATGACCTCGGCCCGGGCCAGGCCGCCGAGTTCGCCGGTAAATTTCGGACGGTTCGCCGGATTGGCGTTCACGTTGACAAACATGGACTATCCCCCTGTTTGGCAGAGCCTTTTTGTCTTATTGAGGGAGCCGCCGCCCCTGCCGCGAAGGTGTACGACGTGTGAGGCTCAACCGGCTATTGGCTCAACCGGCACTGTCCCATCGGACCTTGTCCCAAAGGACATTGTCCCAAGGTGCATATCGCAGCTCCGGACCATCGTGGCCAACCGTCGCGGACATATTCCCGGACCCGCAAGCGGATGCTAGCGTCTCGACCTTTCAACCCGGTCCCGGGCGGGGTGATGATGCGTATCCGAGGACTGATTGTTTGTCTCTTTATCGTCGTGCTGCCGCCGGAAGCATCGGCACAGCGGCAGCTAGCGCGGTCGATCCTGTTTCTCGACCAGTCGGACCTGCGAGGGCCGTTCTACTACGATATCTTTCGCGCCTTCCGCCAGCGCATTGCGGCAGAAGCGCAATCGCAGGCGACCATCTACTCGGAAAGCCTCGATCTCAGCCGTTTTGGTGGCGCCGCTCACGAGCAGAACGTGCGCGAGTACCTGCACGAAAAATATCGCGACCGGCCGATTGGCGTCATCGTCGCGATCGGCACGGCGACGCTGGACCTGGTGCTGCGCTGGCGCAGCGAGTTGTGGCCGGGAGTTCCGGTCGTGTTTGGCCTGATCGACGCGAACGATGTCGGCCGCGTGAAGAATGAGCCGGATATCACGGGCGGCACGGTCGATCTGCGCCTGGCGGATGCCATTCGCGCGGCGCGCGCGGTGGTGCCCCATCTTTACGGCATCGTCTTTGTCGGCGACGATTGGAACCGCCAGGTCGTGTTCGGGCACTGGAAGGAGGAGATGCGCACCGCCACGGCCGGGCTGCAGGTGACCGAGCTGATTGGGCTGCCGATGAACGAAATCCGGCAGAAGGTGGCCACGCTGGCTGATCGAACCGTCATCATCTATTCGGCGGTCTACTCGGACGAGAAAGGCGGATTTTTTCCGCCGGCCGTCACGCTCAGATTCATTTCGAAGAGTGCGAACCGTCCGATCATCGTCGCCGCGGAGACCTTTCTGGAATCCGGCGGCATCGGGGGATTCGTGTTGCAACCCGAAGCGATCGGTGCGGATGCGGCGCTTCGTGTCCTGCGGATCGTCGGCGGCGAGGATGCATCGCACATTCCGATCACACCGACGAACGCGGTGAAGCCGATCTTCAACTGGCTGCAGATGCAGCGCTGGAATGTCGGCGAATCCGCCCTGCCGGAGGGAAGCGAAATCCGTTTTCGCGAGCCAGGTCTCTGGCAGCAATATCGATGGCAGAGCGCCGTGGCCGTGACGGTGCTTCTGATACAGGCTGGCCTGATCTCGATCCTGCTGCATGAACGCAGGCGGCGGAGCGATGCCGAACAGGACGCGCGGCGGCGCCTTGCGGAGCTCGCCCATGTGCACCGGCAATCGATTGCGGGCGAGCTGTCCGCCTCGATCGCGCACGAACTGAACCAGCCACTGGGCTCGATCCTGACCAATGCCGAGACCGCGGAGTTCATCCTGGATTCACCGGATCCGGATTTGCGGGAGATCAAGGAGATTCTGGCCGATATTCGCCATGATGATCTCCGAGCCAGCCAGATCATCGGGCATATGCGCGGTCTTCTGAAGAGGACGCCGTTCGAGCTCAAGGAGGTCGATCTCAACGAGGTGATCTGCGAATCCTTCGAGCTGATGTCGGCACAGGCTGCGACGCGCAATGTCGCACTCTACTTGAACACGGCTCCGGGACGGCTGCCGGTTAGCGGAGATTCAATTCAATTGCAGCAGATTATCCTAAATCTCGTATTTAATGCCATGGATGCCATGACAGAGATACCGTTCGGCCGTACCATCATGGGCAAGACGGTGGTTGACGGCGGATGCGGGGTGATCTCGATTTCGGATTCGGGTCCTGGCATTCCCACAGAGAACCCCAACGAGATATTCGATCCGTTCTTTACAACCAAGGAGCAGGGCATGGGCATCGGCTTGTCGATTGCACGTACGATCGTACAGGCGCACAAGGGACGGATCTGGGCTGAGAACCAGCCCGAGGGGGGAGCGACTTTCTTTATTTCGTTGCCGTTATTGCCGCGATAGGAGGGACCCTTGCCTGGCACGGTCCATATCGTCGATGACGACGTATCTTTCCGAACCGCGCTGGAACGCCGCATGCGGAAGGCCGGCTATGAAGTCGCGACCTACGCGTCGGCCCAGCATCTTCTCGATCGGCTGCCGGGCGAAAGCGGGCCGGCTTGCATATTGCTCGACGTCAAGATACCCGGCCTGAGCGGTCCGGATCTGCAGCAACGGCTGGCCGAGCTGGGCTCGACCTTGCCGATCATCTTCGTGACTGGCTATGCCGACGTGCGCGCCACAGTGAAGGCGATCAAGGCCGGCGCGGAGGATGTTCTCACCAAGCCGATCATGTCGGACCAGTTGCTGCCCGCCGTCGAACGCGCCCTGGCCCATCACGAAACGTCACGCGGCCTGAAGGCGAGGCTGGATGAATTGCGTGCGCGCCTAGCACGGCTGACTCCGCGCGAGACGCAGGTGTTCGAACTCGTCGTGCAGGGCAGAATCAACAAGCAGATTGCGCAGCAACTGGGCGCGACCGAACGCACGATCAAGGCGCACCGGCACAGGGTGATGGAAAAGATGGGCGTCGACTCGCTTGCCGAACTGGTATCCATGGCTGAGCGGCTGGACGTCCTGCGACGCCTGTCTGCCGGCATCGGCAAGGTGGATTGAACACCGAAATGTCCCGGGCTTTTCGTTCCTATTGTTCCAAGGGACAATAGAAGCGCCGACGCCTGCGGCATAAACATGGATCATTGCGGAATAGAGGTAGCGAAACAGTGCGAGCTCGAGACCGAGCGTACGCACTTGCGAAGGTTCATTTGCCATTCATCCGACTTACGCGAAGCTTACAACCTGGTCACTTGACGAACGCGTACTGCCGTTTCACCGATTGACCAGATCCGCACCAAGGGTTGCACGTTGTCCAATCACGGACTCGTCTTTGTTGTCGACGACGACGTCGGCATTCTGAAGGGCCTCAAACGCCTGCTGAAACAGCACGGCTTCGACAGCGCGCTGTTCAACTCGGCGGAGGCGTTCGAGAGCTGCGGTGATTTCGATGCGGCCATCTGCATCATTCTCGATATCCAGCTGAGTGGCGTGTCGGGGATCGAGGTGCGCCACCGGCTGATCGATGCGGGCGTTGCCTTGCCGGTCATCTACATCACTGCCAATGACAGCGAATCCGTACGTGCGGCCGCCGTCCAGTCGGGATGCATCGCCTATCTGACAAAACCGTTCACTGCGAAATCACTGATCGAACCGATCGAGAGAGCGGCGGCCGCCCGCGCTCACTAGCGGCGCGCCGTCACCGGCACTTTCATTCATGGATGTCCAGTTCGAACACCTGGGTCGCGCCCTCGTGGACAGTCTTGCTTGCGCGGTTCCAGGCTTTGGGCGAATTGGGACCTTTGACTCAGATCAAAGGGGCAGCCGATCAGATCATCTCTTTGGCGTTGTGGGCCGAGCCCAAATCAAACGGAGATCCTCCGAGGGGAGCGTCATGAAGACATGTGATCGACGAATTTTTGCAACCGCTGTTGCTGGATTGTTGGTGGCGGCAGTCCTGCCGAGCACGGCGCGCGCCGAAACCGGTGCCGTCCGCGTCGTGTTCACCAAGGGCGGGTTCATCGTCGGGGTCGGGGGCGGCGAGGGCGTGCTGACGTTCCGCGGCCACAACTATCCGTTCAGCGTGTCCGGCATGAGCGTCGGCTTCACGATCGGCGCCTCGACGACCAAGCTGGTCGGGCGCGCCTTGAACATCCGCAGCCCCGGCGACATCGCCGGAAGCTACGCGGTGATCGGCGCGGGCGGCGCGCTCGCGGCCGGCGCCGGCGGCGTGCAGTTGCAGAACGAGAAGGGTGTGATCCTGCAACTGCATGGCCCGAAGGTCGGCGTCGAGCTCTCGGCTGCGGTGGGCGGCGTGAGTATCGCACTCCGTTGAGCAGCGTGACGGCGGCGGTCCGAATGAGGAATGGGTCGCGCTCTCGCGAGCGCGACCCATTCAACGATCTCAGATCAATAGCGTTCGGCGACGAATGTCAGCCCGCGCAGGGGTTTCTGGTCGTCATAGCGCCCCTTCTTCGAGCGTTTCGGCAGGCGCACCCGCTCGTCCGGCAGCCGCTTGAAGGGGATGGTCTTCAACAGATGCGCGATGCAGTTCAGTCGCGCACGGCGCTTTTCGTCGGAGCGGATGATGCTCCAGGGCGCATGCTTCGAGTTCGTCGCCTTCAACATCAGGTCGCGAGCACGCGAATAGTCATACCAGCGCCGGTAGGATTCCAGATCCATCGGGCTCAGCTTCCACTGCCGCATTGGATCGTCGATCCGCGCATGGAACCGCCGCTCCTGCTCCGCCATCCCGACCTCGAGCCAGAGTTTGATCAGGATGATGCCGGCATCGACGATGTATTTCTCGATCTGCGGGCAGAGCTCCAGGAAACGATCGTGCTCCTCGGCGCTGACGAAACCCATCACGTATTCGACGCCGGCACGATTGTACCAGCTTCGGTCGAAGATCACGATCTCGCCGCCAGCCGGGAAATGCTGGACATAACGCTGCACGAACATCTGCGTCTTTTCGCGATCCGAGGGCGCGGGGAGGGCGACGACCCGGAACACGCGCGGGCTGACCTTCTCGGTGATCGCCTTGATGGTGCCGCCCTTGCCGGCGGCATCCCGTCCTTCGAACACGATGATGACACGGAGCTTCTTGGCCTTCACCCATTCCTGCAGATGGCATAGCTCGACCTGCAGCTTGCGCAGCTCCTTCTCATAGTCCTTGCGCTTGAGCTTCGGCGTGGCCAGTTCGCCTTCGGCCTCGGGGATCCGCAGCACGGCATCACTCCGTTTTCCAGCTGATGGTGATGCCGATGTCACCGGGCATGCCGCCCGGAAAATCGATCACCTGGTAGCGGATGCGGTAGCCGCGCGGCTTCAGATAGTCGGACCAGAGCTGAAAGATCTCCTTGGGAATTCCGCTCAGCGTTCTTTCCCAGCCGGCCTCCATCTGGTTGATGGCGCGGCCCTTGTCGGTGCAGAGAATATTGGGAAACCGATAGACCTGGACTTCGCTGAGGCCGTTGCGGACCGCGCGCTGGATCACGCTGGAGGCGAGCTTGACCTTCTCGTCTTCCGAAAGGCCGGAGGGCTTGCTGAGCTTCTCGATCAGCAGGCGTTTCTCGGCGTCGGCGGCGGCCGCCGCCCTGGCGTGCTGGTCGGCTTTTTCCGCCTCCTTCAGAGCGGCCTGCTTCTGGATATCGTTCGCCGTTGGCAGCAGTTCGTCGATCTTCTCGGGCATGGCGCTATCCCTTCTTTTGAAACCGGATTCCCTCGCCTTCCCGATGCTAGGGCGGCGGCGGAACCGGCACCCTTGATTCAGATCAAGCCTCCCAGAGGGGAGCTGCATCTCACTTCGCCCGAGAACACCATGCGCCGATAGCACGACTATCGCTGTCCGATCTGAGGGCGACGCACCCGGAATGCCGCGTGCAAGCTCGCGAGGGAGGCTCACTTGCCTGATCAGCTTCACCCGATGACGCCTCACCATCTGCCATTCTACATCGTCAAGCCCGGCGAAACCGACGTCTTGATGATCGTGATGGGCATTTTCCTGATCCTGGTGGTGCTAGGGGTCGGCAACCTCTATCTGCAACTGCACACATTGCCCGAGCGCATGGCGCACAAGTCGCAGAAGCTGCAGTTCGAGATCGTTGCGGTTCTCGGCTTGCTGGCGCTGTTCACGCACATCCATCTGTTCTGGATCGCCGGCCTGCTGCTAGCCCTGGTGGACCTGCCGGATTTCGGAACGCCCTTGCGCAGCATCGCGGGGTCGGTCGAGAGAATAGCGGATTCCTCCGGCGGAGCCGTCGCAGACGAGAGGTGGGAGGAGAAGAAGTCCGCTCCGCCGGTGGCTGCTGCGGAAAAGGCCGAGCCGGGCGTCACCAAGGGGCCTCACGCTCCGAAGCCGGAGGTCGCAAGCCATGCTTGAGCTCATGCTGTGTTCGCTCTTCACTCTGGTTCCCGACTACCTGTATCGCCGCTATGTGCAAGGCAAGCGTATCGGCAAGGAGATCACGCTGTTCTCAGTCTGGTTCGAGCTGAGATGGGGAATCATCGGCTGCCTGATGCTGACGATCGGTCTGATCACGCTGATCTTCTATTTCCATCCGTCGACCACCTCGGCGATGCTGTTCTTCAGGACTGTCCCAATCGTTCCCGAAACGCCGGGGCGGGTTGCCGAGGTCAAGGTCGGCTTCAGCGAAGCGGTTACCAAGGGCACCGTGCTGTTCACGCTGGACAGCTCCAAGCAGCAGGCCGCGGTCGAAACCGCGAAGCGCAAGGTCGCCGAGGTGGACGCCGCGCTCGTCAGTGCGAAGGTGGACGTGACGAAGGCCGAGGCGCAGGTCCAGCAGGCCAACAGTGACTATCAGCAGGCCAAGGACGAACTCGACGTCAAGATCGAATTGCAACGGCGCAATCCCGGCATCGTCCCGCAGCGGGATATCGAGAAGCTCCAGGTTGCCGTGGACGGCCGGCAGGCCGCCATCGATTCGGCGATGGCGACGAAACAATCCGCCGAAACGCGCGTGTCGACGCTGCTCCCCGCGGAAAGGGCGAGCGCCGAGGCCGCGCTGGACCAGGCGCAGGTCGAGTATGACAAGACTTTTGTCCGCGCCGGCGTCGACGGACGAGTCGAACAGTTTGCGCTTCGCCCCGGCGATATCGTCAACCCATTGATGCGGCCGGCGGGCATCCTGATCCCGGAGGCGGCCGGCCAGCGTGGGCTGCAGGCCGGATTCGGCCAGATCGAGGCCCAGGTGTTGAGGCCCGGCATGATCGCCGAGGCCGCCTGCACCTCGGTGCCGTGGACCATCATTCCGATGGTGATCACCAGCGTGCAGGACTATATCGCAGCCGGTCAGTTCCGCGGCGGCGAGCAGCTCATCGATGCGAGCGCGTCAAGGCCCGGCACAATCCTCACCTTTCTGGAGCCGATCGCGAAGGACGGCCTGGCCGACGTGACGGCGGGCAGCAGCTGCATCGTCAACGCCTACACCAGCAATCACGAGGTGATTTCGGCGAAGGATACCAGCGCCTTCCACGGCTTTGTCCTGCATGCGATCGATGCGGTCGGGCTGGTGCATGCCATGCTGCTGCGCATCCAGGCGTTGTTGCTGCCGATCAAGACGCTGGTGCTGAGCGGTCACTAGATCGAGGCCGCAGGGCGGGACTCGACGATGCATCTGGCACCGCGTTCGGCTGCTCGCTTGCGAGCGCGGCGCGCCGGTCGCTGATCAGGGTCTCCAGCCGATGGGCGGCAACGTTGAGGCTGGTGACGTTGGATGCTTCCGCATCGTCCACCACGGCCACGATCCGATGCGAGCGCAGCAGGCGATCGATCTCGTCCTCGATCTCGTCGAGCTCCTTGACACCCTTGGCCGTCCTGATCCGCGCGGACAGCGCGTAGAGGTGATCGAGAAAATCGCCCTTGGGCGCGGCTTGATCCTCGCGAAGATATTTGCGCGCGGCCGCCGCGACGGAGACGAGGCCGCCGAGCACCATCGGAACCAGGAAGATCAGGTTGCCCCATTTGTCGAGGAAGCTGACCTGGTTGCCGTTGTAGAACGTGGCGGCGCCGGGATGCGCGGGCAGATAGGCATCCGGCTCGATGTCGGGAGCGGCAAGCTGGGCCAGCGTCGGCCATTGACCGATCAGGTCCCTGCGCGCGTTCATCAGCGTCTCGGTGAGCGTCGTGACCAGATCGGCATCGAGGTCCTTCCTGGCAACCAGATAGAACGGCACCCGCAGCGTCGTGACGTCGTCGCTCGGGCTCGGCGGCGATCCGCGCAGCGTGCCCTTGGGGATATCGAAGGATTCGTAGGCCCGCTCCCGCTCGGCGATGGCGCCTGCGGTCTCGATCGCGATAAGGCCGGGAAGCGCCTTGCCATTCGGCGAAAACACGCCGCGCAGCAGCGCGATGTATTTGTCCGTCAGGGGTGCGACGACGAGGAGCAGGGCGACCTGCTTGGTCGCGACCGCGGGCCGCACGTCCTGCAGGGCGAGCGGCTTGAAGGTGACGTTGCGGCGATCAAGTCCGTATTCTCTCGTCAGGATCTGGACGAGTCTTGCGTTGATCTCGCCGCCGATCACGCCGATCGTGACACGCTTCACATTGTCCAGATCGTCGATCGGAGAACCCGGCGGCGCGACCAGGAGCACCACGCCGCGCGTGACCACCAGCACGGCCCGCGCCTGCTCCATGTTGCCGGCATCACCCCGCACGACCGCAAGGTCCACCGCGCCCGATGCAAAGGATGCTGCCGCCTCCAGCGCGGTCGGCGTCTCCTTCATGCCCAGGCGCACAGGTGCGCCGGTCTGGGCCAGGTGCGCCGCGATCGCGGCAACGAGTTTTGGCGCCTCGCCGTCCTGCGATCCGACGGCCACCGTCAATGTCGTCGGTCGCATGTACCAGCGGTAGGTGACAAAGCCCGCCGCTGCCAGCAGGCAGGCCATGCCGGCGACGACCAGGATCCGCTGTTGTCGCGACAGTCGGGTCAAGTGAAGCTGGGGCGGCTTAGCACCTGGTGTAGACCCGTCCATAGGCATCCGTGACCTGCGCGCAACCCGGCGTCACCGCGTAGGCGCCGACTGCCGCCGCGCCAACAGCCGCGCCGCCCACGACCGCACGACGCGTCGTCCGGCGCGCGACACCGGCGTAACTCATCGGCGTCAGCGGCCGTCCGACGCGCGCTTCGGCCGACGAGATCTGCGGCCCGGATGCCGTCCAATGGCCGTCGAGAGACAGCGCGGCAAGGAATGCGGCGGCAGCTCCGATGAGGATGATGGCTTTGCGTGATGCGATCGTCATTTTTTCTCTCCGACTGTGCCCGTCTTCTCGCCTGCGGTCGTGCCCGGCGGCAGTTCATCGAATTGCATCATGTTTTCGGGCGCGAGGCTGACTTTCATCGTGTCGGACGGCGGCTTGAACACGAAAGCGTCCGCGTCAGCGATCGCATCGGTGTTCCAGTCCTTAATCCGCAGCGTGTATTGCGGCGCGCCGGCAAGCGTCTTGCTGGTGATGACGTATTTGCGGATGACCGGGCGCGCGCCGGTCTCGATCCAGATCTGCCAATCGGTATCGGCATCGCGGAAGGCCAGATGCTCGCATTCCACACCGTCAACGACGCCCTGGCCGATGTGCTTGGCGTCGATCACATTCGCCATCAGTTCCTCATAGGGATGGCTGATGAGGAGATCGGTTCCAGGCATGGCACCTCCCGCGGACGATTGCAGCACATCGATGATGTGGTCGACGGTGCCGGGATCGTCGGCCTGGACATAGGATTTCGCGTTGTTGCCGTAGAGTGTCAGTGTCTTGCCGTCATAGATCATTTCGGCGTCGACATAGCCTCCGGTTCGCCTGATCCGAAGCTTGTCCGGGCGTTGCATCCTGAGCTGCCCGGAACTGGAGAACTGGATCTTCTGCAGGTCGGGCGTGATGATCTCGATATCGCTGTCGAATTTCGCGGAAATCGACTGTTGCGCAGCCATGTAGTCGGTTGCTGTTTTCAGGACCTGTGCGGCGTCGTCGGCGCGCGCAATGCTTCCGGCCGATGAGAGAGCGATCGCTGCCCCGATGATCGCTGGCGCGTAGACAAGCCTTCCAAAGAGTTTTCTTGCGGCCATAGTCATCCTCCTGTTTGGGCGACGACACTCGGCGGCAGGACCAAGCTTTCCGTTGATCTAAATCAAGGGCGGCGATGCGGGCATCTCGAACGCGCGGCTCGCAAGCCTGCAACGCGACGCGGTCTCGCAAGGCGCAAGCTGCTCGACGTGCGCCGGACCCTTGATCTTGATCAAGCCTGCCGCTGGCGCGCGGCGGTTCGGTTACGGCGCAGATTGGAAGGAGAGACGCTATGTTGCGTTGCAGAAGGCTATTGCTGGCTCTGGCTTTCGTCCTTGCGACGCCGCTCGTCGCGGCCGCGCAGAATACGGGCGCCCAGCCATCCCCCTCGCCGTCACCATCACCGTCATCAACGGATGAGCTCTTGAAACCCGAGCAGCTTGAAGCACTGGTTGCGCCGATCGCGCTCTATCCCGATGCGCTGCTCGCCAACATGCTCGCGGCGGCGACATATCCCTTGGAGGTCGTGGAAGCCGATCGCTGGGTCAAGGACCGCAAGAACCTGAAAGGCGAAAAGCTCAAGACCGCAGTCGACAAGCAGGGCTGGGACGACAGCGTCAAGGCGCTGACTGCGACGCCGACGGTGCTCGACATGATGAGCGACAAGCTCGATTGGACCAAGAGCCTCGGAGACGCGATGCTGGCACAGCAGGCCGACCTGATGGATGCGATTCAGCGATTGCGGCAAAAGGCGCAGGCCAACAACAAGCTGGTCTCCACCAAGCAGCAGAAGGTCACGGTGCAGACCCAGGACAACAAGCAGGTCATCGTGATCGAGCCGACCGATCCGGACACCATGTATGTTCCCTATTACGATCCGGCGGTCGCTTACGGCACCTGGCCGTATGCCGACTATCCGCCCTATTACTGGGGGTACCCGTCCTATATCGGTGCCGGCGTGATCGCCGCAGGTCTGGCGTTCGGTGCCGGCTGGGCGCTGGCGCGCTGGGGCAATTATTGGGGCGGCGGCTTCAATTGGGGCAACCGGAACGTCTACGTCAATCATCGCACCAACAACTGGACCCATAATTCCATCCACCGCCAGGGCGTTCGCTACAACAACGCCAATGTGGCGCAGCGTTTTGGCAACAACAATCTGCGCGCTGGCAGCGCCGACCGGATGGATTTTCGCGGCCGCGGCGGCCAGCAGGTGCTGAACCCAGGAAAAGATCGTGCAGGTGATCGCGCTGGCGATCGTGCAGGTGCAGGCGATCGCAGCCGAGGCGATCGTGCCGGCG
>Ga0070709_10000273_pt1 | contig 33081 bp, 35 predicted proteins | sample LARL51metaG_FD_65449 | JGI IMG/M metagenome (GOLD analysis project Ga0070709, IMG submission 65449) | Corn, switchgrass and miscanthus rhizosphere microbial communities from Kellogg Biological Station, Michigan, USA - LAR L5-1 metaG | ecosystem: Host-associated > Plants > Roots > Rhizosphere ... | reverse complement strand
TTGCCTACATCGAGGGCTTCTACAACCGGACCCGGCGCCACTCGGCCATCGGCTATATCAGCCCGATCGAGATGGAGCTAAAAGCAGCTTAACCCGGTCTACTGTTTTGGGGGAAGATCAGCTCTGAGTTATCGGGTCTAACCAATAAGAAGAGGAGCTATCTTGGCAGCGCTCTCAGCCAGGCTCGCAATGTCGGGGACGAGCTTCACGACTTTGTCCCAAAGGGCGGAAAGAACAGTTTTGTCCCTCTCACCCGTCATCTGCTTCATGAAGCTTGCCCACGCCTGACCGGCTTCCTTGTTTCCGGATCTTTCGACCGCACCAGAAATCGTTTTCAGAGCTTCAGCGAGGGCAGGGTCATTGTGTTCGATGGTGTTGAAGGAATCTGAAATGGCGGAATTAATGTTCACAATGTTTCCGCCTCCGGTCACGACGACACTACCTTTGGCTTTGATATCTTTCATTTTTGCTGCAACACTCTCGATGTCATCCTGCATTTTGGCGACCTTTGTCTGCAGAGCATCACGCTCCTTCCGCAAGGCTTCATCAACCAAGTAGTCGAGTTGCATTGACAGGCCTGGCAGCACGATTCCTGCAAGAACGAAAGCAGCAAATATAGATCCAAGACTCCACCCGACCCACGGCGGGGTGTCGTCTCCCTTGCCGATCGCGTACGCCAGGCCAATCGCAAAGATAAGCAGAAAAGGCCTGAGTATCCTCAATACAATGTCAAAGCGCCTGTATTGAACTGGAGCATATTTTTCATACTCCTCGTGAGTGTGCCGGGGCTCTCGGACATAGCTCATGGGGCTACGGCGGTGCAAAATAGAGCAGCAAGCACGACACTGCCGTTAGCTGCTTTTGCAAATCTGCGAATGACCATGACAACCACCCGCTTGTGTCACAAGCCACCACAACTTTAGCAAAAGTGCCGCACTATGTCGCGCCAAACAGGAGCTGCGAGCCGCGATTTTCGCATTGCGTTTCGCACCGCGAGAATACGAAGTGACCCTAACCTGGTACAGGCGACCGATTTGTCCAGCTCACGAGTAAGAAGCCGACACGGCACTAGCCTTTGCGCTCAGATTGCCCGGCTTTGCGACTGAGAGCTTCCACTAAGGCTCTACCTTCGTTGAGGGTCAAAACGCGCGCAGAGGGCCGGTCTTGGCGCAAAGCGGACGCGACCTGAAATCATCTTCTCGGAGCATTCTTCGCAGGAGCCCGAGAACGGTAGGCACGAATGCCGCCGGCGAGCTAAAATGCAAGGTTGCCAGTGAAGGCGCTTGAGGACCCGCAATCAGCGCTTTTGATATGGTGGGAGTCGCGGTTCGGCCCCAAGCTAACGCAAGCAACCTGGCCGAGCGACGCTTGAGCCATGACAGCGAGACGGCAACCCATAAGCTTTTGCGATACCCCCAAACGAACATGATCTTGGATGGTGAAGCAATCATGCCCTAAGCATCTTGCAAAGGAGCAAACGGAGACAGGTCATGAAAATAGACATCAACTCCGACATGGGCGAGGGCTATGGGCCCTATCGCATCGGGGATGACGCCGCATTGATGCAAATCGTCAGCTCGGCGAACATTGCATGCGGCTTTCACGCCGGCGATCCGATCACCATGGACCGTACGGTGCGGATGGCAAAGGAGAGGGGGGTTGGCATCGGCGCGCATCCCGGCTTGCCCGATCTCCTCGGTTTCGGTCGCCGGATCATCCAGATGGATGGACACGAGATCGAGAAACACATGGTTTACCAGATCGGTGCTCTGCAGGCGCTGGCGGCGAATGCAGGCCATCGGGTCACCCATGTCAGTTTCCATGCGGCGATGGGAAACATGGTGAATGCCGATGCTGAAATGGCGGACATGATGGCGCGGGCGATCGCTGCAATCGATCGGGACCTCATCGTCTTCGGCATGCAGGGGCAGGAGATGATGCGGGCGGCACAAGCCTTCGGACTGCGGACTTTGATGCTGTTCCTCGCCGATCGTGCCTATGACGAGAATGCGAATCTCGTCTCGCGCAAACTGCCCAATTCCGTGATTACCTCGCCTGACGCCGTGGCGCGTCGGGTCGCGAGATTTTTGGACAGCGGGACGATAGAGACCATTAATGGAGCATCGATCAAGGTCGAGGCGCGCTCGATCCTGGTCCACAGCGACACGCCCGGATCGGTCGAACTGGCCGCAACGGTGCGCCGCGTCGTCGAGCAGGGGGGAGGAGAAGTGGTGCCGGCGGCGACACTTCTCTCCTGAAGTCGTCCGTATATCTTTAGTTCGCGCAGCGCGCCTCCAACGCATCGGCGAACGAGCGGTCCCAGCGGCCATCCCGGATGGCCTGCATTGTCGCTTCTTCCTTCTCCGCCTGCGCCAGCGCCTTTTCGATGACGGTCGCGGCAAGGTGAGGCGCAAAGGCGACAAGCCCGTCCTGGTCGCCGACGATGATGTCACCGGGGTTCACGACCATGCCGCCGACGGTGACGGGGACATTGATCTCGCCCGGACCGTCCTTGTAGGGACCGCGATGGTTCACGCCGCGCGCATAGACGGGGAATGTACGCTGGCGGATCTCGGCGACATCGCGAATGGCGCCATCGAGGACCATGCCGGCAAGGCCCTGTCTGGCAGCCGCGAAGGTCATGATGCTGCCGACAAGGGCGTTGGTGACGTCACCGCCGGCATCGACGACCATGACGTCGCCCGGACGGCAGAAATCATAGGCGCGCAGGATCGCGAGGTTGTCGCCGCCGCGCGTCTTCACCGTAACGGCCGTGCCTGCCATCGGAGCCGGCGCGTGGTAGGGCTGCAGACCGACGCTCCCGCAACTGCGGTGCAACTGGTCACTGAGCAGCGAGGTTGCGATGGTGCGCAGCCTGGCAATGATGGCCGTATCGACCTGGGGCGGCGAGGGATTGCGTGTGATACCGGGGTTTGACATCGCGTCGCTTTCGTTTCCTTAGAGTTACGAGCGGAGCTCGGAGATCGCGCGGGCCATGCGATCGGTGCCTTCGTCCAGAATCTCCTGCGATGCCGCGATCGAGATGCGAAAGAACGGCGACAGGCCATAGGCGCTGCCCTGAACGACAGCGACCCCGGCGCTTTCCAGAAGATACATTGCGACGTTGCCGTCCGTTTCCAGCCGCGATCCTGCCGGCGTCTTGCGGCCGATCAGTCCCGCGCAGCCGACATAGAGATAGAACGCGCCATCGGGCGGCGAGCAGCTGAGGCCGTCAATCGCGTTGATGCGCGCCAGGGTGCGGTCGCGGCGGGCGCGGTAGATCGCCACGCTCTCGGGAATGAAAGCCTGGTCTCCGCTGAGCGCCTCGACCGCAGCGGCCTGGCTGATCGAACAGGCATTTCCCGAGGACTGAGAGAGCAGGGTGTTGAGCGCGGTGATCAGGTCGGACGGGCCGGCGATCCATCCGATCCGCCAGCCGGTCATCGCGTAGGTTTTTGATACGCCGTTGACCGCGAGCACGCGTTCCCTCAATTCGGGCGCGGCGTTGAGCAGATGAGGCGTGCTGTTGCCATCGAAGCGGATGTGCTCATAGATGTCGTCCGTCATGACGAGCACGTCCGGATGCCGCGCCAGCACGTCGGCGAGCGCGCGATATTCGGCCAGCGTGTAGCTGGCTCCGGTCGGATTTGAAGGTGAATTGATCAGGAGCCAGCGGGTCTTGTCGGAAATGGCGGCTTCCAGCTGGGCGGGCGAAAGCTTAAAACCCTGGCTCGCGGGACATTGCACGGCGACGGGCACACCTTCGCAGGCGAGCACCATGTCCGGGTACGACAACCAGAAGGGGGCGGGGATGATCACCTCGTCGCCCGGCTCGACCGTCGCCTGCAGTGCACTGTAGATGCCACTCTTGGCGCCGTTGGTCACGATGATGTCGCTTGCCGCGTAGGTGAGGCCGTTCTCACGCTGCAGCTTGGCAGCGATGGCCTGGCGCAGTTCCGGCGAGCCGGCGAGCATCGTGTATCTTGTCGCCCCCCGTTCCATGGCCTTGGTGGCGGCGAGGCGAATATGCGCGGGGGTATCGAAATCCGGTTCGCCGACAACGAGGCTGACGATGCTTTTGCCCTCCCGCTTCAGGATGCTGGCGCGGTCGGCGGCCGCCGAACTGGGCGACGGCTTGATGCCCCTCACGCGCGCGGAGATGCGGGAACGGTTCATGGCGATTTGACCTCGGTTTGGCGAGGCGCACGCTAGAGACAGTGGGGACGAGTGACCAACACTAGTTCGGTCTGGCCTAATAGGTATATCTTATGGGTGGAGGGCTATTCGGTACCCGCGCGTCTCGATCGACGAGGGTCGCCGGAAGCGCGGACTTGGATCCGAGGGATGACGTGAATCTCAGGCGTTTGCAGTATTTCGTGAAGATCGTCGATATCGGCAGCCTGACCCACGCCGCCGACGTCCTGCATGTGGCACAGCCTGCGCTGAGCCAGCAGCTTGCAACGCTCGAAGGCGAGGTTCGCCAGCAACTGCTTCTGCGCACCAAGAGCGGCGTCGTTCCCACCGAGGCGGGCAAGGTCCTCTATCGCCACGCCCAACTGATCCTTCGCCAGTGCGAGCAGGCGCGTTCGGACATGAACGCCGCGGCCAAGAGCATTTCCGGTGCGGTCGCCGTGGGGCTGGCCCCTGGGACGGCGGCGGCCGGCCTGGCGCTGCCGCTGCTCCGCACGGTCCGCAGCCGGCACCCCGGTATTCTGCTCTATCTAAACGAGACCTACGGCACGACGCTCTCCGAACTCGTGATGAATGGCCGCATGGATCTCGCCGTCCTCTATGGCGGCAAGACAGCGGTCCATGGCCTCACCTTCCTGCCGCTGCTCCGGGAACAGCTCTACGTCGTCGGTACCGGAAGCATGATGGCGCCGCCGGCGGAGGTGCCGCTGGCCATGCTGGTGGATACGGACCTCTATCTCGCCCGCCCATACAATGTGATCCGCAAGATGGTGAACGAGGCTTTTGCCGCGATCGGGACCGCCCCGAAGGTGGTGGCGGAAATCGAGTCTGCGAGCACGCTGACCGCAGCGATTTCCGACGGGCTTGGTGCGACGATCCTGCCGGAGTCGATGGCGCGGCAGATCGCGGCCTCCTGCAAGGCCTGGCAGTCGCGCATCATCGACCCGGTAATCGAGGCGCCACTCGCGCTGTGCCAGTCGGACCATCTGCCGCTGTCCGAGCCGGCACAGGCGATCAAGGAAATCCTGCTCGAGCTCGTGGCGAGCCTGCCGGGCAATCTGCTGAGCGTCGAAGAACGATCTCAGGGGTAAGATGGCTGCCATAACCCTCTCTTATAGGGCCAAAGCCAATCCGTCTTGGTCGGCGCAAATCGATCGCGCTAGCGTTCGATGATGGCTGTATTCGCACCGACGGCGGCGCATGGATCTTGACCGGATCAGATCGCTTATCGACGCCATGGCGTCCTCGGACCTCGCTGAGATGCAATTCAGCGAGGACGGCTGGTCGCTGCGGCTGGTGCGTCGCCCGCAGCCTGGCGATGTACTCACATCCGCGCCCGCTGCCGCGGCAGAACGCGCCCGGCCCGCGCGCGCCCGCCGCGGCCCGGAGATGGACGAGGCGCTCCAGCATCTCGTGGCGCCGCTGTTTGGGATCGTCCATTTGCGGCCTGCTCCTGACGCGCCCGAGTTTGTTTCGCCGGGACAGGCGGTCACGGCGGGAACGCCGCTTTGCATCATCGAGGCCATGAAGATGTTCCACGAGGTTCGCGCAGAGCGCGACGCCATCATCGCCGCCGTGCTCGTCTCCTCCGGACAGGAGGTTCAGGCCGGCCAAGAGCTGATCCGGTTTGCGTGACGCATGTTCGGCTCCGTCCTCATCGCCAATCGTGGAGAGATCGCGTTGCGCGTCCAGCGCACCTGCCGCAGGCTGGGGCTGCGCACGATCGCGGTGCACTCCGAGGCTGATCGTGACGCGCCTCATGTCCGCTTCGCCGACGAGGCCGTGTGCATCGGACCGGCCGCCGCCGCGCAGAGCTATCTGAATCAGGCGGCCATCCTGTTCGCGGCAGAGGTCAGCGGAGCGGAGGCGATCCATCCGGGCTACGGATTTCTTTCGGAGAATCCTAGCTTTGCGGAGCGCGTCGAGGCAGCCGGGCTCGCATTCATCGGCCCAACCGCCGCAAGCATGCGCATTCTCGGCGACAAGATCGCCGCCAAGCGCGCGATGCGGGCCGCAGGCGTGCCCTGCGTTCCAGGCCCCGACGGCGCCCTCGGCGATGATCCCGATCGCGTGCGCGCGACGGCGCGTGAGATCGGCTATCCGGTCATCCTCAAGGCGGCCGGTGGCGGCGGCGGGCGCGGCATGCGAATCGTGGAGCACGAGACGAACCTGCTCGACGCGCTTGCGCTGACCAGCGAGGAAGCGCGCCGCGCGTTTGGCAATGGCGAGATCTATCTGGAAAAATTTCTTCGCCGCCCGCGCCACGTCGAGATCCAGGTGATCGCCGACAAGCACGGCAATGCCGTGTGGCTCGGCAGCCGCGACTGCTCGCTGCAGCGGCGGCATCAGAAGGTGCTGGAAGAGGCGCCGGCGCCCTTGCTCGATTCCGCTGTGCTGGCCGACATCGGAGCACGCTGTGCGCAGGCCTGTCGGCAAACAGGGTACGTCGGTGCCGGCACGTTCGAGTTTCTGGTCGAGGAGGGGGCGTTCTATTTCATTGAAATGAATACGCGCCTTCAGGTCGAGCATCCCATCACCGAGATGACCAGCGGCGTCGATATTGTCGAAGCCCAGATTCGCGTGGCGCAGGGCGAAGCCCTGTCGTTCCGCCAGAGCGACATCGTTTGCCGCGGTCATGCCTTCGAATGCCGAATCAATGCCGAGGATCCCGACAGCTTCGTGCCGTCTCCGGGCGTGATCACCAGATGGGAACTGCCAGGTGGTCCCGGTGTGCGGGTCGACACGCATGCGAGTGCCGGCTATCGCGTACCGCCCTATTACGATTCGCTGATCGGCAAGCTGGTGGTTCACGGTGCGACGCGGACCGACGCGCTGGCCCGCCTTGCGGTGGCGCTCGACGAAATGCGGGTCGAGGGGATTTCGACAAACCTGCCGCTGCATCGGCGTCTGGTCACGGATCCCGACTTCGTCCGCGGGGGCGTCAGCATTCATCATCTCGAGAGCCGGCTGCGGCAGGGCACCGCCGCATGATCGCGCAGCAGCCTCGGATCAGTCTGCTTGGAACGACGGCGCTTCTGTTCGAAGCGCCCGGCGAGACGACGCTCGAGACACAGCGTCGCGTCTGGGCACTGGCGGAGCGGGTGACGCGTTTGCCGGACGTCCAGGAGGCTGTGCCCGGGATGAACAATCTCATGATTGCCTTCGCCGAGCCGCCGCGCGCGCTGGAGGCGATGGAACGCCGCCTGGTTGAACTCTGGACAGCGGTCGAGCCGCTGCCCAGCGAAGGACGTTGCCTCGATTTGCCGGTGGTCTATGGCGGCGAGGGTGGACCGCACCTGGCCGACGTCGTGGCCCATACCGGGATGAGCGTCGACGACATCGTCGCGATCCATAGCGCGCCCGTCTACACCGTCTACGCGCTCGGTAGCCATCCCGGCTATTGCTACCTCGGTGGCATGGATTTGCGCATCGCAACGCCGCGCCGAAAAGTGCCCGTGCTCAAAATTCCCCGCGGAGCGGTCTCGATCGGCGGCGACCAGACCGGCGTGTCTGCCTCCGACGGGCCGAGCGGCTGGAACACGATCGGCAGCACGCAGGTGGTCTTTTTCGACGTCGCGCGAACCCCGCCGGCGCTGCTCGCGCCCGGCGACCGTGTTCGCTTTACAGTCGAGCGGGTCGTGCGATGATCGTGGTTCTCTCGGCCGGCGCGCTGGCGACAGTACAGGACCTCGGCCGTAGCGGAAGCCTTAACCTCGGCGTCGGCTGGTCCGGCGCCATGGATCCGCTGGCACTCGCGGCCGGAAACATCCTGCTCCGCAATGAGGAGAATGCCGCGGCGATCGAAATTCCGGTCTTTCCGTTCAGGGTGCGATTTGCAAGATCAACGGTGTTCGCAGTGACTGGCGCGGATTGCGCGCCGCGGCTTGACGACGTGCCCGTGCTTCCCTGGTGGGCGCAGCGCGCCGAGGCCGGACAGGTGCTCTCGCTGTCCGTTCCGAAGACGGCAACCTGGCAAGCCAGCCGTGCCTATCTCTGCGTCGCCGGCGGGATCGAGGTGCCGCTCGTGCTGGGGTCACGCAGCACCCAGCTGCGAGGCGCCTTTGGCGGTCATGAGGGACGTCCCCTTCAGGACGGAGATACGGTGCCGATCGCTGACCCGGGCAGGCGGCCTCGGTCCAGCTTCGGACTGGTCCCACCGGGGCTCGTGCTTGCTTGCGAGGCGGATGGCCTTGCCGCGGTGCGCGTGCTCCCGGCCGCCGAATATGAGTGCTTCACGCCGGCTTCCCACGATGCGCTGTGGTCCACGCCCTGGAAGATTACGCCGCAGAGCAACCGCTACGGCTATCGGCTGGCCGGAGACGAACTCAAACCGGTTCGCCCGCTGGAACTGCGTTCGCACGGCATCGTGCCCGGCGTCATCCAGGTGCCGCATGGCGGCCAGCCGATCATCCAGATGCGCGACGCCCAGCCGTCGGGCGGCTATCCGAAGATCGGCACCGTCATCGAGGCTGACCTGTGGCGCCTCGGCCAGGCGCCGATCGGCAGCAGCATCCGCTTCGTGCAATGCAGCTGGGATCAGGCGCTGGATGCCCGCGCGGAGACCCGGCGCTGGCTCAAAAATGCCCGGCGCCTCGTCGAACTCCACTGCAGCCAGGGAGGTGGCGGGGATGACTGATGCTTTCGACCATGTCGATCAGCTCTGCGCCTGGCTCGCCGACACTGATATCAGCCTTCTCGAGCTGACCAGTCCGACACGGACCATGCGCCTCCTGAATGACGGTAGCCGCGTCGCGGTCGAAACGATTGACGGAACAGAGGGCGCGCACCAGCCCGCGCTCCTCGTCCGGGCGCTGGCGCCCGGCATCTTTCTTCAGCAGCATCCGCTTCGCGATCGCGCAATCGCCGCGATCGGCGACGACATCGCCGCCGATGCATCGCTCGGTCTTTTGCAGATCGGGCCACTTCTTCTGCCGGTGTCCGCGCCGCTAACGGGAACAGTGACGAACGTGCTTGCGCGGCATGGCACGGTCGTCGGCTATGGGACCCCGCTTTTCGAACTGCAGCCGCTCGGAGATGAGGGAGAGGCATGAGCATCGCGATCTGAGCCGCCGAGCGATCGTTCCATCCGGTCAGCCAGGCTGGGAAGCTGTTCACGCCGGCGACCCGATGGCCATACCGCTTGCAAAACGGGCAAAGACGACGCGGGACGGGACACAGTTTACCGCAGCTCCGGCGAGGCATAAGCGAACCTTATCCCGCCACAGTGAAACCGTCTTGGCGCCGGCGCCGCCGGCTCATTAACCTTTGAACTGACGACGAGGGATCAGATGCCTTTTTCCGATTACACGAAGGCTCTCGTAACCGGGGCTTCCTCCGGCATCGGCAAGGCCGTCGTCGAGCGCTTGGCGCGCGAGGGGCTGGAAGTTCACGCTCTGGCGCGCAGCGCCGATGCGCTGAAGGCGCTGGCCGACCGGACCGGCTGCGTCCCCCATGCGATCGACGTACGCGACCTCGCTGCGATCGGCAAGCTTGCCGGCAGCGTCGAACTGGACGTGCTGGTGAACTGTGCCGGCGTCGATCGGCCGAAAAAATTCCTGCAGGCGGATGCCGACGATATCGAGCTGCTGATCGACGTCAATCTCCGCGCCATCCTGCATCTGTGCCGACTTGTCGTGCCAGGGATGGTTGCACGGGATCGCGGGCATGTGGTGAACATCACGTCGATCGCCGGAGCGCATAACTTCGGCGGCAACTCGACCTATCACGCCACCAAGGCGGCGGTCAGCATGCTCTCGCGCCAGCTGCGCGTGGATGCGTTCGGCAAGCGCGTGCGCGTCACGGAAATCTGTCCGGGCCGGGTGGCGACCGACATCTTTGCCCATGTCCATGGCGACAGCGCAGAGACCCACGCAAAATTCATCGAGGGGTTCGAGCTGCCGGAGGCCAGAGATATCGCCGATGCGATTGCCTTCGCGATCGCTGCCCCCGTCGCTGTCAATATCGGCCTGATGGAGATCACGCCGACCCTGCAGGTCCCCGCTGGCCTCATGACCGCCCGGCCGGACCATCCCGCCAAACCCAGTCTTCCGACATAGGCCTGAGGCGCGCGATGAAGGGTTTCGATCTCATGGCGATCCTGCTCAGCCCGGAATTCAGCGGGATGATCGCCCATGGGATGGAGATGACCCTCATCATCTTCGCCGGCTCCTGGCTGCTGGCGATGAGCCTCGGCATTACCCTTCTCGCCATCCGGATGCTGCCCGGCCGGATCACGGACGCGCTCGTCGCAGCCTACGTGTCCTACCACCGCAATGTGCCGACGCTGGTGCAGCTCATGCTCTGGTACTTTGGCATTTCGAGCCTGTTGCCCGACGCCCTCCAGCTCTGGCTTGCGGACCGAAACGGCGAAGCCGCCTTCGCCGTCATCGCGCTGGGGCTGTGCCAGGCGGCCTATTTCAGCGAGGACCTTCGCTCGGGCTTGCGCGCGGTGCCGAAGGGGCAGTGGGAGGCCGCCCGCGCGCTCGGGCACAGCTTTACCGGCGCGATGAGCTACATCCTTTTGCCTCAGGCCGTTCGCAATGCGATGCCGGCGTTGGTGAACCACACGGTGTCGTTGTTCAAGAACTCCAGCCTTGCAATGGCAATCGGCGTCGCCGAGCTCACCCATGCCGTCAAGGAGGTCGAGAGCCAGAGCTTTCGTGCATTCGAGACCTATCTCATTGCAACTATCCTGTACCTCGTCTGCTCGCTGCTGCTGATGTGGGTCGGTCATCATCTGGAGCGGCGCAGCCGCATGGCGGGAGCGCTCTGATCATGGCCCTGCTGCAGAACATGATCGGCATCGTCGAAGACAACTGGCTGCTGCTGCTCGTCGGCCAGTATCCGAACGGTCCGCTGGGCGGGATCGCGGCGACGATGATCTTGTCCGTGCTCGGCATCGGTCTCGCCTTTCCGCTCAGCGTGCTGATGGCGCTGGCGCGCATCTCGCCCTGGGCCGCGCTGCGCTGGCCGGTGACGGCCATCGTCTATCTGGTCCGCGGCGTGCCGCTGCTGCTCATCATCCTGTGGGTCTATTTCCTGTTGCCGCTCCTGATCGGAACGAACGTGCCGGGATTCGTGACGATGGTGGTGACTCTCGTGATCTACGAGGGCGCATTTCTCAGCGAGGTCGTGCGCGCCGGCATCAAGGCCTTGCCCAAGGGGCAGATGGATGCCGCCCGCGCGCTTGGACACAGCCATCTCGGCGCGATGCGCTACGTGATCCTGCCGCAGGCGCTGTTCAACATGATCCCGAGCATCATCAGCCAGTTCGTCTCGACCATCAAAGAGACGACGCTCGGCTACATCATCAACGTGCCGGAGCTGACATTTGCCGCCGGACAGGTCAACAACCGGCTGCTGACAAAACCGTTCGAGGTCTATTTCATCCTCGCCATCGCCTATTTCGTCGTTTGCTGGACCCTCACCAGCCTCGCGAATCTGCTCGAACGCCGGATCACCGCGCGTCGCGCAAGAATTGCCGACAGTGGCGCGGAGGCAGGAGGCGTCGCGGCCGCGTCTGCAGGAGTCTCGAGGGCATGACCATGTTGCAGCAGACTTCGTCCCGTGATGACGTCTCGATGATTCAATTCGTCGGCGTCAACAAGTCTTACGGCTCCTTCCAGGCCCTCGTCGATATCAATGCCGAGGTCAGGAAGGGCGAGGTGGTGGTGGTCTGCGGTCCCTCGGGGTCCGGCAAGTCGACCCTGATCCGCACCGTCAACAGGCTGGAAGAGATTCAGTCCGGCTCGCTGCTTTTCGAGGGGCAGGACGTTCACGCGAAAATGGGCGGCTCCGCGCTGAACCATTTGCGAAGCCGCATCGGCTTCGTGTTTCAGAGTTTCAACCTGTTTCCCCATCTCAGCGTGCTCGACAACGTCATTCTGTCACCCGTGAAGGTGAATGGCGTGAAGCGGGGAGAGGCCCGCGACATGGCGCTGCGACTGCTCGATCGTGTGGGTCTGTCGAACAAGGCGCAGGACTATCCGGCGCAGCTCTCGGGCGGACAGCAGCAGCGCGTCGCGATCGCGCGCGCCCTGGCCATGAAGCCTCCAGCGATGCTGTTCGACGAGCCGACCAGCGCGCTCGACCCGGAAATGGTCGGCGAAGTCCTCTCCGTGATGCGCTCCCTTGCGAGCGACGGGATGACGATGATGTGCGTCACCCACGAGATGAATTTTGCGCGCGACGTCGCCGACCGTGTCTGGTTCATGGATGCCGGGCGCGTGCTCGAGACCGCCGCTCCGGACGAATTCTTCCGCTCACCAAAACATCCGCGCGCACAGCGGTTCCTGTCGGACCTGCGTGCGCGATGACGACAACTGATTGCAGCCAACGAAAGGGAATGCCCAACATGTTCATGAGGAAAGTTGCCATCGGAATGGCGGTTGCAGCAGTCGGGGTCGGTACGCTTGCGTCAGCGGCGACTGCGGACCAGCTCTCCGACATCATGCAGCGCAGGGAATTGCGTTGCGGAACATTTGCCGACGTGCCGCCTTTCGCCGCGCCGGACCCGAAGACGCGCGAGATGGTCGGTTTCGACGTCGATCTATGCAAGGCCATCGCCAAGCGCTGGGACGTCACGCCGAAGATCAGCCCGCTCTCGGTCGAAGCGCGCGTTCCCGAGGTCAAGCTGGGTCGTGTCGACATCACCGTCGCCAACCTCGCCTACACGCAGGGCCGTGCGGAGCAGATCCAGTTTTCCGACCCTTACTATCTCGCCAAGGAGATGCTGGCCGTCAAGGCGTCGGACCCCGGCACTCACAAGGCGGATTTCAAGGGCAAGCGGCTCGCGTCGACCAAGGGATCGACGTCGGAATTGGCGATCAAGTTGAACGAGTCGGATCCGCTGACCTTCGTCGATACCGGGTCCGCCTATATGGCGGTCCAGCAGAACAAGGCGGTCGGAATGGTGGCGAACACCATGACGATCACCAAGCTCGTCAATGAGTCCAAGACCGCGGGCCAGCCCTTGAAGATGATCGAGGAGCCGATGGTGCTGCAGCCGATCGGTGTGGGTATGAAGAAGGACGAGCCCGCGCTGCTGGCCAAGGTCAACGAAACCTTGCTGGCACTGGATCAGGCGGGCGAGATCAATCAGCTCTGGGACAAATGGCTTGGCCCGAACACCGAATTCAAGATGACCCGTACCGACAAGGTGATGCCGCTCAGTCAGCTGAAATTCACGCCGCTGCCGTGATGCGAAGACAAGCGGCTCATCTTTCACCGGTGTAGCGTAACGCTACCCGTGAGCAGCTGAATCAGACCTCATCGCACTGACGTTTCGGAGGCCATGAGACGGGATCGGCGATCCAGCGGTTGACGTCGGATTCGTGCCACCCAGTCCCATTGGTGCTGATCTTGAGCTGAGCCGGGAAGGTACCCTCGGCGATCTTGCGGTAGATGGTGGAGCGGGATAGCCCAGTCCGGGAAAGGACGGTTTTCAAGCGGACGATACGGTCTGGTTCTCGCATGGGCCGCGCTGCCTCCTGCTCGGTGTTTCTGACGCCATCTGAAACTAGACGGGACCGGCCGTCGCAAACGCGCAAGAGCATTTACACATCGCCGTACTACGGCGTTCAGCCGGCGGAAAAAGGATAGATCAAATTCCGAGGCCCCGGCCTCTTCCAAGCTCGAGGCCATGGGTGAAAGCCAATTCGTGGCCGAGCCTGCGGCCGGTTTCGAACGAGATACCGAGCTCCCGCTTGCGATTGGCGAGAATCGACTCCAGTTGCGGATCGCGCTCGAGGCTTCTCGCCATGTCCCCCATCGCCGAGCGCGTCGCCCTGTAGCCCGACATGTCGCCGGCCTGATACTGGTGCCGACTGGTCTGGCCGAGCTCCTGCCAGCGTTCCACAAAACGATCAGCGCGGCGGCTCGGATTGATGCGCAGTTCGGTTTCGAGCTGGAGGGCGCGGACGGCGCGGTTGACCCGGCCCCCAGCCGCCTCGCTGGCCAATTCCGGATTCTTCTTGTAAGCCGCTTCGGCATCGTGCGAGCCATAGGGCCGCACCTCCTCGAAGGCGCGGCGGGATTTTTGTAGTTCTTTCACCTGCTCGGGACTTGCCTCGCCGCCCATCTCCTGCGCCTCAAAGATGGCATCGACGGCGCGGGCATGGCGCACCAGCGCTCGGGTACGCACCCGGCGCATTCCCTTTTCCGCCTCTTCCGCCACCTTTTCCGGCGTTTCAGTTCCGCGCCGCTCGGCTCCCGTGCCGCTCTGTTCCCTTTCCTGCGTTTCGCGCTCCGGCCCCGGTCCGCCATCCGGGCCGGGCACGTCCGAAGGAGAGCGAAGGCCGTCGAAGATGTCGCGCAGCTTTTCCTGCACGACCTTGCGCACGATCTCGGCCACGCGCTCACGGAAGGTGATCCCCCGCCGCTCGGCATAGCCTCGTGCCGGATCGCGCTGCTCGTAATCCGAGGCCATATCCTTCGCGCGATCGCGCGACAGGGTGCGGACAAGCCGCCCCTCGCCGGCAAAATCATCGCGGCCATAATGCAGCTCCACGCCGTCGCGGTGCCGTGACAGGGCGACATAACTGCTATGGGCATCCATGCCCGGCGTCGCCAGCACATGAGTGCGGTCTACCGTCATGCCCTGTGCCTTGTGGATGGTCGCGGCATAGCCATGGTCGATCCGGTTATAGTCCTTGAGGTCGAACCGAACGGATCGGTCATCATCGGTCTGCACGGTCATGGATTGCGGGCTGACGTGCTCGACGGTCCCGAGCGTGCCGTTCTTCACGCCGATCCCGCGTTCGTTCTGCAGGAACATGACGCGATCCCCGATGGCAAAGTTGCGCGCGCCGCGCTCGACGGTGACGCGCACGTCATCGCCAAGGCTTCCGGCTTCCCGCATCCGCTCGCGCGCTGCCTCGTTGAGCGCGCGGACTTCGTCGTTGGTGTGGGTGAGGATGATCCGGCTGCGATCCGGTGATGCCTGCCGGTCGTGGTCCCAGCGCTCGATCAAATCGCCGCGCGCCTGTTCGCGGGTTTGCGCCTCATGCACCATGCCACGGGCGCGATAAGCTTCAAGCGCATTACCGGTTTTGCCATCGGCAAGATCGCGCGTGGCATCGCGCTGCCAATCCTCCTGCTGGCGGCGCACCTCTCCGATTTCCGCCCCGCCGTGACGCTCATGGATCGACCGGAACGCCGCGCCCGCTTCTATTGCTTGCAACTGCTGCGGATCGCCAACCAGCACAACTTTCGCGCTGGCTTGTGCCGCATGGGACAGCACCCGGTCCAACTGGCGCGTGCCGACCATACCTGCTTCGTCGATGACCAGGACATCGCGGGGCGTGAGCCCGTCCCGGCCCTGCTGCCAGCCATGCTCCAGGCTGGCGATGGTGCGTGACGCAATGCCCGATCCGCTTTCGAGGTTTTCCGCCGCGATGCCGGACAGCGTCACGCCCCGGACCTCATAGCCGGCCGCTTCCCAGGCCTCCCGCGCCACGCCCAGCATGGCGCTTTTTCCCGTCCCAGCATGGCCGACCACAATGCCGAGATCGTGCCCATCGGTGATATGCGCCAGCGCTTCGGCCTGCTCGCCCGAAAGGACAAGACCGCGCGTTTCCCCACGCGCAAGAGCCGCTTCGCGATCAGCGTTACGCACCTGATGGCGCTCTCGTTCAGCCATCAGTTCGGCAGCGCGATGCAGGCGCTGTTCCGCCTCGATCATTTCGTGCGTGGTGAAGCGATCCTCGCCGCGCCCATCCTTGCCGAGTTCGACCAGATTTGGCGCACCACGCATCGCGCCCATGACCTGATTGAACTGGTCGATCCCGTCGCTGTGCCGGTGCGCAAACTTCGCCATGTCGCGCTGCATGAAGGTCGATTGTTGCTGGGTGATCGCGTCCAGTGCGGCGGAAGGATCGGCAATGATCCTCTCGCCATTGTTCCGCGCGACCTCGCGGTGCATCTCGGCGCGGTCGGCGGCCTCGATCCCTTCGCCTTCGATACGCTGCGCCGTCGCGCCGATCTGGCTTTGCGGCTCCAGCGTAATGCCCTGTGCTTCAAGGCTGCGGTGATCGATGCGCGCGTCGATGTCGAGTTCGGCCAGGCGCTCATTGGCTAACTCCGCCCATCGTTCGCGCCAGCGCTCCACCATCTCAGTGCGGTTCCACTCCCGCACTTTTTGGCCAAAGCCGTTCTCGTCTACCGCACGCATGGTCAGCATGACATGCGCATGGGGCTTGGGCATGCCGTCCTCGGCCATGTCCCAATGCACATTGAGATCGGCGATCATGCCTCGATCAACGAATTCGCTCTGAACGAAGTCGCGGGCCAGTTCGATGCCCTGCGCTTCACTCATCTCGCGCGGGATGGCGAATTCGACCTCGCGGGCAAGCTGGGCGTCTTTGCGGATTTCGAACGCCTCGACATCGTTCCAGAGCCGTTCGCGGTCTCTCCATGCGTCCGGCGCGTTCTCCGGCACCATCACCTCGGAATGGACGACGCCGCGCTTGGCAGAAAAGTCCTGATCACGCCCGAGTCGCTCGTCACGCAGCCGCGAGGCCGAGCGGTAGGCAGCCGATGCCACCGCACTGGAGCCAGACTTGCGGCCAATGACCTTGACGTGAAGATGATAGATCGCCATCGCGACGAGATCATCTACAACGCGAAGCGCACGTCGGCACGACGTATAAGCGCGCCCTCCCTCGAAAAATTCTCGGGCGGGATTACCGCGTCTCAGCCCGTCCTGACGACCTTACAGCGTTGTGCGAGGAGCTCGACTATCATTTCTCCATCAACGCTCGAGGAGACGATGATGCGAAAGCCACGGGACTTTGATGCCGAACTGAAGGCACTTGGGGACAAGGCGCGCGATCTCAAGAGCCGCAAAGTACAGCAGCTCGGCGAACTCGTCATCGCCACGGGGGCTGACACGCTCACCGCCAACGAACTGGCGGGCGCATTGATCGTTCTGGCCGAGACAAAAGAGGCCGGAAAGAGGGAGGCATGGGCCAGGCGCGGCGCCGCGTTCTTTCAAAGCAGCAGGGCGCGGCGAAATGCACCGACAACTGACCGCAACACGGACAGCGCTCATGCGCAACCGAGTGGCGCGCAACCGGTATCAGGCCGCAAAGGCGCGGCATGACATGCGCACGTGGCAGGTCGAGCGCCGCAAGCGCACGCGGCATCTTATCGAATTGGGTGGCCTCATCGTCATAGCCCGTATCGTGGAACTGACCGAGGATGATCGCGCCACTATATATGGCGCGCTGCTCTGGATGGCTGACAAGCTCAAGAGCGATCAAGGCGAACGGGCTCGAGCGCTGTGGGCCGCAAAGGGGAAGCAAGCGTTCGAGACGGACCCGACGACGCGCGTACGCACAGATCGTTGATGCGCGACAATGGCACGTTCGCCTGCAGTGCGACGATGGAACTATTGAGGGACACTTGGAAGAAACCGGGGCTCAGCCTGTAGTGAAGCCCCGGAGAACATGTGCCTGCTCCCAGCAAATTGGGCCGGACTTCCGCCGCCCAGTCAAGGCGCGTGCCGCGGCCCACGATTCGCGGCGGCGGCCTTGACAGGCCGTCGGCGTCTTGAACGCTGCAGGCCGAGTGCCACCGGAATCCATCTTAAGAGCCGCCTCTGGGGATTGTGGCGACAATCCGACGGAACGGTGAGATCGAGTCGCATCCGCGAGCTCGCGAAACTACAATGCTTGTGAGATCCTCGATTCGATCTATCCTACGGTGGCTAAGGACGATTTCGCACGTCGCTTCTCCCAGCGCGGCGGAAATCTCATGCGGCTGCTCTCGGCGGCCGCCGGCATTCCGACGGCGTGGGACATGATTTGGGAGTTCAAGCCGCAACTCTACGCCAGCCAGCGCCGCGCCTCCCCGAAACAGGTCATCTCAATGATACGACCTGCGCCCATCTGCTTGGCCGAGAGGACGCCCATGAGGCCGACCGCGCCATCGCGTACGACGACGACGGTCGAGCCCGGCTGAACCCGTGCGGCGTCGGCAGCATACCAGCCGGTGCCAAGCACGTCCGACGTCGCAAGAAGGCTCAGGATCAAGTCGGACGAAGGCATCTCGGCCGTGGCGACCAGCGTGCCGTCGGCCAGCGGGACGAGGGCCAGCGGGACGAGGGCCAGCCCCGCCTGTGCGCCGACCATGAACTCGCGCTGCTCGCACCGCATGCTGGCCGACTTGTCCGCGTGCTGGCGGACTGGTGTCCACCTTTCGCAGGCTTCCATCTTTACTATCCGAGCTGTCGACAGCCTGCTCCCGCCTTCGCCGTCCTTGTGGACGCCTTGCGCTATCGGGCGCCATAGAGAATTTTGGTCTGGCGCGGTTGCCACCAGCGGATTCCGGCAGCTAAGCGACGGTCTTCGCCTCCCGCAACCAGGGCGGCGACGGTGTGAACTCTTCCTTGAGAAACTCAACCAGTGCACGGATACGCGCGATATTCGTGCGTGCTTCCGGGATCAGCATCTTCACCCATATCTCGGGAGGAGCGAAGTCCGCGAGAACGGTGACCAGCTTGCCTGACCTCAGCGAGGGCAGAATAAGGTACTCTGAAAGTAGCGCGATCCCGTTCCCCGCTTGTGCGGCCCTTAGCAAGACTTGCCCGTCGTTCGCGCTGATGCGTGGGTTTATTTCGATCGTCGCGGGTCCGCCAGGGCCGGTGAATGACCAAATAGAACCTGTGGGCGAAAAACAGATCGTATCGTGTTCCAGCAGATCACGTGGGTGCTCGGGCATTCCCCGCGCAGACAAGTATTCTGGCGCTGCGCAGAGTTGACGACGAAGCGGACAGAGCCGCACGTCGACGACGTTGTTGAACGTCGCGTTGAAGGCAGCGATCGCAATGTCGAAGCGTTCGTCGGACGGATTTACCACGCGGTCCGTGAGCACCAGTTCAATAAAGACCTTCGGATGCAAGGTCTGAAACCTGGTCAGAGTGCGGCCAAGGTAAAGCGCGGTCAGCGTCGTCGGCGCTTTGACGCGAACCGGTCCTTCCAATTCCTGCTCTGCGGCCGAGACCTGGCGCATCGCATCGTCGATGTCGGCAACGAGCGATCGCGCGCGTTCGATCCAACGCTGACCGGCTTCCGTCAGCGTCACGGTACGTGTTGTTCGGATGAAGAGCTTTGTCCTTATCGCGTGTTCGAGCTGATTTACGCGCTTGGTCAGAACGGAGGTGGCCAAGCCGCCGCGTCGAGCCGCCGCGGAGAAGCTGCCCATCTCGGTGACGGCCAGGAACGCCCGAAGGTTCTCGATCGTATCCATCGAATTATTCTCGTTTCGAGAAAGGTGTATTCGCATACTCCTACATTCTTCTCGAAATGAAAATGATCTATATCGCGGGAGCCAAGCCATTTCAGGGAAGCTCTGCGGTGAACAACACCCTTATCGAACGTTCCCGTAAGACGGAGGTCTTCGGATCATTCGACGTTGTCGTGGTCGGTGGTGGCCCGGCAGGCCTCGCCGCCGCTACCGGCGCAGCGCAGAACGGCGCCGACGTGCTTCTTGTGGAACGCTACGGCTTCCTCGGAGGGATGGGCACGGCGGGCGGTGTTACCAATTTTGCGGGGCTATTCGGATTGGTGCACGGCGAGACACGCCAGGTCATTCATGGCGTCGCCGACGATTTCCTCGACCGGATCGACAGGCTCGGCGGCCTGAACAAGCCGCAACAAGGCTTGCAGGGGCGCATCACGGTTCGGTCCTATGATATCTCGGCGTTCAAGTGCGCCGCCGACGACCTTCTACTTTCCGCCGGCGTGAAGATTCTATTCCACGCTATCGCCGTCGATGTTGCGATGGACGGCGACGCGATCGCGGCCCTGATCGTCGAAACGAAATCCGGCCGCCGGGCCATCCGTGCGAAGGAATTCATTGATTGCACCGGCGATGCCGATCTTGCCGCCCGCGCGGGCGTGCCGTTCGAGACGGGAGACGGGCACGGCGACGGCCTCTTCCCGACCATGATGTTCCGCATCGGCGGCGTCGATTCCGAGCGCGCACTCGCGGCGATCGGCACGTTCCAGGCGATCGATCGCCTGATGAACGAGGCGGCAGGCAAGGGCTACAGCTTCCCGCGCGAAGGCGCGATTGTGCGCCCGCAAAAGAATCCGACGGAATGGCGCGCCAACGTCACGCAGATCCGCAACGCCGAGGGCCGCGCGATGGACGCGACCGACGCGCTGCAGTTGAGTGCCGGAGAGATCGAAGGCCGGCGGCAAGTCCAGGCGTACTTCCGTTTCATGAAGAACGAGGTTCCTGGTTTCGAGAACGCGCATATCGTCGAGATCGCGCCGCAGGTCGGCATCCGGGAAACACGCAGGATCAGCGGCCTCTACAGCCTGTCCGGCAACGACATAGTCGGCTGCGCCGATTTCGATGATGCGATCGGCGTCAATGCATGGCCGATGGAATTGCACGTCGCAGGCAAGATAGAGTGGGGCTTCTTCCCGAAAGACAGCCGAGGCTTTTGCCAACTGCCGTTTCGCATGCTCGTCCCGAACGGCGTCTCCAATCTGCTTGTCGCTGGTCGATGTGCGTCGATGACCCATGAAGGGCAATCGGCAGCTCGTGCGAGCGGCGCCTGCTTCGCCATGGGCCAGGCGGCCGGCACTGCCGCGGCTATGGCGGCCGGTGGGCAGAACACGCCCGTCGGACAGGTCGACGTCGCAGCGCTTCAGAAAAGGCTCGTCGCGGAAGGAGCCTATCTCGGCACCGATCGCCAGAGCCGCTGAATCGAAAACCCCGACGTTACTTCGAAATCAATGAACCAAAATCGGTTGACCGTCGGGCATGGGGGACGAAACGCAACCCAATTTGGTGGGCTTCATGAAAATCGCCACTCTTGATCTGCCGCGTTCGCTCGCCGCCGAAAGCTACCGCTGGATCGTGCTGTTTATCGCTTGGCTAAGCTTCCTCATCAGCTTCATCGACAGATTGACCTGGGCCAGTGTCTCCGTTTTAGCTGGCGCCTCATTGGGTCTTTCGGTTGCCGGGCTCGGCGTTTTCGTCACAGCATTCTACACGGGCTACGTCGTCTGCAACGGCCTTGGCGGGATTGCGAGCGATCGCATCGGAGGGCGGCTTACCCTCACGATCTCGATACTGATACTGGGCGCCTGCACTTTCCTGTTCGGCTTCACAAGGTCCATCGTCATGGGGATCGTCTTGCAAGCGTTGATGGGCTTGGCGGCAGGAGCCGACTACGCCTCGTGCATCAAACTGATTGTCAACTGGTTCGACCGCGGCAGTCGCGGGCGCGCCATGGGCATCCTGCTGATTGCGTCGTCGCTCGGCGTCACCCTAACCAATGCGATCGTCCCGACGCTGGCCGGTTCGCTGGGCTGGCAGGGCGTTTATCACGTGTTGGGAATTGTCACGCTCGCGATCGGCGTGCTCGCCTTTGCCCTCTTGCGCGATCGGCCATCTGGTGAGCGCGCCGGGGCGGCGGTGACGCCGCCGATCGGACCGTTGCTGCGCGACCGCAACGTGATTCTTCTTGGATTTACGGGTTTCGCGGCATTTTGGGGCACGTGGGGATTCACCTTCTGGGCCAACGCGCTGATGATCCGCGGGCATGGCCTGAGCGCGATCGAAGCGGGTTTCGTCATGACATTGGTTGGCATTGTTGCGATCATCGGCAAGCCCATCATCGGCTTCGTGTCAGACCAGTGCGGGCGGCCGAAATGGCTGACGATCGGTATTTTGATGTTGTTCACGGTCACGCTCCTTGTCTTCGGGACGCTAACGAACAGGACGGCGTTCCAGCTTGCGGCACCGTTTCTCGGCATCGGTGTCTTCGTCTACAGCCCGCTGCTGGCTGTAATGGTCGCGGATGCCGCCGGACCGGCTCTTGCGGGCTCGGCAACAGGACTAACGGCCGGGTTTTGGCAGCTCGGCAGCGTCATTGTCCCGCTGGTCGTCGGGTTTATCTTTCAGGCTACAGAGTCTTTCATGGCGGCGATGACGGCGCTCGCCGTGGGACCTGCTCTTGGAGTGGTGTGCATGGTATTCGTGAAGGAACACAGGTCATCCGCGCTGACCACCACGTCAAAGAATATCCGAAATGTGACTTGAGCGCAGGCTTGAATTTTGGGCTGTCACAAATTGAGGAAACGATTGGCCGGGTCAGGGAGGTGATGGCCTAGGCAGCCCGATCGATATGCGCCGATGCTATCGATGACGAGCGAGTTGGCGAAGTGGCCTCCTATCGGGCCCGAGACCCCATTTTCCGGCCGTAGCTCAAACGGTGGGTTTTGGCCTAAGAAAGTCGAAAAATGCTTTGTTGTTTAATCGGGGATGACTAACCCCCTCTCCGCCACCCTCGAAAGCAGCCCGAAACATACTAACAATCTCTCAGTTCTGATCATCGAGGCGTGATCCTAAATGACGACGCTTGATGTCTGTTTCGAGTTCGGCCACGCGTTCAATCATGCTTCGGACGATCGTTTCACGATCGAGTTGGGTTAGCCCGCGGATGCCATGTTCTCGCAATTCCTCTTCGAGGATTGCGGCCATGATCGACACAATGCTCATTCGCTCCACTCGTTCCATCGGCACAGTTTGAACTGCAGCATGATCTGTACGGCGCGACTATTTGTCTTCTTTTGAGTTCGAGTCGAAGGAAAATGGTATGGAAGCTAGCTCGCAGACTGCTTCAACCAGGGGAACGAACGGCCAGAGCATCCCAGTCGATCTGATCAATCGGCGCATCCCAATGATCGGAAATGACGTAGGCTACATGGCGAGCTTTTACGCCCAGGCCGGCGATAGTCCGTGCGGGTATGGCCATGATGGCCTGCTCGATAGGTTCAAGGCTAACTAGCATGGTTTCAATTAATTCGAGATTGCTGTCTGGGGACGCCGAATCATACAATCTTCGGATTTTGGTTACGGCCTGTTCGAGTTGTTTACCTAAGGCGATCAGGTTCGAATCGTCATCCGTTGCCTCCATTCGCAAATCGAGGAGCCCTGCCGACCATGGCCGAGAAGCTCTGCTGGCAGAGCCACAACCCCGGTGGTCAGAGGGAGAAGAGAGACTGGTCTGGGCCTCGTTTCCAAATCGGCGGACTGGCCTGAAGCCGAACGGCACCCGCGCCCCTCAAGCGATCGAGAGCAGGGTCTTCAACGGCGCCGCGTTCTTCACGATCGGCGATTTGATGACGATATAGCTGAAGTATTTTTCGATGCCGATATTGCGCCGGAGCAGGCTTTCCATGCGCTCCTGATAGTGGGCGATGCTGCGGGTCAGGAATCGAAGCAGATAGTCGTAGCCACCGCTGACGAGATGACACTCCATCAGCTCATCGACGTTGCGGATATCGGCCTCGAATTTCGTGAAATCGTCGATCCGGTGATCGACCAGCGTGACTTCGGTGAAGATCGTCACCGTATCGGTCAGCTTGGCGACGTCGATCCGCGCGCCATAGCCCGTGATGTAGCCTGCCTTCTCCAGCCGCTTCACGCGCTGCAGGCACGGGCTTGGCGACAGGCCGACCTGCTCGGCAAGCTGCTGATTGCTGACGGCGCCATTCTCCTGCAGTTGGATGAGGATGTTGATGTCGATGCGGTCGAGCTTCGGCGGGCCAACCATTGACGTCGCCGGACTCGCCAGGACCTAGGCGTCTTTTCGCTGTCGCAGACTCGCGACCAGCACCAGCAGGAACGAAGCCGCCGTCATCAGCGTGCTGATCGAGGCAATCGTCGGATCGATCTCGTCGCGCAGCGCGGTGAACATGCGCTTGGTGAGCGGCTGATACTGGCCGCCGGAAATGAACAGCGCGACGATGGTTTCGTCCATCGCCGAGATGAAGGCAAAGATGGCTCCGGCGATCACGCTCGCCTTGATCTGCGGCAGCGTGACCGCGAAGAAGCTGCGCAGGCGGTTCATGCCGAGGCTGCGGGCGACCATCTCCTGGGTGGCGTCGAAGCTCCGCAGCCCCGCCACGACGGAGATCACCACATAGGGCAGCCCCAGCATGACATTGGCGAGCACAAGGCCCGGCATGGTCGCGACCAGCCCGACCCTGGCATAGACGAAGAAGATGCCGACCGCGGTGATGATGATCGGCACCACCAGCGGCAACAGCAGCGTCGCGTGAACGAGGCGCATGATGCGCAGCTTCGACTGGCTGATGGCGTAGGCGGCCGCGACGCCGAGCGGGGTTGCGATCAGGACGGTGAAGATCGCAACCGTCAGCGTCACCTGCGTTGCCTGCATCCAGGCGGGGTTGTCGACATATTCCCGATACCAGCGCAACGACAGGGACGGCGGCGGAAAGGTCAGGAAGCGCGCGCTCGAAAACGACATCGGCACGATGATCAGGACCGGCAGGATCAGGAACAGCAGCACCAGTGCGCAGAACGACACAAATGCGATCCGCCCTGGCGAGAACGTCTTCATTTTTGCCCCAACACCCGGTCGAGAGGAACGAAGCGGCTGACGGCCGAGAAGATGACGAGCACGCTGATCAGCAGCACGACGCCGACGGCGCTGGCCGCGCCCCACTGGTTGTAGAGCTCGACATTCCGGCTTACCAGCATCGACACCATCACCGTGCGGCCGCCGCCGAGCAGCTCGGGCGTGATGTAGAAGCCGAGACACAGCACGAATACCAGCGTTGAGCCGGCGAGCACGCCGGGCAGCGAGAGCGGCAGAAAGATCCGCCAGAAGGCGTGCGCGGGGCCGGCGCCGAGGCTGGCCCCGGCCTGCATCAGATCGGGAGGAATCTTCTGCATGGCGGCGTAGAGCGGCAGCACCATGAAGGGCAGCAGGATATGCACGGTCGCGACCACCGTGCCGAAGGTGTTGTGGACGAGCGCCAGCGGCTCATGGATGATGCCGAGATACTGCAGGAGCTGGTTGATCACGCCCGTCCTCTGCAACAATGCGAGCCATGCATAGGCCCGCACCAGCACGCTGGTCCAGAACGGCAGCACCACCAGGGCGAGTATGACCACGCTCCGTCCCTTGGAGACGGCATTGGCGGCATAGGCGACGGGATAGCCCAGTAGCAACGCAAGCAATGTCACCAGGAGGCTGATCTCAAAGGTCAGCGCGAAGCTGCGCCAATAGATGTCCTCGCCGAGGATGCGCTGATAGTTCTCGAGCGTGAAACCGTCGTGGTAGATCGATTGCCAGGCGAGCCACCCCACGGGAATGACGATGAGCAGCACCATCACCAGCAAAGCCGGCGACACCAGTGCCAGCATCAGGCCCTGTTCGCGGCGGTGATACCGCAGGGATGGGTCTCGTGGGATGCTCGTCAATGGCACGTTCCCTGATTTCAGATGGTCGCGGCGCAACTCGCGCGGGGGCGAACAGCGCGCGACGTCGTTCGACCTATTTCTGCATGAAGGCGACCCAGCGCTTCTCGGCCGCTTCTCCTTCCGGGGACGACCACCAGGCATAGGACATCAGCGCCTGCTTGCTGGCATTGTCGGGCGCGCTCGGCAGTTGCACCGCGCGCTCCGGCTTGATCACGCCGGTGTCGAAAGCCTTCGGATTGGCGGGGCCATAATCGATATGGAGCGGCAGGTTGGCCTGGTTGACGGGATCGACCGCCTCATTGAGGAAGCTGACCGCGGTCGCGAGATTTGGCGCATTCTTCAGGATGCAAAGCGAGGTGCTCTGCAGAATCCCCTGGTTGAAGGTGAAGGCGACCTTGGCGCCTTCGTTCGCAAGCGCGCTGACGCGGCCGTTCCATGCCATCTCCATGTCGACCTCGCCGTCGTTGAGGAGCTGCGCGGACTGCGCGCCCGACGTCCACCATACCGTGATTGCGGGCTTGATCTCCTCGAGTTTTTTGAAGGCGCGATCGACGTCGAGCGGATAAAGCTTGTCGGGGGCCACGCCATCGGCCATCAGCGCGGCTTCGAGCGTCGCGATCGGGTGGTTGCGGAGCGCGCGCCGGCCGGGAAATTTCTTCACGTCCCAGAAGTCGGCCCAGCTGTTGGGCGCGCTGCCTGCCGCATAGGTCTTCTGGCTATAGGCGAGGACACTGGAATAGAATTCATAGGCAACGGAATAGGCGTTGCGGTAGGCTTCCGGCATCGCCGCCGCATTCGGGAGCTTGGAGAAATCGAGCTTCTCGATCAGCCCCTGCTCGCCGCCGCGCAGGCAATAGCCCGTCGGGGTGTCGACGACGTCCCAGGTTGGCTTGCCGCTCGCCTCCTGCGACTTGATCACCGGCCAGGCGTCGGGAGCGCTGTCCTGGTTGATGGTGATGCCGAGCTTCTTGGCGGCGGGATCCAGAATCGCAACCGTCTGCGCTTTCTGATAGGCGCCGCCTTGCGAGACGAAGGTGATCTGATCGGCTCTCGCGGCGACGCTCGCCAGCCCGGCAAGCGCCAACGCGGTGCCGAACAACATGCGGCTGGAAAATCCTAAATTCGATGCGACTGCCATGCTCTGTTCCCCTTCGCTGAAGCTGTTGATGCTATCGCCCGATCGCGTCCAGAAACTGGTACCAGCCGGCGACCATGCGGACCGCCGGCTCGCGTAGCGGATAGAACGGAATGATCTTGAGGCGGCTGGCGTCGAGCAGGCCGACATCGGGCTTCTCGCCGCGGACGAAGGCCGCAAGATAGCGTCCCATCAGGCTCGACATCGCAACGCCGGCGCCGTTGTAGCCCATCGAAAACAGGGTGTGGTCATCCAGACGCCCGATATGCGGCACCGAATCCAAGGTCATGCCGATGAGGCCAGACCATTTGAACGCGAGCGGCACATCGGACAGGTCGGGAAAAATGCCGACCATCGCCTTGCGTAACGCAGCGAAGGCCGATTCCGAATCCTGCTTGCCGAAGGCGCCGCGGCCGCCGAAGATGACGCGGTTGTCGACTATGCGGAACCAGCGCATCATCCGCTTGGTCTCGGTATAGGTTCGTCCCGTCGGCATCAGGCGGCCGGCAAGATTTCGCGGCAGCGTGTCGGTCGCGATGATGGCGCTGCGAAACGGCACCAGCGTCCGCTGCATGGAACGGGTCGCCTCGGTCAGATCGGAATAGCTGTTGGTGGCGATGATCGCCTGCCGCGCCCGCACCATTCCTTGCGGGGTCTCGGCGATGACCTTTCCGTTGTCGCGGCGCAGTCGCAGCACCGGGGTTTGCTGGAAGATCGCGACGCCGCGGCGCGCCAGGCCATCGGCGAGGCCGCGAGCATAGTTCAAGGGATGGATGCCTCCCGAACCCGGGTTGAGCACGCCGCCGACGAAACAATCGGAACCGGTCTCCTCGCGCACCTGGTGCGCGTCAAGCACGCGGACGTCCGCATCGCCCATTTCGCGCTTCATCCATTCGGCTTCACTGATGGCGGCCCGAAGCGTCGTGGCATTGTGCGCGGCCTTGACCTGTCCGGTCCGGGTCAGGCGGGCGCCGGTGATGTCGAACTCTGCGACCAGCTCCTCGACGATATCGACGGAGTCATGCGCAATCTCATACATGCGTTTCGCCATGGCGCGGCCGTGAGCCGCGTCGATGTCGCGGAACGACAGGCGGAACTTTGCGGTAATGACGCCGCCATTGCGACCGCTCGCGCCCCAACCGGGGCGGTTGGCCTCGAGCACGACCGGCGTGAGTCCGCTTTTGGCGATGTGATGGGCGGCCGAAAGTCCGGTATATCCCGCGCCGATGATCGCGACATCCGCCTGAACTTCGCCCGACAGAGACGGAAACTCGCGCAGCGGCTCGGCCGTGCTCGCCCACAGCGAGTTGGCTGGCGGCAACGGAGTCCAGTGCTCTGTCTGGTGTGCGCGCATGTTATGCACAAGCTCCGACAGCCGCATCGGCGAACGCCTTCATCGTCGGGAAATGAAAATCGGGCTTGGTCAGCGCAGGCACGGCCGGCGTTCCGCCGAAACCTGCGAGCCCCTGGCGCCGCTCGATCCAGCAGACCTTGTAGCCGAGCTTTCGGGCGATCCCGATGTCATGGTACTGGCTCTGGGCGACGTGCAGAATGTCGGACTGCTTATAGCCGAAGGCGGACTGCCGTCCCTTGTTGTAGGCGAAGAATTCCGGATTGGGCTTGGCGACGCCGGTGTCGTCGGCGCAGACCGTATCGTCGAATGGATCGCCGAGCGCATGCGCATAGCACGACAGCGCGACGCGGTCGGCGTTGGTCATAGCGACCAGGCGGAATTTGGTGCGCAGGCGCTTGAGCGCTTCGACCGAATCGGCAAAGGGCTGCCAGCGCAGCACGGCGAGCTGGAACACGTCGCAGGCTGCGTCGTCCGTGGGCAGGCCGAGCTCCTTCGCCAGGAAGCGATAGACATGGAACATCACTTCGCTCGATCGCTCGGGATGGGCGTCGCGCCCGCGCTTGTAGCAGGCAAAGATCTGGTCATCGCTGAGCTCGGCCGCCGCTCGGCCTGCGATCCTGCGGACGGCGTCGAGCACGCCGGTTTCGAAGTCGATCAGAGTGCCGACGACGTCGAAGGTGAGAACCTTGAAACTGCCGAACGACATGGGGGCGTCTTCTCTGGGGCTGAGGCCGGTCTGGTGGTGGATGTTCATTCGGTTTCCTTTGGGACGACGATGGTGTCCTCGGGGTGAAGGGTCACGGTGATGCTGCGGCCGTTTGGCGGAATGCGGCGATAGGCTTCATGATGACTGGGCTGGCGCAGGCTGAGCGCCGTGCCGTCGGCGAGCGAGACGAAGACCCGCAGGCTTTCGCCCTGATAGACCACGTCAGTGACGGTGCCGGTCAGACGGTTGCACCCGGCATCGCCGCTACCATCATCGATCAGGAGCTTCTCGCTGTGCACGGCGAGCATCAGCGCTTCGCCGTCGGGGATCTTCCGGGCGCTGCGCAGCACGGCCTGTCCGAGCGCCACGCTGCAGGTATCGACGCGTCGGACGGGCAGCAGGGTCGCCTCGCCGATGAAGCTCGCCACGAAGGCGTTCGCCGGATGATCGTGCAGGCGCTCCGGGCGGTCGATCTGGATCAGTTTGCCGTCCTTGAGAATGGCGACGCGGTCGCTCATGGTCAGCGCCTCGCGCTGGTCATGGGTGACATAGATGATGGTGGCGCCAATGCGTCTGTGCAGTTCGCGCAACTCGATCTGCATCGTCTCCCGCAGCTGCTTGTCGAGCGCCGAGAGCGGTTCGTCCATCAGGATCAGGCGCGGCTCGAAGATCATCGCGCGCGCCAGGGCAACGCGCTGGCGCTGGCCGCCGGAGAGCTGGGCCACGCCGCGCTGCTCGTAGCCGGCAAGGCCGACCATCGCGAGCGCTGCGCGCACCCTGTCGGGCCACGTCGCCTTGGGAAGTCGCCGGGCACGCAGCGGGAAGGCGACATTCTCGCCGACGCTCATATGCGGAAACAATGCGTAGTTCTGGAACACAACGCCGATGTCGCGCGTGTGCGGCGGCATGAAGGTGACGTCGCGAGCGCCGAAATGGATCGAGCCGGACGAAGGCTGGATGAAGCCGCCGAGAATGCCGAGCAGCGTCGTCTTGCCGGATCCCGAGGGGCCCAGAAGCGAGACGAACTCGCCCGGAGCCACATTCAGCGTGACGTCGTCAAGCGCGCGGACGGCGCCATAATGCTTGCTCGCGTGTCTGATCTCGACACTCTCGGCCCGCTTGTCCAACGATCGACCCCGTTTGTGTTTCGCTGGCGCGCGCCGTTGCGCGCCATCGACGTCGCCGGCCTCGCAGCAGGCGACGGTTGAAACCCGGCATGATCTCGCTTTATAGATCGGGCAGTCGGAGCGGCTTGCAGGCGCGTCCCCGTTGCGCGACTTTTCATTTCGAGCCCTTCTGGTAGGCTCATCTCATGATGCAATCAGGTTTGTTCGAGACGGGCAATTGCCAAATTCTCATCGGGGACATAAAGTGAAGTTATGCCTGAGCTCCGCCGGATGCTGCCTTCCAGCAATGCGCTGTTCGTCTTCGACGCGGCGGCGCGCAATGGCAGCTTCACGGCGGCGGCGGCCGAACTGAACGTCACACAGCCCGCGGTGAGCCGGATGTTGGGACAGTTCGAGGAGCATCTCGGCGTCCGGCTGTTCGACCGGTCGGCGGGGCGCGCGGTTCTGACCGAGGAAGGCGAACTGCTCTACCGGCGCGTCCTTGACGGATTCCGCAGCATCGAAAGCGGCCTGCTCGAGATCGAGCGGCGGCGCAGGGGCAGCGAAACCGTCACGCTCTCGGTCTCTTCCGCGTTCACCACGCACTGGCTGATGCCCCGCATTGACAAGCTGCAACGGCAGTTTCCCAATGTCGACCTGCGGTTCCAGCTGATATCGGGATCGCTAAGGGGGCCGGTCGAGAACGTCGACATCGGCATGCGGTTTCGCGATCGCGATGAGCCCAGCGCGGGCGGGACGTTGGTGATGAAGGAGGTCATGCTGCCGATCTGCAGTCCGGCCTACCGCGACGCGGACGCGACGGCGGAAGGAAACACCATCATCAGTCTTGCCGACAGTCCCGGCGACTGGGCGGCAGAGCACCCGCGCTTTCTGACGCGGCGTCGCCGCCCGGCGAAGATGCTCAGCTTCACCGATTATGCCGTCGTGGTGCAGGCGGCGCTGCTGGGGCAGGGCATCGCGCTCGGCTGGCTTACGGTGGCTTCGCACTGGCTGTTGACGGGTACGCTCGTCCCCGCATCTGACACGCTCTCGACCACGCGGCGGGTCTGCGAATTTCTGCCGCCGCGCAATCGGACCATGCGGCCCATCGCCGTCGAGATCAAGAACTGGATCATCGAGCAGATGCGGAACGAAGTGTCGGCGATCGACCGGCTTTATCCCGATCTCGGCTTGATGGCCGCCTGCTATTGATCAGCGATGCGTCGCGCTCATGCCCGTCCGTCCCGCGCGCCATCGGGCCTCCATCTTTTCCCCACACCCGACTCTGCCGCAATCGGTCCGTATACTCGTTTGAAAAGGCGGTAGCGCTCCCCTGAGTCGAACCCACGACACTTTTCATCCTTGTTCGTCTGAGCTGTCCGGATTTGCTATCGCGCCATTCCGACAAGTCGATAAGTTCGACTGCCTGAATGGAGCGAACGACTCTAACGGCCTGTTCCCTTGGTGAGGCCCTTGAACGAGGCGCTGCGGAGCATGCCATCGGCGGTGATGTCGCGGTATTCCACTTCGGCCAGGAAATTCGGCTCTACCCACGTGGCCTTCGGGTCCCGGATCGGCTTGGTAAGTTGCGACGTGGGGGTCACCACTGTATCAAGCTTCTTGCGGATCTGGCTGGACACGGTCCGGGACCAGCCCGTTCCGACCTTGCCCGAATAGACTAGGTCTTTTCCTTCCCGCCTGCCGAGATGGAGCGCGGCTACGCCGGTTGCGTCCTTCACAAAGCCGACCACCGGGAATTTGCCCCGCTGGAGGCACTTCACCTTGATCCAGGCATCGCTGCGCTCAGACCGGTACGGCGCGCCTGCACTCTTGGAAATGATGCCTTCGAACTTCAACTTGCAAGCGTGGGCGAGCATCTTGTTGCCGTCCGCCCGCAGATGCTCGCTGTAGATGATTGGGCTCTCCAGGCCGGTTTCGTCGAAGAGCATCTTGAGGATGCGCTTGCGTTCAATAAGCGGCGCCTTTCTCAGATCAAAGCCCTCAAGGTACAGAAGGTCGAACGCATAGAACAGCAGGCTGTCTTGGTTGCCTTTGGCGAGTTCGGCCTGCAGTTCGGAAAAACTGGTGCGGCCGTCTTTGACGACAACGATCTCGCCATCTAGGATTGCCCGCTCAACAGGGATGTCGAAGGCGCCAGCGATCACCGAGAATCTTTTCGTCCAGTCCAGGCCGCCGCGGGTGAAGATAATCCGCCGCTGCTTGTTGACGTGCAGTTGCACGCGGTAGCCGTCATACTTGATCTCGTGAAGCCACTGGTCGCCCGTAGGAGCCTTGGAGCGAGAGGTCGCGAGCTGTGGCGGGACGAATCCGGGCATCTCCGAAGGTTTGGCGCCTTGGATCATTCGTGCGGAAAAACGTGTCTGCGTGCGCTTGCCCACTCAACAACTCTCGAAAATCCTGCAGGAGCACTCTACTGGCATCACGCGATGGAGATGCCTCAAAGAAGTACCTTGGACCTGCGCTGCGGCACAGAAAATGGCGGATTTCCCGCCATTTCCCGTTCTTATAATTGACCTCCCGCTATCCAGAGGCCGCCATGGACAACCCTGGTCAATGAAACTCGACATCAACTCCGCTGCCTGCGAGCTGACACGCTCGAGCGGGAGGCCGCCATTCGGCGCCAGATAAACGAAGTCCAGGACTGCACGGAATCGTCTCTCCGCCTGTTGGCGATGCGCCGGGAAATGGCGGCCTCGTCGGCGATTGGAAACGGCTTGGCGAGCGCGAACGCCAAACTATCGGTACCGCAGCCGACGTCGAGAATCTTTCGCCGTCGGCAGCCCGGCGAAGTCGATGAATAGGGGCGCGAGCTTTTGGCTCCAGCGCTCGATGAGCTGTTCATAGCCGGCGGCGTCTTGGACGTTGAATTCTAAGGTCATCGAACTGTCTCTGTGCGGGGCTCGCACCACTGCATCGAGATCGTCTCGGGCGCGGCGATCGATCGCGCACAAGCGGCGGCTTTCGGCGGACTATCCAGACGCCACCTCCCGAGTTAGGCTGCCCTTCGGTAAGAAAATAGGGCTTCCGAAATAGTGGGTTTCGCGATGTAGCGGACCCCCGCTACCACCTCTCCCCACACTCCTTTCACCCGATTTGGATAGGCTCCATTGCCGAGCAACGCGTTTAGCCGGCCTGCTATCTCTACAGCCACACCACCTGGACGTGCACGATCGCGAAAGACAGTAACAGTTTCGACTAGATCCCGGATTGCCTCCGCAGCTTCCGCATCTCCAGCGCTCACACCTCGTCCCAGAGCCTTTTCGAGCTGCTGCAATTGCTCGTCATCGCGTTTGAGGATCGGCGGATGGAGCGCGAGGCC
>Ga0070709_10000272_pt1 | contig 33186 bp, 33 predicted proteins | sample LARL51metaG_FD_65449 | JGI IMG/M metagenome (GOLD analysis project Ga0070709, IMG submission 65449) | Corn, switchgrass and miscanthus rhizosphere microbial communities from Kellogg Biological Station, Michigan, USA - LAR L5-1 metaG | ecosystem: Host-associated > Plants > Roots > Rhizosphere ... | reverse complement strand
AGAAAGATGTGTGGTGGCGGCAGCAAGCGAGGGTCGGCGACGCCGATCGCCCAGAGCAATTCCCACAGGCCGGCAAATAGCCCGATCGAGAGAAGGGCCCAGCCGGTCCTGGGCAAGGCGAGGAGCAGCCGTTGCTGCAGCATCGACCACATGGTCCGTCGGGACGGCCGGGGGCCTCCCCTGCGCTCCAAGGCGTCGGCGACGCGGCTGAGCGGCTGCGCCATCGACATCTAGGAGGCCTTGTATTTGAGCTTTGAATAGAGGTCCTTGTTCTCCGCGATCACCTGTTCGAGCAGCGTCCAGTCGATGGCCTCGGGGCCCGGTTTCTTCTTGATGTAGCCCATCTCCATCAGCGAGTCCGTGCGTTCCAGGATGAACTTGGTCTGATCGCGCGCGTCGACCACGGACGGCTGCTTGGCCATGGCAATCGCGCCGTTCTCCCTGCTGGTCTTGTAGTAGCTGCCGATCAGCTTATCGAGCGTTCCGCTTGGGTCGCCCTCGGCGATCGCCTGCGCCTTCATCATGCCCTTGATCAGGGCCTTCACGGCGGCCGGCTTTTCCTTGATCAGGTCGGCGCGTACGCCGAGCACGCAATCGGTATAGCCTTTGCCATAGATGTCGGTGCCGTCGGAGAGCTTGTGGGACCCCTTCACCTCGTTCAGCAGCGCGGTGCCATAGGGCTCGATGGTGCAGATCCAGTCGACAGCGCCGGCCTTGAAGGCTTCGACCGCCTCCGGCATCGATCCCATATAACGGACGTTCACGTCCTTGAAAGCAACGCCGTGCTTCTTCAGCCAGTCATAGGGCAGGACTTCGAGCGTATCGAGCTGGAAGGTCGCGAGCGTCTTGCCCTTGAGCTTCTCGGCACTGTCGAGGCCAGGCTGCGAAACGATGATACATCCCTCGATGCCGCCACCGGCCACGATCTTGATGGGAGCTCCTGCGTCCCAAAGCGCAATGAAGCTCGTATATGGGATGAGCGAGAGATCGACCTGGCCCATGCCGAGGAAAGTGACCTGCTCCGCGAAGGTCGGCGTGTTGACGAAGTCGACGATCACGCCGTCATCCTTTGCCGTCTGCAGCGCATGAGTGAGAAAAAAGTTGAGGTTGCAGAACCCCGTGCCGTGCGTGCCCTTCACAGTCGTATCTGCCGCAAGCGCCTGCCCGATCATGCCCGGGCCCACCGCCATCGTCAGGGTCGTCAGGCCGGTGGCCTTGAGGAAATTGCGGCGGCTGAAGTCACGCGTCTTCAGGTCGGGAAGGATCGCGCAGCCATATCTGTCACACATGATCGTCTCTCCTTTGATCGTAACGTTGGGTGGAAACGGTCGCGACAGCACGCGACGACGCTCGTCTCGCGGCGGGGAAAGGTATTTGGATCGGAAACAGCGCGTTTGGCATCGGGATATGTGGCAATCGCGTCATGTTGACAACGAGCGGCACGCCAACCGAAAACGTCGCCATGAGCGACGCGCGCTAATTAAGTCGATGCATCAAGCGTGCCAGAGACGAAAGCCTTCTCAGGGCGCTGCAAATCAAGCGGAATCGCGAAGGTGTGACGATCGGCTCGTGAGGGCGCGCCGTCAGATGCACAAACTCGCAGCCGCATGCTGCCCGCGACGTGGGCATCATGTGATCTGGAACCGTGTCTGCGACAGCAAACAAGGTCGGCCCGAAGCACGGCTTCTGGCGGAACGTTCACGTTGCCAGGATCATCTCGATCCGTCGAGCGGCTTTGAGGAGCCTGCGATCCCGGCCGCGCCCGGCGATAAGCTGAAGTCCGAAGGGAAGTCCGCCCGGATCGCTACCGCACGGAATCGAGATTGCGGGAAGGCGGGCGTGGTTGACGAAGGGCGTGAAAACCGCATGTCCGCGCGGGCCCGCAGTCTTACCCCCGATCGTCGTCGGGCCAGGCTGATCCAGCGGCCATGCGACGCAAGGGACGGTTGGCGTCAGCAGCAGATCGACGTCGCAGAGAAACGCGGCAAAAGCGTTCGCAATCGCGGCGCTCGCGAGCGATGCTGTGGCGACTTCCAAGCCCGTGCGAGAGAGGCCATGCTCGATCTGTCTGGCGATATCCGGATCGAATATGGTTGGATCATGGCGGAAGCTCTGACCATAGAGCGCAGCCAGGCCGGCGTGCTGCAGCGGCATGATCGCCTCCTCGCTCGCACCGGTTGGCCAGACCGGGTCGCGGCGGACGATCTGAAAACCCGCAGCCGTCAGGCGCTCCACGGCTGAAGCAACTCCGTTTTCGACGATCTGGTCGACTGCGACGTCCATCCCGAGGCGAGGGGAATAAGCCACTCGCAAACCGTCCAGTTCGCCATCGTCGATCGCGATCACCGCCGAGTCCGGATCGCGCGGATCGAGCCCGGCCATGCTCTCGAACGCCAGCACGATGTCGGCGACGGACGTGGCGATCGGTCCGATGACCGACACACCGGAAGCCGGCTCGCCGAAACCGGGCCCATACGGAATGGCTCCGTACGAAGGTTTGAAACCGACGACGCCGACATGAGCCGGCGGCCTCCGGATCGACCCTCCCGCATCCGTGCCGATCGCAAGCGGAACGAGACCGGCGCTAACTGCGGCCGCCGGTCCGCCGGATGAACCGCCCGGCGTCAGGTCCTCCTTGAGCGGATGGCGCGTTGGACCAAACAGCGGCGACGTCGTGATGCCTTTGCAAGCGAACTCGGATGTTGCACCAATACCTACGACGACGGCACCCGCCTTGCGTAATCGCTCAACCGCAATGGCATCTTGCGGCGCGACGAAATCCGCGAACATTCGGGAGCCCTGGGTTACGCGCCAGCCGCCAACCCAGATGTTGTCCTTGACGACGATGGGAACACCAGCGAGGGGCATCGTCTCTCCGGACGCCCGGCGCCGATCGACCGCGTCCGCATTCGCCAGCGTTTGCGCAGGATTGATTGTGACCACCGCATTCAAGGCCGCGGCGGCTGCGATGCGGTCGAGCGCCGCTTCCGCGATCTGAACGGCCGTCGTTTCTCCCGTCGCAACACTGGTCGCGATGCCGTGCGCGTCAAGTCGCGGTTCGCTCATTTGCGCCCCCGCGTCAGTGCGATGGTGCCGCGAGGGGCGAAAGCGGCCAGCACGAGGAAAGCGGCGCCAAGGCCGGCGACGGCATCAATGACCGCAACCAGCAGGGGGGCCACGAGGAGCCCGGCAGTGGATGCGGTCAAGACCGCTCCGGTGGTCTCGCCGATCCTGTCCTGCGGCGCGAGCCGTGCAAGTTCGGCGAGTAATACCCCGTTCCAGCCAGAGGCCAATTGCCAGACCTCGACATACGCGCGTGGCACGACCACGCCGGGTGCAAACAGGGCCGGCGCCACCAGCGCCTGGAGCCAGGTCATGGCTCCCAGGGCCGGGAGCAGTGCGGGCACTGGCTTGGTGACCAAATCTGCATCGGCGTTTATCATGGCTGCCCGTGGAACGGAGGGATGGTCAGGTGGCGGGTGGCATTTCGATTCACGCTGTTGACGTCGCGAGTGGACGGCCAGCGACCGGCTTGCGCGTCGAGATCTGGCGCATCGAGCCTGAGCGGAGACCTCTCGCCGACGGTCGCCTGGGCACCACCGGCGTGCTCGTCGACCCGATCGTGCAGGGCGCCGGAGTCGAGCCAGGCATCTACGAAGTTCTGTTTCATGTTGGTGAGTTCTTTGCCGAGAACGACGGCTTCCTCACCGTGGCCCCGTTCCGGTTCAGCATCACGAACGTTGAAGAGCATTTCCATTTGCCGCTAAAATTCACACGGTGGGGCTATTCGCTGTTTCGAGGCACATAGCGTGCCCGGGTCGGCCTGCATCAGCTTGTCAGGCGTCGCGACAGCCCCGACACGCGCTCCATGACTGTCACCAGGGCAACGGTTGCAATGATCAGCACGCTCGAGAGGGCCGCGATGGTGACGTCGAGCTTGCCCTCCAGATCCTGCCACATCCGGATCGGCAGCATGTCGGTGGCCGCGTCGCGCAGGAACAGCGACACCGGCACATTGTCGAACGAAGACATGAACGCGATGAAGGCGCCGGCAATGACGCCCGGCCGGATCAGCGGCAGCACGATCCGCCGGAACGTGTAGACCTGGCTGGCGCCGAGGACGGCCGAGCTTTCCAACAGCGTCGGCTCGAGCTGCGCGAGCGCTGCTACGGTGTTGCGGACGACGTAGGGGACGCACACCACGGTGTGGCCGATCACCAGCGTCAGTGGCGACACGGGCAGGCCGACCAGTGAGAACAGCATCAAGGCAGCGAGGCCGAAGGCGAGCGCGGGCAGCACCAAAGGTGACATGAAGAGGGAATCCAGCAGCCGCGCCGAAAGCGTGCGTGACCTTGCGATCGCAAGGGCTGCCGCGACGCCGAGGAGGATCGACAGGGCCGTCGACCAGAAAGCCACGACGAGGCTGTTTCGGGCGGCGAAATGCAGCTGCCAGGCGTTCGCAAGCTCGACATACCAGCGCAGCGAATAACCGGGCGGCGGAAATTTGAGCGAGAAGCCGCTGGTGAAGGAGACGATCATGATGACCAGCGAAGGCGCGACGATCAGGACAAGGGCGACCAGCGCACTCGCGGTCATCACGAGTTCGAAGCTGATCGCTTCCCAGGTGCGTTTTCGTCCGGGCATCATGCACCTCCATAGGCGCGCGACATCCGACCGAGCGCGGTAAAGATGGAGACCACCGCGAGCACGGCCAACAGGAATATGATCGAGATCGCGGCGGCAAAGGGCCAGTTCTGCAGTGTCGATGCCTGCTGGTAGAGGTACATCGGCATGAACAGCATCTGGCCGCCGCCGATCAGCGATTGCGTGATGAACGCAGTGATTGCCGCGGCGTAGGTGAGCGTGCAGCCGGCGATGATGCCGGGCAACGACAGCGGCAGCACGATCCGCCGGAACGTGCGCCAGCTTCCGGCGCCGAGCGAGCAGGACGCGTCATCGAGATTGGAATCGATCCGGCTGAGCGCCGTAATCAGCGGGAGCACCATCAGCGGCATCTGCACTTGCGCCAGCGCGATGACGACGCCGAACTGGGTATAGAGCAGCTTCAGCGGCGCATCGATCAGGCCAAGCGACTGCAGCGTCGCATTGATGATGCCCTGGCGCCCGAGAATCACGATCCAGGCGAAGGTGCGCACCACGACGCTGGTCAGCAGCGGCAGCAGCACGATCAGGATGATGATGGTCTGAAGCCGGGGGCCGACCCTGTGGTAGAGCCATGCGATGGGAAAGCCTAGCAGGAGGCAGACTGCGGTAACCTCGACGCCAAGCAGGAGCGTCGAGCCGAGGACGCCGAGACTGAAGGGATCGGCAAGGAAATGCAGATACTGGCCGATCCCCCACTGCAGACCGGCCGTATCGTTGTGCAGCGACAGCCAGAAGAGCTGCAGCAGAGGCGCGACGAAAAAGACCGCGAAGAACAGCGCAAGCGGCGCTGTCAATCCGATCCCGTAGGACGTCGCGTCGCGTGATTTTGGTGCCGCGCCCATGCCCAAGTCTTACAGTTTGATCTCGCGGTTGAAGCGTTCGATCCAGCTCGATCGCTGCTCATTGATCTTCTTCCAGTCCTGGAAAACGAACTTCTGCTTCAGTTCGGCCGTGTCCTTGGCGAGCACGCGTGCGATCTCGCCGCTCATTGCGACCTTGGAGTTGGTCGGTACGATCAGGTAAGGCGAATTCATCAGCGTGGTCTGCACATCCGGCATCAACGCGGCCTCGATCAGCCTGAAGGCGAGTTCGCGATTCGAGGAGTTCTTGACGATGTGAATGGTGGTCTTGAAGGCAATTGCGCCTTCCTTGGGCGCGACGAATTCAACCGGCACCCCACGAGCCTTTAGAATCTGGATGGCGTTGAAGTTGCCGGGCGAAATGTCGATCTGGCCCTGCTGGAAGAGAGTCGCCAACGCGCCGGGATTGGCGGCGACAGCGGCGAGGTTCGGCTTCAGCTCCTCCAGCGCCTTGAAGCCCGGATCGACGTTGGCTTCGGATCCGCCGCGCATCTTGGCGATTTCGACCAGCCAGCCGGTGCCGAGGGTCGAATTGAGATTGGTGATGCCGACGCGGCCCTTGAACTCCGGCTTCCACAGGTCGGCCCAGGAGGTCGGCGGCGTCTTCACCGCGTCCGGGTTGTAGGTGAGGCCGACGACCTGGAAGAACGGCGCTGGCCCCATCGGTTCCTGCGCCTCGGCGATCAGGTCTCTATAGTAGGCGCTCTTCTCGACCGGGTAAGGCTCGACCAGGTCTTGGCCAATCGCAACGAGAGCGGGGCCGGGATCGTGCAGCATGACGTCGATCGGGGGATTGGCCTTCGCGGCGTTCACCTTGGCGATCTGGTCGACGGAGAGCATCGGGTCGAGCACGATCGCGGCGTCTGCATTCGCCTTCCGGAAGGCGGGAACGAGCACGGCCTTGTGCGCCTCCTCCCAGCTTCCGGTGAAGGTCGCGAAGACGAGGGGGCGCGCTTGGGCAAAGCTCAATCCGGGAAATGCCTTCATCGCTCCGATCGTGAGCGCAGTGGTCAGGAGGCTTCGGCGATTGATCGACATATCGAACTCCTTGGAAACGAGTTGGCGTGTCTAGAGCGTTGCGGGAAAGGCATTGGCGAGCGCCGGTGCGAGCGGTGCGAGACGTACGGCAGCGCCGCTCTGCAGCGTGCGCGTCTCGCCGATGCGCGCCTGCGACACTTTCACGCCGGTGCCGTCGGCTGTCGTCACCTCGTGAACGATCGTGGCACCGAGCGGCAGCGACATGCCGACGACACCCGCAAAGCCGGTGTCGTCACTGACGAACTGCAGGTGCTCCGGCCGGATACAGACGGTGACCCGGCCGCCCTCGGCGAGGGTACCCTTTGCGGGCCGCGCAATGATCTCGGACCCCGCATCGAGACGTATTTTGGAGGCGGTGCGGTCGGAGGAGACCACCGTGCCGCCCATGCGGTTCGTGGAGCCGACAAATGTGTTCACGAACAGGGTCTGCGGCCGGTCGTAGACGTCGGACGGCGAGCCAAACTGCTCGAGCTTGCCGTGGCTCAGGACCGCGACGCGGTCCGCCATCGAGAGCGCTTCCTCCTGGTCGTGGGTCACGATCAGCGTGGTGATCCCGGAGACACGCTGCAGACGTTTGACCTCGATCTGCATGTCGAGCCGCAGATTCTTGTCGAGTGCGGCGAACGGCTCGTCGAGCAGCAGGATTGAGGGCTTGATCGCCAGCGCGCGGGCCAGCGCCACACGCTGCTGCTGGCCGCCGGACAATTGCCGCGGCAGGCGATCGGCCATCGATGGCAACTGCACCAGCTCGAGCAGCCGCTGCGCTTCGCGCTGTCGTGTCGCCTTGTCCACACCACGCGCGGCAAGGCCGTAGCTCACGTTCTCGCCGATCGAGAGGTGAGGGAATAGCGCATAGTTCTGAAAAACGATGCCGACGGCGCGACGGTTCGGGGGCAGCGCGTCGACGATGTCGTCGCCAATGATGATCCGTCCCTGGCTCTGTGCGATGAAACCGGCAATGATCCGGAGCAGCGTCGTCTTGCCGCAGCCGGACGGGCCGAGCAGGGCGATGATCTCTCCACCCCTGACGTCGAGGTTGATGTTCTCGACTGCGAGGGCGCCGCTTGGATAGCGGTGCGTCACTGCGTCGACGACGAGTGAGCGGCCGCGTTGTGCGTCAGCCATGTTCGCATCTCCTGTTCTCCCGCAGGAAAAAAACACGCATCGTCCCCCGGAGGTTGGCCTTTCATCGCGAATTCGGGCATTGTGAACAGATGAAGTCGAACCAGCATGTCTGTGACCTCACCGCCGTGGCCCTTGCCAGCGCACTCGTCCGTCGGGACCTTTCCGCACGAGAGGTTCTCGACGCCCATCTGGAACGCATCGCGCAGCATAACGCGACCTTCGGCGTTCATGACGCGGACGGTCATCTGGAATATCGAAGCGGGCGCTGGACTGTCGGCGCAGGACTACCTGGCGGCCGAACGGCGTCGCGCTGCGATCTGTCGCAGCTTCCGCGACGTCTTCACGCGCGCCGATTTTCTGATCGCCCCGGCCGCGTCGGTGTTGCCGTGGGCCAACGACGTCAGCGACGTGACCGAGATCAATGGTCTGCGATTGGAGACGCCGATCGATTATCTGGCCGTCACTTTCATCGTCTCGCTCGTCGGCTGTCCGGTGCTCACTTTGCCGACTCCCAGGCAGATGCATGAACTGCCATTCGGGATTCAGATCATCGCGCCACCGGGATGCGAGGCGGGGCTCTTTGGGTTCGGCCGCGTCGTCGAGGAAAAGCTGAATTTCTCTCATCATCGACCCGTGCTGATCTAAGTGTCGCGATGCTCGAGGCGCGCGGCGAGCACCTCGGCCAGAGCGATGGTGGGTTTGGCGTCGGGCCGGCGGAAGGTCCCCGCGAGTGGCTTGCGCAGGCGCAGCGCCAACAGCGCTTCGGCCTGCTTCACCGCCGCCACCACCTGATCGACAACAGGGATCGGGATCCGGTCGGCGACGCGTTCCGCCAGCCCCGAGAGGGGGGCGCCGGCGAAGATCACGACATCTGCGTTGTCTTCAGTAATGGCGCGCGAGGCAAGCTCAACGAGCAGATCCTCTTTCTCGGTGCCGACTTCGGAGACCGCCCGGAAGGCGCTGTCGAGCATGCGAATGCCGGCACAGCGTTCCCACAATCCGTGGGAACGGACGCATTCTTCGAACCAGGGCCCAAGAGCGCGGGCGAAGGTGACGATCGCGAATCGCCGCCCGGCCATGCAGGCCGTCAGCATGGCGGCCTCGGCCATGCCGACCACGGGAATATCGAACAGCTCGCGGGCTGCGAACAGCCCGGGATCGCCGAACGCCGCAATGATCGCCGCATCGACATTCCGATGCTCCGTCGCAAGCATTTCCAGCGCGATGGCGCCGCCGATCTGCGCTTCGGTTCGCGTCGAGATGTACGGGACGCCACGCGGCGCCGTGCGTGGGATCAGGACGGTCCCTGATGCGGCGGCGCGTTGTCCAACCCCTAGCATCAGCTCGGTCATCTCAGTGCTGGTGTTGGGGTTGAGCAGGAGCAGATTCATGTCAGCGCCGCCTGACTGCGCGTCGGGGCGGCGAGCACGCCCAGGAGTGCGATGCCGGTCTGCTGGACGTGCGAGCACAGCAGACGACCCGCCGTCTCACCATCGCGCGCCTCCAGTGCGGCGAGGATGGCCGCGTGTTCATCGACCGAGGTGCTCCAGCGCCGATCGGCGCCAAGTGCAAGGTAGCGCGCGCGTTGCGCGCGGGAGATCAGCGTTTCATGGGCCTCACGCAGGGGCGCATTGCGCGCCATGCGCACGATCATGCCGTGGATCTCCCCGTTGATGGCAAAATAATCGTCGAGCATCCCGTTGCGATGAAAGCCCTCCATGCGGGTTTGCAGAGTGCGAAGCCGACGCAAGTCGCGGCCGGTCGCACGTTCGGCAGCAAGCTCGGCGGCCAGCCGCTCGATGCCGGCGAGCGCCTCGAACAACTCGGAAATGGCCTCGGTCTCCAGCTTCGCGATACGGGGGCTGCGATTGGGACGCAACTCGATCAGCCGCTCGGCGGCGAGCACCTTCATGGCCTCCCGCAGCGGCGTCCGCGATACGCCAAGTGACTTCGACAGCCGGGTCTCCTGGGTCTTCGATCCCGGCGGCAACTCGCCACGGATGATCATGGCACGCATCCGCTCGGCCGCGCGCTCGTGCAAGCCCAGTCGCTTCAGCTTGAGCGGCTTTCGTGCGCGCCTTGCGTCTGTTGTCTTCCGCACAGCTGCCTCCCGATATCCGGATGCTAGCGCATTCCGGGTGCGCCGCTCTGCCCAAAGTACCAGCCCATGTTGCTGAAAACGCGGGCATATCGAACAAATTGCATGCAGTGCGCAAATCGCGGTTGCGCGGACCGAACGGGATGACAATGATCGCGCTGGGTGACCTCGGCGGTGAGAACCGTCGGGCGAACGGACATGCAGGATGACGATGACGCGGAAACGCCTTGGCATGATCACGCCGTCCTCCAACTCCGTCCTCGAACCCGTGACCTCCGCGATGATGGCGCAGGTCGCCGGCGTGACCGCGCATTTCTCCCGCTTCCACGTCACTGAAATTGGCCTCGATGCCGCCGCGCTCAGCCAGTTTGATGCTTCCGTCATGCTGCCGGCGGCCGAGCTGTTGGCCGAGGCCAAGGTCGACGCCATCGCCTGGAACGGCACCTCGGCGAGCTGGCTCGGGATCGATCGTGACGAAAGCCTCTGTGCGGCGGTGACGGATCGGACGGGCGTGCCGGCCACGACGTCGACGCTGGCCTGCATCGACGCGGTGCGCGCAATCGGTGCAAGACGCGTCGGTTTCGTCACGCCCTATACGGAAGAGGTTCAGGCGCGTATCGGAGAGGTCTGGAACGCGGTCGGCATCGCCTGCCATGCCGAGCGGCATCTCGGGCTGCGAGACAATTTCTCCTTTGGCGAGGTGCCGCCTGAAACCATCGCCGCGATGATTCGCGCGGTCGCTGCCGAGGGTGCCGAGGCAGTGATCGTGCTCTGTACCAATCTCGACGGTGCGGCGCTTGCCGCTAAGCTTGAAAGCGAACTCGATATCGCGGTGCTCGACTCCGTCGCGGTCACCCTCTGGCGGACCATGGCGCTGGCCGGTGCAGACCCCGGCATCCTGTCGGACTGGGGGCGCGTGTTTCGGCATCCGGCACCAACTGACGGAGGCTTAGGTGACGCAGTTTGATCTCGCCGTTCGCGGCGGAACCATTGTGACGGCGAGCGACGAGTTCCGCGCCGATATCGGCATCCGCGACGGACGCGTCGCGAGCATTGCGGACCGTATCGAACGAGCCGTGCGCGAGATTGACGCGACGGATCTTCTGGTGCTGCCGGGCGGGATCGACAGCCATGTCCATATCTCCCAGCCATCCGGACCCGACGTCGTCATGGCCGACGACTTCGCCTCGGCGACGCGCGCCGCCGCCGCCGGCGGCAATACCATGGTGCTGCCCTTTGCACTTCAGGAGAAGGGCACCTCGCTGAGGACCTGCGTCGAGAACTACCGCAAGCTCGCCGAAGGCGAGTGCTACATCGACACCGCGTTCCATCTGATCATCTCGGATCCGACGGCGGTCGTGCTCGGGCAGGAACTGCCGGCCCTGGTCAAGGACGGTTACACCTCGTTCAAGGTGTTCATGACCTATGACGATCTGGTCCTGAGCGACAAGCAGCTCCTCGAGGTGTTCGAGGTCGCGCGGCGCGAACAAGCATTGGTGATGGTCCATTGCGAGGGCTACGACGCCATCCGTTTTCTCACCAGCAAGCTGGAAAGAGAGGGGCATATCGCGCCGTATTTCCACGGCGTGTCCAGACCGCAGGCGGTCGAGCGTGAGGCGACCCATCGCGCCATCAGCCATTCGGAGATCGTCGGCGTTCCCATCATGATCGTTCACGTCTCGGGGCGCGAGGCCATGGAGCAGGTGCGCTGGGCGCAGCAGCGCGGCCTGCCGGTCCATGCCGAAACCTGTCCGCAATACATCACGCTGACCGCCGACGACATGAAGGGCCTCAACACGGACATCAGCGGTGCCAAATATGTCTGCTCGCCGCCGCCGCGCGATCTGGAAAGTCAGCAGGCGATCTGGGAGGGCATCACCACCGGAGTGTTTCAGACATTTTCATCCGATCACTGCCCGTTCCGCTACGACGATCCAAAGGGCAAGCTCACGCCCAACGCCCGCACGTCTTTCCGCTGGGTGCCGAACGGCATCCCCGGCATCGAGACGAGGCTGCCAATCCTCTTCTCGGAAGGCGTCTCGAAGGGAAGGATATCGCTGCAGAAATTCGTGGAGCTGACCTCGACCAATCATGCGCGGATCTATGGCCTGTATCCTCGCAAGGGCTCGATCGGCATCGGTTTCGATGCCGATCTTGTGCTTTGGGACCCGAAACAGCAGAAGCAGATCAGGCAGGCCGATCTGCATCATGGTTCGGACTACACGCCATGGGAGGGATTTGACGTGACCGGCTGGCCGGTGACGACCATTGCCCGCGGCCGCGTGGTCTACGAACAGGGTGAAATCGTCGGCACGAAGGGGGCAGGCGAGCTGCTGAGCCGCGGCAAATCGAGCCTCGTCTAGCGCCTTTTCCGTTCCGATTGCCCCGGAACGGAGGCTCTGGATTCTTGTTTTGACGCGTTCTCCGGCTCAGCTCGAAAAGCTCAGGCCAGCTTCGGGTAGCTCGTCTTGTCGAAGAAGCTGGCGCCGGCGACGTATTTGCGGCCGGGCGACATATCGGGCTTGGTCTCGCCCTCGACCGCGCCCTCGAAGGTCAACTCGAGCTGCACGCCGCTCGGGTCGTAGACGAACAGCTGCCAGAGCGAGGTGCCGGGCACCAGGAACTCGCGCCAATCGAGGCCGTTCGCCCGGAAGCGGTCAATGTAGGAGCGATAGCCCGAGCAGGATAGCGAGACGTGATCGATCGCGGCCGTGCCGGCTTCCGCCTTGCCCTCGGGTCCGAGCGCCGGGCCACCGGCATAGACATGGATGATGGCGAGTCCACCCGGTTGGGTGCAACCGAGCCAAGCGCCGGGATAACCGAAGTCTGGCCGATTGAAGTCGCGCAGGCCAATGATTTCGGTCCAGAACTTTCGTGTCGCCGCGAGATCATCGGTCTTGATCGCGATATGAAATAGGCCGTGGACGGTCGCCACGGGCAGGCTGGTCGGGCTTGGTGACATGCGATGCTCTCCTCACGCGAGATGTTCCTGCAGGCGGTCAACCGACGTCGTCCCAAAGGCGGTGCAGTTTAGCACGGAAGGGTTGCTCGTTCGTCGCGAGCGTGCCGGCGAGCGAATCGGCGCCGACGCGCATAGCAGCGGTCGCTGCGAGAATCGGCCGCAGCTTGGGAGGACCGGGCGAAAGGCCATGCCGATAAGACCCGCGGCGCCCGTGAGCAGCACCTTCATCCCGGCTTCTCTTGCTCAGAGGGCAACCATGCCGCCGTCAACGCCGATATCGGCACCGGCGATGAACGAGGAAGCGCTCGACACCAGAAACAGGATGGCCGCGGCGACCTCGGGGGATTCCGCGAATCGTCCGATCGGGGTCAAGGGCAGGAAGGCCGCGCGCTGCGCCTCGGTCACATCGCGTTGCAGCCCCGTCATTGTCGTGCCGGGAGAAACCGAATTGATCTGAATGTTGTACGGCGCATATTGGACGCCCGCCTGTCGCGTCAGGGCGAGCACCGCGCCCTTTGAGGCACAATAGGCCGCGGCATCCCGCAGGCCGATATGAGCGGCGGTCGAGGCGACGTTACAGATCTTGCCGCGCCTGCGCGCGACCATGCCAGGCAGCACGGCCCGCATGCCGAGCCAGACGCCCTTGGCATTGATATCGAGGATGCGGTCCCAGACCTCCTCCGAGACGTCGGCGGCGGTGTCACCCGGCACCGCAATTCCGGCGTTGTTGACAAGGATTTCGATCGGGCCATGCCGACCGACCACGTCCTCGATCAGGACCTTCCAGCCTGCGGCGTCGCGAACATCGAGCGTCACGCCGACGGCGTCGCCGCCGGTTGCCCGGATCGCCGCGGCAGCCTCGTCGGCTGCGTTCCAGTCGACGCAGATGACGGTGGCGCCGCCACTCGCGAGACCCTCCGCCGTGGAAAAACCTATTCCGCTTCCGGCTCCGGTCACGATCGCAACCTGGCCATCAAACTGCGGCGGTGACTGTGTCATGGCTTTTCATCCAGCTTGGCAGGCGGGGAGCAGTGACGCACAGCAGGCGAGCGATGCTGCAACGGCTCAGAGGGCAGGAGAACATCGGGCGCAATCACGTTCGGCAAGATGCGCCGTGTGCGGTCGTCATGCGTTGTCCGGCCCGTCATCGATCAGGCCGACAGAACATAGAAGGAATGGACGTAGCCGAGAGCGAGGGCCGTATACCAGGTAATGACGAGCGCAAGCATTACCGTGCACACCGCGATGCCGCTGGCCGAGATCCGAGGCGCATCGACGAAAGTGCGCTGTGGATAGGCTCCGAACGCGCGGGCCTCCATCGACATCACCATCATCGAGGCCTTGCGCAGGCTTCCGACAAGAAGCGGCATGGCGTAGCGTTTCGTCTCGCTGATCCGGCCGGCAACGCTTCGCTCGCGCACGACGCCGCGCACCGACTGGGCCGCACGGATCAGCTTTATCTCCTCTTCGATGGTGGGGATAATGCGAAGCGCAATGAAGAAAGCATAGGCTATGCGATAGGGCACCTTCATCTGGGTCACCAAGGCGATGGCAAGCTCGCGGGGATCGGTGGTCCGCACGAAGACGAGCGAAGACAGGATGATCGTGTAGATGCGCAGCGCCGAGGCCAATGCGTAATCGGCGCTTTCCGCATAGATCGGATAACCGAAAACGCGGAAAGCGACGTGACTGCCGGGAAGGGTCAGCGTCTGGATCACAAGAAAGCTCAGGCAGGCCACCGCGAACAGCCATGTGCTTCGAAACACCGTCGTGAAGGACAGCCGCGCCAGCACGAAGGCGGTGAACAGCACGGCGATCGTGATCACGGCCTGGACCCAGGCGATATACGCGCCAAATGCAAGGAAGGAGATAGCGAGCAGCCACACGAGCTTGGTGAGCGGGTCGAGGTGATGGAAGAACGAGCTGCCGGCCCGGAACTGGAAGGCAGTGGATCTGCTCATGCGGTCCGCGCTCCAATATGCCCGATACTGTCAGCCAGTTCGTGAAGGGACAGCGTGGGCTGCAGCGGGCTGTCCGGGTATTTGGCGGCAAGGGCTTTGCTGATCTCGTAGATCGGTGGCGTCAGCAGTCCGGCATCGGCGATCAGCCGGTCGTTGGCGAACATCGCTGCCGGAATGCCGTCGAAGAGCAGTCGGCCGCCGCTGATCACGAGGGCGCGGTCTGCCCACTCAGCGACCAGGCGAACATCATGGGTGATCATCAGGACGGTCGTGCGGTAACGTTCGCGCAGTCTGGCCATCAGACCCATCAATTGCCGGGCGCGCTCATGGTCCTGGCCGATCGTAGGCTCGTCCAACACGAGAAGATGCGGTTCGAGCACGAGCATGGTGGCGACGCTCAGGCGCCGCCGCTCGCCAAGACTGAGGCTGAAGGGCGAGCGGTCCCGATAGCGCTTGAGGTCGACAATGTCGAGCACCTCGCCGACGCGCTCCTCGATCGCGTTGTCGGCATAGTTGCGCACCTTGAGGCCGTAGGCGATCTCGTCCCAAACGCGATCGGTGACGAACTGGTGATCGGGATTCTGGAAGACATAGCCGATCTCGGCGGATATCTCCCGTGCGCCGAGATCGGCGACATCCTTGTTGTCGAGCCAGATCATGCCGTGCGCAGGGGCGTTGATGTGCATCAGCAGCCGGGCCAGCGTAGTCTTTCCCGAGCCGTTGCGGCCGCACAGCGCGATCATCTCTCCGCGTCCGAGACTGAAGGAGATTTCGCTGAGGATGGGCTGATTCTTCTCGTAGCCGAAGCTCAGCTCGTGCACTCGCAGGAAGGCCGGACGATCGGCAGCGGACGAGCGAGATGAGGGCGCGGCCGGCGGTGGCGTTGTCGCTCCGGGCGCGTCGAGCCAGTGGGCGGCGAAGGCTACTGCTTCGTCGACATCGAGCGGCATGCTGGCCGCATCGACAGGGATTCCCAGGCGATCGCCGAGTGCCAGGGCGAATTCACAGGCCTGCGGAAACCAGGCGCTGGCGGGGACGACGGCATTCTCCTCCGAATGGGCGGAGCGACGCTGCGAGAACGCCTCGCGCGGCGTTCCGTCGAAGACGATGCAGCCGCGATCCATCATCAGAACGCGCGATACGCGGTCGGCGAGCTCGTCCACCCGATGCTCCACCATCACGATGGTGGTGCCGGCCTCCCGATTGAGGCGCTCCAGCACCGCAAAGATCTCGGCCATCCCGGCTGGATCGAGATTCGCGGTTGGCTCATCGAGCACGAGCAGTCGCGGGCGTGCGGCGAGAACGGCGGCAATGCTGACACGCTGCTTCTGCCCGCCGGAAAGATCGAAGATGGAGCGATCGCCAAAGCCATCCATGCCGACGAAATCGAGCGCCTCGCGCTGGCGTTCCACGATCTCGGCCGCCGGACGGCAAAGGTTCTCGAGCCCAAAACAGACCTCGTCGCGCACTCTCGTGTTGATGATCTGCGCGTCCGGATCCTGGAACACCATGCCGACTTCCGTGGCAAAGCTGGCAATCTTCGTCGCCAGAACCGCTTTGCCGCAGACGGAGGCGTCACCCTCCAACCGACCCTTCAGCGTGTGGGGGATGGTTCCGTTCAGGAGCTGGAGCAGGGTGCTCTTGCCACATCCGCTCGGGCCGAGGATCAGCACGAACTCGCCCTCGCGCACGGCGAGGGAGACATTGCGCAGGACGTCCTCTGTCTCGCCCTCATAGGCGTAGGAGACATTCCGGATGTCGATGGCAAGGTCGCTCGGGCACCGAGCTTGTGCCGGGCTCTGGGTGTCCTGAGCTGTCGCGGGCAGCACCGCAGTCGCCTGGGTCCCCCGCGAGGCAGCGACAGTAGGATCATCGGCTACGACAAGAGCCATGCTCGCATTCACTCCAGCAGGCGGACCCACATGAGCATTCACGGCTCATGAGGCTGATTCGGTCCGGCGGGGATGAGCCGCGGGACCGAACCGGGAGGCCAGGCAGGGCCGCCGCAGCTCAGGCCGGAGAGCCCTGCATCCGGGCCGGAGCTTCAGCCGAGGCAAGAGCTGTGCCGCGCAGCACACCGGCCCGCGCCAGCGCGTGCGCGATCGGCTTGACGAGAACGATGGCGTAGATCGCGCCGCTCACCATGCGGATGGCCAGCGCGAGCAGATTGTAGCTGAGGCCCATGTCGCCGACGCCGAAGAAATAGACTTCCGGGATCTGCTGAAGGAGCGGGGCAAGAGCCCCCGAGAGCGCGAGAACCGAAAGTGTCCATTTGCGATAGCCGTAGAAGGCGAAGCCGAGATCCGACATGAAGCCCTGCAGGAAGCCCGCACCGAGCACCATGATGCCGTTCGGGTTGCCCGAAAGCACCTGGGCGACCCCGTTCATCGTTTCGGCGATGGTGGCGGCGCCTGGCTTGCGGATGATGTAACCGCACAACGGGCCCGAAATGTAGAAGCCGCCGCAGATGGCAGCGAAGGCAAGGAAACCATAGCTGCCGGAGAAGGTCATGAAGAGGCGTCCCAGCATCGCGTTGGGAGTACCGAGGACACCGTTGATCACGCCGATGATCGCCATGATGACGATCTCCATCAGCGTGAAGGCGACGAAGAACTTTCCACTCGTGCGATTCCTAAAATAGGCGATTGCCGCGAGCGCGATGCCGATAACGGCAACGATCAGATACAGGATGCCAACAGTCATGGGGTGACCCTCGCAGTTTGAGTGAATGCAAACCGCAGGCCGCCCAGAACCCGTCCACGCCGCGTGCCTGCGACGATTCGACCTCGACGGCGTGGGTTCCCGGCGTGTCGAGCAGCGTGCTGTTCGGCGCCACGTCTTCTGTCCGATCGCAATCAGATCATGCCCGCGATTTCCTGCCGCGCCAGTTGAAGATGTGGTCAAATGAGTGGTGGTTTGAACAAATTGTATGCATCGGCCGTTCCAATGCCGTCACCACTTTCAAGCGATCCCTGGCGGCAACCGGCCAGGGATCATGCGGCTTTCTTCAGCGCCCATCGCTATGAAATCGAGGCACATGTCGGCGCCGGGAATCGCGGCGGCGCCGGCGCGTGCGACGGCGAGGTCCTGCCGACCGCTGCCGGAGCCGGCAGCCACCGCGCCGAGAATGAAACCGTCGACGCGGATCGGCAGACCGCCGATCAGGTTGGTCCAGCGGTTCTCATGGGCCAGGGTCACCTGGATTTCGACGTCGGCGTGTGCCCCGCCGGTCGGCCCGCCCGACAGCGCCGAGGTTCGCGCCTTGTTGATGGACGAGGTGACGCTCAGTCCCTTCGAGCCGTCCATCCGCCCGAAGGCCAGGAGATTGCCGCCGCTGTCGACGACGGCGATGCACATCGGCTGCCCGATCCGGGTCGCCTCGGCGATCGCGGCATTCAACACCTTGAGCGCGCCTTCAAGCGTCAGCGTCCGCGTGTCCTTGACGTCGGTCATGTGGGCTCCTGCGAAATTGCGGTGGTGAGTTCGCGCGTGATGGCGCAGGCCGCACCGACGAGTGCGGCATCGCCGCCGCGCCGGCCGATCAGCGACAGACCGACCGGGATCCCGTCGAGCATGGCCATCGGCAGATTCGCCTGCGGCAGACCCGTCAGTCCGGCGATGCAGGTCAGATCGACGATCCGGCGCACGGCCGTGCGCATCTCCGACAGCCGCGCGTCGCGCGCAATCGGCAGGATCGGGGAGGTCGGCAGGCAGAGCATGTGTCGTCCATCGAGCAGCTGGTCGAGCCGCTGCGAAGCGCTGGCGCGAAAGGCGATCGCCGCCGCGACGTCGCTCGCGGCGATGCGTCCGTCGTCGGCGAACGCGCCGGCAACCTCGGCCGAGAAGCGCGGGTTGACCCGATCGATCCAGTCCCGAAAGGTGGCATGGAATTCGGATTGCTGCAGCAGGCGCTGGTGGCGGGCCCAGTCCGTGAGCGCACCATCTGCGAGGACACACTCGTTGCAGCGGACGACGCGGCGCAGACGATCAATCACCGGCCGCAACGCGCGCCGCACCGGCTCGTCCGCCAGCGCGAAGCAATCCGTGGCGACGATGATCTCGTCGGGGAGCGCGTCGACAACGGGTTCGCCGAGCAGGACGCTGCCTGCCCGGGCGAAGATCGCAGCGCTGTCAGAGAAATAGCCGACGGTGTCGAAAGACGGCGCCTGCGTCATCATGCCCGCGGTCGCGATGCGGCCATGGGTCGGCCGCAAGCCGTAGAGGCCGCAGAAGCTCGCCGGGATACGCACCGAGCCGCCGGAATCGGTGCCGAGCGCGATGTCGACGAGGCCACCAGCAACCGCGGCCGCGGAGCCGCTCGACGACCCACCGGGGACGCGATCCGGCGCGCGCGGATTGAGCGGGGTGCCATGGAATTTGTTGATGCCGAGCAGGCCCAAGGAAATTTCGTCAGTGATGGTCTTGCCGTGCAACGTGGCGCCGGCATCGAGAAGAGTGTCGACCGCCCGGGCGTTCGCCTCGGCGGGCTCATGGGTGGCGGCCCAATCGGGATTGCCGCAGCCGGTGACGACGCCGGCCACGTCGAACAGGTCCTTGGCCGCGAAAGTCAGGCCGGACAGGGCGCCTGCGCCGCGCGGCGCCTGATGCACGAGCGCGCCGGGGACGAAGGCGCCAAGCGTATCTTCCACCATGATGTCCTGACCGCAACGAGAGGGCGCTCGATCCGAGCGCCCCCCTAAATGTTGCTCAGTCCTTGTAGAGCTTGCGGAAGTCGGGATGGGTGTGGAACCAGTATTCGAAGCCTTGCACGTTCTTCTGCACGGCGTAGTCGGCGAAACGCGTGTACAGCGGAATGCGCGGCAGATCGGTCATGACGATGTCGACCATCTTGTTCAGGCTCGTCTTGTAGACCTCCGGATCCCGGGTGAAGCGTGCCTCGTCGATCACCTTGTCGAGGTCCGGATTGACGTAGTTGGCCGTGTCGAACACCGAATTGTTGGCGCCATCAAAGGTCCAGAAGAAAAAGTAATCCGGGTAGTCAAGCCAGCCGTAGAATTCGGCGATGACCATCGGCATGGTCTTGCTGGCCATCTGCGCAAACCAGTTCGAGCCCGGCACCTTTTCGATCGAGACCTCGACACCGATCGTCTTCAGCGCCTCCTGGATCAGGATCGCGGACGGTTCGCGCACCGTGGCTTCGCTGAGATCGATCGACAGCGTCGTCTTGAAGCCATTGGGGAAGCCGGCTTCGGTGAGCAGTTTCTTGGCCTTCTCCAGATCCTGCGCGTGCTTGATCGGGACGGGCCAGGTCGCCGCGGGATAGGGTTGCGCCGGATCACCGCCGAACATCGGCTTGGCGCGATTGTAGAGCGCCGAGCCGATGATCTCCTTGTATGGAATGGCGTAGGAGATGGCTTCCCGCACCTTGGGATTGTCGAAGGGCGGAATCTTCACGTTCATGTCGACGAAGACGAGATCGTTCTGCACAGGGACGCCGATGACCTTGACCTTGCCCTGTTCGGCCAGTTCCGCATAGTCCTTCGGCGGCAGGCCGACCGACATGTCGACGTCGCCCTTTTCCAGCAGCGCCCTGCGCGTGCCGGCCGAAGCAATCTGACGATAGACGACGCGCTTGAGCTTGGGCAGCGGCCCGGATTTCCACTCGTCGAACCGCGTGAACACGGTCTGCTGTCCCGACGTCCACGACTCCACCTTGAAGGCGCCGCCGCCGCAATCGTTGCGCGACACCCATTCGAACGCCCAGGGGTCCTGCGCTGTGGCGTGCTTCTTGGCGAGTTCGGAGTTGATGATCACCGGCACCGGCACGACGAGGTCGGGCATCGTGAGCTTGTTGAACTGATCGAAGGTGGCCTTGAAGGTGTGGTCGTCGACGACCGAGAACTGCTCGGGCTTCACCAGCGAGCCTGCCGCCATCTGGACCGCGGGGAAACCACCGGCGGCGATGGCCCGGTCGAACGACCATTTCACGTCCTTGGCGGTGACCGGCGAGCCGTCGTGGAAGGTGGCGTCCTTGCGCAGGTGGAAGACGTAGGTCTTGCCGTCGTCGGTGGCCTCCCAGCTTTCGGCGAGCTCCGGCGTCACGACCTTGGCGTCATAGGAAACCGTGCCGTCGGCAAGAGTCTTTTCGCCATGACTGACGAGACGATCGTAGGCCTGCCAGACCACCATACGGCTGTGATCGTTGGCGGTCGGCACCATGGTGTCGAGGCCGTTGGGACCCATTTCGGACACGATGACCAGCGTATCCTTGGCAATTTCGGCGCCCCGCCCGGGTGCGCCGGTGAGCGCCGTCAACGTCGGCAGCAGCGCCGTGGCCGCAAGAGTTCTTCGCGTGAGCTTCATGTCGTGCATCTCCTTCGGTTGATCGAGCAGGGGTGTACGGGGGTTTGTCAGAGGCCGAGATCGCCCAGGAGTTTCGGCCAGGCCTGGGCCCAGGGACGGGCTTGTTCGAAAGAGCCGGAGGCGGCGAGCACGGTGCGATCGGCCAGGTGGCGACCGATGATCTGCATGCCCACGGGCAGGCCGTCCCTGGTGAAGCCGGCCGGAATGGTCGCGGCCGGCTGTCCCGTGAGATTGCAGATGAAAGTGAAGCAGAGCCAATCGCCCGACGTGACCATCTTGTCTTCGATGATCTCGGGTCCCTGCATGTAGAGCGGGAAGGCGGGCACCGCGAGCGTCGGCGTGATCAGCAGGTCGTAATTGGCCATGAACCGCCACATCCGGTTGCAGACCATCTGCCGGATCATCTTGGCGTCTGTGAACTCGGCGCCGGTCCACTCACGCTGCAGCAGTGCGACCAGGTGCGGCGACATCTCCTTCTCGCGTCCCTTCATCATGCGGCGCATGCCGGTCAGATCGGTATCGCCGGCGACGATGGTCCAGAAATGCGGGAACGGATCTTCCCAGCCGGGATTGGCACGCTCCACGGTGCAGCCGAGGTCGGTCTCGAACACCTTGACCGCCTCGGAGACGACGCGGCGGACTTCCGGATCGACCGGCGCGTAGCCCCAGTCCTCGCTGTAGGCGATGCGAAGGCCCTTGATGCTTTCGCGGGTGGCTTCGACGTAGTCGAAGTCGGCGCCGGGAATCGAGTAGCGGTCGCGCGGGTCGGGCCCGGTGATCACCTTCAGCATCCGCGCCGAGTCGGCGACGGTTCGGCTCATCGGGCCGACATGTTCGAGCGATTCCCAGCTCGACACGCCCGGATAACGTTCATCGCGGCATCCCGGATAAAGCGGCACCCGGCCCATCGACGCCTTGATGCCGTAGAGCCCGCACAGTGCGGAGGGAATGCGGATCGATCCGCCGCCATCGGAGCCAATCGCGAACGGGGCGACGCCGGCTGCGACCGAGGCGCCGGAGCCGGCACTCGACCCGCCCGATGTCATCTCGAGATTCCAGGGATTGCGGGTCGCCGGAAACACCGGATTATGGCCGACGCCGCTGTAGCCGAATTCCGGCACGTTGGTCTTGCCGATGATGACAGCGCCGGCGGCCTTGAGCCGCTCGACCACGATGTCGTCCTCGTCAGGCACGAAGTCGCGATAGAGCGGCGAGCCCATGACGGTCAGGATGTCCTTGGTGGCGACGAGGTCCTTGATGCCGATCGGCACGCCGGCGAGCAGGCCGGGGTCTTCGCCCGCCGCGATCTTGGCGTCCACTGCGGCGGCCGCCTTGCGCGCAACATCGGGGGTCGGCGTGCAGAAGGCGTGAATGTAGGGTTCGAGCATCTCCATGCGGCGCAGGACCGCTTCCGTGACCTCGGTTGCCGACAGCGTCTTGTCCTTGACTTTCGCGGCGACACTGCCCGCGTCCATGCGGCAGATCTCGTTGTCAGCGCTCATGGGTGTCCTCCTGCGGGTGAGAGAGCGAAGTGGCAGGCCGCGGCATGGTCGGGGCCAACGGTGCGAAGCGGCGGCATGGCGCTGGCGCAGAGATCGGTGCCAACAGGACAGCGGCCGTAGAAGCGGCATGCGTTCGGGTCCGGATCGATGGGGCTTGTCGGATTGCCGTCGAGGCGTGGCCGCGCTTCGCGGCGTCGCGCCGGATCGGGGATCGCCGCAACCAACGCCCGCGTGTAAGGGTGATGCGGCTTGGTAAAGAGTGCCTCGGCCGGCGCGCTCTCGACGACTTTGCCGAGGTACATGACGACAACGCGCGAACACAAGAGCCGCACCACGTTGAGGTCATGCGACACGAACAGGTAACTCATCTTCAGCCGCTCACGCAGATCGACCAGCAGCCGGAGGATCACGGCCTGGACCGACACATCGAGCGCCGAGGTCGGCTCGTCCAAGATCAGCAGCGAGGGTTCGACCGCAACGGCGCGGGCGATCCCGACGCGCGCACGCTGACCGCCGGACAATTGATGCGGATAGCGCTGCAGCAGTTCTTCCGGCAATCCGACCAGCGCGGCCGTGGCGCGGACGCGGTTGTCGATCTCGGCGCCGTTGCGCATGTCGAGCAGCCGCTTCAGCGGGTCGGCGATCGACTGAAAAACCCGGAAGGAGGGATTGAGGCTTTCGGTGGCGTCCTGGAACACGATCTGGATTTGCCGCCGGCCGGACGAGGACGCAAACCGCGCCTGCGACATCGCGGTGATATCGTCGCCACCGAGTAGGATCTGTCCCGTGCTGGGATCGATCAGCCGTCCGAGCAGGCGCACCATGGTGGACTTGCCGCAGCCGGATTCGCCGACCAGGCCGACGCTTTCTCCGGCCGCGATGGTCAGACACACGTCATCGACGGCGTGCAGTTTGGCGCCGCGGGCCGCTCCCTTCACGGGATAGAATTTCGACAGCGAGCTGGCTTCGAGCAGCGGCGCCATTACAGGGGAAACCTGCAGCGTACGACATGCGTCGGCGACAATTCGGTCCAGGGCAGTTCTCCTTCGTCGCAGATCGGCTGCCGCCGCTCACATCGTCCGCTGAAGCGGCATGGCGGCAGCGCGCCGCGCAAATCCGGCAATTGGCCGGGGATCGAATTGAGGGTCTCGATGCGGCTTTCCGGGACCGGCGTGGCAGCCAGCAGCTGGCGCGTATAGGGATGCGCCGGATGATCGAGCAGCGTCTCGGTCTCGGCGATCTCGACGACGTGACCGGCATGCATGACGGCGATCCGGTCGCAATATTCACCGGCGAGGCCGAGATCGTGCGTGATCAGCAGTGTCGACATCCGCGCGCTGCGGCTCATGTCGCGGATCAGGTCCATGATCACGGCCTGGGTCGTGACATCGAGACCAGTGGTCGGCTCGTCGGCGATCAACACCGACGGGCTGCAGGCGAGCGCCATGGCGATCATCACGCGCTGGCACATGCCGCCCGAAAGTTCGAAGGGATAGGCCTCCGCCCGGCGCTCGGGATCGGGGATGCGGACCCGCTCCAGCGCCGCGATGGCCGCTTGCTTCAGGTCGCGACTCGGCAGGCCGGCGTGCTCGCGCAGCACATCCTCGATCTGCTTGCCAACCTTGCGGATCGGGTGCAGCGCGGTCCGGGGGCTCTGGAAGATCATCGCCATTTCGCGGCCGCGCAGTTGACGCATCGCGTCCGGCTGGGCCGAGAGAATGTCGATGCCGCCCATGGTGATGCGACCGCTCTTGATCTCGGCGGCCTCGTCGTTGAGCGCCATAACGGTGTAGGCGGTGACGGATTTGCCCGATCCGCTTTCACCGACCACGCCCAGGATCTCGCCGCGCGCGACAGACAGGGTGACGCCTTCCAGCGCCCGCACCACGCCGTGACGGGTACGAAACTCCACCGACAGATTGTCGATCTCGAGCTGCGCCATCACACGCGCTTTCTCGGATCGAGCAGATCGCGCAGCCCGTCGCCGAGCATGTTGAAGCAGAACACCGCGAGCACGAGCGCCGCCCCCGGGAACATGAAGGCCCACCACTCGCCGGAAATGATGAAGCTCGCGCCCTCGGACACCATGATGCCCCATTCCGGCGTCGGCGGCCGGACCCCGAGCCCGATGAACGACAGGCCGGCAGCGTTGAGGATCGCCCATCCCATGTTCAACGAGGCCTGCACCATCATCGGCGGCAGGATGTTGGGGATGATGTGGCTCACCAGCACCCGGAGCGACCCGTTGCCGCCCATGCGCGCGGCCTCGACATAACCGAGGTCGCGCCGCACGTTCACCTCGGCGCGCGCGAAGCGGCAGTAGAACGGCAGGTTGATGATCATCGTCGCGATGATGATGTTCGCCACGCTGTTGCCGAGCGCCACCACGATGCCCATGGCGAGCACGAACAGCGGGAAGGCCATGATGGTATCCATGGCGCGGCCGACGATGCGGTCGGTCCAGCCGCCGAAATAGCCGGCGAGCGACCCCAGCGCCAGGCCAACGACGAACGAGAGCGCTACGGCCGAAATCGCCATGCCGAGGTCGAGGCGCGCCGCCACGATGACGCGACTGAAGATGTCGCGGCCGAGCGCATCGGTTCCGAAGAGATGGTGCCCGCTGGGCGGCACCAGCTTGGCCGTCGCGGAGGTGGTCAGCGGATCGAACGGCGTGATGGACGGTCCGAACAAGGCGCACAGCGTCAGCAGCGCCAGGATGATCGCGGCGACCAGGGTTAGCCGGTTCTCGCCGAAGGCATATCCGGTATTGCGGGCGAGCGTGACGAGGCTCATGATTTCCGGCTCATGATTTTCGGCTCATGGCTCTAGCCCTCGAACCGGACGCGTGGATCGATCAAGGCCGCGAAGATGTCGACCACCAGGTTCAGCAGCACATAGAGCAGCGCCATCATCAGGACGAAGCCCTGGACGGCGGCGTAGTCGGAGGCGATCACGGCCGAAACCGCGTAGGCGCCGACGCCCTGCCAGCCGAACACCTGTTCGATCAGCACGTTGGAGCCAAGCAGGAATGAGAACACCATGCCGAGGACGCTGCTGACCGGCAGCAGGACGTTGCGAAAGGCGTAGGTGACCAGGATCTTGCCGACCGGCAATCCGCTCGCACGCGCGGTGCGCACGAAGTCGCTGGAGAGCGCCTCCAGCATCGCCGCGCGCGTGATGCGGGCGATCGGGGCCAGCGCGAAAAGGCCGAGCGAGATCGCCGGCAACAGCAGTTGGGCCAGTGTCGCTCGCAACACGACCCAATCGCCGGCGATCACCGCGTCGACCGTATAGGCTCCGGTGACGTGCGGCGGTGGCGAGAAGGCAATCTCGTTGAGGCGGCCGAGTGGCTGTGGCGCCCATCCCAGCAGGAAGTAGAAGATGTAGACGAGGAGTAGACCGACGAAGAAGGTCGGGAAGGCCGCGCTGACGGTGACCAGGGCGCGGCAGGCGTGATCGACAGGTCCATTGACGCGTGTCGCCGCCCACACGCCGAGGGGAAGCGCCAAGCCCACCGCGAACAGCAAGGCGAAGGCAGACAACTCCAGCGACGCGGGCAACCGCTCGACCAGGTCGGTCAGGACCGGCTGGCCTGTTGTCAGCGAGTGGCCGAGATTGCCGTGCGCGAGTTCATTGACATAGTGCAGGAATTGCTCGGGAAGCGGGCGGTCCAAACCCAGCGTGGTTCGGATATTGGCGATCGATGCCGCATTCGCCGCCGGGCCCGCAAAGAACGCCGCCGGATCGCCCGGCAGGGCGTGCGATATGAAGAAGGTGAGAATGATGACGCCCAGCAGGCTGGGCACTGTTCCCAAGAGGCGTTTCCACACGAAACTCATCAGCGGTTCGCCCTGTCATCAGGATCGATCGGCAGCCAGGAGCGATTGGCATGCATGTCATTCATGTCTGGATCGTAGCAAGCGCTGTGCCAGCCCTTTCGCGCGTTGGCCATTGCCGGACGCGGTTGTTGCAATGTGCTTGCGCGACAGGGATTTCATGGTTCGCGGGTAGCGACCGCGCCGAAGGTGGCGGGATCTAGCGGGAGACTGCTGCCGCTCTTCGCGCCACATGCATGAAATTCATGCTAGCTGAGGCTCATCTTTCGGCTTGGTGGACTTTCGGCCTAGTGGACCTGCGGCGTGTTGACCCAGATGATCCGCGCTTCGTCCGGCCCGACGTTGCGATAGCTGTTGGTGAGATAGGCCTTGAAGAAGAAGGAGTCGCCCGGCGTCATCAGGTACGTGGTGTCATCGATGGTCAGCTCGATGGTTCCGGACACGAGGTAGCCGACCGCTTCGCCTTGATGCGTGATGAGGTCCACTTTCTCACCGCCGGGGGAGACCACATGAACATTCGCCTCGAGCAGGTTGCCGGCCGCCACCGGCACCAATCGCTCATAGGTCACGCCGGTCCCGCCGCGCAGCGCGTCGACAGGTACCTTCAGTCGCTCCTCCGGCTTTTGCACCAGCTTGTACTCGTCGATCTTGAGTCCAAAGAACGAGGCCATGTCGCGGTCCAGGGCGTGGACCATCTTGTTCAACATCGGCAGTGACGGCATCACCTTGCCGGCCTCGATTTTCGAAATCATGCTTTCGTCGCAGCCGACGGCCTGCGCCAGGTCCCTCATGCGCAATCCCTTGGAAAGCCGTGCCCGCCTGAGGCGGGCGCCAACTTTCAAAGTGCCGTTTTCGGAGTTCACAGCGGCGATTCCCTGAGAATGTGGGGTCGATCCCGCCATGTATGCACAAAAATCACGTGACTGACCAGCATGTCAGGAGAGCGTTCCGACGTGCCTGTGCCGCTTTCCGCAGCTGTCGAGCAGGATGTGCAGCGACAACAGCATCAGACCGATCCCGATCGCCGCCCGACCAAGATCGCGCATACGCTTCTGGCCACCTTGTTTGAACGCGACGACGCCAGCCACAAACAGCAGGGTTGCCACCGCGGTGACGTTGAACGAGAGAGGCTGAACAATCAGCCTCGTGCCGACGTTGGCTCCCAGCATGATGGCGAGCGCCAGGACCAGATCGACTGAGCCGCCAGTGACAAAGGAGGCAGTCATCAGCCCGGTTGGCGCCGGTACGGTCGTGAGGCATGAGGCGGAGGACTGGACCGCCGAGCGTCAACAGGTCGCCGTGCAATTCGCTGGGGGCAAGCGATGGGTGGACCCGCGCTCTCTTACAGTCGCCGGCTAGCCAAGACGCCCGCGTTGACACGGGCCATCCCGAATGACCCGCACGTCCGGATCATGAGCGAAATCGACTCAAAGGTGCGATATGGTGCCGCTCGAAGGGGCTGATCGAGTCGTATACCTGCCACCGCTGCAGGATGAGCCGCAACATGAAATCAGGCCGCTCGAAAGCGCTAAATCAATCCAATGCATTGAATATGTTGATGACGTTTTTGGCGCGCTCGGAAGGATTCGAACTGAAGAGCTAAGCTATTGGAGCACATGGATCTCTTCTTGAAACCTTGGTGCAAGAGGCAGGTCAAGGGACGGACAGTTAAGGTCGGCTGCGTTGTCTGAGACGGCGCAGCCAGAAAAGTCGGCACATGAGCTGGCCGGAGTTCGATCACTTTGGATCTCGCGGAACGCCCGCGTCCCATTGCTTCCAATGGGCAACGATGTTCTGCACCAGAGGTGCGGCAGTTCGATAGATGTTTTCACAGGCAATCTGAAAACCCCCAGAGTAACTGTGAAGTGAGCTATCCGCGCTTTGTCCGGGGTAGGGCCGATCAAAGTTCGCAGCAACGCGAAGCACGGCAATTCGGTCGACGTCGACGAGATCGGCGGCTGCCCCTCGTTTTAGAGCCTCGTAGATGGCGTTGTCCTCTTGCTGTGTCGTACAATAGGTTCCCTTGCCGTCGGTCAGGAGCGAGACCCAATCGTGGGCGCGCTGTCCAATCAAAGCCCCGTGCCAATAGGTGTCTGCAGCGAGACTGTCACACTGGACAACCTTTGGCGGTTGGTTCGCGGGCGCGAAAGGATAGTTCGATCGATATTGAGTCGCCTGGCTGCTATCCATGAGTATTGCGCCGGCAGACAATGCGAGGGCCTTCTGCAGGAGCGCCTCATTGAGTTGGAAGACTTCCGTGTTGTAGTCGACGGCAGGTTTGCTGTCGGGATCGGCTGCGTAAATTCCCAGATATCCGGTCGTCCATTCCGCCGGCTTTTCGCGCGCATCGATCTCATTCTGGAGGCCGAAATCGATCAGATAGCGTGCCCAGGCGGGCGTACCCAACGTACCCATGCTGGGATCGATCCCTGCAATGCCGGCGACAAGGAAGTACGTCTTGCTGAGATCAAACTGCTTACTGAAGATCAGCGCCATTGTTGAGGCAGCGGCATTCGTATGACCCATGCCCGTGGTCATCACACATACATCTTCGCCGCTGCACGAGATCTCGGGAAAATCGGCGGACAGGCCAGAAATCCTGATCCTCCTGTCGATCTTGAGTTTCGCGAGCCAGGGCTTGGCCTCAGGCTCAAATAGCGAAATGATAACGACCTTCGGCTTTGGGAGGGCCGTCTCGGCGTTACATGTAGAGAAGGAGCAGGCCATCAAGGCCGCGGTCAACGAGGTCCAAAATGCGGTTCCGGCTTGCCCCATCATCCCCCTCCCCACGCGAAAATGCCTCCTCAGTAGGGGAGCCAGCCGCAACGCCGCGCCGCCCGATTGCCGTGCTGGACGGCACGGCGACCAGATTGTCGCCCTCCGAGCACGTCGCCTGATTTGTGATTGGAAACCGCCATCGCCCTTGGACGGTCATGCCCCGATTGAAGTGATTGAGTGCCCAATCCAACGCTCTTGTCGGTCATAGTGCAGGAGCCGTCCAGGAGCGAAAATCCGTAGTTGACGGGGTGCCGCAAATGCTTGACCGTATCACGCGTGCCACGCTGGTCTTGGCCAATGTCCGCCCGAATCGGTCGAGAATATGGAGTTGAGCCTGTCACGCGTTCGTCGACTTTGGGCTGAGGCCCTCACGACAAGCGCGCGGTCTTGTGTGGCGACCGGCAAGGACACTGATTCGAGTGTGCCCGCGGCACGGGTCCTCTGAACAACGAGCTCTTCGCTCATCGTCTTATGGCGAAAGGCATCTTACTCCTTCCGCCGCAGTCATCCTGCGCATCGGGAAGCGGATAAGCGAACCATCACGCGCGATCACGGACTATCGGCCTGCAGCGTGCGAGCCAGTGTGAAAGTGATCGGTCCGACGGGCGTCGAAATGGAGGCGCTGACCGCAGTGTCCGGCATCCACGATGATCAAGGCCGTGGAGCGCACCGTGCGTATCTAGCGCATTCACCTCCTTGAGAAGATAGGCGGCAAGTCCGGGCACCATCGTGGCTGAACGGAGAGCCATTCACGCCGGATTGATCGAACGGAGCGACGGAACGAGCGTCGCATTCATTAAGGGGCTCGCTCGCCAGGCCCCTGACAGCTCAGGAGGGAAGCATGCTGAAATGCACGATTTCCGGCACCATGATTGCGCTGGCGCTTGCGATGACGGCACCGGCGCCGACGGCTGCACAAGAGGTGGTCGCTGAGCCCGGCAACTGCGCGTTCTTCTATCCCTATGCCAATTGCCAGAACAAGGGGCCGGGCAACCCCGACACCGACCCCTATTTCCGTCGCAGCCTGGCTGTTAGCCAGGCGCCCTGGCTAATGACAACATCGGTCGGCGTTGCCGCGAAGCGCGCACCGCACTACCACTCCCAGGCCATAAAACGCTCGGAGTGATCCGTCTCATCGCGGGGACGTACTGATCGCGGCGGGCTCCCCGGAGACTGCTTGCCACCGCATTGCAATGGTCGCATGAAACGCCGCTGCCGGACCGGCCGGCGCCGGTCAAGGCCCGCGCTTCGCGACGTCCGCGTAACTAAACCATTTAAGCCGCGTCATCGCGCGGGCCGGGCGATCGAAAAACATAAATATGCGAACCGGCCAAATAGCTTCGCCGCAGCATCGTGATGCCCGCATGCACCGTATTGGCTATAACGGAGGACAGTAGTCCCAGAAGCCCTGGATGCGGGACGGCTCGGTGTAGTACCAGCACGTGCCAAGCGCAGGCAGTGGGCCCGCATATGCCGGGGCATTTCTGGGTTCGACGAAGCGGATCGCCGCATTGGTCAGAACCGCGTAGCCCGGAGGCCACCAATACCAGCCAGGACGGACCGAATAGCCGTGCGGTCCAACCGCCGTGCAGCCGTCGCAGACCTCGACGATGCCGCTGACGCCTTTCATTTGCTCGTGCATCGCCGTCGGATGCAAAGGTGCCGGTGACGTAGGACCCATTGATGCGAGTAGCGCGAAGGCGGAAAGAGCCGTCGACGCGGCAATGACGGCGATACTCCGCGGCATTCGTCGGAACGCGAGCTCTGACATTGCTTCCTCCTTTCGATTGATCTTGGACGCAGCCGGCCCTGCGGCGAACGCAGTTATCATCGCTGTGAACGGGCACGCAGGGGCGCGCTGAAACTCTGCTATCGAAGCCGTTCTACCTTTGCGGCAAGGTCAGGATAGCGACTGACCCTGTAGGTCGCGTTTGCGCAGGTCAGAATCCAGACGTCGTAATCCGGCCGGGACCGCTTCGCATCCCGCACAGCCTGCTTCGGGCTTTCGCATGCAATTCCTTGACTGCGAATCTGGGCGGCGAGCACGTCCTTGGGCGACTCCCCGGCGGCCCTTGCGACAGGAGAGAAGCCTTCCTTCAACAAGGGCAGGCCAGTGAGGACAAGAGAAAACAGAAGCAAGAGATATCGACACGTTCTCATGATGCGCCCCGCGGGATGGCGGAAATCATCGTTGGCGCGTTTAGCTTTCGCTGTGTGCAGAAAGCCGCAGTCCAAACCAAACGTGCGTTGCTCGCAGCGATCTTCGGAGAATTGATCCTGTCCGGCTATGCGAAAACGGCAGGCGAACACAACCAGCAGGTGTGGCGCCGAAGGCACAGTCTTCCTGGAAACAGCGGGCGGCCCTGGGGCTTGCCGTTTTTGCATAGACGAACGGTGGCGGTGCCGAGATATGATCACTCTGGGTTGAGTCGCCGCGTGCCGGGACTCTTTTTATTAGCAAGGGGTTGGTGGGCCGGAAAAAATAAGAGGGGCGGCAAAATGCAGTGCCTTCGATCAGGCTTAGAACCTAGTTTTTCTCGGCGGTATTTAAGTATTGCGGTGTTGGCCGCGTTATTCGCGCTTCCCAATCAAGTCGCTCGTGCCGATGAAGGCGGCGTCAGCTTCTGGATACCCGGATTCTTTGGCAGCCTCGCGGCTGTGCCCGCACAGGTCCCGGGCTGGTCTGTGACCTCGATCTATTATCATGACTCGGTCTCCGCTGGCGGCAACGTGGCACGCGCGAGAGAGTTTCAGATTGGTAACATTCCCGCGAATCTCACGGCCACCTTTAACGCGAACGTCAATGCGAATGTGAACCTTGGCTTTTTAGCAGGGACCTATACCTTTGAGACACCGGTGCTGGGTGGTCAGGCCTCTGCCAGCCTGCTGGGAGCCTATGGGTCCAACTCCACGTCGCTGGCGGGATCGCTCACAGGAGCATTGACGACACCGGGCGGCGCGATCCCCTTCTCGCGCTTCGACAGCATCAACAGCCAGATCATCGCCTTTGGCGACCTCGTCCCGCAGTTCGCGCTGAAGTGGAACGCGGGCGTCAACAACTACATGACATACATCACCGGCGACATCCCGGTCGGGGCCTACCAGTCGAACCGTCTTGCGAATTTGGGGATCGGGCACTGGGCGATCGACGCCGGTGGCGGCTACACCTATTTCGATCCGAAGACCGGGCATGAAGCGTCAGCGGTGCTCGGATTCACCTACAACTTCATAGATCCTTCCACTCAATATCAGAACGGTGTCGACATGCACCTTGACTGGGGCGTGTCGCAATTCCTGACCAAGCAGTGGCAGGTCGGTCTCGTGGGCTACCTCTACCAGGAACTCGGCTGCGACAGCGGCTCCGGCGACCGCGTCGGCTGCTTCCGGTCGCGAGTCGTCGGCGTCGGGCCGCAGGTCGGCTACATCTTCCCGCTCGGAGACAACCTGCAGGGGTATCTCAACCTGAAGGCCTACGGCGAATTCGCCAATGAAAATCGGCCAGCGGGCTGGAACCTGTGGCTGACGTTCAATATTTCGCCTGCGGCGCCAACGCCGCCGACATCCACAAAGCCGAGGATCACGAAATAGAAGCGACGGTGTCAACTCATCATTCTTGCGACGAAATGAGACCTGTTTGACCTGATTGATTACCAGGCCTGGCGAATTTTTGGCGGATCGCGCGCGGGCGGAGGGTGCAGAACAAAGCTATCGCAATCGAGTTGGCGGTGGCGACGCATGACGCAGAATGCACGTCGGCGACAGTGGTGGATCGCTCTGGTGGGCGTGCTCCTCGCCTACCTGCTGCTGGCCTATGTCATGCTGCCCGCCTTGTGGAGCCATCACGAGCACGAGCCGGGACTTGCGTCCTTGCCCATGGTGACGCGTACCGCAAGCGGCATCCCCGGCGATGCTCTCAATGTCGGCCTCGTCGGCAGCAAGGAGGACGTCCTCCATGCCATGCACGCCGCAGGCTGGTTTCCGGCCGACCCGATTACGTTGCGCTCGAGCGTCGAGATTGTTGGCAGCGTGGTGCTTGA
>Ga0070709_10000269_pt1 | contig 33362 bp, 22 predicted proteins | sample LARL51metaG_FD_65449 | JGI IMG/M metagenome (GOLD analysis project Ga0070709, IMG submission 65449) | Corn, switchgrass and miscanthus rhizosphere microbial communities from Kellogg Biological Station, Michigan, USA - LAR L5-1 metaG | ecosystem: Host-associated > Plants > Roots > Rhizosphere ... | reverse complement strand
CGTCCCCGTCGCCCGCCGTCCCCGTCGCCCGCCGTCCCCGTCGCCCGCCGTCCCCGTCGCCCGCCGTCCCGTCGCCCGGCTCGAGCGCCGCCGTCCTTCCCCCCCGCAGGTCCGCCAGTGCGATGCCGCCGTCGCTGCCGTCATTCTCCCCCACCCCTCCGCGGGGGCGCAAGGCGCGGACGACGGCGGGCGACGGCGGCGACGGCGGCTGGGGTCCTAGTCCCGGGGATCGAGCGGCGTCGGAGGCTCGAAGACGATCTCGACCTCGTAGCCGTCGGGATCGGAGCAGAAGATGTACGGCTCGCCGGGGCAGAACTCGCCCTTGCTGCGAATGGTGCCGCCGGCCCGCTCCACGGCGCGCGCCGCTTCCTCGATGTCCGCGGGATCGGTCAGCCGGAAGCCGAAGTGGAGGATGCCGCCGCTCTTGCCGGCCTTCTCGACGTCCGTCTGGAACACCAGGATGTCGCGGCAGCCCGGCGTCTGCGCCTGGATGAAGTCGGCATGGCGGTAGACCGGCTGCATGCCGGCGATCTCCTGGTAGAAGCGCAGCGACCGCTCCGGATCGCGCACCGCGAGCGCCACGTGCGTCATGCCGTAGGTCTTGAGCATCCGGTCCTCCTCGCGTTCGCCGCGATTCTACCGTGCCGGCCTGTCTTCCCTTCGCAGCGACCAAAGCTGTTCATCTTTGAGGCGGGACACTGGCGGCATCGCGGCTTGGCCGGGCGGCGGCGGGCAGAACCTCCCCCCGGCCGCCGTTTGGGCGAGGGGTCCGCGCGAACCGGAGGAGGAGAAGACTTCGGCCCCTCGCCCAAAGCCGGCCGGGGGAGGTTCTGCCCGCCGCGGCCCTCCGTCGTTCTCCTCCCACGCAACCGGCCTCGCGCTTCCGGACTCGCACAGCCGGTCTCGCACAGCCGCCCTCGCACAGCCGGTCTCGCGCCTCCGACCTTCCACGCTGCCGGCGCGCAGCACGCCCATGGCAGCTCGCCAGAGCCATGACCATAACTAGTGCTTGTCATTAACTGTTCATGGTTGTATCATGAGTCCGCCAGGGTCGCCGCGGGACGCTTCCCCGTCCTCGCCGCACCCGGTGGCACTGCGACGACTGCGAACGAAGGCGCAGGCGCCGTTGCCCAGCGCGAGAGGAGCTCGAGGCCATGGACGACGTAACGCAGACGCGATCGCGACCGAGACCCCACGCGCGCAAGACCGTGATCATCTCGATAGCCGTCTCTCCCGGCGAGCGGGATCTCCTGGTTGCCGCCGCGACCGCGGCATCGATGCCTCGCAGCTGCTGGATTCGCCTCCAGGCGTTGCGCACGGCCACCGGCGTCTCGCTTCCCCCGGAGCCGTTCCCTCCGCCGGCGGCTCGTCACTCTCGTGGCAAGCGGAGGCAGAGCGCCACCGCACACTTCACCGACGAGCAGTACGAGGCGATCGTCGACCACGCCCGGGCTTGCGGGATGAGCGTCGGCACCTTGGTCCGCCGCCTCGTGCTTGGCTGCGAGCCCATCGCGCACCGGCCGGTCGTCCGCTCCGCCATCGCCGCGGTCCACCGGGCCGGCGTCATCCTTCTGCAGCTCCTCCACCGGGGCGACGGCGGCGCCGCGCTCAGCCCCGACCAGATGCGCGCCGTCGCCGACCTCCGTGCCGAGATCCACGCGCTGCGCGACGCGCTTCTCCGCGCCGATGCGGCGGGCGCGCCGGACCTTGCCGAGTGATCGGCTTCAAGGGCGGCTCCCGCACCCGAAGCGGCGTCCGGACCGGCCTCGGCAGGGACTTCGCCGGGCTCGTCGCCTATCTGACCCGCGGCTCCCGAGGTGCAGTCGATCCTCGCCGCGTGGTCTGGATCTCCTATCGGCACCTCGACGGTGTCGCCTCGCCCGCGGCCGCCGCGCGGCTCATGCAGGCGTGCGCCGGCGAGCAGCCGCGCGTGGCGAAGCCCGTCTACCACTTCGGCCTCAGCCTGCCGGCGAGCGACCACCTCGATCCCGAGCAGTGGAACCAGGCGCTCGACCGGGTCCTCGTGCGCCTGGGCCTCGGTGCTCACCAGGCGCTGGTCGTCGCCCATGGCGACACCGATCACGATCACGTCCATCTCGTCGTCAACCGCGTCGGCGAGGACGGCCGGCCCTGGAACCCGGCCTTCGACAACCCGAAGGCGCTCGCCGCCATCCGCGACGTCGAGATCGACTTCGGCCTGACCCGGGACGTCGCCCGCGAGCCGCCCGACTTGGCGCTCACTGCCGGCGGCGACCGGCAGGCCGCGGGCACCGGCCGGCAGCCCCTGGCCGATCGCGTCCGCGACCAGGCCGCCGCCGACTTCGCCGCGGCCACCGGTTGGAGCGATCTCGAAGCGCGCCTCGCCGCCCGCGGCTTCGGTCTCCGCCCCGCCACCCGCCACGCGGGGCTGCTGGTCACCGACGGCGCGCGCCTGGCCGCCCTCTCGCGCGTGGACCCGGCGATCTCCGGCCCGAAGCTCGCGCGGCGTTTCGGCGCGACCTTCGACGACCACCGCCGGTCCCACCCGGAACCGCCCGCCGGCCTGGAGCCCGCACCGGCAACTTCTTCGCAGCCCGGCGACACCCTCGAGCATCGCGCCGCGGACCTGCTCGACCGTCTCACCCGGACCCGCGCCACTTTCACGGAGGCAGACCTGCACCGCGCCGCCTTCGATCAACCAGACGGCGCCGACCTCGTCCGCGCGGCCCTCCGCTCCGACCGCGTCCTCGACCTCGGGGTCGGTGCCGGCGACGCCGGCCGCTACACGACCCGCGACTACCTCGACGCCGAGGCGCGTCTGCTGGCGGCCGCGGCCAGCCTGGCATCGCGAGACCGTTTCCGCCTCGACCCGGCCGGTCCCCCGACGCCGGCAGCGCAGTCTCTCTCCGTCGAGCAGCATGCCGCGCTCCTCCACGCCACCGCCGCCGCCGACCTCGCCCAGATCGTCGGCGGCGACCGCGACGGCAGGGCGGCCGCCGCGGCCGCCGTCGCCGCGGCCTACCGGGAGCGCGGCTACGAGGTGCGCGGCGCCGCGCTCACCGACCACGCCGCGGCGGCGCTCGAGAGCGCGGCCGGCGTCCCCTCCCGGACGCTCGCCGGCCTCGAGCGCTCCTGGTCCGAGAGCGCCGGCCGCCTCGACGCGCGCACCGTCTTGCTCCTCGACGAGGCGGGCATCCTCGACGTGCGGCGGCTCGGCGGCATCCTGGCCGAGGCCGGCGAGCGCGGCGCCAAGGTCGTCCTGCTGGGCGATCCTGGCCGGCTGCAGGCGATCGGCGCCGGCGACGCCTTCCGCGGCCTGCTCGAGCAGCACCCGAGCGTCCGCCTCGACGCCCCGCGCCTCCAGCGCGAGCCCTGGCAGGCGGCCGCGACCGAGCAGCTCGCGTCCGGCAGGGTGGCCGCGGCCCTCGACCGCTACGAGGCGGCCGGCCGCCTGCACTGGACCGGCAGCCTCGCCGAGGCGCGGGCCGAGCTGCTCCGCGACCATGCCGTCGACCGCCGGCGGGACCCCGCCGCTACCCGCCTCATCGTCGCCGCCGACGGCGCCGAGGCGGCGCTGCTCAACGCCGCCGTCCGCGCCGAGCGCCTGGCCGCCGGCGAGCTCGGCCCCGGCATCCGCGCCGGCCGCGCCGAGCTCGCGAGCGGCGATCGCATCGTGTTCTGGCGCGACATCCGCCAGGGCGCCGCCGTCGTCGACCTCGACGCCTCCGCCGTCCACGGCGTCCGCCGCGGCAGCCTCGGCACCGTCGTCGGCGCCGAGCGCCATCGCGTCGAGGTGCGGCTCGACGACGGCCGCCGGGTGGCCTTCGATCCGGCCCGCTGCCGCGCGGTGGCGCACGGCTATGCCGTCACCGTCGGCCAGTCGCGGTCCGCCGCCGCCGACCGCGTCTACGTGCTCGCGGATCCCCGGATGAACCGCGACGCCGCCGTCGTGGCCCTCACCCGTCATCGCGACTCCCTGGATCTCTACGCCGACCGCGACGCCTTCCCCGGCCGCGAGCGCCTCGACCGGGCCCTCTCGCAGCCCGGCTGGAAGGACCTCGCCGGCGATTACGCCGCGGCCGACCTGCGCCGCGCGGTCAGCCGCCTGCAGGACGTCGCCGCCGCGATCGCGCGCACGACCCGCGTCGAGCGCCCGCTCCGCGAGGCCCTGGCCGCGCACGAGGCGCTGCAGCGGGCGAGGCTGCACGTCGTCGAAGCGCGCCGCTCGCTCTCCCAGCCGGCCGCCCAGGTCTACGCGGAGCCAGCCCGGGCCCTGCGCGGCCTCCTCCGCGATCCTGCCGCTCCCGAGCGGCTCCGCGAGGGAGAGGCACGCCGCTACGGCGATCTCCGCGGGCGCGCCGGCTTCGGCAGGGCCCGCCGCGAACGCGCCCGCGCCCGGGATGCCGTGCCGACCCTCACCGGCCGCCTCGACGCCTACCAGCGCAGCCTCGCGTCCCTCGCGGCCGCCAAGCGCCAAGCCCGCGCCAGCTTGCGGCAAGTTGCCGACCCGAGCCTCGGCTCGCCGTCCGCCCCGCCGCGTCCGGCGCAGCTGCGGCGCGAGCTGGCGCGCGTCCAGACCGACCTTCGCCGCCACGCGCAAGCCGCGCGCGGCGCCCAGGACGCCGTCGAGACGGCCATCCGCGCCCTCGGCCGCCCGGCCGTCGACAGCGCCCTCCTCCTGCTGCCGCCGCGAGACGCGCTCTCCGTGAACCTGGCGGTGCGCGCCGTCGAGCACGCCCTCGAGCGCGCCCTCGACCTGGGGCTGGGCCGGTAGGGTCCGGCGGCCACGGGGGCGCCCCCGGGGACCGCGGCCGCCACGAGACAAGAAGGGGCCGGGGAACCCCTCCCAGTGTCCCGCTCGGTTCCTTCGCATGCTACTCGCTTGCCCTCCGCGTCCCTGGGCGTTGCGACCTGCCGGGAGTGCCGCCAATGGTGGACTCGGCGGCCGCCTCCTCGACATAGGTTCGACTATGCCTCGTCGGCGACGCCTTGCCAGGAACGCGGAGGGCGGCGCGATTAGCATGCGAAGGAACCGAGCGGGCCACTAGCCCCCCGGCCCCCCCCGGCCCCGCGGCGACTGCCGCTCACGACCTCGGCTGCTAGTCGCCACCCGGCAGGCTCGGGTCGCTGCCCTGCACCCGTTCCGCCTTCAGGCCGCCCTTCGCCTGCGTCAGCTTCGCGCCGTCGAGAGCCACCAGAGCCTGCCGCCGCCGCGCCGCGTCACCCTGCCGATCGATTCGCATGCCATTGCCCCTTTCCGGGAAGGACGACCCCGCGACCGCGTTCCCGGCCCGGCCAACGCGGCCGCCGGGGTCCCTCGCTCGCGTTCGTCCATGGCATGATATGGTCATTACCATCTCATGTCAATTTTACTCCATGGTCTGATCGACGGCGTGGATGGCGGGCACGGAAGACGGGGGCGGAAGACGGGCACCGAAGACGGGAACGGACCGCAGGCTGGAGAGCGGGGACGGACGGCGGGAATGGCCGGCGGGAACGCGCTCCCGCACCGGGCACGAGGGGCGCGCCGGCCGCGCCGGGCGCGCCGCGATCGCTAGTGATCCCGAGCCGGCGGCGCTATCATTCGACCGCCACCGCTGGACATGAGCGGCGAAGCGTCGGAGCGCCCCCCGCGGGGCCTCGCGGGGGCGATGTCCCTCGCTCCCGCTTCTCGACGCACCTGGCCGTGGGAGCGCGCGACGGAGCGACCGAGCGAGCCAGCACGCGGGCGCGCCCCTTCTAGGGAGGATTCATGAACGCCCCAGCCCGATTGCCTTCCCGCGCCACGACGAGATCCGAGGCGCCGCCGCTTCCGCCGCCGCTTCTCGCGCCGCTTCTGGCGCCGCTCCTCCCGCTGCTCCTCCTGCTCTCCGCCCTGGCCCTCGGCTGCTCGATGTTCGACACCGGCATGTCCGAGGCCAAGGACCTGCAGCGCACCGGCGTCTCCGCCCAGGCCGAGATCCTCGCCATCGGCGAGACCGGCTTGACGGTCAACGACAACCCGGTGATCACCCTCGACGTCGAGGTGCGGCCGGCCGACCGGCCGCCGTACCGGGGCACCATCAAGCGGCTCCTCATCTCCCGCCTCGAGGTGCCGCAGTTCCAGCCCGGCCGCATCATCCCGGTGCGCTTCGACCCGCGCGACCCCTCCCGGGTGTCGTTCGACCTCGGGCCGCCGAAGACCGCCGGCACCGGCGATCCGTTCGTCGACCACTTCACCGCGTCGCAGTCCTCCCCGGGGTCCTCCCTGGTGCCGCCGCCGCCCACGCCGGCCCTCTACCGCGGCGGCGACGACGAGACCGGCGACACGCGCGCGCTCATCGAGAACAACTACCTGCTGCTCGGCGTCTCCGCCTTCACCGCCGGCGACGCCGCCGACCCGCGCCAGGCCGCCCGGCAGGGCAAGAAGCTCGGCGCCACCCTGGTCGTCCTCTACGGCGAGGTCCGCGAGACCCCGGATGCCACCCTCGCACCGCTACCCTTCCATCCCCGGCCGCCCGGCTCCGCCCCCTCCGCTCCCTCCACCGCCTCCACCCCCTCCACCCCCTCCACCGCCGCCTCCGCCGAGCCTGCCGCCGACACCGCCGGCGCCGCCGCCACGATCGGCAGCCTGCCCCCGCGGCCCGCGGCGGACCACGAGGCGACCTACTGGGGCCGGAGCCAGCCGCCGCTCGTCGGCATCATGTTCCGGCCGCTGGATCAGAAGGAGAAGGACCGCCTGCTGCGCAGCGACGGCGTGGTCGTCGAGCTGGTGACCAACGACTCCCCGGCCGCCGCCGCCCACCTCCAGCAGGGAGACATCATCCTCGCCATCGACGGCAAGCCGATCCTCGACGCCAGGGCCGTGCCGGCCTTCCTTCGCTCGATCGCCGGCCGCCGCGTGCGCGTCGACCTGCTGCGCGACAGCACCCCGCGCACGTTCGAGGTGCAGCTGAATCCGGCGGCGCCCTGACCGGCCGGCGGCCGTCGCGCACGAAGCGCCCGCGATTCGAGCTCGCCGCGCACGCAGCTGCCGAGCTTCGACTCTGCCGCCGCATCCCCTTTCCAGGAAGAACTTCCTGGAGTTCCTAGAGCTAGAGCTCCTAGAGCAGGTGAGGGCCCCGGCTCCGGCATCGTCCAGGGCGAAAGCGCTGGCAGGGTCCGTCTCTTCACGCGATGGCAAGCCAACGCATCGCAGCCGGGCTCTCCGCACTGGTGCTATCTTCTTCATGGTTCCCAGGCGGACAGGCGATATCCCGCGGCCTCGATCGGCGATCGGTCACCGTCCTCGACGGGCAATGGCCGCGGCTCGGAGACGGCGTGCGCCAAGACTCTCGGCGGTTGAGATCGGTGCTGAGCCTCACCGTGCTCGTCGCCCTGGGCTTGCTCCAGGCATCTCACCGGCGCGACGCCGGCGGCGGCCGGGCCGCGGGGACCGAGCCGTACGGTCCCGCTCATCGCCGCCTCCTTCAGTGCCTGGGACCGACGCGGCCGGTCGAAGCTCGCCTGTCCGGCCTGGACACCTACCGCCCGTACCCGCGATCGCTTCCCGCCGGCGACCTCCCACCCACCCGCATCGCCGGGGCCAGGGGCGCGGCGCCGTCGCGGCAGGGCCGCGTCGCACCGGTCCCCGCCGAGGTCAGCCAGGCGATCGGGCGCGCCGCGCGGCGCCGTCCCACGCCCGAGAGCCTGGCGACCCTGGGGGTCCTCGACCTCGTCACGGGCGAGCCCGATCTCGCGCTGCAACGGCTGCGCGAGGCGCTCGCGGCCAGGCCGGACGATCCCTCGCTGCTCAACGACCTCGGCGTGGCCTTGCTGGCGTCGACGGCAGGAGGCAGCGAACCGCGCTCGACGTTCGAGGCGCTCGAAGCCATCGAGCGCTCGCTCCATCTCCGATCCTCCCTGCCGGCATTGTTCAACGCGGCCATCACGCTCGAGCGGCTGGGGCTGCACGCCGGCGCCATCGCCGCCTGGCAGCGCTACCTCGACGAGGACAGCCGCTCCGGCTGGGCGCAGGAAGCTGCCGATCGCCTGGGGTCCTTGCAACGCGACGTCCCTCCGGGTCGAGCCGTCGCCGACCTCCTCGCCAGCCCGGAGACCGAGACCTCAGCCTTCGGCCGTAATCCCTGGGCGGACCGCCAGTGGGGTGAACGGACGCTGCTCGGGCGCTGGGCCGAGCGGGCCCTGGCCGGCGACCGCGCCGGGGCCGAGGCGGCGCTCGCCGAGGCGGAGACGATCGCCTCGGCGCTGACCGGCGCCGGCGGCGGCCGCCTCCTGGCGGCGAGCGCCGCGGCCATCCGCGAGGCGGAGCGCTCACCGGACCGGACGCGCCTGGCGCGCCTCGCGCGCGGCCACCTCGAGTTCGCCCGGGCATTCCGGCTCCAACGCTCGGAGCGCTCGGGCGAGGCCCACGAGCTTGCCGGCCAGGCCATCGACGACCTGCGAGCGGCGGGCAGCCCGTTCGAGCTGCGCGCCCGGCTGCTGCGGGCCGCGTCGTCGGTGGAGGCCGCGTGGTCGGACCTCCAGCTCGTCGAGCAGGCGGCAAGCGAGGCGGGGTTCCTCTCCCTGGCGGCCGAGGCGCGCCGCGAAGCAGCCTACCGGATGAGCCTCGAGGGAAGGCTGGTCGCGGCTCTCGATGCCTACGACGACGCGCGGCGCCGGTTCGTCGAGCTGGGGGAGCACGAGATGGCCGCCGTCCTTGCCGCGATGCGGGCGCAGATCTACGCCGCCACCGGCAACGAGCGGCTCGCCATGGCCGAGCTGGCCCGGGCGCTCGGCGGGGCGCCCGCGGTGAGCGATCCCTGGAATCGCTACTCGATTCACGTCGTCGCGGCGGGCACCATCGCGGGGGAGTTCCGCTGGACCGCCGTCGCGGTGCGGCGCGAGGCGGCGGCGGCCTGCCATGAGCTGCCCGAGCGGCCCCTGTGCGTCGTCGATTCGCTGCTCGCGGTGGCACACCTCGCCCCCGACGCCGGCCTCGCCGCGGAATCCCTGGCGCGCGCCATGGCTCTCGTCGCCGGCGTGCCGGCCTCGGACGGCAGGGAGCGGACGGCCATCGACCTGGCGGCGGCGCAGGCGCAGTGGCTGAGCGGCCCGGAGCGCTCCGCCGGCGACCTCGAGCAGGCGGCCGAGCTCTATGCCGCCGCGACGCGGCGCTACCAGGCGCGAGCCCTCGTTCCCTCCGCCGTCCGCGCTCGTGTGCAGCGGGCTGGCATTCTCGAACGGCTCGGCGACCCGGCGGGGTCGGCCGCCGAGTACCGCGAGGCGTTGCGCGCCCTCCGTCTCTGGGACAGGACCGACCGCTTCCGTCCCGAGAACGCGGAGCAGCGCGTGCCACCCGAGCTGCGCACCGTCTACGAGCGCCTCCTGGACCTCGACGTTGGCGCCGCCGGCGACCTCCCCTCTCGCGGCGCCTTCCTGCTCTCCGAGGAGATGCGGGACCGTCTCGCGCCGCGGCGTAGCGCCGAGCTCGTGCTGCCGCGGGACGCCGACCTGGACCGCTGGCTGGCCGCGTTGCCCGCCGGGACAGCCGTCGTCGAGTACGCGCTGACCAGCCGGCGGGCGACGGCCTGGATCCTGGCCGGCGGACGCCTCGAGCAGGTGGCCCTGGCGCCGGGCGCCGGGCTTGCCGAGCGCCTCCGGAGGCTCGCCTCGGAACGCGACCTGCCGGCCTGGAAGCACGGCACCGGCGCCCTCTTCCGCGAGCTCGTGTCCCCGGTCCTGGCGCGCCTGCCGGCCGGGACGCGGCGGCTGGTCGTGGTTCCCGACGCGGACCTACACGGCCTCCCCTTCCGGGCGCTGTGGGACGCGGCCTCCGGCCGCTACCTGGACGAGGAGCTCGCCGTGTCGCTCGCGCCCAGCGTGGGCGTGGTGACCGCCGCCCAGGAGCACCGTCCGCCCTCCTCGATGCGCGGCTCGCTCCCGGTGCTCAGCGTCGGCTTCGCGGACTTCGCGCCCGACCTGGGCCTGGGCCGGCTGCCGCGGGCCGTCGAGGAGGCCGCCGCCGTGAACGCCGTCTACGGTGGAGACGCGCGAGCGTGCCCGGTCGCCGACTGGGAGAGCCTCCGCCGCTGCGCGCCGCGGGCCGACGTGATTCATCTCGCGACCCACGCCGCGGCGGCTCCGACGCCGAGCGGCAGCTGGCTCGCGCTGCCGCGGGAGACGGTCTCGCTCGATCGGCTCTGGAGCGAGCTCCCCGAGCTGCCCGCGCGCCCGCTGATCGTCCTGTCCTCCTGCCAGAGCATCGCCACGGCGGCAGGGGGAGAGGGCCTGGGAGGCCTGGCGCGGCCGTTCCTCGCGAGCGGCGCGCGGGCGGTCGTGGGAACGCTGTGGGAGATCGCAGACGAGGAGGCGGCAGCTCTCTTCTCCGCCTTGCACCGCGCCTACCGGCGGTCGGGCGACGCCGTGGAGGCCCTGCGGGCAGCCCGCGAGCTGCTGCCGGGATGGAGAGAGCGTCCCTGGGTGTGGGGCGGGGTGGAGGTGGTGAGCAGCCAGTAGGCAGGTTCCTGGTCACTCGACGGTACACACACAAGGAGGAACGATATGAGCGATGACAAGGGCTTCACTCTGCGCCTGTTGTTCGAAGGTATCTGCGCTTTCGTGCCGGACCAGCCGTTCTTCTACCGGGACGGGCAAGGCAAGCCGCAGGTCGGCAAGCCGTCGAGCCTGGCCGTCCTGCTGCCGGACGCGCGAATCGCGGGCATCGCCGACTGGGAGACACAAGCTCCCTGGTCGGTCGAGAAGCCGTGCTATCGAGCGTCGCACGTCCCCCTTCTCAGCCTCAACCCCGGCAACGTCGCCGGCAGCTCCGGCATGCTGGTCCACGGCTTCTTCAACGACCCGCGGACGGGGGAGATGCGGGTGCTGCACGTGCTCGACAACGAGGCCTTGACGTTCGAGTCCGGCACCGCCCAGTGGCCGCGGCTGAGCTTCGAGAGCACGATCCCCGATCCCGAGAAGCCTCTCCCCGGCGACTGCCCGCAGCTGCGGCGCTCCCTCTGGTGGCTGCCGCGCCTGAGCGAGATCTCACCGCCGCACGAGTGGTGCGACGCGGGCCTGCTGACCGCGTCGCCCAAGCAGTTCCCGGATCTCGGCGTCGCCTGCCGCATCGACGTCCCGGGCGGCCATCTCTCGACCGCGGCCTTCAACAAGGATGGGACAGAGAGCTGGGAATACGGCCCGCTCACCCGCGGGGCCGGCGGCAAGCTGCAGTACCCGCCCGACGAGCTCCGGGTGTGGAGGAAGGCGATCGGCAACGAGATCCTGTGCGAGATCGAGATCCCCGACACCGAGGTGGTGTTGAACCTCGAGGACGACAACGGCAACAAGGCGTCGGCGACCCTCCGTCCGGGCGCCGGCAGGAAGGTCGTCGAGGTGAGGATCGCCAATGCCGAGCTCGACGCCGTGGTCCTCAGGCCGGAGAGCCTGCCGGCGGCGACACCGCTGCCGGACGCCGACTTCCAGGCCTTCTATCCCTTCGCCACGGCCTCGGAGACGAAGCCATGGCCGGCCCCGCTCTCTTCCTCTTCGTCCATCCAACCCGGCATCCATGAGAAGCCCTGCTCCGGGTCGGCGTTCAGCGGGTCGCGCGTGGGACCGGCAGCCAAGCAGGCGACGCCATGAGCACCCCGCACGAGCAGGCCCAGAGCACGGTGGCGAACCTCGCCGACATCTTCTCCAGCTGCGCCGAACCGGGCGCCCGCGACTTCGTGGCCACGGGCATCTCCTGGACCGGCGGGACTCCGAGCGCGGTCGTCTTCTCCCGGAACGAGGAGCGGACCCGGCAGCACATCCGCGAACGCCTGGGTGACAACCTGGCCGGCATCGAGATCGTCAAGTCCGGCGCCCTGCTCAGGGCCGCGGTGGCCGAGCCGCTGGCCGGGCCGCTGGCCGGGCAGCAGTCAGCCGGCTGGATCGGCAAGCCGCTCGCCTCCTTGCAGGCCGCGGGGCGGTCGCTCCGCTCCTGGATTCAATCCTTGCTCCCGGCGGCGCCGATCGACGTCCATGCCGGCGTGCGCCTCGACGATGGCACGGTGGGCTGCGGGCTCAGGGACAAGCAGACCGGAGCAGCCTACTTCCTCACCGACCGGCACGTGCTGCGACCGAGCAGCCAAGGCACGGTCGCGGTCCTTCAGAACGGCAACCACATCGGCAAGCTGGTGTCCTGGTCCAGGGTCGTCTCCGACCCGGACTGGGCGGTCCTCGCAGCCCTGCCGAACGTGCGGCCCTCGGCCTGCCTCAACTGGGAGGCGTGCCTGCTCACCTTGCAAGGGCCCATGCCCCATGGCGATCTCCCCCTCCTGGGCCAGCAGATCATCGGCATGGGCGGTGCGACGAGCCGGAAGCGGCGAACGGGCGAGGTGACCGCCACCGGCGCGTGCATCGCCTTCGACGAGCTCGCCGCCAACGGCGTCTGCACGAGGTTCATGTGCAGGGAGCAGATCCTGGTGAAGAATCTCGCGGGCCAGCAGGCCTTCGGAGAGCTGGGCGACTCGGGGGCGGTGGCCTACGTCCTGCCGCCGCCTCCGGCGCTCGGTGCCAACCCCGCCGGCACGGCGGTCGGGCTCTACTGGCTCAGGAGCCCGGCGGGAGACCTGCACGCGCTCGCACCGCTGGCCGACGTCCTGGCCGCGATCAAGGCCGCGCCGCCGCCGCTCGACCTCGAGCTCTGGCGCTGAAAGGCCGAGTCACCGTGACCCCGCGGCGCGACTCCCCCGATGGCCTGGCGGGTTGTCGCGCCGCGGCGCGGCGGCGGCCGGGCCGCCGTGAGCGCCGGCTACCTCAGCATGAAGCGCTCGATCGTCGGGTAGGCGTTGAGATTGTGGAGCGGATAGACCGCGAGCTGCGGCGGCGGGATCTGCAGCTTCTGCATCGCCGGCGCCAGGTGGCCGCCGACGAAGGCGTCGAGCGCCTCCTGCGATTCCCACACGTCGACGACGTGGGCATCGCCCGCCTCGTCGAAGCTCGCCGCGTGGAAGATGCCGCCGTCCGGGTGCCGCCGCTCCCAGCCGATCTCCCGGCGCAGCGCCTCGTAATGGTCCTGCTGGATCCCCGGTCCGTAGAAGATCGCGAGAATGGGCATGGCCGCGTGACCTCCTCTCCCTGTCCGTGAAGGTTCCAAGCGACGATGAGCCCCGGTAGTGGGTTCGTTTCCCCTGCGCCCCTTTGGGCGAGGCGCTAAGCCCTGCTCGCCAATCCCTATGGCGCCTCGCCCAAAGGGGCGCAGAGGAAACCGACCCACTACCTGAGCCCCGCGTGCCGTGACGCCGGCCCGCGGAGACGCCGAGACGATCGCAATCTACTACGGGCGACGCGGACCCGCTCCCAACGCCTCACGCCGCCGGAGCGCCCTCGGCCGGCGAGCCCGGCTCGACCTCTCCCAGCGGCTCGAGGCGGCCGGTGCCGGCCAGCGTCGCGAGGTCGATCGCCGCGTGGCAGCGGACGCGCACGTAGTCGAGCACCAGCTCGCCCGCCAGCCTGGCGGTGCCGGTGCGGCGCTCCCAGTCGGCGCTCGAGAGGTCGAGCAGCGCCGGATCGATGCGCACCCCGAGCTCCGTGCCGCCGCGCGTTTCGGTGAAGAGAACGTGGACGTACCCCCGGTCGAGGGCCGCCTTGAAGGCCTCCAGCGTGGGTTCCGGCCGCAGGCTCGCGACGACCGGCTGATCCTGGGACAAGCGTCGAACGAGATCGTTCATGGGACTCCTCCGGCGGCCCCCGGGTGGCCGCCGAGTGGCCGCGCCAGCGCGACGGACCGCCCGCCGCCTCGGTAGCTCGGCGACAGCTTGCCAGAGCCCGCCCGCGAGCGCCATACCCCGGAGCCCCACCACGATGACGATCGTCTGCCCGTGGCCGGCATCGCGCGCCTGCCCCCGGAACCCCCGGAATCGCGCCATTGACTGTGCGCCCGAAGCGAGTAGCATGGCGGACTCAGGGTATCGGGTGAGACCGCTCGCAAGGGTGGATGGCGAAGACTCCGGGGCGACCCTCCTCGGGACGCACCGGTCGAGACGCCGCGGGACCTTCCGAGCGGTCGAGGGGGCCCCTGATATGGCGCAGTCCGCACGTCCGCCGGCGCCGGAGGTCCGGCTCGCCGGCGGTCCGCTTGGCCGTTCGCGGCGCGAGACCGGGGAGCACACCCGGCTGGCCTTCGAGCACGCCGCGGTGGGGATGGCTGTGCTGACGCCGGCGGGGCGCTTCCGCCAGGTGAACCCCGCCCTCTGCGGGATCCTCGGCCGGCCGGAGAAGGACCTGCTCGGGGCGCCATGGCAGTCGGTCACCCATCCCGACGACGTGCCGCGGGCCGAGGAGGCCATCCGGCGCCTCCTCTCGGGCGAGACGGACAGCGAGATCCTGGTCAAGCGCGGCGTGCACCCGGACGGCAAGGTCGTCTGGGTGCAGGACAGCCTGTCCGTCGCGCGCGATCCCGGCGGCCACCCGCGGCAGCTGGTCGTGCTCGTCGAGGACATCACCGAGCAGAGACGGGCCGCGGAGGACCTGCGGCTCCTCGAGGCGCGCTTCTCGACGCTGTTCCGGAACGGCCCCGCCGCCCTGGCGATGGGAACGCTCTGCACGGGCCGCATCCTCGATGTCAACGATCGCTGGCTGGAGCTGTTCGGTTACCGCCGCGAGGAGGTCATCGGCCGCGACGTGTTCGAGCTCCAGCTGTGGGCCGATCCCGGCGAGCGGCCGGCGGTGATGGATCGCCTGCTGCGGGAGGGCATCGTCCGCGACGTGGAGACGCGTTTCCGGCACCGGTCGGGCGAGCTGCGCGACGCCCTCGTGTCCTTCGTGCGCACCGAGCTCCCGGGAGAGCGCGAGCCCGTGTCGATCGTCGCGATCCTGGACGTGACCGAGCGCCGCCGCGCCGAGGCCGAGCTGCGGGAGAGCCGCGAGCGCCTCGCCGCCCTGTCCGACCGGGTCGTCAACCTCCAGGAGACCGAGCGGCGCGAGATGGCGCGAGAGCTCCACGACCAGATCGGCCAGTTCCTGACCGGCCTGCGCTTCATGATCGAGGCCCCGCGGGCCGGCGGCAGGGAGGAGATGCTGTCGGTGCTCGACGAGCTGATCGGCCGGGTGAGCGACCTCTCGACGAACCTGCGGCCGCCGATGCTGGACGAGCTCGGGCTGCTGCCGGCTTTGCTCTGGCAGGTCGAGCGCTTCGAGGCCCAGACCGGCATCCAGGTGGACTTCCGCCACGCCAACCTCGACCGCCGCCTCGCCCCCCGGGTCGAGATCACCGCCTTCCGCATCGTGCAGGAAGCGCTGACGAACGTCGCCCGGCACGCCGGCGTGACAAAGGCCAGGGTGGAGGTCTGGGCGGACGCCGAGACCCTCGGCGCCCGCATCGAGGATGAAGGGCGCGGCTTCAGCGTCGAGGACGCCCTCGCGCGCTACTCGAGCGGGCTCGCGGGGATGCGCGAGCGCTGCCGTCCCCTCGGGGGGCGGCTGACGATCGACTCGGCGCCCGGCTCCGGCACCCGGCTCGCGATGACCCTGCCCCTGGCGGCCGCGGCCGCCGTCCATGGAGCCCGCGCCGGCGCATGACCACCACGATCGTCCTCGCCGACGACCACCAGGTCGTCCGCCAGGGGCTCCGGGCCCTGCTCGAGGCCGAGCCCGGCTTCGCCGTCGTCGGCGAGGCCGCGGACGGCAACCAGGTCGTGGATCTCGTCGAGCGCACCGCCCCCGACGTGCTCGTGCTCGACCTGACCATGCCCGGGCTCGGCGGCCTCGAGGTCACCCGCGAGGTGACGCGGCGCTTCCCCGGCACCCGGGTCGTGGTCCTCTCGATGCACTCGAGCGGCCCCTACGTCCTGCGCGCCCTGACCCACGGCGCCGCGGCCTACGTCCTCAAGGCATCCAGCGCCGCCGACCTGCTCCAGGCCATCCGCGAGGTGCGCGCCGGCCGCCGGTACCTGAGCCCGCCGCTCACCGAGCATGCCGTCGAGGCGCACGCCTCCAGGGCGAAGAACGCCGCGGCGGGCTTCCGGCCGGACGACCCGCCGCACGACTCGCCGCGGAGCTCGCGGGAGCCGCTCGACGACCTGCCCGAGCGCCCCTCGCGCGGCGGCGGCTGAACCCCGGCGGCGGCCGGCCAGGAGGCAACGATTCGCCGCAAGAACTGCGGAGAATCGACAGCCCAATCGCCGCAAGCCAACCCATGAGCCGGTCCGAGGCGGTCACCTGACCCGTCGCGCTCGCCGGCCGAACAAGACCCGCCCGGGATGCGTATACCGGTCGTGGACATTCCATCCCCGGCCGGCACCCGGCCTCGCCGCGGCTTCTGGCGCGCGCAGCTCCGCATCACCTGGCATCTCCCCGTCGTGCTCGCCGCCCTGGCGCTCGCCGCCCTCCTCGCCCCCGAGTGGCCCTGTCTCACCGCGCGGGCGCCGCGCCTCGTGCAGCTCCGCGGCACTCACTACCAGATGGGACTCCAGCACGGCCGCCTCCTCGGCGCCGAGATCCGCGAGCTCTTCCACGTCTATGTCGAGGAGGGCCTGAAGTCCGAGGGCTTTGCGCCGGCCAACCTGCTCGCCGCCGCCCGCCGCTTCGATCGTTACGTCCCGGGCGAGCTGCGCGACGAGATGCGCGGCATCGCCGACGGCTCCGGCGTCTCCTACGACCGCATCCTCCTGCTCAACACCTTCCCCGACATCATCCAGGGCCGCTCGCCGCGCCTCTGCTCCGCCTTCGCGGTCGCGACGAGCGAGGGGCTCCTGATCGGGCGCAACCTCGACTGGGAGGACCACGGCATCGCCCACCGCTCCGGGGTGGTCTTCCTCTACGCGCCCGCCGACGCCGAACCCCTCCTCAGCGTCGCCTGGCCGGGCATGGTCGGAGTCGTCACCGGCATGAACCGGGCCGGCCTCGTCCTCACCCTCAATCTCGCCTTCGCCGCCGACGCCGTCGGCGAAGCCACCCCGAGCCTGCTCCGCCTGCGCCAAGCCCTGGAGACCTCCCGCACCCTGGACGCGGCCGTGGCCGCCCTCGGCAGCGAGCCGCGGACCATGCCCGTCAACCTCCTGGTCGCCAGCGGCCGCGAAGACCGCGCCGTCGTCCTCGAGCAGTCCGGCACGCGCCAGGCCCTGGTGCCGATGACCCACGGCCAGGCCATCACGACGAACTTCTACCAGCTCCTCGACATCCCGGGCGGCGCCGGCGCCGACCGCAGCGCGACCATCGCCGCCTGCCTGCGCCGCGGCGGCCCGGGAAGCCAGCCCGATCTCCGCCAAGCCCTCCGCGCCGTCGCCTTCCGCAGCTTCGGCGGCGGCCTCGTCACCATCCAGAGCGTCATCTTCATGCCCCGCCAGCTGCGCGCCGACGTCGCGATCGGCGAGCTCCCGGCCACCGCCGGCCGCTACTTCACGGTCCGCCTGCCGAGCGGCCGGGACGGCGGGAACAGCGCCCCGCGGACCAGCGCCTCCCTTCAGTGAGGTAGACTCTTCTGCAAAGCCGACCGCGGGCGCGATGCCTTGCAATTCCCGGTCAGCGTCCCGCTCGGTTCATTCGCATACCACTCGCTCGCCCTCCGCGCCCCTGGGCGTTGCGACCTGCCGGGAGTGCCGCCAATGGTGGACTCGGCGGCCGCCTCCTCGACATAGGTTCCACTATGCCCCGTCGGCGACGCCTTGCCAGGTACGCCCTCGCTCTTCCATCTCCGCGACCGGTTCGGCGTCGCCGCCCAGGGAGCGCTGGCCTACTTCGCCTCGACCCGATGCCGAGAGCCCGCGCTGCTCCTCGCACGCTCGCGCCTCTCGAGGAGCGAAGGGGTGGGAGAACGCTTGCGAGGTCCGTCTAACCTACTGCGCCACCGCCGGCACGGGCGAGTCGTGCAGATGCATCGTGAGGCGCCGAGAGAAGGAGAACGTGGATGGCCAGGAAGAGAGTCATCGCCTACTACATCGACGACCACGAGCGTGCCGCCGCCGAGACGCTGCTGGAGTCGGCCGAAGCCACCGACAGCTTTGCCGTGGGCGAGATCGAGGAGGGCGACGTCGCGAAGCTGCGCGACGCCGGCGTCATCGTGCAGGACGCGCCCGAGCCCGAGCCTGCCGCCGAGGCCGAGCCCGAGGCGTGGACGGAGCCGCGTGCCGCCGGTGCGTTCTTCCTCTCGGTCGCCCCGGGCGGTGCCGGCGGCGGTGCCGCCGCCGCGGTCGGCGCCGCCGTGCCGGCGGCGGTGGATTGGTACGTCGTCCGGCTCCGCGGACCGCTGCTGGAGGGCTACCGCGCACAGCTCACCGCCCTGGGCGTCGACTTGACGCGCGCCCACGCCCTCAACGCCTACGAGGCGCGCCTCAGCAGCCAGCAGGTCGCCGACGTGACGAAGCTGCCGTTCGTCGCCGGCGTCCGCTGGCTGAGCCCGGCGCAATCGGCGCCGCTGGTCGCCACGCAGGCGCAGGCCCCCGGCGCCGCGGCGGAGGCCGGTCTCGCGCTGGGGCTGGCCGGCGGTGCCGCCGAACCGCTTCCCTTCGACGTCGTCCTGCGCGACCCGGCGGACCGTCCGAAGATCGAACAGTGGCTCGCCGGGCGCGCGGTCAGAATCCTCGGCACCGGCGCACGGAAGATCCGCATCTCGGTGACCGCCGACGACCCGGTGCTCGGCGACCTCGCGCTGTTGCCGGAGGTGGAGAGCAGCGTCGAGTACGTCCAGCCGGAGATCTTCAATGACCACGCCCGCCGCCTGCTCGGGCTCGACGGCACGGCCCCTGCCGCGGGCGGGCCGCCGGCGCCGCCCATCCTGCCGCAGGACGGCAGCGGCCAGATCGTCGCGGTGGCGGACACCGGCCTCGACGACCAGCATCCCGATTTCGCCGGCCGCATCCTGAGGCTCGTGGCGCTCGGCCGCTCGAACGACACCAGCGACCCGCACGGCCATGGCACGCACGTCGCCGGTTCGGTGCTCGGCGACGGCACCGCGTCGAACGGACAGATCAAGGGCGCGGCCCCGAAGGCGCAGCTGTTCTTCCAGTCGCTGCTCGACGACAAGGGCACGCTGGACGGCCTGCCCGTCGATCTGAACGTCCTCTTCCAGGAGGCCTACGACGCCGGCGCCCGCATCCACAGCAACAGCTGGGGAGCCGCGCTCGGCTCGACCTACACCCTGAACAGCGAGGAGGTCGACGAGTTCGTCCGCGCCCATCCCGACATGCTGGTGGTGATCGCCGCGGGCAACGCCGGGACGGCCGCGGCGCCGAGGAAGTCGGCGGTCGGATTCGTCGATTGGCTGTCGATCAACTCGCCCGCATCGTGCAAGAACGCCCTGACCGTCGGTGCCAGCCGCAGCGACCGCACCGACGGCGCACTCAGCTCGCGGACCTGGGGCGAGTTCTCGTCGCGCGCCTTTCCGGCCGCACCGATAGCGATGCAGAAGGTCTCCGGCGACCCGCAGGGCCTGGCGGCCTTCAGCAGCCGCGGGCCCACCACCGATCGCCGGATCAAGCCCGACCTCGTCGCGCCCGGCACCGACATCGCGTCGACCCGCTCGTCGCTGGCCCCCAGCGGCAACTTCTGGGGCCCGCACCCGGTCTTTCCGAGATACGCCTTCGACGGCGGCACCAGCATGGCGGCGCCGCTCGTCGCCGGCTGCGCGGCGCTGGTGCGCCAGTACTACGTCGCCGTCCGCAACGTCGAGCCCAGCGCGGCGCTGCTGAAGGCGACGCTGATCAACAGCACTACCTGGCTGACCGGCGACGACGCGGATGCGCCGAGCCCCGGAACGCCGAACTACCATCAGGGGCACGGCCGGCTCGACATGACGAGAGCGATCCCGAACCCCGCGCAGCCGCAGCTGGCGCTGCAGTTCGTCGACACCTGGAAGACACCGGGCCAGGCGCTCCCGTTCACCGGCAAGAGGCGGCTCTATCAATTCGTCTTGCCGGCGAACGTCCCCGAGCTGCGCATCTGCCTCGCCTACACCGACACGCCGGCGCGCGGCCTCCAGAACAACGTCAGCATGATCGTCAACCACCAGCCCAGCGGGCGGAAGTGGCAGGGCAACGAGCATCTCGCCGACGCCCTGACGCTGCCCGATCCCGACAACAACGTCGAGGTGGTGCGCCTCCTCGCCCCGGCCGCCGGGACCTACCTGGTCCAGGTCTTCGCCGCCAACCTGCTGAAACCGCCGCAGGACTTCGCGCTGGTGGTGACCGGCGACGGCGTCCCTGCGCTCAACCCTATTTGAGACCACGAGGAAGGCAGAGAGCCATGAACGAGCTGAGCCATCTCGTCCCCATCATCCAGGCGCATGCCGGCGAGCTGAAGGTCCCCGGAGTGGCCTCGATCCGGCCGGGCTACCGCATGGAGAACGGCTGGCCGACCAGGGAGCCGGCGATCGTCGTCATTGCCTCCCAGCAGGCCGGCGATCTGGCGCTCCCCGCCCAGGTGGAAGGCGTGAAGGTGGAGGTCCGCCGCGCCACCGCCATCGAGCAGCTGCGCCACGAGGAGCCCGAGCGCTACGCCAAGATCGCGTCGGCCCGCCGCGAGCTGGCCGCCGGCGCCTTCCCCGAGGTCGATCCCGCGGCCGCACCCGCGGCGCCCGCCGTCGCGGCCGCACCGCCGGCCGGCGAGGGCGGAGAGGGCGGAGAGGGCGGCGACGCCGCGGCGGCGCAGGTGCTCGCGGCCAAGCCGTCGCTCCCTTACACCGGACCGAACCCCGGCGTTCCCCTGGATCCGGTGAGCGGCACGTTCGGCTTCACCTGCCACGCCAGCCCCGACGCCGGTTGGCCGACGCTGCGCGCGTTCCTCGCGGCGACCGAGACGAGTCTCACCGTCGGCATGTACGACTTCACCTCGCAGCACATCCTCGACGAGGTGGAGAAGGACCTGCTGGCGAAGACGATGGCGATCACCCTCGACAACCCGGCGAAGAACCCGACCGCCGACCAGACCGATTCCGAGACGGTGAAGGCGCTCGGCGACACCCTGGGCAACTCGTTCCGCTCGGCCTGGGCGCTGGTGCGCTCGAACCCCGCCGTGCCGCGCTGGATCTTCCCGACCGCGTACCACATCAAGGTCGCCGTGCGTGACAGCAAGTCGGTCTGGTTGTCGAGCGGCAACTGGAACAACTCGAACCAGCCGGACATGGACCCGATCGGCGACCCGCAGCCGACCGATCAGGCGACGGCGAAGAAGAGCGATCGCGACTGGCACGTCATCGTCGATCACGAGGGCCTGGCGCAGACCTTCGAGGCCTACCTGAAGCACGACCTCGAGGTCGCGGCACAGGAGGAAGGCGAGGGCGCAGAGCCGCTCGCCGCCGAGCCCGGCGTCGAGGTGCCGGCCGCCTTCCAGCTCGAGGCCAGGGCAATCGAGTGGCAGTTCCACGCGCCGCTGCGCATCGAAGGAGAGCAGGTCAAGATCACTCCGCTCCTGACCCCGGACCCGGGCGTCTACCAGCCCGCGATGCTGCGGCTCCTCCAGTCGGCGCAGCAGAAGCTCTACATCCAGCTCCAGTACATCCATCCATCCGACGCTCCCGCGGACGCCGACTTCAAGGCACTGATCGACGTCGTCGCCGCGAAGATCGCCGCCGGCGTCGACGTCCGCATCATCGTCAGCCAGTTCCAGGCCAGCAACGGCTGGCTCGAGCGCCTGCAGGCCGCCGGCGTCGACGCCAGCGTGGTGAAGATCCAGAACGGCGTCCACAACAAGGGCTTCGTCGTCGACGGCGCCACCGTCGCCCTGGGCAGCGAGAACTGGTCCGGCGACGGCGTCCTCCGGAACCGCGACGCCTCCGTCATCATCGAGAACGCGACCGCCGCCGCCTACTACGAGAAGATCTTCCTGCACGACTGGGACAACGTCGCCAGACAGAGCGTCGCCCCGTAAGCCGGGCCGGCCGCAGGGGGCCGGCTCAGGGAAGGAAACGCGCCTGCACCGCGGGCGCCGGCAGCTTGCACACCTCGAGCCGGCCCCACCACGCATGGCGATGACGGGCGTCGCGCGCTGGCTGACATCGTCATCAGGCGAGCGTAGGGGAACGCGTTCCGGCGTGCTGGCCGATTTCTTCATCGGCGCACACGCCGCGGTGCGTGACATCCCGGTGCTGACACGCGATACCTCCCGCATCCGCACCTACTTCCCGACGGTCGTCCTGATCTCGCCCCAATGACCGCACACTGCCCCGCGCGCTCGCGGCTGGCGCCCTGCCGAACGGGCTCGGCGGGATGTTCCCGGGCGCCACGGCCTGCGGCCTCGAGCGAAGGTTCACTGCCCGCACCCTGCTAACTTTGACGGCGCCGCGGCATGGCACTATATTCAGGAGGTAGAGCGGTGATCGCGTGCCCTCAATCGCCGGCTATAGTCCCTCCGGAGGGAGATTCAGACGATGGTTACTCGTGATCCCGACTTCGACTTCGTCCTCCACAGCCGTGACCAGCGGCTGACGACCCTGGTCGAGGTCAAGTCCAAGCCGAACACGTCGTCCAGCTGGGCGACCCAGCTCAGGCGCAACCGCCTCGCCCACGGGAGCCCCTCTAGGCGCGGCGATTACCTCCTCCTCGCCACGCCGGACAGGATCTACCTGTGGAAGGGGGCTGGCGACGACTCCGCTCCCCTCCATCCCACTTTCGAGGCCGATGCACGGCCGCTCTTCGCACCCTATTTCCAGCGAGCTGGCGTCAACGCAGAGGGTGCCAGTCCGCAGGCCTTCGAGCTCGTCGTCGCTGCCTGGCTCGGCGATCTCGTCCGTGCAGCAGAGCCGCGAGAGAGGCTCGCCGCCCAGCAGCCTTGGCTGGTCGATTCCGGATTTCTCGACGCCGTCGTCGGCGGCGAGATCGAATACGCCACTGCGGCGTGAACGTCTACGTCGAGTCCAATTTCGTTCTGCAGCTGGCGCTCCTGCAGGAGTTCCACGCCAGCTGCGAGGCGATCGTGCAGCTCTGCGAAGCCGGCAGCCTCGCCTCGGCGTCGCGGCAACGCCACAGCTACGCCCTCGAGCCCCACGACGCGATCGTCTACGCCTCAGTTCTCTCGCACCTCGAGCGCTCGGCCGGCGTCGCAAGCTGCTTCCTCAACGCCGATGCCAAGGATTTTGACGATCCAAACCTCGTTGCGGAGCTGGCAGGCCATCACTGCAAGCTGATCTTCAGGTTCGACGACGGCTTGCAATACCTCAGCCACGCTCGGCCTCTTGAGTAGTCGCCCTCGGAGATCCGGGTCCATGACGAGCGGGTGGAAGGCGGAGGCGGCGCATGCCGAGGATGCCGCCCTCCCAATGTGGGTCCAGGGCGAAGCTGTCCAGCGGCAGGCCTGCCAGCCTCCACCGCCCCCCGCTCTCGCATGGCCCGCGGTTCAGTAGCGGGAGCGCCCAACCTGAGTCTAGCTCCTCACTCCTCCACCACGATGGTCAGCCCGAGCTGCCGCGCCGCTTCCCGCATGGCTTTCAGGTTCGGGTCGTTGGGGTCCAGAGACGCTTGGTCGTGGGCTTCGAGCTCGAAATTGACGCCGAGCTTCAGCTGCTTGAGGTTCATGCGGGCGGCGGGGCCGACGAAGCAACGGAATAGCTCTCCATAATTGTCCAGCGAGACAGCGCCCTCGATTCGCACCCGGCGGATGGGTGGCGCCGCTGGGCCGGAGGGGGCTGTGCCGACCTCCTCGATGTCGGAGGGCCGGCTCGGGCCTCCGCGGTAGTCGTCCCTTGGGGTGGTCCTCGGCGCCGTGCCGGTACTTTCGCCAGGTGTCGCCTGTCCGGATTCTTCCGTGAAAGCTGGAATGACCCAGACACCGTCCTCAGTGGCATCGATCACCACGGGCTTGCGGCAGTAGCGGGCGTGCGCGCTGGCTGCGGTTGGGCCGTAGGCGATGCCGATGAGGCCATCGCTGCAGGCCTGGGCCAGGCCGCTGGTTACGGCTTCCTTCGCCGCGATGAGCGGTTTGTCGGTGAAGCGGAGAAAGGCGTCGACGGCCTCCTTGACGCGGATGGCTCCCTCATTCAGTACCAGCCCGGCCTTGGTCAGGGTCACGCCTCCGACGCGGCGTAGGATCCATTCCTGGTCTTCGACCAGAATGCTCCACAGGTACTCCAGATGCTCTTCGAAGGTTGGCCGGGCGTCCCCAAGCGTCGCGACCTCGACCTCCTGACGGTGGACTCGCAGGGCCACGACGTACGCCGGGCCCAGGGCTTCCAGCGCGAGCCGTTCGGCGTTAGCGAGCCTCTTTTGGAGGTCCTCGCGCTCGTCCTCGGCGAGCTGCTCGGCGTAGTCGCGGCGCACCCCACGGAGGGCTTCTCGTTCGCGGTAGGCCTGCCGGAGCTTGCTCACCCCCCGGCTGCTGGGGGCGAGGAAGACCAGCGTGTTGCGGTAGAGACGGCTTCTGCCTCCGCAGTGCTCGCTGACTTCCAGCACCCGGTCCTTCACGGCTTTCTGGGATGCCGGGTCGTCGTTGTAGGCGAGGGTCGGCGGCAGGAGGATGAGGGTCAGGCTCTTCTGCTCCGGCAGCTCGGCGCTCGCATCGATGACCAGTCGCCAAGTTGCTTCTCGGGGGCGCAGTGAGCGGCTACGCTCGTACAGGGTCTCGAGGATCTCTTCGTCGAAGCTCCCTCCGGAGACGCGTTGGCGATATTGCACGACAAGCTTGTTGAGCGTCGGCTTGGTGCCGAACCAATAGCGCTTGCCGAGGTTCCCTGCCGGAGCTGCGTGCAGGAAAAAGCACCGCTGCTCGAGCTCCAGGAGAGCGCCGTCCGTATAGTTCCAGTTCAGGCCGGGGCGCGAGCAAGCGACCTTGATGTCTTTGGCACTGTACCCCAACCGCTCGCCCACCCCGCCGAAGGAGCCGAGCAGGATCGCGGACGCGATGCCCCGGCCGATGGCTTCGCGCCGATAGTCCCCTCCACGCTCGTCGTCGAGGACTCCGGCGTTCGACTTCTCTCCGAGGACGTCCGCCGCAGCGACCGACTGATAGGCCTGTCCCCAGAGGCGGGTCAAGGCCGCCGCCAGCGGGTCCAGGCTCCACCGGACGTGGCACGGCTGGATGAGCGGCTGCGACCAGGTCGTCGCGTCGCGACGGCGCCACAGGTCGCCGACGATGGACGCGAGCAACCGTAGCAGGCCGCGCGCCCGCTGGAAGTCGGGGTGGCTGCCCCAGCGCTTGTAGAACCCGTCGAGAAGCGCCGGGTGGAACGGATAGGCGCGCTCGATATCGTCGCGGTAGATTGCCTTGCAGACCTCGGAGGGCACCTCGCGCTCGTGCTCGCTGTACAGAGCCTGATAGGCCGCGGCAACTTTCTGGGGCGTGTCGACGGCGTTCGGCGGCGCAATGGACTCGAATAGGCGGGTGCGCACGACCTCGTAGATCTCTTCGTCGGCGACCGGCTTGACGTCGGCGCCGAGCCGGTAGAACCGCTTCTCGAGCGTGATGAAGGCCTCCTGGCCCTTCTCGCTCTGGGCGACCTCGAGCCTGCTGGCGGGCAGGGTCGCCACGACGACCGTGCCAGGGACTTCCTGAACGGCTTCGGTCAGCTCCTGGATGAAAGAGATGGTCTGGTCGGCCAGGGTGCTGTTTCCCACCGGGACAGCGGCGGCTCCCACGCAGTAGTCGGCCAGCTCGTCGAGGAGGATCAGGCAAGGAGCCGCCGCTCGGAGCACGGCGGCGAAGAGACCCTGCGTCGTGCGCTGCGCCTCGTCGTTGGCGCGCACCTTTTCATACAATGTCGGCCCGCCCAGTTGAACGGCAATCTCGCCCCACAACGTGCGCGTATGGATGCCATCGGGGGTAAGCCGGCCCTGCGTTGCATCGCAAGTCCGGTTGGTGAAGACGGCGACGTGCTTGATTCCGGTCGGTAGCTCGCCCACCGCTTGCCGTACCTTTTCGCAGTCGGGTGAGGACCAAATCGTGTCCGCATGGTGGGCGAGATGCCAGAGGGCGACCAGAGTGTGCGTCTTGCCGCCGCCGAACGAAGTCTGCAGGCTGATGATGCGGTCGCCGGCGTCCTTGCCTCCCGAAAGCGCCCGCGCCACATGGGACAGCGTCGTCGCCAGTCCGTTCGTCAGGTACGTCTTTCGGAAGAACTCTTCTGGGTCGAGATAGACCTCCGGGGCTGCGCCTTCGACGACCGCCCAGATGTTGGCGGCGAAGATGGCCTCCTCCAGCCGGTCTTCGCGGATGTCCTCGTGCGGGGTCGCGATCGCGTACCAAGGCCTGAGAGGCGCGCTCATGTGCCCCCCGCGCCCGCGCTGCCGAAGTCGAGCTTCCTCTGCGGCCTGTCTGCGACTGCGGTCCGCTTCGCCTCTGTCCTCAGAGCGTCGTGCTCGTCGAGCAGGGCGTTCACCAGCTTCCAGTCTTCGCCGTCGCGCGGCAGCACCTCGAAGAGAGCCTGCGCGAGCTTCCAGAAGCTGCCTTCCTCCAGTAGTCCGCGCTCCGCAAGGTAGCTGACGAGCTCGCTCCGGCCCTCGCTCTTCCACAGCTGCATTGCACGATGAAGCGCATCGATCAGCGGCGGATGGAGATCCCCACCGAGGCCGCGCCGGTCCGCGCGATCAGCGAGCAAGGCGAGGCGGCACCTCGTGCCGTCGATGACGAAGATGTCGTGCCGCCGGGCGAGGTCCATGGCGCTCTCGGCGTCTCCGCCGATCTGGACCACCAGTCGCGCGTCGTCCCACGATTGCTCCTCGGCGCCGTAGAGGTTCGCCCAGACATAGTAGAGGGTCGAAAGGCTGTCGCCTCGGAACTCGCCGGCGATGGCATCGCGCGCGGCCTCGCGTGCGAACTCGAGCAGCTCGGGTACCTTGACCTCGGTGCCGTCTCCCCGCTCGACACGCTCGTACTTGCCGAACACTCCAACGGCTGGGCCATAGGTCGCGACCACGAGGTCCGCGCCACGGAAGCCATAGGCCCAGAAACGGTGGATCGCATCCGCCACCTCCCTCCGGATCTCCTCCTTCACCACCTTGAACGACTCCGCGCCAACGACAGCACGCGGCCGGCACACCACCGTGATTGAGGTCTCGAGGGCCGCGGAGTTCTGGCCTCGCGGTCGGTTCTTCATCTCCATCTCGATCGGCCAGGTCGCATCGATGGTGAGACCCGCGGCGAACAGGCTTCGGATCAAGGCGGTCCAGGCCTGCGTCTCCTGATGGGCAAAGACGACGCTCACGAGACCCTCTGCGCCACACACTCGCCGTGCTTCCGCAAAGACCTCGGCGAGCTTGCGCGAGAAATGCGCATCAGCCGCCTTGGCATCCCCTCCATGGCGGTGTTTGAGCGCTGTCGCCTCGTTCTCCTTCGGCGTCTGCGGTGTGCCGAAGACTGCGGGCATCTGGTCCGCAAGGCTGCGCTTGAGCCAAACGTAGAAGAAGTCCGCGAGATCCCCGTAGGCGACTTCGTCGAAGTAGGGCGGATCCGTGACCACGACATCACAGGAGCGGTCGGGGAGCGGTAGGTGACTGCCGTCGCCGAGGATCACCTGAGCGGCTACCGGGACAGCCGATTCGCGGGTCACGACCCGAACGATCAGATCTAGCTGGTTTTCAAAGCCGCCGGTTACTGCGGAGAACGGGTTTGCTTCGGGATAGTCCAATTTCATGGGAAGGCGCGCACCGTCGAACGGAGTTTGAAATTTTTCTTCGCCGATATCCCAGCGACCAACGGAGGTCATTCGCATGGCATTTCGGCTGACCCACAGCCCGAGATAGACCGCCACGGCTTGCCGATAGCCCTCATCTTGGGCTTCCAGCGCAAGAGCGCTCAGCGCCTCGCCCAGACAATCGACGAAGGTCTGCATCGCCACGAGCTGGCGCGCATTGAAGAGCGAGCCCCACGTCTTCATCCCGTATAGATGGACGCGAATCCCCGTCGAGTTCACAACGTCGTCCACCGCGTCCGCCGCATTGATTTCCGGCAGGATCAACTCGGCCGGCCTCAGCGCATCGAGAGTCGCTGCCTCCTGAAACGCGCGGAGGTCGGTTTCCTCTACGGGTCGATAATCCTTGCCGTCCTTCCCTTCGACCACGACCGCAATCATCCGCTCGCCGAGCCTGCCCTCACAGCCCGCGGCGCGCACCGCGGCAACCGGCGTTACCTCGTCGCAGAACGGACAGCGAACGTTGCCCTTCTTCTGCGCAGTGCCCTCTGAGCGCAAGATCTCGCTGCCTCGGGTAAGACTGAAGCGCACGGCTTTCCTCTCGCGATCAACCTCCATCGCAACCGCCACCTGCTTGTCCGCTTTGTTGCAGACCAGCAGGCTCTTGAGCAGCGGGATCTCACCTCGGCAGGCGGGATTCGAGCAAGGAGCGGTCCGGATCCATAGGTAAGCCACGATCGGCCGGCCGTCTGCCCCTGTAGGGTAGAGGTGCCCGATTCGTGCCTTGGCCCGATCGAGTATCCACTTCACCCAGCGTTCGATGTCGTAGGCAAGGACGTTCTCGACCGTGATCTCCCGCTCGACTGGCTTGCCTAACTCCTCGGCCCTCACGACCCGGCGACCGGGACGACCATAGTGTTGTGGAAACTCGCACGTTGCCCGCAGCGTGAGATAGGCGACCGGGTTGTAGTCGTTGGCAATCGGCTCTGCGCCCAGCCTGCCTGCCTCGAGCGGGATCGAGCCGCCTCCGGAGAACGGGTCGAGGACGCGCGGTGACCTGCCCGGGTGAGCCGCCCTGACCAGCTCGCGCGCAGCGTGCAGCACCTCGTGCCCTAGCGCCTCCTTGGGATCCGAGGTCTCCCACTTGATCAACGAACGGTCATCGAGCAGCTCAGATGGCTTTGGCTCCTTCCCGCTCTTGCCCATCTCGAAAGCCAAGGCCTCCGGGGACCACTTCGCGATGAACGTGAGAAGCCGGTTCCGCAACGTGTCCTCGAGCCCGTCGTAGGGTTGGTAGGGGTCCTCGTCGAGGCGCACCTCCCGCCCTCGCTGGTAACTTCTCAGCCCCGCGGGCACGTGGGTCTTCAGCAGACGTTCCACGGCTCTCCGGAAGTCGATCGGGCAGCGCGGATCATCCGGGTCCGGCACCAGCGAAGCGAAGACCACGGCCCGCATCGCTGCCAGCGGCCTCCGTGCCCACCACAGGTGTAACGTGGAGATATGCCCACGTTGCGGGCTTTTCTGTCGCACGCTTTCCGCCGAGATCTCGCGGATGGGTAGCGCTACCTCGATGAGGCGCGGGCACGACTCGTTACCCAATGGAACCTCCGGCTGCCGGCACGAAGGTCTCCTCGCCATGCTCACGCCAGTCGGCCTCTTCGACCAGATACTGGACCTGCCGGTAGAGCATGGCGGGGTTCAACTTCGACACCGGGTCCTGGATCATCCGCAGCCGCGGCTGCTCGCCCTTGCAGAATGTGACCACGTAGAGCCAGGCGCGAGGGCCGAGCTGCGCCAGCTTGTCGAGCTCGGGGCCGGTGATCACGATCGCGCCGGACTGCGCACGTCCCTTGACCTCGATGAAGCGGAGCTCACCGGACGGGGACTCGGAGCGGACGTCATAGTGCTCGCCCTCGTCGCTGACGTCGCGAGGCGACCAGCCGCGGCTGCGCTCGTAGCGCATGGCGACATCCATGGCGATCGCTTCGACCTCATCGTCCCGACGCATGGGGATGCCATGTGACGGCTCCGGCTCGCCCTCGACGGTGGCGACGGGCGCAGGAACGACAAGCGCTTGCGTAAGGACCTCCGGCAGGTTGGCGGTGAGGCTCATCATCAGCTCGAGCTCGCGGAGGCGATCTGCCTTGCGCAGGCGCAGCTCTTCGATCCTCCCTTGCAGCCGGGAGCACTCCTCAGTGTTCTCCTCGCCGAAGAGGCTCGCTTGCTGGAGCCGGCTGAGATCTCCCTGCAGTTCCAGGATGAGGTCGGTGAAAGCAGTATTCAGATACTGGCGCCGCAGATCGCACTCCTCGGTCCGATCTCCGCGGACGCGGGCAAGCTGCTTCTCGGTCACCTCCGCATAGGTCCAGGCCTGCACGTCTTCGTCCGAACGTGGGGCCAGATCGGGCACGGGGACCGGAACGTTCGGCGGGATACAGTTGAGCAGATAGGCCGGAGAGGTGAGCCGCGTGCCGAGGTGATCCTCGACGGCCACGGAGAGCTGCTCGTGCGCGAGCCGGCGGCGGGCCTCGATGCGGCCGTCCCGGATGGTCGACCGGACCAGCCACATGCGCTGCGGCCGGGCGATGTTCGCGTCGACCACTGTGGCTCCCTGGGCGAACGCGTGCCGCGCGTCGCGGATGGTCCATTCGATCAGCGCGTCGAAGAGCGGGTGGCCTGGCCCGAGGAGCTCGGTCCCCTCGGGCACCTCGACTCGGCTTGCGACGCTGACGAGCTGCTTGTCGAAGACAATCGGCCGGTCGAAGCGGTCCGGGAGCAAGACCCTCCGCTCGCGGCCGATAGCGAGGAGCTTTGTGGGACTTGGGCCGAGGTGCCAGACCGGGAAGCGCTCATCCTTCTGCATCGTGCCGCCGGCCGTGGACCACGAGCGTTCGAAGAAGCGCTGGATGAAGAGCGGCTGGAGGCGGCGCTCGTCGGAGGCGTCGCGGAGCTCGCGGGCGGCCGGCAGATTGAGGCGAGAGGCCAAGGCGGTGCTCTTCTGGAGCGCCAGCAGATCCTCAGCACGTTCTTGCGTGGCCTGCTGCTCGAGGGTCACCTCCGTCTCCGCCTCAGCCTCCGCCGGGGCGTCATCGTCGATCGCCTTCTCGATCAGGTCCACCAGCGGCACGCCTTCGAGCCACTCGTCGATGACGTCATAGACCCGATCGTCGCCCATCTGATCCCGCATCACATCGAGCTTTTCGAGGACACGATGCAGTACGGCGCCCTCGCGGGTGTTTTGGGCGACGAGGTTGTAGACCCAGACGTCGTTCGCCTGCCCATAGCGGTGGATACGCCCCATGCGCTGCTCGAGGCGGTTGGGATTCCAGGGGATGTCCCAGTTGATCAGGTAGCGGCAGAACTGGAGGTTGATCCCCTCACCCGCGGCGTCGGTCGCGACCATCACCTTCGCCCGCGTCCGGAACTCGCGCTGCGCCTGCTTCCGTGCCTCGACATCCATGCTGCCATGGATCGTCGCCACCGCGTAGCCGCGCTTGGTGAGACGCTCCTCCAGGTTGCGCATCGTGTCTTTGTGCTCGGTGAAGATGAGGAGCTTCTCATCCTCGACCCGGATGATTTCCGACACCTCGAGGACCTTGAGCAGCTCACTGAACTTCGCCTCGTTGTGGTGCCTGAGGGAGGTCGCCAACCGGAAGAGACGTTCGATCTCGTCGCGCTCCTGCTCCACTTTCTCCGGGTCCGAGGTGAGCACCTGGCGAAAGATCCGGCGGTCGACTGCGTCACGGTCCTCCTCGTTCAGCTCCTCATACTGAGTGATGCTGCGCGGCGTCTCGACGTCGGCAGCAGCGCCCAGGAGCCGCTTCTTCTCCGTGGCGGAGCGGCTCGGATCGCGGAGGATGGCGAGCACTTCGTTGAGCGCATGGAGCCGGTTCTCCAGGGTGCGGGTGATGGCGAAGATGCTGCTCGCGAGGCGCCGCTGCATGACCAGCAGCGTCAGCTCGACGTTGCGGTTCTTGCGCGCCTTGGCTTCTCGCCGCTGGGACCGCACATAGGCAGTCACCTCGTCGTAGAGCCTCTTCTCTTCCAGGGTCAGGTCGTAGCCCGGCGTCTTCGTGTGGCGCGGCTTGAACAGGCGGTGACCGTCCCAGTCGACCATCTCCTCCTTTAAGCGGCGGAGGAAGAAGCGGTTGCGTGCGCCGGCGATGGTGCGGTCGCCGCTCCCAGCATCCCCTGAGGTGCCCGTCTGCTCCAGGACGCGGTCATCGACATGCTCATCCTTCTGGAAGAGGTCCTCGTCGAGGAGGAGCAGCAACCGCCGGAAGGTGTCTTTGCGACCCCGGTGCGGGGTCGCGGTGAGGAACAGGAGGTGGTCCGCCCGCCGGGAAAGCTGCTTGAGCGCCTTGTATCGCGCGCTCTCTTCGAGCTTGGTGCCGTATTCGTAGGCGGAGAGCTTGTGGGCTTCGTCGACGATGATCAGGTCCCAAGGCACGTGGGTGGCGGCTCGGAGGCAGGCCTCGTTGCGGGCGATGAAATCGACAGAGGTCACGAACAGGCCTTCGTCGACGCGCGAGAATTGGCCCGGGTCGGCGTCGAAGGAGGCGCGGTTGACAATGGGCGCGTGGAGACCGAATTTGCCGAGGAGCTCTTCTTCAGCCCACTGTTTGGTGAGACCGCCCGGAGTGATGACGAGGATCTTTTGGATCACGCCGCGGAACAGGAGCTCCTTGATGAGGAGTCCCGCCATGATGGTCTTGCCCGCGCCGGTGTCGTCCGCAAGGAGGAAGCGGATGCGTGGAAGGGGGAGAAGGTAGCGGTAGACCGCCTCGACCTGGTGGGGCAACGGGTCAACGATGCTGGAGCTGACCGCGAAAAGCGGGTCGAACTGGTATGCGATGCGGATGCGCTCGGCTTCGGCGCCCAGGAGGAAGGCGCGGGCGTCGCCATCGAAGCTGTGGGCGGCACCGCGGACCTTGGTGAGGGCCCCCAGCTCATCGGGGCTCAGGGGGCGGCGGACCTGGCGGCGCGTCGAGGCGCCGATGCCCTCCACCAGCAGCTTGCTGCCGAAGGGAGCGATCCTCTGCACTTCGACAAGCTCGCCCGGTTCGAGGCCGGCCACGATGTCGCCGGGCTTCAGGTGGACATCGAACCCGGGGCCGGCGCTCATGGACGTGTCCGGTGGGTCGTAGCGGCTCCGACTCCGGGTTGGCACACCGAGAGAGCAGATCTGGAGCTGTCGGTCATTCGGTGCTTATTGTAATGCGTGGCAAGGGGGTAAAGGGGTAAGAGAACTCCGTCGACGAAGGCCGAGCTGGTTCTCGCCTGGGAATCCAGGGCGAGTTTGCCGTAGGGAGCGGGCATCTTGTACAAGTTCTGTACAACCCCCCTCTTTTTCGCGGACTTGCAGTCATACCTGGAGTTCACGTAAACTACTGACACTTAGGGAGTTGAGTTGGCACCGGAGACGGGATTTGAACCCGTGACCCCCTGATCCACAGTCAGGTGCTCTACCACTGAGCTACCCCGGCGCGGGAGCGGGGAATGGTACACCAGTCTCCTGGGGCCGTCAAAATGACTAGGGTCGGCACCGGTAGAGGTTATTGATCGCAATATACTGTGGCTAAAGCACTTACGGGCACTCGAGTGACCGGCTCAGCCGCCGGCCGGCAGCCCCAGCAGCCGCCGTGCCAGCTCCCCCGGCAGCTCCCGCCCGGTCATCAGCCTGAACTGCCCCCGCGCCTGTCCGAGCAGCACCTCGCGGCCGTCGACCGTCACCGCACCCCGCGCCGCCGCAGCCGCCAGCAGCGGCGTCGGACCCTCCTCCGCTCTCCGGTAGACGAGATCGATGACCACCGTACCAGCGTGCAATCCATCGACCGGGAACGGCAGCGCCTCGTCCACGGCCCTCTCGCCCTCCCGCGCCTGCTCGCCC